>JAABUV010004720.1_pt1 | contig 16039 bp, 13 predicted proteins | sample 5559971 | NCBI WGS metagenome assembly JAABUV01 (sample SAMN10711881, study PRJNA513362) | rock metagenome | isolation source: Antarctica rocks | place: Antarctica: Victoria Land, Knobhead nord | collected 2015-12-19
GCCCCTAAGGTGGCATCCGCGTAATTGTTGTTCATCAGCACATGCACTTCTTCGACCTGGCCGGCGACCTCCTCGATCTTGGGCGTCCACTCGGCTAGCTCGTCCTGGCTGTACAGGTAGTTGAAGCGCTCGCGGCTCGACTGCGCGCCCTTGAGGTACCACGTCTGGGTGTTGCGGCCGTGGAAGCGCAGTATGGATAGGGCGGGGTTGGTCACGGCCACGAGCGGTGGGACGGAGGCGCTGCCGATCTGCGGCTCGTCGACGATGGTGTAGACGATGTCGCGCTCACGCAGGAAGGCGAACGTGTCGTCGGACACCTCGGGCTCCAGCCAGCTGCGGTGACGGAACTCGACGGCGAGCAGGTCGTCGGGCAGGTACTCGCGGCACGTTTCGATGTGCGCCAGGTTGGCCGCGCCGCGCTTGAACCACGGCGGGAACTGGAACTGGATGGCGCGCAGCTTCCCGGCGTCGCGCAACGGCGCGAGTTGCCCCGCGAAAGCCGTGAAGTCGTCCTCGGCGGGGTCGTACGCGGGGTCGGCGTCGGTGTGGATCGCGCCGGGTTCGTAGGCCGCGCCATGGCGGGTCAGGCCGCGATAGGCTTTGACGTCGAAAACGAAATCGTCCGGCGTCTTCGCGGCCCAGCCCTCGAAGTTGCGGCGCGGCATCAGGTGGTAGAATGTGCTGTCGATTTCGACCACCGGGAAGTGTTGCGCGTAGTAGCGGATGCGCTCGTTGGCCTTGACCCCTTTGGGGTACCACTCAGTAAAGTCGGCCCAGTTACAGGTGCCCACGCGGATATCCGGCATCATAACCTCCTACCGCTTCCCCGCCAGCGGCGACTCGTCGTAGTGCGCAAGGGCGCCTTATCATTCAGGCCTGGCGCGACGTACGGTATGATTTTGTCGCCGCCCATACCGACCATCGGGCGCACCTTATCGTAAGGCGCGTCGTAGCCATAGGCCGCGAAGGCCTCGACCCACGCTTGGGCCTGCCCATCGTTGCTCAACACCAGCGTGCCGTCGACATCCAGAAGCGCCCCACGGATCGCCATAAAGCCTTTCCTCCATCGTCCGCTGCTCTTCTGAATAGTAGGCGCTTAGGGGCATAGTCGTTGGCCTCTACAGGGCTATATGCAAGCAATCGGTGTGCCAGCGCCCACTGTTACCCGTCACCGTCCGTTTTTGTATAGTCGTACACTTGATGTGTGGAGTGATCCAACACGTAACCAGAAGCGTATATTTTGTGGACGGGTTTCCCGTGGGCTGCGGGCTGTTCGTCCATGACGCGGGGCGCGCGTGCGCTGTGGGCTCATCGCACGCGCGCCCTGCCATGCCGCTGCCATGCGCTGTCACGCGCAAGCCCATGACCGACCCACCAGTACAATCGTGGAGAGCGCCCTTCGAGCCTTTGAGCAAGCGACGCGCATCCATGATGAGGCCAATTGTGGCAGAATGGGTGCAGGCGTTTGGGATTATGGCATCGGAGGAGCGGCTATGGAACAGCGCACCTATCGCGGGAACGTTCTGCCGGAGGGCTTGGCGGACTATCTCGTCGCTACATTCAACCAGGGCTACCACACCGTGGCTCAGCGGGCAGGCCAGGGCGACCAGGTCCTGGTCCAAATCGGCCAGGCGCGGCACAGCGGGTGGCGCGGCATCCGCAACGCGATGGGCGTCAGCCTCGTACGCACGCCCGACGGCCTCACTGCGAGCATCGGCCAATCGAACTGGCTCAATATGGCCGACCCCGAACTCGGCGGCCTGCTGATCGGCGCGATCTTCTTCCCCCCGTTGCTCATCTTTCCACTGCTGCGGGGCGCGCGGACCTACGCGCTCTACCAGGATATCTGGACGGCCATCGACGACTATTGTGCGCGGATGGGCGCGACGCCGACGGATGCGACGGCGGCGCACGGCGCCTACTGCCAGCGGTGTGGGGTCCTCAACCACGAGGACGCCCGCTTCTGCTCGACCTGCGGCGCGGCACTACAGTCGCCTCCGCCGCCACAGGCCGCGCCAGGGCAAGTGGTCTGCGCCGAGTGCCGCCAGACCGTGCCTGCGGGCCGCTACTGCGGCAACTGCGGCGCGTCGCTTCAACCTACCGCGTAGGCGCCCGGTGATTGTGCTGGTGGGCGTCGTGGGCCTGACCTTAAAAGGTCATGGCGGGGACCGGACCTTGAAGGGTGAGCCGTCCCACGGGCGGCGCTGACGTGCGTCCTGAGCGCGGGCGGCGGGCCACAATCACACGTCGCGATGCTGTGGCGGGTGGATGTCCGGAAGGGGCCGCTGGCCCCGACGTCTCTAATGAGAGGCGCCGCGGAGGCGCCCGCAGAGCAGAGAGGAGACAGCATGAAGTACATGATCTTGACCTACGCTTCGCAGCAGGACTACGACACCCTGGCGGGGCAGGCCACCGACAAGCCGGCCTGGTCTGCGGAGGACGTCGCGGCGATGGGCGCGTTCATGGAGGCGTTCAACCAGGACCTGGTCGAGTCCGGCGAACTCGTGGAAACGCGCGGCCTGACCGCCCCGGTCCACACCAGGCGCATCCAACTGCAAAACGGTGTCCCGGTCGTGACGGACGGGCCGTACGCCGAGACCTACGAGGTCCTCGCCGGCTACTGGATCGTGGAGTGTGAGAGCTTCGATCGGGCGACCGCGATCGCCGCCCGGCTGGGGAGCTGCCCCGCTCCGGTCGCCGTCGCGCAGGCGGCCGTGGCGGACGTACGGCCGATCGCCGAGTCCCGAGCCGAGCTGGAGCTCTGACCGTGCTTGACAGCGAGATCGAGGACCTGCTGCGCCGCCTGACGCCGCAGGTCCTCGGCGCGGTCGTCCGGCGGTACGGGCATTTCGACACCGCCGAGGACGCCGTACAAGAGGCCCTGATCGCGGCGGCCCTGCAGTGGCCGCGGGACGGCCTCCCCGACAATCCGCGCGCCTGGCTGATCACGGTCGCCGCACGCCGACTGACAGACCTGCTGCGCCGCGAGCAAGCGCGTCAACGCCGTGAGGACACCGTCGCCCAGTGGACACCGCCCGACCATTGGTTGGCGTCCGCCGCCGACCGGACGGCCGCGGAGTCTGATGACACCCTCATCCTGCTGTTCATGTGTTGCCACCCCTCGCTGTCGCCGGCCTCGCAGATCGCGCTGACCTTGCGGTCGGTCGGCGGTCTCACCACCGCCGAGGCCGCCCGTGCGTTTCTCGTGCCTGAAGAGACCATGACCCGCCGCATCAGCCGGGCGAAGCAGCGCATCAAGGACAGCGGTCTGCCTTTCCGCCTGCCCCCGGACGCGGAGCGTGCGCAACGGCTTGGCGCGGTGCTCCATGTGCTCTACCTGATCTTCACCGAGGGCTACGTCAGCACGTCGGGGCCGCGCCTGTATCGCACGGAGCTGGCCGCCGAGGCGATCCGGCTGGCCCGCCTGCTCCACCGCCTGCTGCCCGACGATAGCGAGGTGGCGGGGCTGCTGGCGCTCATGCTGCTCACCGACGCGCGCCGGCCAGCGCGGGCCGGGCCGGATGGCGCGCTCATCCCGATGGCCGAGCAGGATCGCAGCCTGTGGAACGCCGCCTACATCACTGAGGGCGTGGCCCTCATTACCGGTGCGCTGCCCAAGGGAGCGCCCGGCCCGTACCAGCTCCAGGCGGCGATCGCGGCGATCCACGACGAAGCGCCCAGCGCCGAGGCGACCGACTGGCCACAGATCATGGGGCTGTATGAGTTGCTGCTGCGGATCTCCGACAACCCCGTGGTGGCGCTGAACCACGCCGTCGCAGTTGCCATGGCCCGCGGCGCGCCGGCGGGACTCGCCCTCCTCGACGCGCTCCAGACCGACGAACGGATCGCCGAAGACCACCGGCTCCAGGCCGTCCGCGCGCACTTGCTGGAGATGGCCGGCCAGCGCGGGGCGGCGCGCGACGCCTACCAGGCGGCAGCCCGGCGCGCCACCAACCTCCCGCAACAGCGCTACCTCCACGCCCGCGCCGCCCGCCTCACCGACGACCCGTGAGTCCGGCGCCGCCGTCAGGAGCGCCGGCCGGTGCGCGGCCGCGAGAGCGCGTCCCTCCGCCTCACTGCTGCTCTGGCCGCCGCGGCGTCTGTGCTAGCATTTCTCTGAAGGAGACACGGATGGACGAGCGTTCCTCTCTGACGCCGTGGCGCGCGTTGACCTCCCGGCTGGCCCGGCGGCTACGCGTCGGGGAGGACAGCCGCTGCGATCCTGCGAACGCGTGCGGGGTCGGCGATGACGTCGATCGCGACGATCTTGCCCGCGGCGACGGTGAACCCCAGCACGTTCATGGGCCGTCCACGCACCGTGACGACCACGCCGGCTGCTCCGTTCACCAGCGCGGGATGCAGCTTGGCCGCCGGGCTCGCGCCCAGGAGGGCCAGCCGGGCCACGGCCGCCGCGCCATGAATCGCCCTGGAGGCCGCGGGGCGCCGGGCGCCAAAGTCGGCGCGCAGCACGATATCGGGATCGAGCAGGGCCACGAGGGCGTCGAAATCGCCCCCACGCGCCGCCGCGAAGAAGGCGTCGACCACCTCGCGTTGGAGAGAGAGATCGGGTCCGGAGCCGGTATCTCGGCGCCTTTCACGCGGCGACGTGCCCTGCTGGCGAGCTGCCGCGCCGCCGCAGAGGATCGGCCAATCATGGGGGCGATCTCCTCGAAAGGCAGCTCGAACATGTCGTGCAGCACGAACGCCAACCGCTCGGCGGGGGCCAGGGTGTCGAGCACGACGAGGAGAGCGAGGCCGACCGAGTCGGCCAGCAACGCCGCCTCCTCCGGTTGGAGCTCTCTGTCTGGGCTGATGACGGGGTCGGGAAGGTGCGCCTCCAGGGATTCCTCGCGGCGAACGTTGCGTGCACGCAGCATGTTCAGGCACACGCGGGCGACGATTGTCGTCAACCAGCCGCCGAGGTTCTCGACCTCGTCCGCCCCTGAGCGGCTCAGGCGCAGCCAGGCGTCCTGCACGGCATCGTCGGCTTCGGTGAGCGAGCCCAACATCCGGTAGGCCACCGCCCGCAGATGGGTCCGGTGCTCCTCGAAGCGATCCGCCAGCCACGCGCTCTCGTCCATCTGTCACATCCTTGCGTTGTGCGGTGTCACTATCAGTATGACACGCAAAACACGGTCGATGTGACAAGGAGACACCATGAACGGAGACACCATGAAGGCTCGGATGGACAACCCCGCGATGAACGAGGCACGCGCCGTCGAGGCGCGTCAGGCGCACGGGGAGGAGACGATGGTGAGGACATCTTCTCATCCGGCGCCAGCCGGTGAGCGGGCTCAGGGCGAGGCCTGGGGCCGCCGCGATGCGATGCTGTTCGCCCTGGCGGCACTGACCCTGGCGCTGATCGCCGTGCAGTTCGCGCTGGCCGGCTTCGGCGCGTTCACCATGGACAAGACGCCAACGGACAACGCCTATGGAGCGCACATGGTCCTGGGCATAGTCACCGGCGCGCTGGCCTGGCTCATTCTGGCCGCAGTGCTGACCAGCCGGCCGGCCCGGACCCATCTCCGGACGCTGCGGCTGGCCGTGACGTTGGCGGTGCTGTCCCTTCCCGTGGAGCCGGTACTGGGCGACACCGGACAGCAGGTCCCCGTCCTCGGGGCGCTGCACGCGCTGACCGGCCTGGTCATCTGCGCCCTGACCGGCTGGCTGCTGGCGGAAACGGGCCGCCGCAGGGCGGCGGCCACGCGGCTCACCGCGACGTCCGGCGCCGGAGCGCAGGACGACAGGCTATGACGGCGTTCTTGCGGCATGCGCGCTCCTGCGTGCCATGCGTGCGCCCGCGAACTGGAGGGGGGTCATACTGGATACCGCGTCCGCCGCGCCCCAGTCCCAGCGAGCGCCGTCGGGGGGCAGGCTCTCGATGAATCTGGAGAGGATGACGGTCGAAAAGTTCGTTAGCGCGCAGAAGTCTCGGGGTGACCGCTACTGGGGGCGTGGACGTCTCGTCCGCCTCGGCGCCCACGGGCGTGGGCCAGCCATCCCCGCAGGGTCGGCGCGTCGCCGCCCGTCCGGCGCTCATCCGGGCGCGCACACCGGGGCGGACGAGACGTCCGCGCTCCCAGTGGGTACGGGGACGGGCGAGACGCCCGCGCGGCCAGGCTACCCCGAGACGTCTGCGCGCTAACAAAAGTTCACAGCGGGGATGTCCGGAAGGGGCCGCTGGCCCCGACGTCTCTAGTGAGAGGCGCCGCGGAGGCGCCAGCAGAAAGGAGACGGACAGTGACGAGACCATGCACAACCATCGACGCGTACATCAGTTCCTGCCCCGCGGATGCTCAGCTCATACTGGAGCAGGTGCGCCGGACGATCCGGAACGCCGTGCCCGCTGCCGGCGAGACTATCAGCTATGGGATGCCGACCATCACGCTCAACGGCCGCGACCTGGTGTCCTTCGCGGCGTGGAAGCGCCACATCGGTCTCTACCCGCTCCCAGCCGTGGATGACGCTTTCGCGCAGGAACTCGCGCCCTACAGAGCGGCCAAGGGCACGGTGAGATTCCCACTCGGCCAGCCCATTCCATACGACCTCATCGCACGACTGGTGGCACTCCGTTTCAAACAGCGAGAGGAGACCTTTTAAGGTCAGGCCGCGTCTCACCGTCGTGGGGCACACCCCTGGTCGCCGACTCAACTCGCCAGGTGCTGGAAGCCCATGGCGTAGAGGTTGGCGTAGGCGCCGCCGCGCCGCAGCAGCGCGACGTGCGTGCCCTGCTCCACGATGCGCCCCGCCTGCAGCACCACGATGCGGTCGGCGTTCTTGATCGTGGAGAGGCGGTGGGCGATCACCACAGCGGTGCGCCCGCGCAGCAGCCGCCGCAAGCCCTCCTGCACGATCGACTCGGTGACGGTGTCGATGTTGGCCGTGGCCTCGTCCAGGATCAGGATGCGCGGGTCGGCCAGCAGGGCGCGCGCGAACGAGATCAGCTGGCGCTGGCCGATGCTCAGGTTGTTACCGCGCTCGCGAATAGGCGTGTCGTATCCCCGCGGCAGGCGGGTGATGAGGTCGTGCGCCCCGACCACGCGCGCGGCGCGCTCCACGTCGGCGTCGCTCGCATCGAGGCGTCCGTAGCGGATATTCTCGCGCACCGTGCCCGTGAACAGGAAGGGATCCTGCAGCACAATGCCGATCTGGCTGCGCAACGACTGCTGTGTGACGTCGCGCACGTCGATCCCGTCGATCAGCACGGCCCCGCCGCTGACGTCGTAGAAGCGCGCCAGCAGCGCGGAGATGGTGCTCTTGCCGGCCCCGGTCGGCCCTACGATCGCCACGGTCTGGCCGGCCTCGATGCGCAGGTTCAGGTCGCGCAGCACCGGGTGGTCGGGCGTATAGCCGAAGTCGACGTGGCTGAACGCGACCGTGCCCTCGATCGGCGGCAGCGCGCGCGCGCCCGATTTATCTTTGATCGTGACCGGCACGCCCAGGATCTGGAAGATGCGCTCGGACGCGACGCCGCCGCGCTGCAACTGCGTGTACTGTTGGCTGAGGTCGCGGATCGGGTCGAAGAAACGGTTGATGTAGAGGATGAAGGAAACGAGCACCCATATTTGGAGTTTTCCCTGTATGACCAGGCTGCCACCATAAATGATGACGAGCGCCGTGGCCACGGCGGCGACAACCTCGACCAGCGGCAGGATCAGGGCGGCGATGCGCCCCGACTCCACGTTGGTATCGCGGTTGTAGCGGTTGAGGTCGTCGAACTCTTCGCTGTTGCGCCCCTCGCGCGCCAGGCCCTGGATCACGCGCATGCCCGAGATGTTCTCCTGCAAGGTTGAGTTGACCAGCGAGATGGCGGCGCGCGTGCGCCGGAAGGAGCGTTGGGCGTAGCGCTGCCAGAAGAGGGCGATGATGAACATGACCGGCAGGACGGTGAAGGAGAGCAGGGCCAGCCCGACGTTCAGCCACAGCAGGACGCCGACGATGCCGACGAGGGCGATCAGCGAGCCCAAGATAGAGAGCAGGCCGGAGCTCAGCATGTTCTCCAGCACGGCAATGTCGCTTTGCAGGCGCGACATGACGCGGCCGATCTCGGTGCGGTCGTAGAAGCTGAGCGAGAGCCGCTGCAGGTGCGCGAACATGTCCGACGAGAGCTTGTAGAGCATTTGCTGACCGGCCCACGACATGGTCCAGACCTGCCAGTACTGCGCCTGCCAGGCCACGACGTTGACAAAGAGCAGCAGCAGCCCGATGCCCGTGAGGCCGCTCACGCCGTGTAGGCGCCCGGACTGCACGAGGTGGATCACTTGACCGATGAGCAGGGGGGTGGCCAGGTTGGCCAGCGTAGACACCACCATCAGCACGGCGCTGGCGATGGCCGCGCCCCTATACGGGGCGATGTAGGGACCGAAGCGCTTGATCAGGCTCCAGGAAAACGAGGCCGACTCGTCCTCGTCCAGCCCGGCCAAGTCGCTCTCGCGCACGGCGCTGCGGCGGCGATAGGCGACGTACGACTCGCTGCGTCCGGGAGCGCCCTCACCCCCCGCCCCCCTCTCCCTGACCGCGGGAGAGGGGGAGGGCGCGTGTTGCCGCCGCGCATCCGTGTTGGAGTCGTCTCCCCTCTCCCCTTGAGGGAGAGGGGCCGGGGGTGAGGGGGAATGGCTCATCGCGCCGCCCCCTGCTCGACGCGGCGCGTCGAGAGCGTGCGCGCCTCATATTCTTCCTGCTCGCGCAGTTGCAAGTCGTACAGCCGCGCGTAGGCGCCGTGGCGCGCCAGTAGCTCGGCGTGCGTGCCACGCTCGATGATGCGGCCGTCCTCCAGCATCAAGATCTGGTCGGCGTTCTTGATCGTGCGCAGGCGCGAGGCCACCACGAAGGTGGTGCGCCCGCGCATCACCACGTCGAGGGCCTGCTGGATGAGGTACTCGGTCTCCATATCGACGGCCGATGTGGCGTCGTCGAGCACCAGGATGCGCGGGTCGAGCAGCAGCGTGCGCGCGATGGCCACGCGCTGCTTCTGTCCGCCCGAGAGGGTGACGCCGCGCTCGCCGACCCAGGTGTCGTAGCCGTCGGGCAGGGTGAGCGCGAAATCGTGCAAGCGCGCCGCCTTGGCCGCGGCGAAGACCTGCGCATCGGTCGCGCCCGCGACGCCGTAGGCGATGTTGTCGCGCAACGTGGCGTTGAACAGGAAGACATCTTGCAGCACCAGCCCGATGTTGCGTCGCAGCGAGGCCAGCGTCACGTCGCGCACGTCGCGGCCGTCGACGGTCACGCGGCCCGACGTCGCGTCGTAGAAGCGCGGCAGCAGTTGCAGGATGGTGCTCTTGCCGCTCCCCGTCGCGCCGAGCAGGGCGACGACCTGTCCGGGCCGCGCGTCGATGGCGATGTCGTGCAGCACCTCCGCGCCACCTTCGTAGGAGAAGGAGACGTCTTCGAAGCGCACCTGCCCACGCACATCGCGCAGCGGGCGCGCGGCCGGGGCGTCGGCGATGGCCGGCGGCATGTCCAGCACCTCAAAGAGGCGCGTCCCGCCGGAGAGCCCGCGCGTGAACCAGGTCACCATGAAGCCGAAGGTGCGCACCGGCGTGCCCAACAGGAGCACGAAGAAGACAACGCTCGTGAGCGTGCCGACGCTGAGGGAACGGTCGACGACCGTGGCGGCGCCGATCCAGACGACGAGCGCCGTGACGACGTTGAGCACGAGCACCATCAGGGGCTGGTTCCAGGCCGAGAGGCGCATGGCGTCGAGGCTGAGCGTGCGCACCTCCTGGTTCTGGCGGTCGAACTTCGCGGTCTCGTACTCCTCGCGCGCGAATGCTTTGACCACGCGCACCCCAGCCAGGCTCTCCTGCATCACCGTGCCCAGCGCGCCGGTTTGATCCTGCACGTCGAGCCACATGCGGCGCAACCGGATGGAGACCCGCCAGGCCAAGACGGCCAGCACGGGCACGCAGGTCAGCGTGACCAGGGCCAGCGGCGGGTCGAACCACAACAGGATCAGTGCGATGGGCACGAAGGTCGCGACGGCCAGGACCGCGCGGAGTAGCCCGAGTACGATGAAGTTGCGCACCGCCTCGATGTCGACCGTCAGGCGCGACATCAAGTCGCCTGTCTCCGAGCGATCGAGGAACGAGAAGTCGAGGCTCTGCAAGTGGTCGTAGACCATGGTGCGCAGGTCGTAGGCCACGAGTTGCGACACCGACTGCGAGAGGTAGCCCTGCCCGTAGGCGAAGAGCCCGCGTAGCGCGCTGGCAGCCAAAATAACCAGCGCGGCGATGACGAGGTCGCGCGTCCGGCCGTGCCGCACGGCGATGTTGTCTACGATCTGTTGCAGCGCGAATGGTACGACGAAGGAGAAGGCCGTCGAGAGCAGCAGGCAGACGATGCAGAGGATCGATAGGCGCAGGTGCGGGCGCAGCAGCCCGGTGATGCGCGCGTAGGCGCGCAGGTTGTGCCGCCACGACGTGACGCGCTCCGTCGTCAAAAGCCTGCCCTCCTTTGTGTTGTGCCACGGCCACACGCGACAGCACACGGCTTGGGCGTAAGGGGATGCGTGGTGTGGGGAAAAGACCCGTAAGCGGACGCTAACGTCGCCTTTAATAAGTATACCTGATCGGGACGACGGCTGTGACAGGTGGGGTTCCCCGTTTGGGCCTCCTCTAATCGACCGGTCCTTTTTTCCCCATTCGGGGGGTGCGTCCCCGCGCGGTCCGGGCGTATAGTGACCCTTGTGCGTGGCGCGTCCAGCCCACGCGTTGATCGACACAGCCCGTTGTCGCACAAAGGTGGTCACTATGTCTCTGGTTTGCCCGTCCTCCGCTCACGCGCCCCGCTCGCGTCGGGGCCACGCCCTTCGCTCCCTCCACGCGCGCCTATGTCTCGTCCTGGGGCTCGGCGCGGTCGCCCTCGCGGCGCTCCCCGCTGGGCACGCCGCAGCCGCCGTCGGTTGCCGCTCCGATCCGGTGATCGTGGTCAACGGCGCCGTGGCCGACGTCGTCTCTACGCTGTACACCGACCCCAGCGCGGTACGCGAACTCGACTATACGGTGATCGTCCCGGCCGGCTCGCTGATCGGCCGGACCACGCTCACCCTCGGCCTTGGCTTCCCCGAGAAGGTCACCTACGTCTACAGCGCCGCGCAACCATGGGGATCGCTGCGCGTCGACGCCACCGTGCAAACCCAGGCGGGCACGGCGCCGTTCGCGACCGACGTGCAGGTCACCACGTTGCTGGGCGGTATCCAGCACGCCAGCGGCCTCAGCACCGCGACGGTCTCCGTCGCGGTCGCCCATCAGCTGATGCTCTAGCACATTCCCATTGGCCTGGCCCGAATAGGCCCTTGTCTCCGCGGCGAGGGCGCCCTATACGTGGTCCATGGATCACTTTGCTCGCCGACACCGTATTGGTCACGCGCCGGGACGGTTCGCCAGCGCGCGGGTCCCCGGCGCGGCGCGTCCTCCCGCGGAGGTCTGACCGTGCGCCGCCCCCTGCCGCGGCGCATGAGCGGCGCGTGGCCCCAACCCGCCATTGGCGTCCTCACCGTCCTGCTCGCCTTGTTGAGCCTGGGGGGCGCATGGGCGCACGCCCGCCATGACGGGATGGCGCCAGTGGTCGGGGCCCTGCCGCTCACGCTGGTGGGCCTGGGAGCGATCGTGGTCGCCTACCGCTACCCTATCCATGTGCGCCACCAGACCAAGGCGCTCCTCGCCACCCTCGTCTACTATCTGCTGGCCCTGCTCGTTCCGCCCCCCCTGGCCGCCCTTGCGGCCGGCTTCGGCGCGTTCGCGGGTGAGGCGGCCCGCGTGCGCGTGAGCGGCTGCTATCCCAGCGATATCGCCAGCGAAGTCGGGCGACGCATCCTCATGGTTCTGCCGGCCGCCCTCGTCGCCCATCTAGGTCCAGGGCCGTCGCCGTCCTCGGCCGCCCTCGTGGGCGCGGCCTTCGTCTTGGCCCTGCTCGATGTTGTCTCGCTGCCGTTGGTGACGGCCCCGATGGCGGGGGAGCCGCCGCACCGTGCGCTGGCCGCCGCGGCGCGGGAGACGGCCGTCCCCGACGGCGTGCAGTATCTCGTCGGCATCGTGGGCGCCGCCGCGGCGGCGCACTATCTCTGGACGCTCGGTCTGCTCATCGCGCCGTGCGCGCTCGTTTACGCGGCCTGCAAGGGCCTGGCCGAGATGCACGACGGGACGCGCCAACTCCTGGAGAACATGGCCGACGCCGTGGACCTGCGCGACGCCTACACGGGCGGCCACTCCCGGCGCGTGACGGCGTACAGCGCCGCGATCTTGCGCGAGTTGGGGCTGCACGGCCCCGAGGTCGACCTGATCGTGACGGCGGCGCGCGTGCATGACATTGGGAAAATTGGGACGCCCGACGCCATCCTGAACAAGCCGGGCAAGCTCGACCCTCAGGAGCGCGCGGTCATGGAGGAGCATCCCGTCACGGGGGCCGAACTGCTCACGCGCTATCGGGACTTCGCGCGGGGCGTCGCCCTCGTCCGTCACCATCACGAGAGCTGGGATGGGGCCGGCTACCCGGATCGGCTCAAGGGCGCGGAGATCCCGTTCGGGGCGCGCGTGATCGCGGTGGCCGACAGCTACGACGCGATGACCAGCGACCGGCCCTACCGGAGGGGGATGCCCATCCCGAAAGCGGCCGGTATCTTGCGCGCTGGGCGCGGCCAGCAGTGGGACGCCGCCATCGTCGATGCGCTTCTGCGCGCTATCGCCGCCGAGTTGGAGGGCGCCTGGGCGGCCAGGGGGGTGGGTTCGTCATCTCTGGGCGTCAGCGCGTCGCCCGCACTCCATCGGGCGCCGCCATCCGCGCCATCAGCCGATACACCGGAAACGGCGATCCCGGCGTGAGGGTCCCAGCCCCAGAACCTATGTGGATCATATATGGAGCGGCCGAGACTTTTAGGCTATAGGGGCGCGCGCCCGCATCTCCTATGCTAGAGGTGAGACGGGCTCCAGAGGAACCAACGAGAGGGAGGGGACATGCCAGGGCCAGCGGATGATACGGCGCGGGTGACGCGGGGGAGGATGGAGCGCACACGCACGGACGCCGAGTTGGCCCGCCTGGCCTCCTTCCCCGAGTTGAACCCGCATCCCGTACTCGAGATTGACGACGCCGGGCAGCTCACCTATCTCAACCCCGCGGCGGCCCGGCTGTTCCCCGAGCTGCCCGCACGCAGGCGCGCCCATCCCCTCCTGGCGGGCCTGGACCTGGCGGCAGACGCGCACGGGGACATGGACATCCCCGCGTGGGGATACGATGTCGCGGTCGGCGCCGCCGTCTACCACCTGGAGCTCTCCGCTGTCCCCAACAGCCGGCGCGTGCGTCTCTACGCCCTCGACGTCACCGCGCGGGCGCGGGCGGAGGAGGCGCTGCGGGCGTCGGAGGGGCGCTTCCGCTCGGTGACGCAGTCCGCCCACGACGCCATCATCTCCATCAACAGCGCCGGCGCGATCCTGTCCTGGAACGCGGGGGCGGCCAACATCTTCGGCTACGCGGAGCACGAGGCGCTCGGTCAGCCGCTCACCCTTATCATCCCCCCGCGCTATCGCGCCGCTCATGCGCAGGGGGTGGCGCGCCTGGCCGGGGGCGGCGCGCCGCGCGTCATCGGCCGCCCCGTCGAGTTGCAGGGTCTGCGCAAAGACGGCACGGAGGCGCCCGTGGAGCTCTCACTTGCCGCGTGGACGACCGCGGACGGCATGTTCTTTAGCGGCATCATCCGCGACATCACAGAGCGCAAACGGGCGGAGGACACGCTGCGGGCCAGCGAGGAGCGCTTCCGGGCGCTCTCGGAGCACGCGACCGATCTCGTGCTTGTCCTGGACATCCGCAGCATCGTCCGCTACGCCAGTCCCTCCACGCAGCGCGTGTTGGGCTACGCGCCTGCCGCCATGGAGGGCCGCAACGTGGCCAACTTCATCCACCCCGCTGACCTCCCAGCGGTGCAGGCGCGCTCGATGGCCATGGCGCGCAAACGTGGCGCCGTGGAGACGCTGACCTTCCGCCTGCGCCATGCTGACGGCTCGTGGCGCACGCTGGAGTCGATCGGAACGAACCGCCTGCACGATCCCGCGTTGCGTGGCTGGGTCATCAACAGCCGGGATGTGACGGAGCGCATCCAGGCCGAGGATGCCTTGCAGCACCAGGCCCTGCACGATGCGCTGACCGGCCTGCCTAACCGCACCCTGTTGCACGACCGCCTGGAGCAGGCGCTGCGCGCGGCCGCGCGGGACGCGGGCGGGCTGGCCCTGCTCCTGTTCGATCTCGACCGCTTCAAGGAGGTCAACGACACGCTGGGCCACCAGGCCGGTGACCTGCTGCTACAGGAGGTCGCGGCGCGCGTACGCGGCGCCGTACGCGCCTCCGATACGGTGGCGCGCCTGGGCGGCGATGAGTTTGCCGTCCTGCTGCCGGGGGCCGACGCGACCGGCGCTGTCGCGGCCACGCACACGCTGCTGGCCGCGCTCGCGACTCCCATTGCCCTGGATGGGCAGTCCCTGGCCTGCGCCGCCAGCATCGGCATCGCTCTCGCGCCCACGCATGGCGCGGACGTAGCCACCGTGCTGCGGCGTGCCGACGTGGCCATGTACGTGGCCAAACGCGCCGGCAGCGGCTATGCCGTCTACGCCGCCGCACACGATCAACATAGTCCCGCCCGGCTCGCCCTGGAGACGGAGCTGCGCGCGGCGCTGGCCGCGGGCGCGCTCGTCCTGCACTATCAACCCACAGTGGACGTACGCAGCGGCCGCGCCGACCGCGTGGAGGCGCTGGCGCGCTGGCCGCACCCACAGCACGGTCTGATCCCACCCGACCAGTTCATTCCCCTGGCTGAGCAGACCGGCCTGATCGTGCCGCTGACGCAGTGGGTGCTAGAGACGGCGTTAGCCCAATGCCACACCTGGGAGCAGGCGGGGTGGGCGCTGGGCGTGGCCGTGAACCTGTCCATGCGCTCGCTGCACGATCCGGGGCTTCCTGAGACAATTGCCTGGCTCTTGCGCCGCTATGCCGTCCCTCCGGAGCGTCTTACGCTGGAGATCACGGAGAGCGCGCTGATGGTCGATCCCGCGCAGGCCCAGGCGGTGCTGCTCCGCCTCACCGCGTTGGGCGTGCAGCTCGCCATCGACGACTTTGGCACAGGCTATTCTAGCCTGGGTTACCTCAAGCAGTTGCCGGTCGATGCGGTCAAGATTGACAAGTCCTTCGTGCAGAGTATGGGCCACACGACGACGAAGGACAGCGCCATCGTGCGCTCCATCATCGATCTGGGCCACAACCTGGGCCTGGCGGTCGTGGCGGAGGGCGTGGAGGACCAAGCGACGTGGCAGCGCTTGCGGGCGGCGGGCTGCGACGTGGCGCAAGGGTTCTATATGAGCCGGCCGATGCCGGCGGCGGAGGTGGAACACTGGCTAGCGACCGCGTCCTGGGGGCGCGGCGCCGCATCGGGCTAACGGAGCGGAATGTCAAGCCTTCGCTGCTCTCATGGCGCGCTGGCGTCGGCGTGCCTGGATCGGCTTCCAGGCGAGGCGATAGGCCAGCTGCGAGCCGGTGTAGGCCAGCGAGGTATCGATCATGACGGCGATGAGCCCGTCGGGGAAGCCTGCGGCGAGTTCGCCCGCCACGGCGCTCGTGCAGATGCCGAGGATCAGCGCCACGGCAAAGCTGGCGACGCTCTTGAAAGCCCCCGACCAGCGGCCATGAGCCGCGATCGTCACCAGCGGCGGGACCAGCATCCCCACAAAGAACGGCGCCACTTCGCGTAAAGTCTCCATCTCGTCCTCCCTACTCCTAGCTATTGCTATCAACAAACAACACAACCTGCTGCGACCGACGCCGGCGGTCCCAGTCGATGCCAACTCGCCAACGTTTGTTAGGCGCACACCTGCGACCTAGCTGACACTGCTGACACTTCAGTATCCGTGGTTTGCCATGCGACTTTAGTCGCAGGTCTAATACTACAACGTTAGGTGGTCAGGATGAATCGAGGAGGCGACGGAGGATACGCTTGCGATGGGAGCGGTAGGCGTTGTGGTTCTGGCGCTGGGTGGCGCGCAGCAGGGCGAGCGCGCGCTGC
>JAABUV010004722.1_pt1 | contig 16038 bp, 13 predicted proteins | sample 5559971 | NCBI WGS metagenome assembly JAABUV01 (sample SAMN10711881, study PRJNA513362) | rock metagenome | isolation source: Antarctica rocks | place: Antarctica: Victoria Land, Knobhead nord | collected 2015-12-19
CATCTCGGCCCGGCTTGCAAGGCCGCTCAGCCACTTGTCACGACCCGTCCGTCAGGCAATCCAACTCGAACCGTCGCGAGACCTCCGACCATCTCCGTCATTGAAGCGAAATGAGGGGAGGCATGAGCCTTGAAGGGAGAAGTAAAGTCCGGTCTGGCCGCTTTGCCGCGCGACGCTGCCAAGGGCGACGACACCGAGCGTCGCGGACACGTTCTTGTTGATGAAGTATGCGGCGAAGGCGTCATAGGCCGTCCCCTCCTTGGCGAAGCCCAGGTTGTCGGGCTTGGTGCGGACCTCGGCGCCGACGGCAAGGTTCCTCGTGAGCAGTAACGCCGCGGAGCCTTCGAACTGGGCGCTGTAGCCGTGGCCGCGGTCGCCGCCGAACCCGAGGAGGCCGAATTGGTTTGCCTTTGTCGCGCGGACGGTGACGTTGAGCAGCAGGCTTTCCGCCAGGAACAGCTTCGTGGCCGCGAGGTAGAAGTCAGCGCTGCTGGCACTCTGGGCCCCGATCGCGCGCAGGGTGGCGTGCTGGTTGTTGGTTTTGAGCTGGACCCCGACCGCCACCTGCGGCACCCAACTGTCCTGGTCGTATACCGCGTTGCCAAACAGGCGCACTTTGGCGCCGACGACGTCGAGCTGGAACTGGTAGCCGGCGCCCAGCCCGAGTTTGGCCCCGACCTGCCGCGTGTCGAACCACTGGTGGGCGTAGGAAAGCTCCACACGGTCGAGCACCCCGACGCTGGCGCCGGTCGAATGGAGGGTGAAGTCTGGAAGGTAGCCGAGCGTGTAGTGTATGTTGGCCCCGACCGAATCGCGTGTTCCATAGCCCGTGATCAGGGCCCAAGGGACCAAGCCGCCCCCGCCCGCGCCCTCGATCTGGCTCACGCCGGATGTCGCGAGCAGCCTGCCGGCATCCTGGGCTGTTGCGGCTGTATGGGCGGCCAATGCGGCGGTGACGATCGCTGCCCACACTGCAATTCCAGCCGATTGCCCATGAAGAGTATGACGCATCCGGACTGAAAGCGCCGCGATGATGGGGCGATAAGCAAATTGGTTGGATAGCAAGCTGCCTAGTGACACCAACCGTTTCACGACTTGACCGGCCTGCCTGCCCCTTCGCTCGTCGTTGCTTTGCCCGTCATTGCGAGGAGCGCTTGCGACGCGGCAATCCAGGAGCGCCAAGACGGGAACGCAGCCCTTGCGGCCCCTGGATTGCCACGCCGAAGCCGGCTCGCAATGACGGCGCTTAGAGGCCGGCCTGCAATGAGAGCGCCTCATTGGGCGCAGCAACGCAAGGGTTAGAACTGGCAACGACTGGTATAGGGTGGCTCCTTGCAGGTCGTCGACGGGCACGGGCTGAACTTGCGCATACACTGGCGTTGGGCGGCCTGCATGGAAGACTGCCCGCGTATTCCAACAAGCGTGGCCACGCGCCTTCAAGCAGGGCCATTCAGTTCTAATTTTTTGGTCGCAAATGGGCATAGCATGTCGAAGCTGGCGCTGTGAGTGTGAAGCGTCTTGCTGCTGATCCGGGCCGATACCCTGGGTCGTTAGGTTAGAACTGAATGGCCCTGCGCCTTCAAGACTGCTTCCATAATTTACACATATCGAAATGATATAGAGTCCTATAAAGATTGTGTCCAGCTATAAAATGTTTGATATTATTAGGCACCCAAAAAATAGGATGTTAATTATTTTACTATATTCTTTAACAAAATATTAACTTAGGTTGATAAATATTCCATGAAGATATATGCGTGAATACTGCTGTTGAAGTCAGGTCAAAGCTCCGCCTTGTGCAGGGTGTCCAATGCTCTTGTTTTTGGCAGCTTGAGGGTGGCGCGTCCGAACTGCCATGGATAAGAGCAATCCGTCGCGCGATGGGTGAAACGGGTTCCGGCGACGCGGGTTGGTTTGGCTTGCTGGCTGCCGGCCTTCACGGCCGCGAATGAAGTTGCTGCGCTGCCAAGCCAGCAGACGACGCCAGGGCGATCCTCACCAAACTGGCAAGCTGCCCCCATGCAACCGCTGCCTCGTGCCGCCGCTCGCGCCCGAATGGGTGGCTCAGGCTGCAACGAGGGAACCAAATGGCCCTGGCGTGGGCAGGGAAAGGCCGGCTCCGATCAAAAGACGCTCGACAGCCGGCCGCAAAGCAAAACCGTCCCACCGACCCGGCGTTAGCCCACGCTTAACGCGCTTGAAGGAGCCAGGGGCATGAGCGGCCAGACGCAAAACCAGTGGGCGATGCAGGACCCGACCAAACAGTATCCGCAGCCGAAGTTCGACAAGCAGCCGCAGTCGGCGCCAGGCCTGGCGCGCGACATGGACCCGAAGCCCGACCACGGCGAGCACAGCTACCACGGCTTCGGCCGCCTTGCCGGCCGGCGCGCAATCATCACCGGGGCGGACAGCGGCATCGGCCGGGCAGTCGCGATCGCCTTTGCCCGCGAGGGCGCCGACGTGGTGCTGAACTACCTCCCCTCGGAGGAGGCCGACGCGAAAGAGGTCGTGGCCCTGGTCGAAGCGGCCGGGTGCAAGGCGGTGGCGATGCCCGGCAACGTCATGGACGAGGCATTCTGCACCAAGCTGATCGAGGACGGCCGGGCGGCGCTGGGCGGCATCGACATCCTGGTCAACAACGCCGGCAAGCAGACCGCGCAGAAGGACATCGCCGACATCACGACCGCGGAGTTCGACGCCACCTTCCGCACCAACGTCTACGCGATGTTCTGGCTGTGCAAGGCGGCGCTGCCGCACATGCCGCCGGGCGCCACGATCATCAACACTACGTCGATCCAGTCCTACCAGCCATCGAAGACGCTGCTGGACTACGCCTCGACCAAGGCGGCGATCACCGCGTTCACCCACGCGCTGGCGAAGCAGGTCGCGCCCAAGGGCATCCGGGTCAACGGCGTGGCGCCCGGCCCGATCTGGACCCCGCTGCAGCCGAGCGGCGGCCAGCCCGCCGAGAAGATCCCCGACTTCGGCAGCGAGGTGCCGCTGGGCCGGCCCGGCCAGCCGGCGGAGTTGGCGCCGATCTACGTCCTGCTCGCGTCGCAGGAATCGAGCTTCGTGACCGGGGAGATCTATGGCGTGACAGGGGGCAACCACCTGCCGTGACGGGCGCTCGCTATGGGACTTGGTTGCCGCCCGACCAGTATGCCGCGCTCGGTGACGGCCGCAGCGTGGCGTTGGTCGGGTCCGACGGCTCGATCGACTGGTGGTGCGTGCCCAACTTGGACCGCCCGTCGCCTTCCGACCGCCTATTGGCGGGGGGCGGCATGGGCTGCTTCTCCATCGTGCCAGTCGCGCCGTTCACGGTCGAGCGCCGTTGCCGCCAGGGGAGCGCCGTGCTGCAACAAGTCATCAGCACCGCCTCCGAGCAGGCACGGGTGACATATTCGCTGAACAGCGGGCCCTCTGGCCGCCTGCCCTGGGGCAGACTGGCACACCGCGTTGAAGGGTTGGCGGGCACGGTCGAACTCGGCATGGAGGTGCGGCCTGGGCGGCGGCTCGACCAGGCCGACCCTCGGTGCTGGTCCATGCGGCTTTGGCGATGGAACAGGAAAAGCCGCCCCGCCTGCAAACGTGCCGCGCCCGGCCGCCCGGCTTGTTTCAGTAAAGCCTAGGCTACGCTGGGCAATCTGGCCCATTGCGCCAAGACCTTGGCTTGGTGCACATGGACTGATGTTCATAGGCTAGAACCTATCAGGATCTTGTTCTGACCCTTTGCAAGTTCACGCCATTTTTGGGCAATGCCTATTATAAACGGTCATCAGTCGGCAAGACCGATGGGACGGAAGCAGATGCAAACGGACCATCATCTTTCTAGCTGAGGAGAGCGGCGTTTTGAGTACCATTGATTTTGCGGACGACGGCTTTGTGGGCGGTGGCCACAGCGTCGCCGGGCAGTCCACGGGTTTGCTGCATATACCAGTCTTGCCGCGCCGAGGCGTCCGCGGCGCCGCTGCGTGCCTTGAACTGCCGACCGCCAAGGCATTGCTGTTCACGCTGCAATGGCTGGCCATCGGCTTGGTCGGCCTCACCTGCCACGTGATACTCGTCCTCGAAATCAGCCCAGCGTGCTTCGCCATCCTTATGGTTGCCCTGCTTTTTCTGCACCGGCAGAATCCGTTGGCGGGCTTTATAGTTTACCTGCAAATCCTGTTGTATCAGAACGTCGTCATTAGCTTTTTCGCCAGCAAAATGACCGCTGCCGACTATACGTTGCTGTCCGGGACATCATTCATCGGCGGCCTCGTGCTGGTCAGCGGCCCCGCACTGCGGATGCTGCGGTCGCGCCGGCCGTTCCAAGCGGGCCATCCCGGCATCGTCAACACCACGCGCGCCATCGCCATCGCCGTCGCTGTTGCCCTGGCATACACGGCCTACGGCGCCGCCGTCGCCGCGCCGACCTCCGCCGTGGTGGGCTTCCGTAACGCGACCGCCATACTGTTCGCCGTGGTCATTGGCCTCGACATCGGCGACACCTGGGGCTACCGGACGGTGGCGACCTGCTTCCTGGCGTCGGCATGCCTCGGCATCCTGCTCGCTTTGCTGGAGATCGCCGACCCGGTTTGGTACCTGACGCTGATCCACGCGGCCGATTTCGGCAACCTGAAGAACTCGCTCTCGGTCAAGCCGCACATGTTCTCGGCCGACAACCTCATCGACACGATGCTGTCGCTGCCGTTCAACACCGACCTGCTTTCGTCCTTGATGCCGGGCCTGACCTACCGTTTCGGCGGGCCGAACATGCACTCCATCAGCTATGGCTACGTCCTTGCGGTCACGGAACTGATCCTACTGTCGGTTGGGCAGGTCGGCTTGGCCGTGCCGCTTCTGCTGCTTTCGTTCCTGATCGGCGTCAAGGGTTCGGCGATCCTGTTCGCGGCGACCGTCCTGCTCTACTGCATCTGGCGGACCACATCGAGCGTAAGGCTATTGATGTTGTGCGGGATAGTTCTGTCGGTCGTCTATGTCGGATATGGAATTTGGTCCGGCCAGCGGTCCGGCGACTACCATGTGATCGGCTTTCTCGGCGGGGTGAACGGGTTCCTGGAGAACCCGCTGGGCTACGGCGTCGGCGTCGGCGGCAACCTGAGCCTGGGCACCTTGGCCGCGACGAAGTGGCAGGAGTACCAGCATAGCGGCGCCAATGTCGGCCTGGAGAGCGCGGTCGGCGTGTTGATCTATCAGATGGGCATCGGCTCCGCTGCGATCTTTGCGGCCTTCGTCACGCTGCTGCGGGCCGGCCCATTCGGGATAAAGTGGCGCAAGCCGAAGGCGACGGACATGTTGTTCATCGGGTTCGGCATCGGCCTCGTGAACGGCGTGTTCCAGGAGGAGGCGTATTCACCCTATGCTGTCGGCTTGCTGGCCCTGTTCTGTGGCGTCCTGGTCGCGAACGGGCAGCGCCCGTCGAGACTACTTGACGCAACCTGATCGTAGTGTCCATGAGTAGAACTCGACAGTCGGGCATTGGCCGAAGCCGCTCGCGCCTCTTGCCCCCACTGCCCACGGCCGGAGTCTTGGCAAGTCCTGCATCTCCGGTACGCGCCCAGGCGAACCCCGGCCCCAAGTCGCCGGCGCTGTCGTCCTGCGTCAAGAAGGTGAATGCCGCCCACCCGCCCCGCAGCGACAGCAAGTCGGTTCCGCCCGACCGGCTGCAGGCGCTCTCAAAAGGCGTGAACCTGACCGACGTGTTCACTCCAGGCATGTCCACGGCGCGCGTCGGCCAGGATATCGCCCAGTTGCGCAGCCTCGGCCCGCGTCATGCCCGCATCCCGCTTGATCCCAGTTGGGTGATCTCCTGGCGGCCGGACGGCAAGCCCGACGCACGCCTGGCCTGCCTGGACGACACGGTCTGCTCAGCGCTGTCGTTGGGCCTGGCGGTCATATTGGACATGCATCCCGAGGACAGCCTCGCGCTGAAGGACACGGCGCCGCCGGACAACGTCGACGCGCTTGCGCTCGCGTGGGACCGCCTGGCCGCACGCTGGGCGGCGTCGCACGACGTCCACCTGGTCGTGACGGAGTTCGGCGTATATAGGGCCATAGCGCCGCAAGCCGCCAGGGTAGCCTGGCTGCGCGACGTCCGCAAAGCCTTGGAGGCGCGCTCGACTGGCTGGACGGTTGGGAGTATCGGGGCGGCTTCGGCATCGACGGCGAGCTCGGTCGTGGTTGCGGCTCTGAACAGTCGGTCGGCAGTGCGCTTGGGCTGTGCGGACCCGGCAAAACCCAAAGCAGGCGGTGAGGGCGGATCTATGCGGGCCAACCTTGGCATGGCGACGCTGCCGACCTGGCCTGGGACTGCGCGAGCCGGCCGCCGCGCCGCCGGATGCGCCACCTCCTTCAAGGGGCTGAGGGCGTTGAACACATCAGGTTCGGCACGCTTTGCGGTCCGAACGTGACTCTTAAGTTACTCAATCAAAAGCTGTGTCATCCTGCGAACCATTCGATCTAGTCCTATTCAGCCGCGCGGTCCCCGTCCTCCGGCCCACGACGTACCGGGTTCGTATCGATAGGTTCTCAGTGCGTGAGCAAAATGGAATTGTGAGTTAGATGGCGAATACCTCAAGGGCCACAATCGACTGCCTGGCCCCTCCTGAATGCGGCCGGAGCGGTGCTGGGCTACGCCCTCCCTCGACCAACGCCGGGCGCGGTTGGCACGTGGTGCGTACGGAGACGGTGGGCATCCCAGTCCACGCCCTACGCGCAGCCGTGCCCGGCCAGGCCGCGGCCGCCGCGCTGGAGCTTGTCCGCGGCACGCCAAAGGACGTCGTCCTGGTGACGTTCGCGAACCCCGGCGTGGTTCCGCTGGCGCGTCGTTCGGCTGCCTTCCGGCAGGCGCTCCGTGAGTTCGACTACGTCCTGCCGGACGGCGTGGGGATGTGCCTCGCCGTGCGATGGCTGCACGGCCGGCTAGCTGAACGGGTCAGCTTCGACACAACGTCCCTGGCGCCCGTCGTTTTCGGTTGGGCCTCCTCGCACAGCCTCCGTGTCGTCCTGGTTGGCGGCGCACCGGGCGTGGCGGACACCGCCCGCGCCCGCATCAGAGAGAGCTTCCCTGCACTCCAGGTCGTCGGCAGCTTCGACGGCTTTGGCGCCATGGAGGCCAAGGCCCGCGCGGTCCGGGAACTCGAACCCGATATCGTCGTCTGCGGCATGGGCAGCGTCCGGCAGGAGTCGTTCCTGTTGGAGTTGAAGGACCAGGGCTGGCGCGGCTGGGGCTTCACCTGCGGCGGCTACCTGGACCAGCTCAGCCAGGGAATGGCGTACTATCCCCGTTGGGTGGACGCCGCCAACCTTCGCTGGGCCTATCGCCTGATGCGGGAACCCGGCCGGCTGTGGCGCCGCTACTTGATAGACTACAGCCATTTCGGCCTGCTCGTCTGCGCCGCCCGCATCGGCAGGCCAGGGCGCGCACGCGCATGACCCTGGCAGCGCGCGGCGATACCCTACGGAGCTACGGCCGCTCGTGGTTCTGTTTCAATGTTGCTCCGCTGGGGCGACATGGCTGGCACAAAGTTTGGAGGATATCAGCTTGAACGTCATGATTGACGCGGCATTGGATGAGTGGAACGCGGACCCGCGTTCCTCTTCCAGCAGGTCTTACGACCAACAGGCCACCTTGGAGAGCGCCCCGAAGTGGGACATCAAGGGATGCCTGCGGCGTCGCAAGCGCCGCATCCTGGGCGTGGCGGCCCTGGCGATGGCACTGGCCACCGCGGTCATCTTCGCGATCCCGAAGACGTACCTCGCCACCAGCTCCGTCATCTTCCAGGGGGACCACCCGGAGGTCGTCCGGCTCGGCGATGCGCCGAACGGCTCCCCATTCGGCCCGGATACCCTCGCGAGCGAGGTCGAGCTGCTCATGTCAGAGGAGTTGCTTGAGACCGTGGTCAAAAGGCTCAACCTGGTCGCCGATCCGGAGTTCAACCCGGCTGCCGCCCATGAGCCGGGCTCCACGCTTCTGCCGGACATCGCAGAGTTCGCCGCACCCGTCCTAACCCCGCTTCTGCAGGGAGGCCAGAAGCTCTTGGCCCTCGTGCGGCCAGAGGCCCCGGCCCAGTCGGCCGCCGTGACGGCGCAAAAGGAGCTCAGCTCGACAATTTTGGCCGTGAGGGGCCGGCTCACCGCCTGGCCGGTCGGGGTTTCCCGGGTGATCCGCATCAACTTCTCCTCACGCCACGCCAAGATGGCGTCGCTGGTCGCCAACACGGTCGCCGACGTCTACGTGAGCACGCTGCTTGCGAACAAGACGCAGGCGACGCAAGAGGCCCATAGCTGGATCGACCAACGGTTGAACGAACTCCGTGAACGCGCGTCGAAGTCCGCGCAGGCCTACGAGAAGTTCCGGTTCGACAGCGGTCTCGCCAGGGGCAAGGACAGCACGATCACCCAGGAGCAGATCACCCAGGTCAGCAGCGAGTTGACGCTGGCACGCCAGCGCAACGCGGAGGCGCAGGCCGTCCTGACGCAGACCCGCAACGACGGGGCGGTCGACCTCGACATGCTGGCGAGCGCCACCGGGTCGCAACTGCTGCCCAAGCTCCGGGAGCAGTTGGCCACGGCGACGGCCCAGCAGGCCGAAGGCGAGAGCCGCGACGGCGCCGCCCTGCCGAGGGGCGTCGCGGTGCGGGCGCGGGTCGCCGACATCAACCGCTCGATCGCGGCGGAGCGGGACCGGATCAAGCAAACGGTGCAGAGCCGGGCGACCATCGCCAAGCTCGCCGAGGACCGGCTGGCCAAGACGCTTAACGACCTCACGGCCAAGCTCGGGCAGTCCGATGGCGACGTGGCGCGCATGCAGGCGTTGGAGCGCGACGCCAACGCGGACCGCGAGCTGTATACGAGCTTCGTCAACCGCGCCCGGCAGACCGATCCCGAGGTCAACTACCAGGCGGCGAACGCCCGCGTGCTGTCGCATGCCTCCGTGCCGCTGACGGCGGCGTCCCCGAACAAGAAGCTGCTGCTGCCGGTGTCGTTCGCGCTGTCGCTGGCCCTGGGCATGGTGGCGGCGATCGCCAAGGAGAATGGCCGCCGCGGCTTCACGAGCATGAGCGGAGTCGAGCGGAAGGTGGGCGTGACGCCGATCGGCTTGATCCCGCTCGTCGCCCGGCGGAACAGCTTCTCGGCGCGGGCCTTCGAGGACGCGGTCGCCTTCACCCTGGCGCGCGTGACGATGCCGTCCAAGGGCGTCGTGCCGCGCAGCCTGTTGGTGACATCAGCCTTGCCGCAGGAGGGCAAGACAAAAACCTCGATCGCGCTGGCTGCAGCCGCCGCGGCGCGGGGCTTGAAGGTGCTGCTGGTCGATGCCGACCTGCGGTCCCGCTCGCTGTCGTCGGCTGCCGGGCTCGACCGGAGCGACCGGACCTTGATCCAGGTGCTGCGGCGCGAGATCGAGCTTGAGGAGGCCATCCACGACAACGCCGACTGGGGCTTCCCAGTCCTGCCCGCCAGCGCGTTGGCCAGCAGCCCAATGGGCCTGCTCGCCACCGGAGAGTGGGAGGGTATCCTCCGGAGGCTCGAGCAGGTCTACGATTTGGTCGTGATCGACTCGCCGCCGGTCCTGGTGGCCGGCGACACCTGGCTGCTGGCGCGGCACGCGGACAAGACCGTGGTGCTGTCGCGGTGGGGGTCGACGCCCATGCCGACGGTGGAGCTCGCGATCAACCAGTTGGTCACGGCGCAGGCCAACGTCGCCGGGCTGGTGCTGACGATGGTGCCGCCGCGTGAGCACTCCACGTATGACAGTGGGGACGCGGTGGTGTTCTCGCCGCAGATGACGCGCTACTACTCCGGCAACCGTCGCCTGTCTTGATGGCGGCATCCGGGTGATGCGACGAACGGCGTCGATGCTTTGGCGTTGGGCGTCGCATCCCGGACGTTACGTCCCTTGGGCGCCGCGTCCCCTGGGCTGTCGCATTTCAGGGCATTGCGTTCCCTGGATGAAGGCGTAGACAACGCACGCGTTCCCTTTCAGCCTACTTACTGGGCCCAGGCAAGCTCGGGACATAGTCAGATGACCGTTATGAGGGTTGCAGTCGCCAAGGCGACATTCTGGGCAGCGTTGGAAACCGGAGGAGCCCAGGTCTCCACGTTCCTGTTCTTTGTCGTGTTCGCACGTATTCTGACGCCTGGTGAGTTCGGCGTATACGCCCTCGCCCTCGCCATCGTCGGCATGGTCAACCTGGTCTTGTTCCAGGGCTTCGGCGATGCCTTGATCCAGGTCGAGACGCTGGATGAGGACTACACCTCGACCGTGTTCTGGACCAACATGCTGCTTTCCGTGGGCATGATCTTGTTTTTGCAGGTTGTCGCCCTGTTGGGGCCGACCCTGTTCAACGACCCCATGATACGCCCGGTTATCGCCTGGCTGTCGCTGCTGTGCATCCCGCGGGCGTTGATCAGCGTGCATTCGGCGCTGTTGCGGCGCAAGCTGGACCTGCGGATCTTCGCCATCAGGACGATCCTCGGATACCTCATCGGTGGGGTCGTCGGGTTGGCGTTGGCGGTCAACGGCTGGGGCGTGTGGTCCCTCGTGGTGTCACAGTTCGTCCAGGCCATCGTCATCGTGGTCGTGATGTGGCGGGCGAGCGACTGGCGGCCCCATTTGTTGTTCTCGAAGCCCGCGTTCGTTGAACTGCTGCACTTCAGCAAGCACTTCATGGCCGCCAGCGTCATCCGGTCCTGCATCGACGATTTCGGCAGCGTGCTGATCGGCCTCAGCCTCGATGTGACTGCGGTTGGATACTATGCGCTCGCGCTCCGTGTCATCCGCGCCGTCATCACCGTGACCATGACCCCGTTGCAGCTCGTGATGATGCCGGTGCTGAGCCGGATCGCCGGCAACCGCGAAAGGTTCGGCGCCGCCTACACCGACATGATCGTGATGGCCAGCACGGTATGGGTGCCGGCTGTCGCCGGGCTTGGCTTGCTGGCGCCTGACCTGGTGCCGATGGTGTTCGGGGCTCACTGGGAAAACGCCATCTCGCTCCTACAAGCCATGTGCTTCGCCTCCGTGATCATGCCGCTCTGGGCCTTCTCCGGCCAGGCGTTGTCGGCGATTGGCCGTCCCGACGCATTCGCACGGCTCGCATACTGGCAACTTGGCCTCTATTGCCTGGTCTTCCCGACTGCGGCGCACTTCGGCGTCAATGCCGTCGGCTGGGCCTGGTCGGCGCTCTCCGGCATCATGGTGCCGGTTGCGCTGTTCACCGTGCGGCGGTCGTTCGGCCTCGATATCGGGACGCTGCTTATGAAGACGGCCCGGCTCGTGCTGGCTGGAGCGGTGATGACGGTGGCGCTGCTGCTTATCAGGACCGTCCTGCCAACGGGTGCCTGGGCCATTGCGGGCGAGGTCGTCGCGGGCGGGCTCATCTATGCCGCGGTGCTGGAAAGCTTCTTCTTGCCGGGCCACCTGGCTCGCATCGTCGTGCTGGTGCGCGGCTCCATACCGGCTCACGGCTCTTGATTAGGGTGTGCAACCTATGATCCCCAAACACATACACTATGTTTGGGTAGGCGGCCCGTTGCCGGATGCCCAGCGCGCCTACATCGATAGTTGGCGAAAGACAAACCCCGACTACGAGTTCACCCTGTGGAACGAAAGCAACATCGACTTTTCGATGCCACAGCTCAAGCGCGCCTATGATGAGCGCAAGTGGGCAAAGGTTGCGGACATCACCCGGCTTGTCGCGGTTTCGCGCCATGGCGGGATTTATCTCGACACCGATATCCGCCTCTGCAAGTCACTCGATCCCCTGCTGGGCCATAAGTGCTTCTTCGGCTTCCAGAACGAGCAGCCGTCGCGGGATTGGGTCGCGAACGGCGTGATCGGCGCAGAGCCGGGGCACTGGTTCATCACCCATGCGCTCGCCAGCGTGTTGAGCATCAGGCCAATGCCTGCTGGCCTTGAGCGGCCCACGAAGTTTGGGCCGAAGCTCATCACGCGGCTGTTGCTGGCCGAGGGCTTGCAGGCGTACTCGCCGGCCGGCGTGCAGGTGAAAGACATTTTTGTGTGCCCGACAGAGTATTTCTTCCCCTATCCCTTCGGGGTGGAGTTCGACCAGTCCTGCATAACGCCCGAGACCTACGGGGTACATTTTTGGGAACGGTCCTGGGAGAAGACGGTGCCCGCCTGGATACGGTTCGCGAAGGCGGTCCGGGACCGGGCGCTTCGCCTGTCCAAGCAAACGGCCTAGCCATTTAACCAGGAACCGATGTCCTCCCCTGCGCTCGCGCCACCCGGCGAACCCCGTACAACAGACCGTCCGGTTCTGGACAACGACCAACTAGCCGTTTTCCTATGCGGCGTTTCCAGCGGTTCGCTGCTTGGCAAGGCGATGGTGACGGCGCTAGCCGGCCTGGCTGAAACCGCATTCGATGACAGCGAGTCTCCGGAGCCGCGACAGTGGCGCCAGGCCGTGGCTGGGACCACGCTGCAATGGTGGTCAGAGGTGCCCCCTGACCCGCCTCAAACCGGCGGCGGCGCACCCGCCATATGCCTCAACATGCACCGGCAGGAGATTGGACGGTCCAGCCGGACGTGGTGCATCGTCGATGCCGCCGGGCTTCCACTTTTTCATCCATTCCATGCGCTCGAAGCCTGCCAGTCGAAGCCATATGTCGCGTCGCTCAACCTGATCGAGAGCTGCGACGGCGGCGGCACGTGGCAGCTTGTCGCCGAAGCGCATGTCTCAAGCGCCAGGAGCTACCGTGGGCTGCTCGATGTCTTGGGGCACACCAGCGCGCGGCTGCTGCAAATGGGGTTTAGGGCCGGCGCCGCTCCTCGGCGTCCGTGGAATCCTGGCCTTCCAGCCCCCCGCCGGCCTGCGGCGTTGCTGCGTGCGCAGGTTGCAAGCGGCCTTGCCTGGTTCCGAGCCCGCGTCAGCGGCGATGTGTACGGGATCGCGGTACTGGACCAGCCGGCGGCCGAGTTCACGAAAAGCCGGATCTTGGGGGTTCAGCGGTGGCTGCAAATACCGGCGTCACAGGGTTTTATAGCCGATCCGTTCTTCTGGCCTGAGCGGCCGGGCATGATCCTGTGCGAGACGTATTTTCACCATACGGGTCTCGGCGAGCTCACCGTCTTGTCGGTCGACGCCAGGGCGATCACCCGGTCAGAGCCGATGCCGCTTGGCTTGCATGGCCACCTCTCCTACCCGTCAACGTGGTCGGAGGATGGGCGCGTCTTCTGCTTGCCTGAAATGGCGGCGTTGCGGCGCCAGGTCCTGTATGAGCTGCAGCCCGGAGCGGCGCCCAAGCCGCTATGCGTGATCAACGAGGGCGCGGGCATGGCCGATCCGACCTTGATGAGGGTCAATGGCCTGTATTGGATCGCATACACCGACATCGACATCGGTCTATACGACAATCTTTGCCTGCTCTATGCCGAGCGCCTGGAGGGTCCGTGGCGGGCGCATGCGAACAATCCGGTCAAGATCGACCCGAGGTCGTGCCGGCCTGGTGGAACGCCTTTCTGGGTTGATGGCCGGCTGTTCCGCCCGGCCCAGGACTGCTCGCGGGAGTATGGCGGAGCGCTTACCGTCAACCGTATCGAAGCCTGCACGCCAGATGAGTACCGGGAGGAGCCAGCGGCGACGTTGCTGCCCGATCCAGACGGCCCGTTTCCCAACGGCGTGCATACGCTCTCGTTTGGGAACGGCCGCGCCGTGATGGACGGCAAGCGCATTTCCTACCACCCGCTCATCTTGTTCCATAAATTGTTCCGCAGGCTGAAAAGCCGGATGGCCCGGGGCGGTTCAGCCACGTCATAATTTAAACAAATTATGATGCATTATTCGACGAATGCTACGTACGTAAAGTTACGGAAGACGTTCGTACGAGGGTGTGGGGGATATAACGGAAGCCAGCACTGTGTTGTGCAAGCATCAGTTCTTCACCATTAGTTAACTCTGCCTTGACGTAGGATGGTTGACCGGATACCTCACCTCCTAAGATGCAAACGTTTAAACTTTGGGTTCTGGCGATGGCTTAAAGTGTGTGAAACGAGAAGCTGCAACGTACGAAATCGCACAATGAGTAACAATTTTGCGACTTTGGTCATTCTCGCGTTCAGGATGCTTGCTTCTTCAACCGTAAATAAAGAGAATGTTAACGAATTGTAAGAGGGCAGCATGGTCATCCTTTTCATCAGCCATGTACATTTCCTTCGGGAAGCCATGGTGGCGATCCTGCGGGGGGACGACGGCCTCCAAGCGGTCGGAGCTTTCTCTCACGAAACGGTCGACGCCGCTGCGGTGGAGTTTTCGCCCAGCATAGTCGTTATTGATGCGTCGCATCCCGAGGGGACGAGCCTTGTCGCAGCGGTCCGCGCGCATGTTCCGAAGGTGAGCGTCGTCGTGCTTGCGATGCGTGAACGGGACGAAGACTTTCTCGCCTGGGCCGACATAGGCATTTCCGGCTACCTGGGACCAGACACGTCGGCCCGCGACCTCGTCAGCACGGTTCGCCGTGCCGCGGCGGGAGAGGTCGTCTGCCCGCCGAGGTTGACGGCGCTCCTGCTCAATCGGTTTGCCGACCGCTCGAACGACCGGGCAACCCGGGCTGGCATCCATGCACTGACCCCTCGCGAGCGGGAGATCGTGGAGTTGCTGGCGGACGGCTTGCCGAACAAGCTCATCGCGCGCCGCCTGCGCGTCGCCCTGCCGACCGTCAAGAACCACGTTCACAGCATCCTCGACAAGTGGGACGTGCGAAGCCGTGGCGAGGCAGCGGCCCGCTACCGCCGCAAAATCCAGGAGACCGAGCCGAACGGCACGCACAGCGCGCACAGCGCGAAGCTCAATGGGCCGCGGTCGGCGCACATCCTTCCAAATGGGGCGTCTGCCATGCGGAGCAGCGACATACGAGTGGGGATGTCGGCGTCCGCCGGCCGTAGGGCCGAGTAGACGAAGCACTGTCACCGATTATCAAGGTGTCGCCGTCCAGCGTGGCGTTGGCGGCAGCCCCAACGAACCGCTGCCAGCAATGCCTGGCACGACCTGCGGCCCCCAAGTGCAGGGCTCGCTGCGCCTCATATCGCATACAGCGGGGCCACAGAGGCGACGCGCCGGTCTGCGCCGCCGGGATAGTGGCAAATCCAGGGATGCAGGGTTTCCACGTCGGCCGGCGGGATGCTGCCTACTCCGCCGCAGCGCTGAAATTCGGTGCCCGGCGCTCCAGGAAGGCATTGAAAGCCTCACGGGACTCTGCGCCCTGCAGCGCTCTGGAGAACGCTGCCGACTCAAGCTGCATATGGGCCTGCAACGCCCCAGGCTCGCCGCGCATCAAGGCACGGCTCGCAGCCAGCGCGCCCTGTGGCTTCGCCGCGAGCTTTTGCGCCTTGGCACGCGCGTGGCCGCGCAGGGCAGCAGCGGGGACGACCGCGTTCACCAGCCCGGCGGTGCACGCGGCCTCGGCGTCCATCGGCTCGCCCAGCAGCAGCATCGCAGCCGCCCGAGCGAAGCCGACGCGCGCCGGCAATAGCATGCTGCTGCCGGCCTCCGGCACCAGGCCGAGGTCGACGAACGGGACCAGAAGGCTGGCTTCGGGGCTGGCGTAAACGAGGTCGCAGTGCAGCAGCAGGGTGGCGCCCACGCCGATGGCCGGGCCGTTCACGGCGGCGACCAGGGGCTTCCCGAACGCGGCGATGGCGTGGATGAACCGTGACGGCGGGGCGCCGGCGAGGCCGCCGGACATGGCGAGGAAATCCTTGATGTCGTTGCCCGCGGTGAACATGTCGCCCTCGGCGGCGATCAGCACGGCCCGTACGGCCGGGCGCTCGGCTGCGTCCTGCAGCGCTGCCGTCAGCGTGCCGTACATCGCCCCGGTAATGGCGTTCTTCTTTTCTGGCCGGTTGAAGCGCAACTCAAGGATGCCGTCCGCCTCGTCGACTAAGATCAGGTCTGGCTGGATCAGGTCTTGCGTCATGGGTGCCCCTTTGGCGATGTTGCAGCCGAATGGATAGGTAGCGTGCAGCATGGCCACGGAACAGTATCAGGCCCTCGTTGGCGAGGCTTTTTCGAAGGA
>JAABUV010004724.1_pt1 | contig 16036 bp, 16 predicted proteins | sample 5559971 | NCBI WGS metagenome assembly JAABUV01 (sample SAMN10711881, study PRJNA513362) | rock metagenome | isolation source: Antarctica rocks | place: Antarctica: Victoria Land, Knobhead nord | collected 2015-12-19
GATGTGGTCAGTCACACGAACGCCGGCTGGCAAGCCGGCAGGAACACGCGCCATCGCTGTCAATCCCAGAAAACCCTGTCAGTGATATGGGGCTTCTGAACTCCTAAATGAACGGTATTGAAGCTAGGGCAGACGCACGGGATCTAACGGGAAGGCTACTTGTGTTTGCCCTGACGGCCCGGCGCCTTATGGCTTGGGCCGTCGCCGCGGCTTTAGAGTGACGACGTCGCTTTCAGGTTTGGTCGACGAAGGCAGCGGCCGCCAACCCGCGATAGCGCGCACGCACTCCCGTCCCCTCGCGATGTCGGTGATCAGAGGAAAGTGCCGGCGCAACTCGACGATGGCAGACAGCTCTCCGTCTTCGTGGAACACGCGGCGGATCGCCTCGGCAGTTGCCTCGTCAACACAAAACATACCTGTGAGCTTGGACAGGCGCATCGACGCCTGCAAGCGAAAAAACATTGACGACAGCGCACGTTGGCACGTGTCGACCCTGGCCGCGTAAGGTGATGCGCTGTTGGCAAAAGCTCATAGCCCGGCCAGGCCGTAACCCAGGATCAGGGACAGCGACCCCGCGCCGATTGCGCCTGACCAGAACGCGAACCTGCGCGCCTGACGGCTCGCGGCTTCAGCCTTGGCCGTTTCCTGACGCATCTCCGCCAGCATCCCCGCCGCAGCCTCCTGCGCTGCGTCCTTGAACTGTGTGCCCAGGTATTCGGCCGCGCTGTTCACGACCTCGGACGCCAGGCGCTTCGCAGCGGCTTCGTTCGCCTCGCCCACGGCGGCGAGCTTCACCGCGGCGCCACTCACCAGCTTGCGGAGGTCGGCCAGCGAGGCGTCCAGCATCCGCTCGTTGATGACCGCCGCCGCGAGCAGTGGGTCCGCCTCGTCAAGCTGGATGCCGGTCTCCCGGTGCACGTCCGCGATGAGCCGATCCCGGTCCATCACACCACCGCCGAAAGCTGGTCGAAGATCGGCCGCTTGACTTGGCGCAGCCGTTGTTTGGCGACGATGAAGAAGTCAGGGCTGGCGTCGGCTTCCGCAAAGGTCAGGCTTCGCGCGAGCATGTCAGCCACGTTCGCGCCGAAGGTTTGTTGATGCAGGCGCGGCAGGCGGACGATGCCGAGCAGGCGGCTCTTGTGCGCATGGTAAAGCGGCGTCGTCTCGAACTCGGCCCCAGCACTTCCGATCGTCCCATGATGTTCGTTGAGCCAGAGCACGATATCGGCGTTGTCAGGAAACTGATTGGCGAGACTCTCAAAGCCTCTAGCGGTTTGAAGCTGTTCCTGCCCCCCGGCAATCACCGTATGGATGACCAGCTTGCGCCCGGCTGCCTCCAACGTCTCGGCAATGCCGTCCTGCACGAAGTAGCGGGACAGGGGGACGAACGACGTGGCGCCATTGTCCACGACGAAGTTGGTGTCCTCGGTGACGAACCGCTCGACCATGCCATCCATGGCGTTCACGTCGATCTCGTCGCTGTTCGGCTTGAACAGGTCCACCGGCTCGACCTTGAGCGCCTTGAGATCGCGGAAGGTGGCGTTGACCATATCCGTATCGAGGCAGACGACGGGCTCGCCTTGCCCGATCAAGTATTGGGCGATCAGGCTGGCGATATAGGTTTTTCCGACGCCGCCCTTGCCTTGCATGATCGCATGGACTTTGCGCACTGGACTATTTGCGGCTTCCGGGGAGGTATCCGGGGCCGAATAGCCTTTCGGCTTCTCCTTCCTTCGTTCGGCCGTCGTGGACGAAGGTTCGTTTGGCAGTTGGTTCGTGTCGAGCATGTGGAGCGGTCCCTGTTGCTGGGATGGGTTTGGAAGACGTGAGAGGCGGCGGAGTTGTGGCGACTTCCGGTGCGGGAGGCACACTGGATAGCCCGGTGATCTCTCGCTCAATATGTCGCAAGAGCTGCCGATAGCTCATGCTGCCGAGCTTGGTTTTGTGCCGTTCATAGATCGACTTAGCGGTGTGACCCTGTTCCAATTCGGTGCGGATTAGGGCGATGTGAGCGCGGAACGTGACCCGTGCATGGCCTCTCATTTTGCTTTCTGTCATTTTGGCGTTTAATGTCTTTCCAGGTCTCTTTAGAGCCATGAACGACTTTATATGACTTTAAACGTCTCGACTACCTTCAATCGGCAGAGAGGACGTTGAAAGACGCTAGGTGACATAGAATGACGAAGGCGTTGATGGCAGGATAGGCATTGTTGGCCAACAATGCGTGTGGCTTACTCACCTGCGGTTCGACGTAGAAGAGCGTAGCAAGAGGACAGGAACGCCATGAGGAAGCTGCCCGAGCACGAGGTCCGGGACCGGCTGCGTCCGTTGCGCGTCGTGGTGTCGCAGTCCGAGCGCTGGGAGATCGAGGGCCGAGCTGCCGCTGCCAGCCTGTCCGTCTCGGCCTACCTGCGGGCCGCCGGCATGGGTGCCACCTTCCGCTCGGCGGCATCCAGCCATGAGCAGGTTGCCACATTGGCAAAGGTCAACGCCGACCAGGGCCGGCTCGGCGGATTGCTCAAGCTGTGGCTGTCGGAACGGCCAGGGCAGGGTGCTACGGTCCGGGATGTCCGAGCCCTGCTCGACCGCATCAGCGAGGCGCAAGGCAGGCTGGCCGATGCTGTCAGTCGGGTGTGAGATACGGGAGGACGATATGGCCAGTGACCGGATCACGACGGACCCTGAGCAGTGGAGGGCGTTGATGGCGCTGTCCGACGATGGACTGCTGCACGCCTGGAAGGAGGCACAGGCTGGCTGCAAGGAGGCTCGGTCGCAAGGCAACGACCTGAACAACGCCCAGCAATGGCAAACGCTCATCGAGGGTGCTGCTGCAAGCCGGTTTGGGGTCGGCCGACACCTTGAGCGTTACCGGGCGCAGTATCCCGCAGCAATCCCCGAATGATCGCCAAGCGCATTCTCTCACCCAAAGGCGGCAGCGGCTTTCAACGCCTGGGCGCCTACGTGCTGAACGTACGGGACAAGGATAAGGGTGCCGACCCCGCCAGTTGGCAACGGCTCGGTGCCTATATCCTGGACGCGGGCCACGGCGGCGAGAAGGTGGCGTGGGCGCGGGTGATGAACTGCGCCTCGACCGATGCCGGATGGGCGGTGAAGGAGATCATCTCCACGCAGGCGCGGAACACCCGGAGCCGACGCGACAAGTCCTACCACCTGGTTGTCAGCTTCCCCGAGGGAGAGCGGCCGACGCGCGAACAGGTGGAGGACATCGAGGACCGGCTTTGCGACGCCATCGGCCTGGCCCAGCACCAGCGTGTGTCCGCGGTCCATCAGAACACGGACAACTGGCACCTCCATATCGCGATCAGCACCGTCGATCCGAGGACGTTCCGCAACGTGGCGCCGTTCCGCGATCACTTCCGGCTACAGGAGGCGTGCGCTGAACTCGAGATCAAGCATGGGCTGATCGTGGACAACCACACGACGCAGCGCGACGCAGTGCAGGACCGGCGGAACGGCCGCGCCGCCGACGCCGCGACACGCGAGGGGGCGCCGTCGTTCCTGGCCTGGGTGCGTCACGAGGCCGCCCCGGCGCTGCTGGCGGCGCGCGACGCCGGACAGGGATGGCAGGGGCTGCACCGAGTTGCAGCGGACCATAGGCTGATCGTGAAGCTTCGCGGCGCTGGCCTGGTGATCGGCCATGCCAAGGACGGGCGGCTGCACATCAAAGCCAGCGACGTGGACCGCCGCCTATCGCTGAAGTCGCTGACCGATACGTTGGGCGCATTCGAGCCGGCGGGGCTGGCGGCTGGCGCCCAGCAGGCCAGGGCATCCTACACACGCGGCGCGCTCTATGAGGCCTACAAGTTGGAGCGTGAGGCAGCGACACAGGCCAAGGCGGCGGCAACGCTTGCGCTCCGTGAGCAGCACCGGGCCTATGCGGCCGCGCTGACGGCCTACTATCGCACGCGGATGAAAGCCGAGCAGGCAACAGGACTCCGCGGTCATCTCCGGCGCGACAGCTTCCAGCACATCGCCGACAAGCGCCGGCAGGACCATGCGGTGCGCCTTGCACGCGAGGCGGAGGAACGGCGCCAAGTGCGAGAGGCGCACCGTGTTCCGCAATGGCAGGAATGGCTCCAGGCAGAGGCGGCGGCCGGCAACGTCGAGGCTGTGGCTGCTTTGCGCGCGCGCCAGCCTCAGCCAACCCGACCAGATCCCCAATCATCGCACGCAGCGAAAAAAACAGGGACGCCCACGCGCGAGCGGAGCAAAGGCCGAGATCTTGAGCGATAAAGCTATCCTGTCCGAGACATCGCTATTTCCCACTCAGGCTAGGGACTCCGGAGCACGAGTGTTGGATCAGCTCCTCTAGCTTCATTCGGCCGTAAGTGGTTGAATTGCAGCGGAAACTTGCGTCTCGAAGGGGGTCCCGATCGGCGCCGATCGGGACCCTACCCCGAACGAATTTCAGCAAGTAAAGACAATGGGCTGCGATGCTTTCGGAATGGGGTCTCACTTCGGTGCTGATTTACAAAGTGACCCTTCGGGGTCGTTCGGGGGTGGTCGGAGAGCCCAAAAAAGCGTCCGCGCTGACAGGCTTGTCGATCGACAACGACCTCCCCAGCAGGTTGAGTAGCGGATGCAGCAAGCCCGAGGCATGGCCGCCATGATCGACCGCCGTTGGCACATCCTGGGCGTGCTGTTCCTGGCCCGCACGGCGATGGGGTTTCAGTTCCAGTCGGTCGCCTCCACGGCGACGCTTCTGATTGCCGAACTGCATCTCGGCTACGCCGCGATCGGCACGCTGATCGGGCTCTACATGCTGCCCGGTATCCTGATCGCCTTTCCCGGCGGGCTGCTCAGCCGCTCCTTCGGCGACAAGGCGGTGTGCGCGGCGGGGCTGGTGCTGATGATCGTCGGCGGTCTGCTGCTCGGCAGCGCACCGACGCCGACCTGGGTGTTCGCCGGCCGGCTGGTCAGCGGCACCGGGGCGGTGCTGTTCAACCTGGTGCTGACCAAGATGACGACCGACTGGTTCGCCGGCCGCGAGATCGTGCTGGCGATGGGCGTGGTGCTGGCCAGTTGGCCGTTCGGCATCGCCGCCGGGCTGCTGATGCAGCCGGCGCTGGCGGCGGCGCAGGGCTGGCGCGCGGTGATGGGTCTGACCGCCGCCGTGTGCGGCCTCGCGCTGCTGCTGATCGCCGCCGTGTATCGCGCGGCGCCGCGTGCAGCTTCACCCCCGGCCGCCTCGGCGAGTGGCACGCCCAGCGCGGTGCCGGCGCTGCCGCCATGGCGGCAGATGCTGCCGACGATCGTGGCCGGGGTGATGTGGGGCAACCTCAATCTGGCGCTGGTGCTGTTCTTCAGCTTCGGGCCGGCGGCGCTGACCGCGCTGGGCGTGGCGCCCGCCGCAGCGGCGGCATGGACGGGGGCGGCGCTGTGGGTGGTGATGGTCTCCGTGCCGCTGGGCGGGCTGGCGGTGCAGCGGAGCGGGCGGCCCGATGCCGCCATCGTCGTCTTCTGTATGCTCGGCGGCGGGGCGCTGGCGCTGCTGCCTGCCGGCGTCCTGCCGCTGGCAATGGGGGTGGTGTTCGGCATCGCCATCGGCCCGCCGGCGGGGGCGATCATGTCGCTGCCGGCGCGGGTGCTCGCCCCCGAGCATCGCGCCGGCGGCCTCGGCGTGTTCCTGACCTGCTACTACGCCATCCTGAGCGCCGGGCCGGCGCTGGCCGGGATGCTGCGCGCGCACTGGGGCAGCGCCGCCGCACTGCTGTTCGCCGCCGCCCTGCTGGCCGCCGTCGCGCCGCTGCTGGGGCTGTTCGGCTGGCTCGCCCATCGGATGTGGTCCACCGGCGAGTAGGCGCATCCCACAAACAAAACTAGCGCGTTGCGGAAATTGGCGCCCGGTCGGTGTCCCCAGGACCGCCGCCTAGACAGCCAATGGGCTTGGTTCAAAACGGGCGGTTTATAGGTTACACCGAAAATGGCCAGAGCCGCGCCAACCAAGGGATTCCACGTTTCGCGTGGAAGCCGGATCTGAACCACGCCTCGCTGGCGAGTGCTCGAACCTGCGCGACCGAGGAGATGTGATGAACCGACGGGAATTCATGAAGACATCGGCCGCGGTGCTGGCGTTGCCGGCCGTGGCACGAGCGCGATCCAGCCAGGTGCTCAGGTTCATTCCGCAAACCGATTTGGCCGTGCTCGATCCGATCTGGACTACTGCCTATGTCACCCGCAACCACGGCTACTTGGTGTTCGACACGCTCTACGGACAGACCGGGCCAGACAGCGACTACAAGGTGACCCCGCAGATGGCGGCAGGGCATACCGTGGAGGATAATGGTCGAACCTGGAAGCTGACGCTCCGTGACGGGCTGCTTTTCCATGATGGGCAGCGCGTGCTGGCGCGCGATTGCGTGGCCAGTATCCGGCGCTGGGGCGCGCGCGACGCGCTCGGGCAAACGCTGATGCAGCGCATCGACGAACTCTCGGCGCCTGATGATCGAACGATCCAGTTCCGCCTCAAGAAGCCCTTCGGTCTGCTGCCGGACGCGCTCGGCAAGGCGGCGAGCAACATGTGCGCGATCATGCCGGAGCGCCTGGCCAGCATCGATCCCTTCAAGCAGGTGACCGAGATGGTCGGCAGCGGTCCGTTCCGGTTCAAGGCGGATGAGCGCGTCTCCGGCGCGCGCGTAGTCTACGAACGCTTCACAGACTACAAACCGCGCGAGGGTGGCGGCCTGTCGGAGTGGACCTCGGGCCCGAAGGTCGCGCACTTCGACCGGATCGAATGGCATGTCATCCCCGACCCGGCCACTGCTGCGGCGGCGCTCCAACAGGGTGAGGTGGACGGGTGGGAGTTACCGATCAGCGACCTGCATCCACTGCTCAGACGTAACGACAAGCTCCGGATAGAACTCGTCTATGAGGCCGGGAGCACCATGGTGCTGCGGCCCAATCACCTTTTTCCCCCCTTCGACAACCCCGAAGTGCGGCGCGCGCTCCTGCCGGTCATTGACCAGACAGAGGCCATGATCGCGGTGGTGGGCACCGATCCCTTGCTGCGGAAGGTGCCGTGCGGTTTCTTCCCGCCGGGCTCGCCGATGGCCAGCGACGCGGGGATGGCGGTGCTGGGCGGCACGCGCGACTACGACAGGGCGAAGCGGAACCTGCAGGCGGCGGGCTACAAGGGCGAGACGGTCGCCTTGATGGTCCCGACCGATTACCCGACCCTCAAAGCGGCGAGCGACATCGCTGCCAATGTCATGCAGCGGGCCGGTATGAGCGTGGACTATCAAGCAGCAGATTGGGGCACCGTGTTACAGCGGCGTGCCAACAAGAGCCCTCCTGCTCAGGGCGGCTGGAATGCATTCTGCACGTCTCTCTCCGGGAACGAGCTCGCCACCCCTGCGACTCACGCCCCGTTGCGCGGCAACGGGGGGCAGGCCTGGTTCGGCTGGCCGACCGACGCGAAGATCGAAGCGCTGCGAGAGGAGTGGTTCGACGCACCAGACCTCACGAGACAAAAGCAAATCGCTTCCGAGATCCAGGCCCAGGCCTTTCGCGACGTGCCGTATTGGCCGCTCGGCTCCTTCTACAATCTGAGCGCTTACCGTGCCGACCTGACTGGGATCGTACGCGGCTTCCCAATCTTCTGGGGCCTGCGGCGGGTCTGACAACACCGTGCATCGTGTCCGACATGTTGTCGCTTGCATCCTGCAAGGGCGGGAGCCGATGCATGCACCCCACGCATCTCGTGCAGCCGCGCCGCCCCGCCTTGTCTACCCTTTTGGAAGGGCTGCGCTCAGCACCTTCCGGATCTGCAAGTAACGCGACATGATCTGTCCCGGGAACCGTGCGCCATACACGCGGCGCGCGGAACTATAGAACTGACTGGCGCGAAAGTTGGGAGCGATCCTCTGCAGCACGCGCCCCGCTTCGCGAGCCTCCTGCGTTTTCTCCTGCAACCCAAGCGCACAAACCAGCGCGATCCAGCTGTTCGGATAAGCAGAATACAGCTCGATAGAGCGGCGCGACGACTGCTCCATTGCCGGAAGATCCTCGAGTATCCAGTGACACCAGCTCCCGTAATGGGACCAGCAGAAGCTGCGCGGGTCCTGTGGGCTGATGCGCGTGGCCTGCTCGATCAGCGCCAAGCTGGTGCGGGCATCGTCGCCGATCATCCGGCGTGTATGTCCAAGCAGTGCCAGCCCATAAGCCTCGTTTGGGTTGCGCTCAATGGCGAGTTCCAGCAGTCTCGCAGCGCGGTCCAGATCGCCCGCGAGATAGATCGCCGTCTCAGTGCAATTGAGCAGCACAAACGGGTTGTCCCCCTCAAGCTGCAAGGCCGTGTTGGCATGTTGCAAACCGAGGTCCCGCTCCCGGTCTCGGTCGGGAAACGCGCGGGACAGGTAACGCCAGGTATGGACCGCGCTCAGCAGCGCATGGGCCATCGCATAGCGAGGGTCAACCAGCAGTGCCGATTGAAGCGGCGGGACCGCCGCTTCCAACGCCTGGCGGTCCCGTGCCACGAGAAGGCCGGCTTGGGCACGTTGCATCCAGCCCCATGCATCCAGAGCCTCGTTGGGACGGCGCAGCGCGAGCCGTATCTCCTGGTCAATAAGCCGTGGCTGCAGACGCGCGGCAATCGCCTGCACGATTTGGTCCCGTATCGCGAACAGGTCACTCTGCAGCCGGTCCTGGGTGTCGGCCCAGAGATGGAGCCCGGTACTACCGTCCAGCAGGCGTACATTCACGCGAATTCGCTGCAGCGAAATCTCTACGCTCGATTCTAACAGGTAGCGGACGCCAAGCTCCGCGGCGATGTCGCGCACGTCCATCGCGGCGTCCCGGTATACATATGCGGAATGTCGGGAGGTGACAAAAAAGCCCGGGATGCGCGCCAGGGCATTTGTCAGCTCTTCGGTCAAGCCGCTGGCGAACATTGAGCCCAGATGACCGGGTGAGAAATCGGCCGCCGGCAGGACAACCAGCGAGGGCCGATCAGTAATGACCGGAAATCGCCGGGCATCCGGTCGACCAGGCGAACGCGCTCTTGCTCGCACCTCGTGGATCCACTGCCGTGTTTGCCAAACCGTCGTCTGGTCGTCCACGACCTGGGGTGACGAAGCGTTCTGCTGCGTGGCAGCCGCCACCAGCTGTTGAATAGCCAAAGACGGTTTTGCCCCCCGCGCCTCCACCTGTTGCAGGTAAGTGCCGTAAGCAGCGAGAGCTTGCGCATTGTGGCCCGAGGCCAGGTGGCGCTGGATTTGCCAAGCATGTGCGTCGTCCGAGTCTGGCTCGAGTGCCAAGAGCCGCCGCGCGATAGGTTCAGACGCCTCGGCGGAGTGCAAGATCGCGCGAAGGCAGCGAACCATGTCCTGGCGCAGCTCCGCGCGGTAGACGGCAAGTCGGTCTGCCAACGCTGGACTTTCGGCGATTGTGAGCGGCTCCAGCAGATCTCCTCGATAGATTGCGACGGCCTCCAGCGCACGGGACGGATCGCGCGCAGCCACGCGGAAGCGAAGCACGTCGATCTCGACGTCCGGGTTTACGGTCAGCAGGCCGTTGCTGGCTGCGCGCTGGCAGACCACCGAACCAAGGCTACTCCGCAGCCGGAGCAGCTCCTGCCGCAAGCTAGCGCGCGCTTGCTCGGGTGGACGGCCGTGCCACAAGAGCGCCGCAAGCGCATCACGCTCCCAGCCCTCGGACCCGAGCGCGAGGCAGGCGATCAGCGCGACGGAGCGCCGGCCCGGCGGACGAATCGGCGTTCCCTCACGCAACCGTGCCTCGAACACGCCTAGTAGTCTTATGTGGGTCACAGAACCGGTCATGGGCCTCTGCATGCTAGAAGCCCGCTTTGCGGTGACAAGCGACCAATGGTGCTCTTGCCGTCAAAAACTTGCGCGATGGTTTGACGGCGATTTTATTTAGTGCACCCCGGACGGAAGCTTCAAAGTGCAACGGCATTTGCGACCTGTTCGCAGCGGGTCGAGATGCGACGTAGCAACTTTTATAGTTCAGATCCTAAATAAAGATGGCGGCGAACATGCATTCCCAAAGGATCCGCATCAGCAACCCGGTCCTGTTCACTCAGGAGGGAGGACGTGAGCCTTGGTCTAAGATTTCGGGCGCGTGCGTTGTCATTGGAATTGCCGCACTGCTTTGTGGTGGCGTTCTGTTTGCTCTCGATTGGCCTAGCTTTTCAGCCGCGGTACAGGAAAGTCCCGCGCTGATGCAGGCTCAATAAGCCCTAAATCGACGGCAATCGGCCGGGAAATCGCATGTCGCCAAATATCTACATTGCACCGCACAGCACAATTACCGAGCCGGCCGGTATCTCTTGGGGAATGTCCAGAGATTGGGGCGATGCGGACGGGTGCGATATGACCTGCCAGGCCGTTGCTGGCCGGGAGATCATGGATGGGTTTGATCATGCGCTTCCATGTGCCGGCAAACATCCTCTCGGCCGATTACAGCCCACTGCTGGCCGACCGTGGCGTCACGCTGATGCGTCACACCCTCGACAACGACCTCCAGCTTCACGGCAAGCCGGTCCCGTGCCGTCTGCGCGAGGCCTTGTTCCCCCTCGACGACGGGAGCATCAGAAGGTGTGGGGTATTCGCGCCCGAACGGTCAGAAGAAAGTTGGAGAGAGACGGGCCACTGTCAGTCTTTCACTCGAGCTACCCCAAACTTCCTGATGCTCCCCCCGGCACGCGCAAGCTGAGGCCGAGTAGGCCGATGCAGCGCTATTCTTAAAAAAGTTGCAAGATACTACAAAATATTTGATGCGTTTCCGTCGATGCGATCGCTTTTCTTACTTTAGAAAAATCAGAGGGGACAAGATGAAACAAGCGTTGCTCGTTGTTGCATTCCTGTGTGCAGCATGCATGCCGGCCTTGGCGGATGACGAGGTGAGAGGATGCGCTTTAGGAGGTGAGATGCTCTCCGCTGTGCAGACAGCTTTGAACAAAGTTGTCGGCAGCGGCAATGGCGGCATATTCTCACCGAACATGATGTGGGCGGCCGTCGTTGACCGGAACGGCGTGCTCTGCGGCACGATGAAAGTTGGCGATGCCTGGCCAGGCAGCCGGGCCATCGCCATTGCGAAGGCAGAGACGGCGAATGACTTCTCCAACAATAAATTGGCGCTCTCGACGGCGAACCTGTACGCCGCGACTCAGCCGGGCGGCTCGCTCTATGGATTGAACAACTCGAACCCGTTCAACCCATTCTTCAACACGATCACGACCAACAACTCACCGGGCCTAGCGCATGGTAACGGCGTTGGCTTCAACCCCGGCGGCATTATCACGTTCGGGGGTGGCGTGGCGCTGTATGGGCAGGGAAACGAGGTGATTGGCGGCCTCGGCGTCAGCGGTGACACTGCATGTGCTGATCACGCCATTGCCTACACGATCCGTGTGCTCCTCGCGCTGAATCACATCCCTGCGGGCGTTGGCCTGAATGGCACCGATAACATCCTCTACGCGGCAAGCGGGACGACGCCAACCGGGTTCCAACACCCGCACTGCGGCATGACCGACATCGTGCCGAGTGACGGCACAATTTCTCAGTAAACAGAGGAGGCGGGCATGATGGAACGACGCACGTTCGTGGCGGCTTCAGCCGCAGCACTCGCGTTGCCGGCGGTGGGGCAGGCGCAACCGAGCCGGGTGCTCAAGTTTATCCCGCAAGGGGACCTGGCCGTGCTCGATCCGGTCTGGACCACGGCCTACGTCACCCGCAACCACGGCTATCTCGTGTTCGACACGCTCTACGGCCAGAGCGGGCCGGCGAGCGGCTTCAAGGCGACCCCGCAGATGGTGGCCGGGCACACCGTGGAAAATGATGGCAGGACCTGGAAGCTGACGCTCCGTGACGGACTGCTGTTCCACGACGGGCAGCGTGTGCTGGCGCGCGACTGCGTCGCTTCTATCCGGCGCTGGGGGGCGCGCGACGCGCTCGGCCAAGCGCTGACGCAGCGCACCGACGAACTCTCGGCGCCCGACGACAAGACGATCGTGTTCCGCCTGAAGCGGCCCTTCCCGCTGCTGCCCGACGCGCTCGGCAAGGCGGCCAGCAACATGTGCGCGATCATGCCGGAGCGGCTGGCCGCCACGGACCCGTTCAAGCAAGTAACCGAGATGGTCGGCAGCGGCCCCTACCGCTTCCAGGCGGACGAGCGAGTGCAAGGCGCGCGCTTCGCCTACGAGCGCTTCCAGGACTACAAGCCGCGCGAGGACGGCACGCCGGAGTGGACTTCGGGGCCGAAGGTGGCGCACTTCGACCGGGTCGAGTGGCACGTTATCCCCGACCCGGCCACCGCGGCGGCGGCGTTGCAGCGGGGCGAGGCGGACGGGTGGGAGTTCCCGACCGGCGACCTGCTGTCGCTGCTCGGGCGCGACCGTAAGCTCAAGCTGGAAACCGTCTATGACACCGGCTTCTGCATGCTGTTGCGGCCCAACCACCTCTTCCCGCCCTTCGACAACCCGGCAGTGCGGCGCGCGCTCCTCCCCATCATCGACCAGACGGAAGCGATGATGGCGGTGATGGGCGAAGACCCCGCACTGCGGAAGGTGCCGTGCGGCTTCTTCCCGCCGGACTCCCCCATGGCCAGCGACACCGGGATGGCGGTGCTGGACGGCAAGCATGATTACGACCGGGCCAAGCGGGACCTGCAAGCGGCGGGCTACAAGGGCGAGAAGGTGGCCCTGATGGTCCCCACCGACTACCCGCTCGCAAAGGCGGCGAGCGACGTCGTCGCGGACGTGTTGAAGCGGGCCGGCATGGACGTGGACTACCAGGCGGTCGATTGGGGCACGGTGGTGCAGCGGCGCACCAGCAAGAACCCGCCCGCCCAGGGCGGTTGGAACGCGTTCTGCACCTTCTTCTCGGGGAGCGACTTCTTCTCCCCGGCCACCCATCTGCCGCTACGCGGCAACGGCGACCGGGCCTGGTTCGGGTGGCCAACCAACCCGAAGATCGAGGCGCTGCGGGACCAGTGGTTCGACGCGCCCGACGCCGCCGTGCAGAAGCGGATCGGGGCCGAGCTTCAGGCGCAAGCCTTCGAGGACGTGCCCTACCTCCCGCTCGGCCTCTACTACAGCCCCAGCGCCTACCGCGCCGACCTGACCGGGATCCTGCGCGGCTTCCCGATCTTCTGGAACCTACGGCGGGCTTGAACGACACGCGGCATCACCGGGGAACACCCTTTGCACAGCTCCTACTGCGCCCACGTCCAATGTCAATCAAGGCGGCGTTGTTCTGTCGCAATCTATCGCAATCCAACCCGAAATCGCGGCTGGTGACACAACTTTTGATGCTGGTGGCGAAGTCAGCGGCTGATCAAGCCGCCGACTCCGCGACCCGGACCAAGTTGATGGCCGCCGCCGTGATGACATGCTGGAGGTGCGTCTTGGCGAGGCCGATGTAGCGGCACCGGCGCAAGCCGCAGCGGCTGATGGCCGGGGCGAGGTTTGGTAGCCTTGCGCGGCCTCCCTCCTGCCCCTGCTCCCTCACGCATGATAACGTCCTTATCATGCGTGATGGGTATGAAAACCAGACAGGGCATTCGCCGATTGCTGCCCTCACAAGTATGATTTAGTATGCGCGGTGGATCAGGAGCACCGGAATGGCCGAGATCGAGCGTATGACTATCACTCTGCCGTCCGACATGGCCGCCGTGGTCAAAGGCGCAGTCGAGGGGGGCGACTACGCCTCCAGCAGCGAGGTGGTGCGCGAGGCGCTGCGCGACTGGAAGATGAAGCGCGCGCTTCAGCTCCAGGAGCTTGCCTCGCTAAAGGCCGACATCGACCGTGGCCTCTCCGACCTCGCTGAAGGCAGGGTGCAGGATTTCGACAGCGCGCGGATCATCGAACGAGGACGCAAGCTATTAGCCGGCCGCTGACCCTTCGCCTCACCGACGCGGCCGAAGCCGACCTGGCCGAAATCTGGGCCGCCCTGGCGACTGAGGCGTCGGAACAGGTGGCGACCCGGTTCGTCACAGCGATTGAGGCACACTTCGAACCGCTGCGGCATTTCCCATTTTCCGGCCCGGCGCGCGAGCAGCTTGCCCCTGGTCTTCGGGTGACGTTCCATAACCCGTATGCCATCTACTATATGCCTCAGCCGGACGCGCTCGTGATCGTCCGCGTCATCCACGGCGCACGCGACATCGCCGCTGTGGCTGAGCGCGGCGGGTTCGCATGACCGACCAGTTCCCGGCCCTCGCCCTATCCAAAGCCCCAGCACCAGGGCCGTGCGTCTGAATCGTACGGCCTACTGTCATAAGGAATTTTCTTACAACAGATCAGAGCGTTGCGAAGCTGCCGATACGATTCGGCACGGACCTTGATAGATGGTGCAAAACTTATCGCAAAAGTATGCCACTTCCGCGCAGGACTTCTGCGAACGCTATCCTATTGAAAAGACACGGTCCAAATTTACCAGACTGCGGCATGCGAATGTATCAACATTCGCAAGGGTGCTTATGACAGTACACCGTCCCGCTCAGACGCACGGTCCCTAATCGCGTGTAGCGGCAGCAGCCCTCGGAGTGAACCATTGCTCACGAGGGGTCTACCCGAGGGTAGAAGCATGCCGTCGCGTGCCAGATGCGCGGCAGTCCAGCCGTCTCCTTCGTAACATCCGTCTCCTCCATAGAGGGCGAGATGGGTGGCGGGCGCTAGCTCGGCGTTGAACCATTTTAGCAGCCATTCGAATCCGTCCTCGCGCCAGCACACCTCTTGCGTGGGGTGCAGGCGCTTTGCCTCCGGGATGAGCAACTCATTTCGCCAGCCGAAGCCGTCCGCCACCAGCTCCGCATAGACGTCCATGGACGCCAGGATGTCCCAGCACACGTCGTTCCACGTCACGAAGACGTTTATATCTGTATCGTCCTGAAGTACGATGTCCAGCGCGGGGTGTAAGCCGGAGACATGCAGCTCGGTCTGCGACGTAGACGTGGCATGCGCCGACACGGGGAGCGCGAAACGTCCGGACGCTTCCCGAAGCCAGGCCAGGAACGCCGCCCGGAACGGCACATGACAGTCGTCCGCTTCCATCACAGCCTGGTCCTTGTAGGTAAGGACGGCATTGGCCATGCTTCTCCCCTGGCTGCCGGCGGCGTCCGGCACCGCCGTGAAGACTGCGGCCAAGCCACCCGACAGCGCCTCACGCCGTCCCAGTTTCGTTTCATTCATCCTGTTTCGTTCTCTTGCCGATGCTCAATGAAGATTACCAACTCTGTGCGTCAGGTTTGGTCGTATCCAGCGTTCTCGTTCGTGTTTGGATCGCGTTTGGCCGTTGGCTGGTTTCCCGCCTCGCGGGCTGGGCCAAAGGCTACTCACCCTTTGTGCGGATCCTCCACTGAAACGGGGAGTGGTCATGAGAAGCCTTTAATGCTGGACAGTGCGCCAAGACCGCCTAGTCTTACATTGTGTAAGATGGAGCTATTCATGGCTAAGATCACCCTGCGCCGGCAAGGCAACTCGGTCGGCATGACCTTCCCAGCCGACACCCGCGTCCGCATGGGTTTCGAGGTGGGGCAGGACCTCACCCTGGTGGAGCTGGCCGACGGGGTGAAGCTGGTGAAGCGCAACCTGGTGCTGGAGCGGCAAATGCAGCTCGCCCGCGAAGTGCTGCGCGAGCAGGCCGATGTGCTGCAGGAACTTGCCACCCGGTGACCGAGCCGGAGTTCCTGGAGCCTGACGTCGTGCTGTTCGTGCACGACCAGGCGCTGCGGGAGTATGGCGGCATGCACGGCCTCAAGGACGAGGGCCTGCTGCATAGCGCGCTCGGGCGTCCCGTCAACAAGCTGGCCTACACCGAGCCGGGCTCGCTCGACCTGTTCGACCTCGCGGCCGCCTACGCCTATGGCTTGGCCAGCAACCACGCCTTCAACGACGCCAACAAGCGCACAGCCTGGGCGTGCTGCGTGCTGTTGCTCAAGGTGAACGGGATCGAGCTCGACACACCGGCGGCCGTTGTGGTCGAGCGCATGCCGCTCCTTGCCGCGGGTCAACTGGGCGAGGCCGGCTTTGCTGCGTGGCTTCGGGACTGTCGCCGGT
>JAABUV010004725.1_pt1 | contig 16034 bp, 12 predicted proteins | sample 5559971 | NCBI WGS metagenome assembly JAABUV01 (sample SAMN10711881, study PRJNA513362) | rock metagenome | isolation source: Antarctica rocks | place: Antarctica: Victoria Land, Knobhead nord | collected 2015-12-19
CTAGCGATACAGCGTCTTACACAGTCGAGTGCGGATGATTCCAACAAATCCTGATCCTCTCTTAATGTAACATCTGTTTTGACTGGCCCATTTGCATCGCCGTCCATCTCGTAAACAGAGCCATTCAGAGACTTGATGAAGCATACATAATGTAGATCAACTTCATCTTCAGCCGGTGGAGGGGCTGTGTTACCACGGAGCGCAGCTTTTCGATATAGTGTCTTAAGGTCTGTCGAGCTTTCAAGTAAAGTCTCTCGCTCGCTATTTGGGGAAGCCACGAGTTTGCTCAGGAGGGAATCGGGGACTGATCGGCCACGTGTGGTCAGTGCAAAAGCTCCTCTATAGCGATGCTCGACGTACCTATGAAGTCTCTCACCGCCGAGTTACAAGTCGCATGTAAGATGGCATAGAGGCCGCAGGCGTTGTTAATCGTCTGTCGAATCCAAATGATTTCTTCTCCCTTCGTATCCTCTGTAGTGTTGCCCGATCCCCGAGATGACAGGCGATGCCGTTCGTATTCTTCACATGTAGGCAGAACAAGGATAAGGGCGTAGACCGGACGTGATATGGAACTGAGTTGAACGGGATCATCGATTGACCAAACGTCAGTAAAAGCAAGACAGCCTGAGACTCCCAGGCCGTACATAAGGTCGTTCAGCACTGGAGGATCTGACTCAAGCGGTATGAAATGCTCCGCATATAGCTGCGTGGCATTTGTGATATCCATGGTTCACCGTCAGGCCTGTGGCGAAATCAGGGCGGGTGGACGACAATGGGTATTCTTTTGAAACTGATTAGTCATCACAAAGCGGGGAAGCTCCACGAGTCGAAGGAAGGATCAGGGAATAGAGACGGTTGTAAAATATTTCCATCTATGCTGGCTGCTACGACTAGCCACTATAACCGGGCATCTCTCTTCTAAAGTAGGGTCGGAAGGTCGTCCTGTCAATGCCGCCTTTCCAATCAACTTAGTTGACCTTGCCCCTTGATGTCTGAGACGTCTCCAGCGGATAACGCAACCCCACTGTTCTTTTTGATTGATAATAGCGTCATATCGCTGTGAACTTGTTAGACATATGCACAGTATTTGCACTGAACAACATCAAGCTATGCGGTGGGGTTTCACTCCTTATCTCGCTTTGGCGAACAGGTATCCTGCATGGTGGCCTCGAGAAGTAAGAAGTGAGTTGCACTCACAAGACTAGGGCTGAATTGGGCGGAATACGACCGGGGAAGCCGCTGTAGGTTGGAGAAGGGGGGATAAGCAATCTGCTCTCTCGATAGTCATACTAAGTGACGTAAGGAGAGCGTACCGATCACCATATGCATAATCACTGGAGAAGAATGTCAACATACTTCAATAGTAAAGACTTGGAGTGTTTACCTCGAGATTGTCAAGATGCTCCTCTCGCCGACACTCATCTCCAAAACACCGACTTCCCAGCCTTTGCCGTGATTTAGTCTCTTTCATCTATTATGCTGCTTAATGGCATGTACCTTTGATAACCCTGTCAAAGCCAATCGCAATTTCGAAGCCTTCATCTCCATGGTCCTTGGAAGCGTCAAATCTACGGGCCATCAGCAGTTCACTTTGTATCTTGACAAAATTCTCATGACGTACTCTACTCCTCGGCAATCGTTGGTGCCTTTGGACCCATCAAAGAGATAGCCAGTATATTCAATTGTGACCGTATCACCCTTCTTCGGTACATCAACACCGTTGCCTGCTTTTAGGACCTTTCGGTCGTAACCCATGACGTCTGACTGCGATATTAACGATTTTTTGGAGTATTGATGTTTGGAATAGATGCAAATCGAGGTGAGACACTGAGGACAGAGACGACGGGCTTATACATGAATCGTTTCTTGCTCGTAGTGTCAAGCCGATGGCTCACCGCTCGGGGATGGCATAACACATGTGTAAAATAAGATTGAGTGGCTTCAAGACGACTGCAGACGCAGACATTGCCAATAGGGATGAGTCTTGGCTCTAGCAAAATGTTTGAGCCGTGCTAAGTCATTCTTGTGGCTCGCGATCATCCTTCAAGAGGTACTGCTTCTAAACTTCAGAAGGGAAGTGGAGCCATGTACCCTTGGCGCAGTTCGTCTGTTTTCGAAATAGTACAGACTGGTGGACAGTAGTGCAGTGTGGAAGAGCGGTGCGGTGCAGCGCTTAGCGTGCGATTCAGCCCACGGGTTCGTCAATCAGCCCTAATGAGACCCTGCTTCTAGGCTTTAAGAGGAATTTGGAGCCATGGGAACCACACTGCCGCTAAGCTTGAAGTGGAAAATGGAGCGATGGGCAAGTCCATTTACAGCCAGCGTTGTGAACCCATAGGATGCTCTGCAACTAGAAGGTCGTTCCATATACAGATGGGAGCAACCCCGGGCGAAGAAGAGCCTGCATCCTGGATTCCCCTTTCATGGTCTAGTGATGCCTGCAAGCCATGAGACGTGCGTTCGCCTATATAGATGCCCGAAGGTTTGGGGTTATTCTTCTCCACGAAGTTTGCCTTGTTTAACTGCTCGAAATGCATGCAAGGCCGCCTCCCACGCCTCCCACGTCTCCTTCGACGCTTGAGCCTGCGGCCGCGTGGTCAGAATTCAGGCAAATTCAGGTCACACGCGTGGTAGAGAATTCTAGTACTACACTAGAACACAATGTTGAGGTAAGACGGCCTGACCTTCATCAAGAACTCACAACTCACAAACATTACTAGTTCCCAGGGCCGACTCTTGATTCAGACCCGTGCAATCGGTCATGGAAGCTCATTTGCGTCCCAGCGCATGAAATCGAATCGGGCCATTCTCAATGGCTCAATTCGCAGCCGGGAATCAGTATTGCTGGGAAGAACGAAGACGGCAAGTCTTATGACATTGTCATCCATGCATCCTATGTTCAATGGCTTTTTTTTTGGAGGTGCGAGCAGTACTTCAACCACGACCCGACGGCACCAATAAAGGAAGACATTCTAGTCCATGGCACGTGGGAGGCGACCAAGAGGGGTCGTGCTCGTTTTCTCCGCAAGGCTGCAAATAGGATCCGCTCCGGATGCTGTCGAGAATACGAGGAATGTTGTCGTGATCTTGCTCTATCAAACGGCCTAAGGATACCGCTTGAAAGAGCGCTGCTAACCCACGACATTCTGGTAAGCTTTTCGCTGTTCGGCTTTCAAATTCCGTTAACACTCTGCAGGAATCTGATCCACCTGTTCGCAAGCGTTTTACGCGATACCTTGTGTTCCTTGGTCTGAATTTGCTGCAGAATTTCGACTCGTGCGAGGCCCTTGAACTCCTTGCGAAAGACCAAGCCGACTTGCTTCAACCTTTCCAAAAATGTCATACAGATCCGTTCAAGGCTTTGTCGGAACCCAAGGTACCGATCAAGACATTACACGGCTCAGAACTCCAAATCATTTCTTTGGTACGAGGCCTATTTGAACTCTCCGGCGGCATAGTGGACTGTCGACAACATGCACTCGATCAGGAATTTACAATCAGCGACAACCTTAACCTGTGCAAGGTTCTGGTCGGCGTAACCGGCACAAATCGGTTTGGAGATTTTGATCCCAAGGAAATGTACGATGCACTGTTGAAGTCCAAGGTTTTCATCAAAGACGTAGACATTAGCACGCTGGATACGGTGGGGTGGAGTATGCAAATGATGAAATTCCTACCCATCGGCTTTCGGGAGGGATATTTGGTACGTAATTGTTAGCGACGAGCCTAGTTATTGCTAACATCAGTAGGATCTTCCATCTCAGGTACTAAGCGGATTGGGCTCAGCAGAGGTGGATCTTGTTGGCATATACTTGTGATCTTCCCTATCACGAATGCAGAAGGGTAACACTAATGGGGGCCAGCGAGCACACCTACCACCGATATCCATCCCTTCGAAAGCCAGAGAACAATATACTATTGCTCCTTACTTGGAGTTCAATAACCCACGGTCGGCCTCTCCGAGTGCTTAGTGAATGGGCAAGCTCAGAGGATACTTTGAACCTATATCAACAACTGATAGGAGATTTTCAGAAATCCCAAGAACCGAAGCAGCTCGTATTGATCCTAGCTGCCTTGCTATGCCATGGGCGACTCCTTCCTTACACTTCGAACGATACTGCTCAACCCATCAACGGTTGCTACCTAGCGGACCTAGATATTCTATTGAGCGGCAAATCTTTGAGCAATCAGCGAACGGTCTTCGAAAGGTTGGGGTTTTCGTCCCTACGGGTTCTTACCACTTTCGGCGATAAACATGAGGATATAATTCAGCTTCTCGCCGTTACACTTGATAAAGACGCACCCCCCCTGGAACCATTCGACGGATTTACGGATCAGTATGCGGCAGGGAGGATCAAGCATAGACTCTCTCACCTGAGCGCTTGCAAAGGGGTGAGGGGTTTGCGTTTGATGGAGACGATGCAAGAGCTTAGCATAGATGACAACTCTCCCTCCCAAAGTATCGACAACATTTTGGAAGACTACTGCATGGTAGAGCTCCCCGAAAAGAGTCGTGAGGATGCTAGGTAGATAAGCGCTGCAGATACCGCAAATCTCGGTGAAGAATTTTCGTGGCTGGATGAAGTTTTAGGAACCCAACGACTCAATCCGAGCGTGAAGGCTTTCGGAGCGCATTGGGAAATATGAGATGGTGCTGGTGGGGTTTGAGATGTGCGTTGTTGCGTTGGGCTCGTCTGAGGTCAAGCTCTGTAAATGGTACTAGCTTTTTTTCCGTACTCCATCCTCCACATACTACTCTTCACACATTTAGCTCTACATCTGTAACGCTAGTTAGGCAGGTACAGCCAGGAAATAGGAAAAAGTGTTAGATATTAAATGTGCACGTCACTTAGCTGTTGTTTATACAGTGTCTCATTTTCACTTCTTAGTAATTACCTGGAGTTCAGGATGTCAATGGGAAGTATTCCGCATAGGTGAACCACCTGAGGGGAGTGCTTCACAGAAGCAGAAGCTTTGACGGGTAGAATTAAGGTCTCAAGACATTGTTGCAATGAAGACTTTGCAGTTCTCAAGAAATGTTGAGGCTCTAGGACATCGTTGTTGACACAGAAGGAAATAAGCCACTTGAATTCCTCTTCTAAGACCTTGTCAGCTGCTGATGTTTGAGTATGATTCTCCGTGCTCCTTTTGAACTCTAGACTTTGGAGCTGGTCTATCAGACGTTCGACGTGCTGGGTATCCTCATCTATTTCCCATTCATCGCGAAGATCTATTCCGACCGTGTTGTATCTTTTCCGCCTCTTGTCGATTTCGAAATGTAGGTGGAATGCTTCGCTGCCTGTCTCGAAAGGAAAAACAACACGATATCCAGAGCCTCCTAAAGGGCAATCTGACCCTCTTCCTTTGAAATCATCGTTGCGGTACCGGTGGTGGTGAATGAGCTCACAAAACGGACACACTACATACATGTTCTGACTAGTCCTCCACATAACATAACCCAGTGGTGTATCAGCCATCTTTGGAGAGAGTATGTCATCTGTCGTCGATCAAAATCGCTGCTCGTCTTCTGCGCGAAGGTCTGCCTTGAGAAGAAGCTGTTCAAGGCGCTATGATCCGCCATGAATCCATGACTGAAACAGATACTTGGGTTTCGCAAGCCTCGATGATAACGTTTAGAGCGCGACACTAGCTGCGAACTTTGACTCTATCCCTCGTGTAGTGCAATCGGGCGATGTCTGCGTTGAGCTTGGAAGACTTGCCTACTCGGTTCCGCAGCATGGCTCATGATTGGCTGGTGAGACCCCTTCGGCACCTGACCATCCTTCTAAATAATGCCTGAAGCGAAAAAAAAGTTAGCAAGGACTGCCAGAATAAACGATTAACAGCGCTTCCATACCGCTTCCATACCGCTTCCATCCCCAGTACTCTCGTTGGGCCGGCTTCGCGGCTCTCCAGACATGCTTCATCCAACGTTGGTCAATATTATCTCTTTTTTCTACCCCGTAGGTAATACGCCAGCCGTATGCCTGACGCAAGACCTTCCACATGAGCAAGAAGCGAACGTATTACTTCTAGGATGTGGAGACGTGCGTAATATTCTATTCACGAGCTACTCTAATAGCGGATCAAGTTGGTTAGCCCTATTTCGAAGAGGAATCCCTTTACTGATAAAAAGCAGAGTCTCGTCAACTCGACATCACCTGCTGCGACCATGAGGCGGCAGTACTCGGTCTATCTTACTGCCCGCTGTTGAGAGCTTGGCTGACAATATATATAGCTCGAAACATTCTGCTTTTCACCCTGATTATAGACTATACAGACAGCTCGAAAGACATCTCTATTTGGAACATGTTCTATCACATGTTCCTTGACAATGAATCCCTCGAACTATTGCATATCCAAACGAAGAAGCTGTATCCCCTCTCTGCCTCCATTCAAAGCTGGCATAGCAGCAAATACGGCAGACTTCTCAGGATATGTGACCAAGGGACCCTTCTCAGGGTCAGAAGAGTCTGGGATTCCTATGGTAGCTCGGATTTGAGTGGAGATGATGAAGCAAGCTACAATAAACGCTTTGAGTCCGGGATACAGACAGCCAGAGATATGCAAGCTCAATATTTCGGCCATGGCATGAATATTACGGGATTTCGCTCGGCTGCTCCTATCAGTATTCCATCATTAAAGGATCTTCCCGAGTTGTTCCAGCACTTCTGGAAGCATGGCGTCACTGGTGAAGACCGTGGTAGCATATCCAAATCTAGATTTCCAAATCCTATGTTTGCTGGTTCCTTAGAAGATGCCTCCATTCTTCACTACGGCACTGATCCACTCCTGGGATTCCATCTTGCAACTGCATATGCGTCGTTGACCTCGGGCTCACCTCTGAAATCGTCAGGGAATCCTCACCTGCACAAAGTCGTCGCGGCAGCGCGGCTCCAGTTTCGAAAATGGAGTGCTTCCTTCAGAAAGGATGCTCGGAAGAATCTTACCATACGCTTTTTTGCTGGAGATGCGCTTGCGTTCTGCCACACGCTGCAACATATGCACACAACGGGTGACAGGTCTCAATCAAATTGGTACCGTGACCAGTATCATCTGGAAGCATTAATACTCGATGGCGAGGACTACGCTTCCAGTGGGAATGCCCCGTTGTTATTTAATGTAATCGATACATCGAACCTTTTAGATCATGTTGGTCCCATCAATATCCTGGTGGCTGCCTCGCCACTACTAGAGAACAGCATATCCGCTACTCTCTATACGGAGGCCCTAGTGAAGAAGCAGGAAGATCTGAAGGCGCTAGTCGACGGTATTCTTTGCGGCCATTTCCCAACGCTCTCGATTCTCTTCGGACTTATGCCGATAGAATATTGGACGAATTCTACAGCTACTTCTGGTGTCGAGGAACATTTTTTCGACAAGATCATACGTACAATAGGAGAAAAAGATAGCAACACAGGGCAAATGCATAGTAGACTCACCTGGAAGCGACTCGTTGCAGTATCGACCGCTGTACCAGTCATACGCTTTGATGGGCCTGAACTGGCCCATATCCTGTATCAATTCTACCTAAAAATGTTCCAGAATGAAGATATGATGCAACTCTTTTCCAAAATTGATCTGCAAACGATTCAGAACAGTTCTGTGCTACATTATCATCGAGGAAGTTTGGCTTCTTTTCTTCGTTTCGTCAAGAAAAGGGTGGTTGTTGACTGGAATGAGTCGATGAATGTTTTTATCAGTCTGGTCGAGAACAACTCCACCCTATTGATGAGCAGGAATTACATGCAAGAGCTATACCTTCAGCTACATCTTCTTGACCTATACTCTGTGCCTACGTTCAGCCCTCCGTTCAACCGTACCAGTCACTCTGAAGCGTTGAAAGGCTTAGGTGCATGGAAGGAAATCCCGGCTGTCATTTGCATAACTCTGAAGGTGCCGAGAGCCAAACTACGGGCAATCACAGAAGTACCATTGAAAGAGCTTGGCACCCCGATACTCCATTGTATTTTGCAGTCTTCTAGCAACTATCCTGGTCGGCAATGGCAAAACATATTCGCCGTTGTGCAATTGGCTTTCGGAGATGTAACTACCTCGGGTTCAAGATGCGATGACGGTTTTAAAGTGAACGTTTCGGAAGATGTGCATAGCTGGAAAGGGCATTCTTCTTTAATCGTTTCTTTCGTTGCTCCTAGCTGGGTGGTCCTGCTCGAACCACACGCTGCCACCGTCGCTTTTGGAGTTCAGAGCACGCCGCAGAGCTCGCACACACTTATGAATTCCCTCGGGTTTGACATGAACATTTACAAAACAACGTTGGCAAACGAAGATAACGTCTACATGACCAAATATCGTCCAAATCAATCAGGGCACGCGTCAGTGTGTAACTTCGAGGAGTCCAGCGCAATGGCTAATAAACACACTAACGAAGAGGTCGCTACAACTGTCAAGGCAAGCGTCGATCTTAAGAAAGGACAGATAACAGTATTGATAGGCCGTCTCGATATACTCTCGGAGAGTATCAAGTCCAGTCTACGTAATGGAGCTACTGTCGAAACCGTCCAAACATCCCCTTGCACCATCAGTATTGCCATTGGGAAAAGTAGCCCAAAGTTCCATCTTCTCTTTCCTGTTCCCGTTCTGAGATCACGGAGCAAATCTCGAATCGCACGAAAATCCTCCTACATAGAAGTGACGGCTCCCATGGCCGATCCTAGAGATGGCGATGGATTTCCGCATTTTATGTATCCCATGTTCCCTAGCAAACATGGCCCTGTGATCTGGAATATGCCTCGTCTGAACCTTGATTGCCTTCCAGTATTTGATACGTCAAAAAAGAAAGAACTGGAATGGCTGACCACTCATATATCGCTCATGCTCTCGTCCCGAGAGCGTCATCTAAGGGAGAAGTTTATGGAATCTAGCACGGCAAACCAGAAGGACGTCAGAACCAATCTCAAGGACTCGTTGTTCTCCTTGTTCATGCATTTTAGCGGTCTACAGGGACAACAGGCGCGAGTTTTCGGTATCAATAATCCTGACCATGGTGGCGTACATATACTGGTTTTTATCTCCTGTCTCAGACTTGATTTGGCAAACCATACAGTGGTGCTTGATGCGGCTATCTTGCCTCTGCACGATTCCTTGATGCCAAAAATACGGCCATTTTTAGAAAAGCTAACAGAAATAGGTCTATGCAGTGTCGTAGTGGACAGTGATGAGCTAAGACTCTGGAAAGAGATCATTCCTGCCTGGGTCGAACGTTGCAGACAATGGGAGCACCGCCCTTCCTGCGCGTACCTGAGCAAATCCAAAATCCCCTTGTGCGTTGAGCTCGGCCAGAATCCAATTTGTTCTTGCGGAGAGGGAACTCTTCCACCCAGGTACTCCTTCGGTCTTCCCAGATGGGATCTCGCTGTCAAATATGCGGTACGGGCCGCGATATCGCCATCTTTCTCGGTTCCGTTTGTGGAGCAGAGCTTTGAGGGGAAAAAAATAATGGAGCCACCGGCTCTTCACAAGACGGGGTGTAGATTTTGTGGTAAGGGCAAATCTGATGATGGTGGAAAAGGCCTCTTGAAATGTGCCCGGTGTCAGGCCGTGAGATACTGCTCTGTTGAGTGCCAACGAGGTGATTGGAAAGAGCATAAGAAGGTCTGCATAAAATGATTTGGATCAGAGCAGGTTCGTACACGGATATTTGTTCTCGTCCTCTGCAGATAATTCGTTGTACATGTCTCGAAATCCGAGGGCAGAATAAAAACGTTGTGCTCATCTCTTCACCGGGTTATCCAGTGGAGGAAGTCTTTGGCATCAAATTTTATTGTAGCTACCAGACCTGCGAGATACTCTCTTCGAGCATCTTTCAGTCCCGAACACCTTCGTTCTCTTGGCCGCCAAGAGCGGCGGGTGGGCGAGCGTCAAGAAAGACTACGACATGCTCCCGTCAGAGACAGCACCGCTCCTCAAGCAATTATGCAATTCTTTGGATGTGGAGATCTAGGCTGTGGAGAAGAGTTAGTCCGAGTGGTAGGCGATGGAGGATTGGATAACGGGGCCGAGGGGAAGTTGGGAAAGGCGAGAGGGTGAGGAGGGAGGATGGGAGGGAGTGGGAAGGGGCAGAGGGAGAAGGGATTGGAACAGAGATTCTGTGGGGGGTTGGTAGGTAAGGTGTTGAATGTAGAGCTTCATCGATCGCCGGTCACTGGTATGTAAAAACGGTCTTAGTATTTTGTCTGCATCATGACATTTTTATTTGGCTTGCTTTTCTTCTATAATGCCCATAACTTGAGACTATGGCTTCGCTCTGCTACTCCTCTACTCAACATCTAATGCCAAGATAATTGCCCGATACAAAGAACTCACCAATCACTTATGTAATTCAGCCCCGATGATCTTAACTTTAGCCACATTTGTGTGTAAAAGGCGTTCTCATGATGATCAAGAATCCAACCCCTTTGAGAAAAGTTACTTGCTCGTTAGCGTGTTGCCTAGTAGACGAACGAAGATTCAGACAATCGAAGAGCTTAACCATGCGAAGGTACTGTCTTCGAGCGTAAAGTAGAAAAGCATCTGACCCGGGCGCGCCAAGATGGACTCCATCTCTTACAGCGTCGATTTCATCCAAAGAAAAGCACCTCAGATCGCCTTGCAGGACGAATCATCATCTGAGTCCGGCGGCTGCTCCCTTGAGAATATCGCGTAACTACCGAGTACTCGCTAGGTCTCACCCTTCCTTGCGGTCTATGATGAGGGGTGTCACCACCTTGGCATGTTGCAATGCTCTGCGAACATCGACTCCATCCGCTGCTCTCCTCGCTCGCCATGTTATCGTCCCGCTCAGGAGTGCCATTCTTAAGTCCTGCGAGGCTTTGCTCAGCTACTCGTAAGGCCATCACCCCATTGGTCTGTTCTTCAAGGTCTTGCCTTGCTCTATTCAATTGTCGGCGTAAGCCCATTTCTCAGGCTTCAGCTTCAAGGAGTCTATTCATCGTATCCTTCTTCTCGTCCTCAGATCTACGTAAGACTTGTCTGAACCTTTCATATCGTGTGGCCGAGTCTCTTGCCGTGGCGTCATTCGTAGCTTCAATCTCGCAGTTCTGGGCCTCTTCGAGTCCTCTATGCAGTTCTTCTATCTCACGGTTCTTCCATTTGAGACCCTGTTAGAGACCTCCACAAAGCTTTTCTCTCTCGTTCAGTTGATCCTGGAGTTCCTGAACGATAGTACTTTGGGGTCCTATACTACCGTCGTTATTGGTATTGATGTTAATCGAGGGTGAAGGCAGTATATCCTGGCGTTCATGTCTCAGCTCTAACGACGTCTGCAATATTGGTTCATAGTGAGTTCGGTTCTCGGGCGATGTACCAGCTCGTCCATCCAATTCGAATGGAAGCTCATTCCTTTCATCTTGAACTGGCTCGCCAACGGTCTGAAAGACATTGTTCCTTGACAACTCTCGTGCTTCAGCAGCTCGCTGCTTTGTTAGAGCTTTAACTCTTTCGCCCTGTACCGCAGCCGCCCGCGATCTTACTGTCTCGAATCTGTTTCCGAGGCCGTGCCCTCGGAGATTACGCGTCTCGTATGATGGCTGTCGACAAGTCATTGTAACTGTATCATAGAATTCGAAAACAAATAGCCTCGTCGATATGGTATTCTTCGATTCGCGTACCAGCGTGAGGTGGAGGGTTTCAGATATTCATTGACATCCGCGAGAAAACGCTCCTTTTGATCAGCAACCAAAACAACAGTTTTAATGGGTCTGGAAGACCTTGTCGCCACCAACCCATCATCATCATCAGTTATAATTACAGAGCTTCTCAAGTCGTTCACAATCCGATACACGTCGAGCCATTCTGGGTGAGCTGTAGTATGTTGATCTTACTCTCTAGAGTGCACCAAACCAGGACATGTGTTTGTTTATTTTGATTAGTCATCATGTTGTGGTTCGTCATCCACTAACCACAACATTCATGCCTTATCTGTCCGTGAACATCGCTGAAGACAACATCTGGACTTTAACTCAACCACGTATGGCACGTCGAACAGCAGAAGTTGAGGACCTTAGACGTTTATTGCGAGAAGAGCAACAATTACGTGAAACAGAGCAGCGACGTGCGCAGAAGGCGGAAGAGGACAAGCAGAAGGCGGAAGAGCGCGCAAATACACTGAACACTACTTTTGAAGAATACCTGAAGCTTTGTCATAATCATCTTTCTGAACGTCTCTCTATTCAAACGGACAAATCACGGTCAACTCAAGGCACTATTACCAGTCTCAAAAACAAATGTTATCCGAACAAACTACGTCAATGGGAAGGATTTCTTGAAGGTCAAAAGAGTCGTTTCGATGAGATCTATAATCACTTTCACCCTCCGTCGAAGCCTCTCGAAAAGTTGTTTGACTCAAGTCATGCGCTCGAAGGAATCGGTCGGAAGATCTGTGATCGCAATTTCGCCTCCGAAGACGACCTTAGACCCCATCAACACCTAGCAGTCGAGTCACCCATCGCCGATATCATTTCTGCCCTAAAAAGCTCGGATTCTGCGTGCGAACGCTTCCAGACCGGTCATGGGGTGATATTCGAGAGTCATCTTAATACTCTCGACAGAGACGCAGAGGAGGTGCAACAGCGTCTGCAAGCTCAACAGCTATCTGACTCGGACTCAAGTGGCCCCACAAGCTCGATGACGATCAAAGCTGATCGTGTTTGTGTCTTCAAGAACATCAGTGGCGCTAACACACTTCTTTTTTTGATCGAATACAAACCGCCGCATAAGCTTCCTATTACGGATCTCAGACGAGGACTACGTCACATGAATCTACATAGAGAGGTGGTCCAGCAGTACAATGCCTAATTAATCAAATATGGAATGGTGCTCTAAACCGCAGCATGTCTCGCAGATTCGAGTACTACCGGGACTTTAATTCTATTTCTACCTGATTGAACCTGCACATTACAACAACTTTTAACAATCACGCCAGCTTCACTAGCACCCGGTTATTATCAAAAAAGTTATCAAAGGAGGCAATGACACTGATAGGGGATAGGCCTAATAAAGGAGACGAGGTTACCAACGAGTACACGGACAACCTCTACGATCCAAGCGTGGGCCCAGAGAAGGACTTCAGAGGTAAGCAGATAAAACAAGCGGGATCAGAGAGTCGTGCGTGCTGCAGGACGATCCCAAAGACCGTGGTGTATATCGATTCAATAGACCTGGTTGAGAAAGCCGCCCACCTGCTCATCAAAAAGCTGACGTCCGTGGGAGCTCTCACAGGCTGGGTAGAACCCCAAATCCCACTCGAGTCTTCCAATACTGACGGATTGTGTCGATCCAGATGTTCCATCCTCCCCGAGAAGAACGAACGCTTTCAAAGACCCCTCGACACCGCAATACCATCCTCATCAAGTCCATAAATTAACGTGCGGGTCGAGCGACGGAGATAGCAGAGATATCGAGCCGAATTCCTCAGCCGATGATGACAAGAAAGATCAATGAGAATAAAGAGGCGGAGGCGGAGGATGAAGAGGAATTCCGTAGTGATAACGTCTAGAATAAGGCGCCTTTGCTACGTTCCACGAATAAGCTGTCTCTGTCTGCTGCTAGGGAGAAGCCTCCAAGTACGGCGTCGTATCAAATGTGGCCGCTTTTCATCACCGCTACCTCCAGACGGAGGAATCGAGACTGGGGACGAGTCGGACAACAGCATCTATATACCTTCCAAACCCTATCACGCCTCAACTCCCCGACCTGCCTCTTCCCACTCAACCGGCCTTGAGAGAGATATAAGTGATAATGGTAAGAGATAATTCACAGGAGGATAATCTCGGATAGCTGTCATCTACGAGCGACAGAGATGGGAAGAACAGATCATCGACGAAAAAGGATGTAAAGCGAAGGCGCGGGAGGCCTCGCAAGCGATACTTCGTGTAAAGATGCGTCGGAATTTTGGGTTCATGGGATACAACGAATGGTGTTCTGCCAGGTCCACGTGGTTCAGAAGGAGTGGAAGGAATGCAAGGCGTTCAGGATGCAGGGAAGGCAGGGACTGTGAGAAACCCAGGGCCCGCAAGGACGCCAAGAATTCCTCTCAAGCTGGCAGGAGTCTTGAGGTGGAGGAAAGATTTGATTTCATTATCGTTCTCACGCCCAACTACTTTTCACTACATTTCCACCCAACATTAGTAATGAAATCGGGACTCTTATAGACGATTCTCCCTCCACCACTTGAAGGGCCACCGATTTAAACATCCTCAAGATAGCTGGAGCTCGTAGTCTCAGCGTGCGATGTAGAGAACCTGCAAATCATCAATGCCATCATATGGAGAGGAGTGCTTCGTCCGTTTCTTTCCAATGATCGATGAGCATCGTTGTCCAACCAACTCTGTCCTAGAATCATACTGTATTTTCCCAATTATTAGTAGCTGCCTGCTGATAAAGCACACGGCGCCATGGCGCTTCTGGTTAAGGACTTTTATCATCTTTGGAGAAATAGCGGCTTCTTTTGTACTTGTCTGTAATCCGATAGCCCTTGGTGACCTTCGACCTAGTGTTATCGATCTTCGGTTTCTTGATTTGATTATTCATAGGTGGAGCATTTGTCGTCTGTTGTGACCTATTTTGCGTGCTTCTGCGAGGTTTCGCTTTCTCTTCGGCAAGGTCTTCTCCGTCAATATGGCCTACGCCTTGGTGATTGAGCCTGCTGAGACTGGTCTCATCCGCAGAACTAGCGATGGATGATTTTGATGGAGCTTTTGCGAGATCGCGGCTTCTGGTGATATTCCCACTATAGTCTTGCGTGGCCAAATTCATAAGCACTTCCTCTTCACGGAGAATGTTTACATCCTCAATATTCATATGATCAGTCTCAAAGCCGAGTTTATAGACAACCGCCCCCGGACCAATTTGCACCGCATACTTTCTTAGTTGTTTTTCGTTTTGTGATGCCAAGAAAGGATTTGCCCGAAAACCGAAGAAGTCCTTGAATTCCAACCACCAGCAGAGGTAACCGCAAATAAGGGTCGGCTCTGCGAAACGAATGTCTGGGGTAACGTTTGTATATTTTTTCTGCTGGGCTTCGCTCAGAAAGCGATAGCCCAGTCTTGTTAGACTTGCAAGGAAAAGCTCTTCAGCGTGCTCAGCCATTTCTGCTCTGCGCTTGCTCTTCTCTCTGCGTGCTCTCACTTCATGTGGCGTGTTGTCAAATGGTGGTAAGCGAACAGCCGCCTCTATGAGCGCAGAAACTATATCATGATCCAATTGCGTCTTCGTCTGTGTGATTATACTATCTACACTTGGTTTCACGGAGCGAAGGTGACATGCAAGTTCGAAGACAGGAGCAACAACGGCTTTGGGTATACCAGCGTATCCACAATCAGTAACGTGAGCAATGGAACGGATTGGAGACCCTTTAGCTTCAGCACATTTCGATTGGTTTTCGACCTCCATGATCGTAAAGTGCTCCGTTAAAATGGCTCCAAAGGTCGTTAGAAAACCATCTTGAAAGGCCTAAAGATATGGCGTTGGTCAAACAAAAGATTTCGCAGCGCTTAGCTTATGCCAAGGCTGAGGCTTCCTAATCACAATCTGTGTAGCCCCATGATTCACCCCGCACCGTTTACTAGGACTCCTAATGCACATTCTCTTTTCTGGAAGCATCCTTCAACTTGACACAAAAGAACTCAGAGAGTACGAGTAGATGAGGACGACGGTCTCGATGACTACTTACGTTTCTGAAAAGAAGACGGGGACTTCGCTGCGAATATGTGTATCGTGGGGCTTTCCCTGGACCTACTAGAGCACGGGGGAGCCATATTTGGAGCGAGGGAAGCCAGAGTTAAAGTTTGGGGGGAGCCAGAACTGGAGCCTGAGGGGAGCCAGAACTGGAGCCTGGGAGCCAGACCTGAACCATTGTGGCGTAGACCACGACTCGTAGAGTGGACCACTTTTGGTCCACGGCTGGTGGGGTGGACCACGGCTGGTGGGGTGGACCACGGCTGGTGGGGTGGACCACGGCTGGTGGGGTGGACCACGGCTGGTGGGGTGGACCACGGCTGGTGGGGTGGACCACG
>JAABUV010004726.1_pt1 | contig 16034 bp, 23 predicted proteins | sample 5559971 | NCBI WGS metagenome assembly JAABUV01 (sample SAMN10711881, study PRJNA513362) | rock metagenome | isolation source: Antarctica rocks | place: Antarctica: Victoria Land, Knobhead nord | collected 2015-12-19
TGGCGCGTACGCGCAGTGAATCCGACCGGCCTTCCTCGTGGCCTCGTGCTGACGGATTCTGCACTAGTAGCAGTGAATTTATGACGACGGCGAAAGCGAAGTCAGTGAAGAGCGACGACGAGAATGCAGTAGCAGTAGCAGTAGCAGATAGAGGCAATAGATAAGCAGGAATAGTACAGGTGATGTTGTGGTAGTAGGAAGAAGAAGGTGAAGATGATTGTCAGGCGAATGTTTGTTTATTGCAGAAAATAAAACATTCTACCAGAAAATACATGAGATTGAGTGACAGTCACACCAGAAACAAAGTACCTTCGGGTTGCGCATATTCGGAAGCTAAACCTTTTTTGGGGGGGCGTATATGTAGTAAAACGCGGGGCGTATATGTAGTAAATTGGGGCGTACGTATAGTGGGACCCTAAAAAATAACATATAATAAACATAAGATTAATCAGATGTACTTACATACTAAATTCGAGGAAACAAACTAAGGCATCTCGCGATTCAAAATAGGTAGGTCGGCATTGGTGGTGCACTCTGCCGAAGGCGTACCGCTTTAGGGAGGAACCCCAGCCTGGAAGAATCTTTCAGCGGGTCGTTTGACGTCCCTTCGCGAATCTACATACCTATCCAATGACAAGCCCAGGCCTGTACTCACATTACGCCCCTCTCCGCTATCTTTCCTACCACAAAACGTTCTTAAACACGAATTCTCTCCATTCACAAGTTCAATACAACGAAAGGCAGACACATTATGTCAAAACCCTCATTCTCATCCCCACCCCCCACCGTCTCCCGCTCCCTCATCACCTTCCCCACCCCCAACATCCTCCTCGTCACCCTCAACCGCCCCGCAGACCTCAACTGCATCGACACAGTCAGCAGTCACGAACTTGACGCCCTGTGGAAATGGTACGATAACGAGTCCACGCTACGCTGCGCCGTCATCACAGGCTCCGGCCGCGCTTTCTGCACAGGCGCTGATTTGAAGGGCATGTCCGCTCGCTCCCCCCCCTCCTCTCTTGCATTTTCTCCCTCCAATTTCCTTTCAAAAATCAGAAACAATCGGGAATTCCTCGTCTTCTTCATATTCTATTCCAATAAAGCGACCCACCTCCCCCGCTACCGAAAAAAACTGACCTTCCACCCCTGGTAAGAATTCCACCGCATGCGCGACCCCCCCGTCCCAGTATCCAAACCGCCCGCCACAGGCTTCGGCGGCATGTCCATGCGCACCGGCAAGAAACCCATCATCGCAGCCGTCAACGGCCTCGCCTACGGTGGCGGCTGCGAAATGGTCGTCAACGCAGACATCGTCCTCGCCGCGCCCGCCGCCAAATTCGCCATCCAGGACGTCAAAGTCGGCACGCTGGCCTGCGGCGGCGTACTCCCGCGCCTGGTCTTGATCCTCGGTATGCAGCGCGCGACGGAAATGGCGTTGACGGGGAGGGCGGTGGGCGCTGCGGAAGCGCAGGCGTGGGGCTTGGTTAATCGTGTTGTGGGGGAGGCGGAGGATGTGGTGGAGAAGGGGGTGGAGATGGCGAGGATGGTGGCGGGGAATAGTCCTGATAGTGTGATTGGGACGAGGGAGGGGTTGAGGAAGGGGTGGTTGGGAGGGGAGGCGGTGGAGGTAAATGAGAGGTTGTATTTGGGGTGGGGCCCGCATTGTGAGTATGAGAATTATCATGAGGGGATCAGGGCGTTTGTGGAGAAGAGGCAGCCGAGGTGGGTGGATAGTAAGCTTTGAGTGTGGGTGGATAGTAAGCTTTGAGTGTGGGACATTGGGGGGGGGGAGAAGGGGGCGTGCTGAAACAGTGGCCATGATTGCTTGGGAGATGAGACTATGATATGATGGCTTTCTTTACATGTACTATCTTTACAAATGTTGACAATCTTTTGATGTCCCAACCCCGAACCCTCTTGTATATGTTGGCTTTAAAATTCCAGTCTATAGTATGTCTGCGGCGAAAGATACGAAGTCAAAGCAAGAGCGCCATCCTGCACCGCGCAAGAAACATATGTCTGAAGGCCACACTCCCGATCCAGAGCTCGATATGTGCAAAACCCATCGACAGCGTGCTGATAGTTGGGGGCGGAGCCCCCTCTGCCATACTTTTGCATGAATACCGCCAGTCCTCGCGCGATGTCAAGATCACTCCGGCCGTAATGTCGGGTGTTGATGTAGAGTTTTGGCTCTGGCATCGAGTTACCGGCTCTGGTATCATAGTTGTACATCATACCCGCTGTCAGCTGATCTCTAAACGGCAGTTCCTTATTAGCTGGGAAGCTTTCATCTATTCCTAGAACTAGACCCCACAAATCACGCAACTGCTTCCACGTTTTATCTGAATGAGATAGCTTGCCGCGCATAGTCATGTACTGTCGGACGCTGTCGAACGAGGTAAGAGGAGTTCTTGCATATATTTTGAGCCGAGATTTCTTCAGATCAACACAGTCGATCGCCAGACCTTCAACCTTGAGTTGGTTTCCCTCCTCGGAGAAGGCAAGGAAATTTTCGAGCTCGAGAAGAGCTGGGAACTTGATCTTCCCGGCCTCGAGAGCTTTGATGCTTCGAACGATCGTCTTCCACTGGGTGTCGCCGGGTCCGACGACAGGCGCAAAATAAGCTTTCACGGCAACCTTGCCGTCTTCGAATTCGAATCCTAAGAATATTGTTGATCGGTATCCTCTGCTATCGGCTTGGGCGATTGCTTCGCTTGTGCTATTTGCTGGAGGATGAAAGGCGTTGGCAAGGTAGTCGAATAAATGCCAGTCAACATACGGCAAAGTGACACGAAGGCTGCGCACTAGCCTTATCACCGCGTCTTGGTTGAAAGGATCAATCGAAGCAATATCGGAGGGGATGGCTTCCATTGTGCAGCGAATTTTCGGGGGCGTTTTCGAGTCTCTCCAGTTCCAGCTGAATTCGACGGGGGTATGATCATCCGTCATGTAGCTCTTCCAGATGCTCCGAGTTCGATTTTCGGTGGGCCGAGGGCCTAGAGCTGGTGCGATGAAGCGGTGATAGAAAAGGAGAGCTTGGTACTGGCTATGCAGATCATAGCTCGCTTCCGAAAGGAGTAACCCAAGCAAAGAGCCTGTCGTTTGCCACCAGAATGCGGCATCGTCGTCGGGCGAGTCCAGCCATCGGGTCAAATGCCGGAATGCTGCTGTTGACTTATCGGCGGAACTAGTAGATGCCTTGCACTCTTTTGCGGTATTCAGAGCAGCCTCGGACTTGATGTTTATTAGATATCGAACATGAACTTTGTTGAAAGTGATTGCTCTCACCTCCAATTTTACTCTGGCAGTGGGTTCCTCGTTGGATGCATGATTCTTCTTTTCACGTTCTGACGCATCTTGAGTTTGAGATGGGAGGGGATAGTGCGTGTTGCGGGTGGTCCAAGATAGAGGAAGGCAGCCTTTCAGACAGGTGAACATATTTGGGGAAGGAAAAGTAAGGACTATGCGCTCATGTAGAGTTGTCACAGCTTTATCAGAATGGAAGAAATGTCGAGTCTTATTGGTCTTGTAAGGAAGGGTATATAGTAAAAGCAATCATCAAGAGGAGTCATCAATTCAGGAATTCACCCACGGTACCTGAACAGCATGCAGCAAATTCGGACCTATCCCTTACCAAAAACATTCGGATGCGGCAACCATCTCGGTCAGCCCGGGCGGGTACGATCGTGTGGACTAGATCATGGGCTGCACCATTGTGACTGGCATCGGTGCGTAAGCACCTGAAGAACGTGCGGTCAGCTGCTGGATACGGCTCAAATAGAGTTACCAATAATTAATATGGAGATACTTCTCTCACCGAGTGTGCCTCCTCTTTCGGAAGAAAATGGAAGTATATCGATGCCCGAGCCAGCAGCAGGAATTGGAACATTTGGTATATTCTACCGACGCGAGGGATCAAGACAAGATTCAGCATGTCTAGCTCGGGCTCATGCCGCAGGATCGTCACCTATACTTCGCATGCTGAGCGGTCTAGGCACTTATGCTGTCATGCGTCTTGACGTGATAAGGCTGCAGTGCTGCGGCGCTTTGGATGTTGGCGACATCCTGCGACGAGAGTTGAAATAGTAAATATAATACCGGACCGTAATTTACATTGCCATAACCTCTCAGCTTGTAATTTAAACATTTCTCGAGCGTGAGACTGAGGTGTGTAAACTATTTGATGAGATCGGCAGTACGTGTTGCAACGTGCCTTGCGAGCCTTGCATGCATTGCATGACATGACTGAGGCACCCACATTCTTCGAGGATACAGTGACCACTAGAAAAGAGATACCGAGCGCTTTATCCGTCCGGGACCTCACTCACTTCTTTCGGGCGCGATGGATCGTACCGCCTTCGCGATAAGGACCTATCATTTTCGCCTGTGGTATGTTTCAAGTCCGCTTCCTGCACATGCATGAGAACCATTGCGGCAACGAAGGCCCAAGAGCAGGAGCGGCCTGGTGCTTGTTCCTCCGCAGATACATGTCCGCTGATGCATATGTGCCGGTAGAATCCCATATCAAGACTTACTTTTATCCATTCGGACACTGTATGTGCCTCAAAAGGTGATCCTGGACTCCTCCCTAACTACGATTGTTCTCCTTTTCCATTCAGCCGTCGGGTCTAGATCCCGGTGATCAGTGAACCAGGAATACATTCGCCAAGACTTGTTCATCACGGCCATCGATTTGTGAGATCTGGAGAAGGATGTCGCAAGCTTCGTACACCTTGGGCAAAGGATACTTGGCCTCTGTACGGTTCGTTTACGAGTGCCTAGATTACGCCACAGAGGTTTGCTACTGACGTGCTGCCTAGCCTCTATGCCCAACACTGGATGTGGAGATATCAACTTGGCTATCTCATTCATCCCACCATCCCACAAGACAAGGAAAACTTGAAGGTTGCAGACGTTGCTTGCGGTACCGGGTATGTGGGGCCACGCCTTAATTGACGGCAGGACTATCTGCTAATATCTTTAAAGAGTATGGCTCATAGAGACAGCTCGAACCCTGCCACCTTCGGCGCAGCTGGACGGATACGATATCTCGGCAGCGCAGTACCCTTCCAAAGAATGGGTCCCGAAGAACGTGACTTTTTCAATTCTCGACATGTTGGCGCCCGTTCCTGAAGAGCTGGTCGGAAAGTACGACATCGTCCATGTTGGTCTGATCGTCATGGTTGTCCGTAACGAAGATCCAGGCCCAGTAATCAACAACTTGATGGCCCTACTCAGTATGGATTCTCTTTCGGCGCTCTGTAAACGCATTGGCTAATGTTGGCCCAGAGCCTGGAGGTTATCTGCAGTGGGACGAGTCAGATATGACCAGCTTGACAGTGACCCCAGCGGATGGCAAGATGCCACACCCGAGATTCGATGAGTATCGTGCGGCATGGAAGCCTTGGCTTCTATCTCGAGGAATTACTTGGAAGTAAGTCTTCAAATCACCCGTTATAAAATATCCAGACCCATTTTCTCATAATCACAACTTTGTCATTTAGTTGGGTAACGCAAATCGACAATCTATTTGTAAAGCACGGTTTAGGTTTGCTGTTCTACCAACGTCTCCCTATCAAAGACGAGATCAAGAAACCATGGACCGACGTTCAAGTGACAGCGGCGGGAGAGCAGATCAAGAACGTGGTCATTCCGGCCTGCAAGGAAGGCGAGGACCCAAACCCGGAGAGATGGCTGCAACTGCTTGATGGGCTTGTTGCCGAGTCGCAGCAGGGTCAGGCACACACCATGGATATGCTGATCACGGTGGGCAGGAAAGCCGCATAGTAATTCATAACGATAGCGAGGGGAAAGTTCCTTCTTTCTTAGCGACTTTCCAAACTGGGATATTGTCCGAGCGGCGGCGGCTGAAGTAACGAGCCGATTCAATGCTCGCCATTTGCTGGTACAAGACGTGGTACTTGCGCAATACGCTACTGCCCGAATATACAGGCTTACGATGATCCTACGAACGTGCAGCGACACACCCAATCCTCGTGTTTTTATTCGTCAGACTGTGCCTCAAATTAATCTATCGAACGTTAACATACCTTCCTCAAACGTGTAGGAAGGTCTGCGCCGTACAATATCTCGTATTCATTATACCTCGTTCGCAAAATTTACCTACAGCTCGTCCCCGGCAATCGACCCAAAGATCTCACTCGCCCATCAGTCTGACGATAACGCTGGCGCTAGGGCGAAATAGTGAGCTCATCTGCTGTGCTTATTATTTGTCGAGTCAGAATCTAAACTGTCTGATACAAGTAAGCTGGTTACGATATGTACGTTAGCCTTCTAGCGGGATACGCTAGACGAGCCAGGGAATAGATATTTTGTTTACTGTTACATTGACCCGAGCGTGGCGTCCGTTCTTGTTGACAGCCACTCTGCTTTTGATTGTAAAGATCTCAGTCAAGCATGGAAAAGCCAGAGTTCGATGAAGCTGTTGACGCTATCCATCATGAGCGGCAAATACGAATCATCTGCATAGGTGCTGGAGCGTCTGGATTATGCTTTGCGTATAAGCTCCAGCGCTCTTTTCGAAATTTCTCTCTTACGGTTTGTCCATTTTTCTGGCTCTCATTTCCTTCATCCGAGCTTTCTTCGCTGATTCGGCTATGCAAGATCTATGAGAAGAATCCTGGCATCTCTGGAACGTGGTATGAAAACACTTATCCAGGGTTAGACTTGTGAATCTCCGATGTCTCTTCTGGCGTAGTAATAATCCATGTATGTGTATCTTTAGATGCGCCTGTGATATACCGGCGCACAACTACACCTTTTCTTTTGAACCAAAGCATGATTGGTCTGCTGTCTACGCTGGCGCGCCGGAGATCAATGAATACTTCAACGGCTTCGCTAAAAAGCACGATCTGAACAAATACATCAGACGGCGTCACGAAGTCTCCAAAGCTTGCTGGGATGAGGAGGAGGGCAAGTGGCATGTCACCATCAGAGACCTGGTTTCTGGCGAAGTTTTTGACGACTCGTGCGATATACTCATCCAGGCAGCTGGGTATCTGAATAAGTGGAAGTGGCCGGATATTCAGGGACTTGATATGTTCAAGGGAGCTTTGCTTCACACCGCTAAATGGGATAATACTGTTGATTTGAAGGGAAAGCTGGTGGGTTTGATAGGCAACAGGTGAGCAACCTATCTCCCGGGGTAAAAAATTCCCGGCCGAAGCACCCCTATTGCACTTTTTGTTGCGTTATCCTGGCTTTACCAACATGTAAATTTTGATGTTACTCCTAATCTTAGCAGGCATTTCTCTAGAATTCTGGCTTTCATACCAAAAAAATTTACAAAAGTTAGATGAGTTCGTTGTTTCAATATACAGAAATGAATATTGAGAGACGGATTGTCTGCGTAGTCTGTGAAGTTTCCACCCCGGGAGGCAGTATAATAATTGCCTGCGCCTGCTCTAATATCCACTGTTCACAGCTCATCCGGAGTCCAAGTGTTGCCTGCAATTCAACCTTTGGTCAATACGCTCACAGTCTTCATTCGTTCACCAAAATGGGTTTTGCCGACGATTGGAAGTGAACAGAGGGCGTACTCAGCCGCAGAGATTGGGGCTTTTGCTACAGACCCTGCAAAGTTGACGGCTCGTCGTAAGGCGAACGAGACTATGATGAATAGCATATTCAGTGAGCCATCACCATGACTTGTTCATTGAAGGCAATGATAACGGATTAGGCTGATATCTCAGGCGTCTATTTACAGGACTCAAGATTGCAAAAGAGGTTGAAAGCACGATGCATCGAGGAAATGAAAAAGACGTTACAGGATGACGACCTGGCAGAGAAATTCATACCAGACTACAGTGTCGGCTGTCAGAGAATTACGCCCTGCCCTGGGTATCTGGAAGTATATGCTGTCCTCGCTCTTGATCTCCATATCTTATTACTCACCAAAAACAACAGACTTTACGCAAGGCCAACGTAACAGCCGTGCAGAGCGGCGTGACCCAACTCACTGAAACAGGCTGCATATGCGAGAACGGCACCGAGTACCCCCTCGACATCCTAATATGTGCCACTGGCTTCGACACCTCCTACCGCCCTCGCTTCCCCATCATCGGCCCCGGCGGCATCAATCTCCAAGACAAAATGACCACCGAAGTCAAGTCTTACCTAGGCATCGCAGCACCTTCTTTCCCAAACTACTGCATGTTCCTCGGCCCTTTCTCCCCTGTCGGAGCTGGCTCAGTAATTCCCATGATCGGTGAGTCAAGTTCCACTGCCCAGATCTGCAAATCCAAAAACAAAAGAAAAAAGGCGCACTTGACTAACCCACACCTCACGTTTCCCCATCCAGAGACCCAAGCAGACCACATCCTCCAACTACTAGACCGCTACCAAACCGAACCCATCCACTCCTTCCACCCCTCCCCCGCCGCCGTCTCCGACTTCATCGCCCACACCAAATCCTTCATGCCCCGCACCGTATGGTCGCAGTCCTGCCGCTCGCCCTTCAAAACGCCCGCCTCGAACAATGTGCCCACGCTGTGGCCGGGAAGTCCGCTGCATTACATGGAAGCGATGCGGGAACTGCGCGCTGATGATTGGGAGATTCGGTACCGCGGGAACCGGTTCGGGTTTCTGGGCAATGGGTTGAGTCAGGCGGAGTTTGACCCGGGGTGCGATTTGGCGTTTTATGTGAGGGGGGAGGATGCGAGGCCGGAGGGGAGTAGGAGGTGTAGGAGGGGGAGGGGGGTGTTGGGGGAGGTGGGCAGGGAGTAGGTGATGCTGCAGTGGGGGGTGGGGGTTGGAAGGGAGGGGTTGATGGGCTGTGGGATGGAAGGGTTCGGTGGGCTGTTTTGGTTGCTGGGGCTTTCTCTGTTGGGTTGTTCGTGACGAGAGGGGTGAGGAGTTGAGATGTCTATATGTCGCTGGAGTTTCGTTGTGTTGCTGTGATAGATTTGCTAACGTACAAAGGTAGACTTGTGCTCTTGATTGATCTTCTTATCTATTCTACTAGATAGACATTCTCGTCCTTTGATCTCATATCCTAATACTTTGAGCCTTGACATCGGTCCATAGAGATTATTCTGTCGCAGAAGGTGTCATGACAACCTTGGCCCCATTGCCCGACGTACACGTCACACCCAGCCCCTCTACCCAGGGCTCGTCGTCGCGACTTTTGATTTCTGCGAACGCTTGGACGAGGCGGATGGTGGTATAGGACAATTCTGTTGAAGCGAATTGTTCTGGATGTACCAGTCAGAGGGTCGATGCTCGTCAGGCATTAGGCGAATGCCGGAGGAGAAGAAAGTGAACCAAAAAGGAGGATGGAAGAATGAGGATGAGAGAGAACTTACCGCCAATACAGCGCCGTGGTCCGGCATTGAACGGGAGGAAGTTCTTTGTGGCAGTCAGCTCTGGGTTCTATTGAGAGAGGAAGATAATAGATTGTAGAGTAATTCTTATCAGGGGAAATTGAGTGAAGAGATAGTTTGAGTATTGCATACCGAACCCACCGAGCTCTTTTCCACACTGGTCCACCGTTCAGGAATGAACTCCTCAGCGTTCTCGCCCCATAGGTCCTCGTGCCGCTGCATGGCGTGGACGTGATAGGCCACTACGGTACCAGCGGGGACGAGGATGGGTGATTTACCATCTGGACCGCCGCCGAGTGGGAGGATTGTGGGTCGTATAGCCACGCGGGAGTTTATTGGGATTACGGGATAGAGGCGCAGTGCTGGGTTTGGTTAGGACAGAAAAATTGGGGAATATATATCTTTCTGGATGGAGGTAGTGATGGAGGTTTTACAGAAGGTTCGGAAGGAAATTGGAAAACTTACTCTCGTTAATACAATTCTGGAGATAATCCAACTCCTTCAATTGAGGAAATGATGGCAGGTCTCCTCGCAATTTCAGCATGACCTCTTCCCGAAGACGCTGCCATACGTCCGGCTTCCTTGCAAGATTGAAGAACAAGTTCGTCAGCGTCGCCGCGGTACTATCTCTCCCTGCAAAAAAGATCGTCAGAAGTTCGTCGCGGAGGACTTCTCTGTCGTCTGTCATCTTGGCGATCTCCTGCAGGAAAATATACCCGCCTTTCTCCTCTTTCGAGCCCTTTTCGTCACCCAACGATTCAGACGCGCGCTGTTTCGTCGCCCGATGCACCCTCAACGCCTCATCCACGTGCTCGTCCATAAACGCATGCACCCACTTCACACTCTCCCAAAACTTCTCCTGCCCCGGCATCCAGTCCGCAAACACCCCCATCCGGAACCGTGCCTCCCCACCATCCTGCGCCCCTTGGAACGCATCCATGAACTTCGTATCAATCGACTCCGCCCTCGCCAAGCTGCGAATCGACTTTCCGAACATAAAGCCTGTAATCACATCCGCCGATAACCTCAAAAACAACGGCGCTAGATCTGCTTCCCTCCCTCCCTTCGCCTTAATAGCCACAATCAAATCCTGCACGTGTATCTCAAAATGCGGCATATCATCAATCTGGCCGCGCGAGAAGCTAGGCCGCAGAAGAGCGCGGGAGTGCGCCCATTCTTGGCCGTCGGAGAGGAAGATGGAGCGGCCTAGGAGCGGGCCGAAGGCCTTTCGGCGGGAGGCGCCGGCGGTGTAGTCTGTGAAGTTTGAGGCGAGGATGGTTTTGATGTTGGCGGGTTCGATGGTGTTGATGACTGGGAGAGAGAAGGGGGAGAATTGGAGGGTGAAGGTGTTGCCGTTGGTGTGGTAGAGGGATTGGATGCGGGTGAGGTAGGTTTTGGATTTTGCGGCGCGGAGGGAGGAGAGGAAGAAGGGGATGCCGAGGAGGAAGGGGTTGAGGGGGTGGCAGGAGGGTGGGAGGCATTTGTGTTGGTGGGTAAGGCGGCGGTGGAGGAGGTGGAGGGATAGGCGTTTGGAGAGGAGGTAGAGGGTTAGGAGGGAGAGGGTGAGGAGGAGGGTGGGGAGTGTGTGTTGCATCGAGACGAGGTGTTTGGATTTAGGAGAGGGATTGAGCGAAAGGGGATGAAAGGAGCAAGAGAAAGACAAGTCGCTGAACAGAAGACGCTGTCGTATTCTAGAGATGCCAGCACTACTACGACTGCAAGCACATTATCTTTTTCTATGGTCACTGCTCCGTGCGTGACTGTTGTTAGACCCGAGATCAATTTCTCATTCTGGGCTGCAAATTCTTGCAACGACTTGTATTATTACCGTTTTGACACCGTATTGAAACAGCCTGGCCGCCGTGTAACGTAAAGTATTGTGGGGTCAAGGATGGAACGGACCTCGGAAGCAAGGCCCGAAGGAGCGCTCCGTCGCGCGAACCTTCTTCGATTCGTTTCTCTTTGACTAGTGGTTACTCCGCGGCCTGGCGTTCGGGGCACGGCCATGTCACTAATGCATGGCTTGCATGAGTGCTTACAAGTACTTACTACGTACTAAGGTACCTCTACCGAAGCACCTCGGCTCGCAAACCCCACACTCCTTTTGATGGGGATGTCTGGGGATGCTTGGGTGTCCTGCGTACGTCTTTCATTGGCCAAGCGCTGTAGTCTGTGGACCCCGTCATGCACACAGAGGTCCCTCCATCGATAGGGGACGACGAGGTGAGGGCTGTACCGTGCCATACCCATACCTCGCTTGAAACGGAAAGATCTTGCGATTCGCTGTGTGCTCGCCGATCACGCTTCTGATCCGGATACAATTGTCTTCTACCAAGCAAGACTTGGTTGCAGTTTGAAGCCTGCGACCGTGTGCTAGTTCCCCCACTCCCCTGCAACACGACGTCGCATAGCAAGACGCCTCCTTTTTCTTATCGAATGCTACAGTGTAAGGTGCTTATTGACAACTACTAAGACTCCTTTGTCCTTTGGACGATTAATTCCTCTTTCTTTCCCTCCAAATGAAAAGCAATCATGGCCGCACCGATGAACCCGCTCACAATGGGCGCGTTGCCTCCTCCACCTGGCGTCACTCCTAACTTCGTGGATCCGCCCTCTGCTCGCGGCGCTGTTGTCGCAGTGATAATCGCATGCCTTGTCATCAGCACATTGTGTATTGGCTTGCGCGTGGCCGCGAAAGCGTCAGTTCGATTTGGGAATGCCGGATGGGATGATTGTGAGTCTCCGCATCAGCCCGTGCATATCTTCTTTTCTCCGGTCGCTCTACATGAAATCTTGCTTACGCTCTTGCCAGATACATCTGTCCTTGCTTGGGTAGGCCGTTCCTATTCTGGATATTTTTGGATATGAATTGACATGATTTAGCTGGGGTTGATCGTATACAGCGTACTCGTCTTTGAATCCAACAGACACGGCAATGGAGTGCACATGTGGGATGTCCACCCGCTGGAGGTGGTTCAGCTTGCAAAAGTACGTTGATCCAGACTCATATGTCAGGAGGAACGGACACTAAAGCAGGAAACCATCTAGGTTGCCCATGCTGCTCAAGTATTCTACTGCATACCCATCTACATCACAAAGCTCTCGATCCTACAGCAGTATTTTCGAATCTTCGTCGTATCCCGCACTGGGGCAACCTTTTACACCATCCACGCCCTTATCTGGGCAAATTTGCTCTTCTACATCGCGATCTTCTTCGCGCTTATCTTCGCTTGCAACCCGCAAGAAGCAATCTGGAACCCCATGATTCCGGGCAAATGTATCGATCAGCAGGACGTCTTCGTCATCACAGCCGTCGTTAATGTCTTCGTCAATATCATAATCCTGATTCTACCGTTGAATTGCCTACGCAAACTGCAGATGCCTATTCAGCGGAAGCTGGGAATTGCCTTGATTTTCGCAACAGGCGTCTTGTAAGTCTCCATCTTTCATACTACTGGATCCAAGATCTCCAACTTACTAACCTCCCACAGTGCTACAGCCACGAGCGCAGTCTGGCTTGTCAAAGCCGTACAATACCGCAGCAATCCCGACTTCTCCTACAACGCCGCTCTAGTCGGCCAATGGACGTACGTCCCCCTCCCTTATCCCCCAATCATCTTCCCTGCTGACCTCTCCCCCCCCCTCTTACAGCCTTGCCGAACTCGCCGCCGGTCTCGTCATCGGCTGCATGCCGACCTTCCCGCAATTCTTCCGCCAGTCCATCCCCAAAGCCTCCGCAGGCCTCCGCGGCTACTGGTCCCGCGCCCGTACCTCCTTCGTCACGACTGAGAACTCCCGCCGGCCTCTTGCGACCAAGGAGTCTTGGGATAGTCGGGATAGGGCGCATGATTATGTGGAGTTGGATGAGAGGGGTGGGAATGTGGTGAAGAAGCCGGTGCAGGCTAGACAGGCGGGCGATTTGGGGTGGAGTGGGAAGAGTGATAGGGGAGGGGGAGGGGATTTGGAGAGGGGAGGGATTAGTAAGTCGATTAAGATTGAGCAGGAGTATGTTTGAGGGGTTTTGGGTGTTGTGGTTGGTTTTTTTAGTGAGGTCGGTGGGTTGGGGGTGAGGTGTGGGGTGGGATAGGGTGTCACTTGATGAGTTGGTTTTGGCAAAAGCTTTGGGTGAGATGTAGCACATGGGAAGGGAAATTTATCATCATACATATGATATTAGTCTTAAGGAAATATCCGCAATACATCGACAAATCTGACTGGAGAAACGATGGAGCTTCATTTGTCGTCGTGTTTTTCATGATGCTTCATCGTCTTTGATGTAGAGTCAGCGATGAAGAATAACCAGGAATGACGTCACATCTAACAAATTATGACAACAACCAACCATCCCCCCAATCTTTGAAGCTCTACCTAACAACCACCAATACCCATTGACTCCATCAAGCGCGCCGAAATCTCAATTGGTAGCCTCCAAGATGTCAGCCGCCCTCTTCCGCCCCTCCACTGCACGGAGCACCCTCCGCGGTCTCTCCGCTATCTCTAAGAATGCCAAACCAGCCATATCCTCACGCACCCCTCCCATCTCGCCCGCGCCTCCATACCCATCTCCCCTATCCCTCCTCACCCCTCCTCCCCCCTCCTCCGCTGTCCTCCCTCCCCCACAACCTAGACGACTACTCCGCCCTCGAACCCTCCATCTCCGGCAAAATCATGGAACTCCACCACAAAAACCACCACTAAACCTACGTCAACAGCTACAACGCCGCCGCCGAAAAACTCGCCGCCGCAACCACCGCCGCAGAACAGATCGCCCTCCAGCCGCTCATCAATTTCCACGGTGGCTGCCATATTAACCACTTTTCTGGGAGAATCTTGCGCCGGCGGGGCGAGCCGAGCGGGAAGTTGATGTTGGAAACAGGGAACAGTACTGTTACCCCTGTTGTTAGTAATCTCCGCTCCCAGCCGCTCCGAGCCCTATAGGGCTGGCGCTAGGGGATTCAGGGGATTCAGGGTTTTCACCTCCTTCCTCCCTTCGTAGTTCCTACTTTCTAGAATAGTTCAACCATTATATCTACATGCCTATATACCCGACCTCGTATACCAAGAGGTTATGAGCCAGGGTTAGCTCTATACCGCTACCGCAAAAAAAACAAAGGACAGATCAATAGCAATATAAATAGCTAGCAAATCAGAAAAAAATGATTAGCAGAAAGAACTTGAATCATGAACATTTTTTAGATCTAAACGTTAGTTACATATAAATCTCACTAAGACTGTGTGTCTGTTGCTATGATACAAGTGACTTGCGAGTCTTATGAAGTTCAACCCGAACAATCTGCCAGAGAGTCTCATTAATATCATTCAACAGACATTCAGACATAAGCAATCTATATAGTATATGCAGATGATACGCAGGCGAAAAGACTTCATTAAGAGAAGGGAAACACAAGCGGGTTAGCAGGAAATGATCGAACTACGCTGCCTGATTAGAGGTGTAGCATACAAACATCTCTGCAAGAAACGGTCGGTCTGCACGAGAAAGACCTCTACAGATAACGCGAAACAGGTAAACCGCACGCTTTACGCGGAGCGAGCGCCTGCGGAGCGTGGTATAAAATGGCGGCGACTGTCGGCCCCGAGGACGTCACCCCTTCACTGGGCTCTGACCCTCGGATGCCTTGGTGGTAGGGTCAAGCTCTGGCCGAAAACACCGTCTGTATAGCCCGAGAGGACAGAAGCGCGTGTCGATGTGGTTAGAGAAGGGATCGACTGCAGTACGCATGCGTATTGTTGGCGAAACGCCTGTGACCCATGTTTAAGGAGTAAAATGCCGGGATCTGGGCAGCGAAGGGTCCGTTCCTGCCCCGAGCTGTGAGCCAGTCGCGAGGGAGCTCTTCGAAGTAGCCCCTCGGACCTTGGGGAAACCAGCATAGGGGTCGTGCCTTATGTATATGCATGTAGCGTATGTAGTATATTTCCGGTAGACGATGTTCAGAGAAGCAGGAACAAACGACATTCGTCAGCTTCTAACATCCTCAAAAAGCCTACACGCAGTCACAGGCTGAATGATTCGCAACGGCGTGCTGCTCAGTCAATATTCACTGGCGAGAAATCAACTCTACGAATAAATAAAGAACAACGATAGAGCAAAGAAGTCAAGACAGATCAGAGAGATAGGACAGTGTGCAGATTAAGCAGTGGTGGTAGTAACAACAAAATGAAGTCAAAATAATCAAAGGTGATGGGAGGTTTTTGCCCTAGGGTATCCTGCCAGTGGAACGCCTTCATTAATTATAAATAACTAGACTGTAGTGTGTGAAATCAAAGCAAATCAACCCAGAAAGGACAAATTTGATGTTATAAGTATCATACCTAATTTGCAAGATCATCAAGCACATTCTTTACAAATTCATGTGTTGTGTATATCCTTGCGAAAGATTCAAATGTCGGCGGATGGGCTGCTTTAACTTGGCGTCGCGCCGTCATCTACTCCCACTCGTCAGTCCTGACTTCTTTCTTCTCGTTCGTGGCATGAGAGACTCGACGCTTGAGTTGCTGTCGAAGTATCAAAGTGCGCTGATTCAGTAGATTCATGTATTAATCGTGCGCTATCTTACAATAGGGCTGAGGCCTATTTGACTTCGGACACTACAGTACCTTACCTAAGACAAGCCTTACCGAAACCCTTTAAGAACAGAACCCATTCGAGTGCTAATATATCCGGGAGCTCTAGTC
>JAABUV010004731.1_pt1 | contig 16025 bp, 22 predicted proteins | sample 5559971 | NCBI WGS metagenome assembly JAABUV01 (sample SAMN10711881, study PRJNA513362) | rock metagenome | isolation source: Antarctica rocks | place: Antarctica: Victoria Land, Knobhead nord | collected 2015-12-19
TCACACACAACCCCCCCGCCCCCCCCCCCCCCCCCCCCCCCCCCCCCCCCCCCCCCCCCGTCCACGCTGCAAGCAAGCTGCATTGATGCCCCCCGGCCATGCACCCCGCAGCGCGTACCGCGGCCCTGCGCTGGGCGCCGCGCTGGCGGGCCTGCGCGCGGGCGGCGGCCCGGCGGGGCCGCTTGTGGCCGCCGGCTCGCACCTGCTGTCGCTGGAGGTGCCCGGTCTGCCCGAGGCGCGCGCCCGCCCGTGGCCCACGCGTTTGGTTTAGGGTTAGGGTAGGGGACCGATGGACACATGCGCGCTTGGCCGGCTGCGCACAGCGCCGTATGCGAGTCAGGCACACAACAGAGCAGCTGGTGCGCCGCGAGCGCCAGGAGCTGCTGCGCGCCTTGCAGGCCGGCGGCGGAGCGCATGCATGACCAGGCCCGCGGCCGGCGCCGGTCCGAGGCCGGCAGATGCTCACAGGCCGGAGTTAGGGTCAGGGCCAGGGCTTTCGGCTGTGAGCGAGGACCTCCATTGCGGCAGGGCCGCCCCGCGCTGGTGTACGGCGACGTGGTGTACCTGCGCTTCGCCGACGCGCTGGGCGCAGAGTTCGCCACGGCCGTCGTGGCGACCGAGCAGGCGCGCGCGCGCCGCGCCTGCGGCCGCCGCATGCGCTGTCGCTCCTGTCGTAATACGCCGTGTGGTGCCGCTGCAGCTGCGGGCTGTGCGTGCCCCCGTGCGGGTGGAACCCGCCAAGGGCGGACGCTGAGTGTGGGGGTCATGGGGCCGCTGGCCTGCGACGATGACGCCTGGGCGCGGGTGCGCGCCAGGCCACCTGCCTGCTGGCGGCGCCGCCCGCGCTTTGGCAGCGCGTCGCGCTGGCCCCCCCGGCCGGCGGCGGCGACTCAAGCGCCGGGGACGGGCCGGCGGTGCCAGCGCGGCCCGGCGAAGGGGACCCAGGAGCGGCGGGCGGGCGAGGCGCGGGCGGTGGCGCGGGCGTGCTGGCGCACGTGCGCTTCAGCTTCGACCGCGCGCCCCTGCGGCGCATGCATGCGGCGCTGGCGGAGGCCGCGGCGCGCGGCGCGGACGCGCTCCGGCTGCTGCCCGTGCGCTGCCCGCTGGCGCGCGCTGGGGACGGTTGGCACCTCAAAGAGGAGCCGGTGCCTGCTTGGCGGGGCCGGAGCGCCCGCGCTTGCGCGTCCCAGGCCGCCGTCGGCGCACCTGCGGGCGCGCGGCGCCTGACGCGCGGCGGCCCGCGGCGCGGCGCTGAGCGCGCTGTGGCGGCGCCAGGGCCCCGGGCGAGCGAGCGCGGCCGGGCTGCCCACGCAGGAGGACTTCATCAGCGCGGCCACATCGCGCGGGTCGGCGGGCCGCGATGCGGACTGCTCCGAGGCGCGCACGCCCGCGCGTTGCAGGCTCCGTGCCTGGCGGCCGCCCGCACAGCATGTCTGCATGCGATGCCGGCCCCTCTTCGCTCCCTCGCCCGCCGCTCGCGGGCGCGCTCAGCGCGCGCGGTGCGCGCAGGCGCCGAGCCTGGCGGACGTGCAGGCGGCCGCCGACGCGCTGCGCGCGCGCGGCGCGCGCGCGCTCAACGCCGAGCAGCGCCTGGCAGTTGCGGCGCTGCTGCGCGGCGCGGGCGGCGGCGCGCCCTTCGCGCTCTTTGGGCCGCCCGGCACGGGCAAGACGGTCACGCTGGTGGAGTGCGCGCTGCAGGCGCGACCGTGCGCCGGGCCCGCGGCGCCGCTGTGGCCCTACCGTACCCTACTTGAGCCGCGCAGGGCGTGCCCGCTGCCTGGGCGCGCGTGACCAGGGCGCGGTGCAGGGCACTGGCCGCGCGGCCAGTACTGGCCGCACGGGTATGGGGCACGCATGACAGCCGTGCTTTCTGCGGGGGCGTGCGCCCGCAAGCGAGCGCCGGCGCCGCCGCGGCCGCCGCTGAGCGCCGGCGCGCGCGCGGCAGGTGCTGCACGCCGAGCCCGGCGCGCGTGTGCTGCTCGCCGCGCCGGCCAACTTCGCGGAACCTGCGGACCTGCTGGCGTCCGCGCTGGCGGCCGCGGGCGTGCCGCCGGCCGACCTCCTGCGCCTCCACGACCCGCGGCGGCCCATCAACCAGGTACCGTGCGACCCCGGGCCACGCACGCGCGCCTGGCCCCCCCTGCCACCGCGCACGCCGCCGGCGCCCTGCGCTCCGCCCGCCCGGCCGGCCCCTGCCCGCCCGGTCCCCGCCCGGCCTGCGCGCGCGCGCCGCGGCCAAGGTGGCCAGGCGGGCGTGGGGCGGTTGCAGGCCGCGGCGACCGCGGCTGCACAGCAGCACGCCGCGGCAATTGCGTAGGGGACACGCTGAGCCGACGCCTGAGCCAGCGCGCGCCGCGGCAGGCCAAGGCGGACGTGCTGCCGGTCAGCTGCGTGGACGCGGAGCTGGGCGCGTTCGTGCTGCCGCCGCCCGAGGCCGTGGCCGGCCGCCGCGCGGTGGTGGCCACCTGCGGCGCGGCCGGGCTGCTGCGCGAGGGCGCGTACGGCGCCGCGCGCATCGCCTTCACACACGTGCTCATCGACGAGGCCGGGCAGGCGCGCGGGCCCTGCGCCGCCCAGCGCCGCCGCCGTGCAGCCCGGCCGCCGCGCCCTGATCGCGCGCGTGGACAGCATTTGCTGCGCCTGCCATGCGCGGGCCTGCCGAGCCGCAGGGTACGGTAGGTTAGGGTAGGGTTAGCGCAGCGACCGGCGCGCCCGGCCGCGCAGGCGCTGCTGCCGGAAGCGCTGGTGCCGCTGGCGCTGCTGGCGCGCCCGCGCGGCGCCGCGCTGCTGTGCGGCGACCCCAAGTGCGCGCGCCCCTGCCGCGCGCCCCCAGGCGTGGCTGGCCTGCCGCTGCTGGCCGGCGGCCTGGGTGCCATCGGGCGCGGCAGTGTGCGGTCCAAGCGCGAGCTCGCTGTCGAAGAGCACCGCACTAGCGGACGCGGGGTTGCGCATTGCATGCAGTCGCTCAGCGTCGGGCGCGCCTGCGGCAGGCAGCTGGGCCCGGTGGTGCACTCGCCGGCCGCCGCCGCGGGCGCGGGCGATGGTGGCGGCCTCGCCGTGTCCCTCCTGGTGCGCGGTCCGGCGCACATGCACGCACGTTCTGGCCCTGCACATGGGGCCCTAGTGTTCTTCCATTCCTTTTGCCAGTTCGCGCGGTCTGCCTCCGCCGTGCCTGGACGCATGCGGTGTCTGACCGGCAGCGACGGGCCGCTGGGCGGGCGGCTCTCGCCCGCCGGCCGCCGCTGCAATAGCAGGCTGTGTACAGCCACGCATGTACCAGCTTGCCCTGCCCAGCTTTGTGCGGCGCGCGCGCAGGAGCGGCTCATGGCGGCGCACCAGCGCGAGGCCGCGGCGCAGGTCGGCGCCGGCGTCGCACCCGCCGTAGGTCCGCGCGGGCGCCGCGCCGCGCGGCCGCGCGCGCCCTGCCTGAGCCGGCTGCTGTCTGCGGGTGTCAGCACAGTCAGCCAGGTGGCATGTCTCGGCCACACTGCGCCACCCCGCCCGCCACACGCCCCGCAACGCTGCCGCGCGCAGGCATGCTCGTGCGCAATTACCGCAGCCACGCCAGCCTGCTGCAGGTGCGCGGCGCGCTCGCTCCCGGGCCCCAGGGGGCCTGCCCGCGCGTCTGTGCGCAATCTTGCACCGCCCAGCACGCTTGCGGCGCCCCCAGGTGCTGAACTCTAAACCCTAACCCTTATCTCAGGTGCCCAACCAGCTGTTCTACGACGGGCGCCTGGAGGCCGCGGCGCCGCAGGACGCGCTACGCGCGCCGGCCGCCTGGGGCGCGCTGCGCGTGGAGGACGGTGCGACGCGGGGGCGCCTGCCAGCCTGCGCTCCCGCGCCGCGAGCGCGAGCCTGAGCTGCCATGCATGTTTACAAGCACGCGTGAGCACTGGGCCAGGCATGTGCGTATGTGCTGCCGCATACAGCGGATAACTCACTGTGGGACAGAGGATAACGCTGCTGGCGCCCCGCAGCGCGCGCCAGCCCGGGCTGCTGTGCACTGGCAGAGCGCGCGCCAGCGCCAGGCCGGGAGGCAGACCGCGGCGCCGCCGCGCGCAGGGGACGGCCTGGGAGACGGCGCTACTGGAACGGGCGGCGAGGCCGGCGGCGGCGCTGCGGACGAGGCCCTGGATGAGGAGGCGCTGCCAAGCACGCTCTTCTTCGGCGTGCGCGGGGAGCAGGCGCGCGCCGGGCTGCGCTCCCACGCCCGGCAGGCTGGGCGCTGAGCGGGCCGCCTGTTCCGTGCGTGCTTGGCCCTTCGCATGCGCTGCCCGCATGCCGCTGCGCGCCTGGCGCACTGTGCGCCCCGGTGTTGTGAGAGTAATCAGCAGAAGAGCTTGAGGCAGAGGAGCGTCCGACACAGCGGCAGCACTGGCCCCATGCGCTTGTGCATACCCTACATCATACCCTAAGTCATACCCATGCGCTCGCCGCCGCCGCCGGGCAGGCATGCCGCAGCGGTAGCGCGTGAGGCTATGTGCCGCGTCTGTCCTGGATGTTTCGGGCGGACCGCTCGTCCCAGCAGCGAGCAGGCCATGGCAGCAACCCTGCAAGGCGCGGGGCCCGTCGCACAGGCGCGCTCGCGGGTGGCAGGTCCGCGACGGCGAGGCGCCCGCCTACTTCAACGCGGTGGAGGCCGCCGTGCTGGCGGACCTGGTGTCGGGCCTGCTGGAGCGCGCGTCCGGCGGCGTGGCGGCCAACGACCTCGGCGTCATCGCGACCTACCGCAAGCAGGCCCGCCGCGCCGCTGAGCAGAAAGAGAGGAGGAAGACGCGAGGCTCAGCAGCCTGTGCAGCGAATTTGGCTTGCCTGAAATCTCACAGTGGTGAGGTGTCCATCCAGTGGCTGGTGTGCACCTGGGTCATGCCGGGCGCGGCGAGCGCGCCTGCGCGGCGCCACCGCGCTGCCCCGCCCCGCGCGTGCGTCGGTGCGGGCGCATGAGCGCGCCGGGCGCGCGCGCGCGCAGGTGCAGCGCATCCGGCTGCTGCTGCGCGAGCGCGGCCTGGGCGCCGTGCGCGTGGGCACCGTCGACGACTACCAGGGCCAGGAGGAGCGCGTCATCGTGATCAGCACGGCGCGCGCCGCCCCAGCCGCCCCGGCTGCCTGGCCCGCCCATGGCGCCTGCCGGGCGCTTGCGTGCGCCCGCCTGCAGAGTCCGGCGGCGCAGGCTGGCGCGCAGAGACATGCTGATTTGTCGGTATGCCGAGTCCCACCGCTACTCATGCCACCGTGCACGCTGGAAAGCGAGGACGGGAGGGCGCCAGCGTCGGCGCACCGCCAGCACTGCAGCTGCGCGGCCGAAGCATCGGTGCTCTCAATACCTGGACACACTGTGACGCATCCATGCTGGCCTGAGCGCGAGTGTGTATAAGGGCCGACGGCGGCCCGGCCGCAGGTGCTGTCGCGGCCTGAGTCGCTGCCGCGGGCGGCCGCGCCCGACGCGGGCGGCGCGGCGGCTGACCTCCACCTGGCCTTCTGGCGCAACCCCAAGCGCTTCAACGTGGCCATCACGCGCGCCAAGGCGCTGCTGGCGCGCGCGCGCCCGCGCCGCCCGGCCGCCTGTCCCGCGGCCAGCGTCGGCGGCAGCCGCCAGCGCGCTCAGCAAAGAGAGCCGGCTTTTGCTGCCCTGACAGAAGTGACACCGGGCGCGCGTCGCTCGGTGTCCCGGGCGCCCGGCCGGCGCCGGGCCGGCTGCTGGGGAAGCTGGCCGGGCATGCATGGGGGACCGCCTGCCATGCCCTACCCTACCCGCCGCGGGCCCGCTGACGCCGGGCGGCGCCGCGCAGGTGGTGGTGGGCCACCCGGCCGTCCTGCTGGAGGCGCGCCCCTCTGCGGCCTGACAGGGGCCTGCGCGGCTCGGCGCCATTGCTGCACCAGCCGCCTGCCACACTTGCTCCCCCGACCGCGGGTGGCGCACCCCAGCTTGGAGCGCGAAGCCGGGCCTGGCCGGGCCATGCGAGTCTGCCGCTTGACCGGCACCGCCCGCCGGGGGCAGGACCCCAACTGGCGCAGCCTGCTGCACTTCTGCGCGAGGCGCGGCGCCTTCCGGGGCGCGGGCGCGGAGCTGGTGGCGGGGCTGCCGCGCGGGGACGAGGACGGTGCGCGGCCCGCCGAGCGCAGCCGTCCGCGCAGCTTCGGGCCCGCCGCCGCCCGGCTGACCCGCTGTGACGCGCGGGGGTCCTAAGAGGATGCATCTCAGAGGATGCATCTCAGTGCATTGGGGCAGGCAGTGCAGGGCGCTGCAAAAGGCATGGGTGCCGGCTGCAGCTGGGACAGCGTTTCGTGCCTCCCAAGCCCTGCGCACCCAGACAAGAGCCAGACACGGGCCGCGCTCGGCCCGGCCCTGCGCATGTGTGACATCATGGGCGCGCCGGGCGCACGTGAGCGTGCGGCCGCGCGCGCGCGCGGCAGCCGACGGCGCGCCCGACGCGGCCGAGGTGGCAGCGGCGGCGGGCCTGGCGGCCGAGCTGGCGCTGCTGGGCGCCGGCGACGCCGACCGCCTCTTCCCCGCCAGCCTGGACGACGCGTACGCCGCGGGCGCCGACGAGGCCGAGTGGCGCGTCATGCTCTGACGCCGCGCAGAGGGAAACAAATAGGTTTGACGCGCCGCGCGCGCGCCGGGCGGCGGCTCCGCGCCGGCCGCCGCCCGCCGGGCAGGCTGCCGCGAGGCGGGTGCCCCACGCGCGACACGGCGGGCACAGGGTGCAGCAGGGCCAAACAGCACGCGGCGGGGCTATTTGGTGGCTGTAAGTCGCCGCTGTTTTGGTTCTGAGCATTGTGGGGGAACTGGCATCGCTGTTGTGTTGTGGTACTCAGCTTGTTCTGCACTGTCAGCACAATGATTGTGGTTCCGCAGGCTCGGCTTGTGGTTTGAGCTTGCTCATAGATGACGCCTCTGCACAGTGTCTAAGGTGTTGCACTCCGTTGTGCTCAGGAGGGTTGGGGAGCTGGTTTGTGGCGGACTCGAGAGCGTGGCGAGGGCTTGAACCACCATGCCACGGCCAATTCTGGCACCGTCATGGGCATGCGCGCTTGAAAACCAGATGCCTTGGTGCTCGAGCGTGAGTGGCAAGAGTATGCTGGGAGCTGGATATCCCAGCACGGCGACACCAGGCTCGTGTGCGTGCATGCTCTTACAACCCAGGCATGCGGCCTGTTGCCCACACATATTCAGCGCGCAGCATGCAGTATTGTGGCGCGTGTCTGCTGAAAGCGCAGCAGGACACCACACTGTGCCTGCAGCCCCCAGCAACGTTGCACCCTGCAAGACACAGGCGTGCACGGACACACTGGAGTTCTTGAGCCTTGAGCCGGTCAGCCAGCAAAGGTGGCTGGCAGCATCCTGCCACTTGCGCTTCGGTCACATCCTCCCCCATGCGGCGGCCTGTCCAAGCCCACCAGAGGGGCAGCCCGCCCATGCGGTTCCCGCCCCAACACCCAGGCTCCAGTGAGGTGGTCGCTCTGACGCTGTCACCGGAGTCGGGCCTATTGCTGAGCCCGCCCGCCCAGGCTCGCGGGCCGTTGCGCGCGCCCGTGCACGCACGCACCACCCTGCACCTCCCCTTGTCGCGCGCAGACGCGTGCGGCCGGGAGGCGCAGGCCGCCACCCCACCCTGGACGGCCGTGGCCTGTCCGCACCGCGCGAGCGGCGCGCCCGCCGCCCGTGGCGCAGCACGCGCCGCCCCGGGCGCCCCGCCGGGCAGGCGCGGCGGCGCGCGCCCAAAGAGGGCGCTCAGAGCTCGTCGTGGGAGTCCAGGTCCTCGTCGTCGGCGCCGCCGGGCGCGCCGCCGGACTTGGCGTACGCGGCGCTGACGATGGGGTTGCACACGTCCTCCACCTCCTTCAGCTTGTCCCTTGTACTCGTCCTCCTCGGCCTCCTGGTTCTCGTCCAGCCACTCGATCGCCTCCGCGACCGCCTCCTTGACCTGCGCCGCGTCGCGATAGGGTTAGGGTCAGTGGCGCGCGCGCGAGCGCCAGGTGCAGGGTTGGGGTGCGCCCTACTGCGGTGTGCGACGCCCGCGCGCGCGCAGGTGAGGCCGGGCCGCGGACGTGCGCGCGCCGCCGCCTCGGAGTATCCCCCGCACGAGATTCCGGGGAGCGGTGCGACCGCAGCGCACAGAGTGCCAGCCGGCCGCGGGCCGCACGACCCTAACCCTACACGGCGCCCGCGCGGCCCCAGGAGGGCGCGCGCCTTCTCCTTCTCGGACGGCTCCACCTTGTCGCCCAGCTTGTCCTCGATCGTGGTCTTCATGTTGTAGCAGTAGGTCTCCAGCTGGTTGCGCGCGTCCACGCGGCCCTTGACCTTCTTGTCCTGCTCCGCAAACTCCTCGGCCTCCTCCACCATGCGCTTGATGTCGTCCTGGCTCAGGCGGCCCTTGTCGTTGGTGATCGTGATTTTCTCGCGCTTGCCTGCGCCGCCGCGGCGCGCCGCTCAGCGCCGGTTCGTGGGCGCCTGCCGTGGCCCGGGCGCCGCGTCTGCTTGTCGGCAAGCATGCGTGCAGAGCCTCGCGCCTCGGTGGCTATGGGATGGCCTCCCTACGACCAGGCTATCAACACATTCGGACCGGCCTGCTTCCAAGTACACATCACAGGCAGCACCTTGGCAGGGCCCCGGTGCAGCTCGGTTGTGTGCGCGCGACTGCGCGGCCCGGCCGCGACGGCCATATCATGCAGCAAAGCCCTGCTTCGCGCAAGCCCGCTTGCGCAAAGACGGCGGCCGAGCGCGCGCACCGGTGCCCTTGTCCTCGGCGCCGACGTTGAGGATGCCGTTGGCGTCGATCTCAAACGTGACCTCGATCTGCGGCACGCCGCGCGGCGCGGGCGGGATGCCATTCAGGTCGAACTGGCCCAGCTTGTGGTTGTCCTTGGTCATCGCGCGCTCACCCTCGTACACCTGCGCGCGCGCGCCGCCCTCGCGCCGCTTCCCGCCATATCCCGCACTGCATGCTGGCGAGCCGGGCCGTCCGTCAGGCGGGCGGCGCTGCCGGAACAGGCCCAGCGCTGGCGGGAGCGGGGGCGCCGGACAGTGGGATACTCTGGCGGGGCGGGGCGCGCCTGGATGGACACGGTGGACTGCTGGTCCTGGTACGTGGTGAATGTCTGCGACTTCTTGGTCGGGATGACCGTGTTGCGCGGGATGAGCTTGGTCATGACGCCGCCCACGGTCTCAATGCCCATGGACAGCGGGCACACGTCCAGCAGCAGCAGGCCCGAGATCTGCGCGCGCGCATTCCCGATTCGGCAAGTCCGCACCTCCGCGCGCGTGCGACGCCGCGGCGGCTGCATGTGGTGTGTCGAGCTTACCACACGATCATGTCTCTCGCCAGAGCCTCGCGCTCCTGTGCCGCGCCGCGATGCACGGCCAGACAGGCGCCAGCAAATGGCGCGCGGAGCTGGGCGGCCTACAGGGTAGGGGTTAGGGCATTGGGAGGCGGGCCGCGCACGTCGCCCTCCTCGCCGGACAGGATGCCGCCCTGGACGGCGGCGCCGTATGCGACGGCCTCGTCGGGGTTGACGCCCTTGTTGGGCTCCTTGCCATTGAAGTAGTCCTTGATCAGCTGCTGCACCTTGGGAATGCGCGTGCTGCCGCCCACGAGCACCACCTCGTGGATGTCCTCCTGCGCGCCGCGCACCGCGCGCTCAGCCGCGCCGTCCTTGACACCCAGCCTGTCTCAATGTCAGCGTGACAGCCAGCACAGCACCTCCGCTCAGACAATGCGGCAACGAGCGGGCAGCAGGCAGGTCAGGGACGCGCGCCGCCCGCGAGCCCACGCCGGCGCCCGCACACGACAGGCGGCTGTTCTGGCTCACTGATGGACGTCGCGCTGGAGGGCTCAGGTTTACAGTTGGGCCGGCGCGGCGCGAGCCTTCTTCAGGTCGGCGTCCTCCATGGCCTTGCGCACGGGGCCCATGGTCTTCTTGAACAGGTCGTTGTTGAGCTCCTCAAAGCGTGCGCGCGTCAGCGGCTCGCTCAGGTCCACGCCCTCCGCCAGCGACTCGATCTCCACGCGCACCTGCGCGGCGCCCCGCCCGCGGCGCGTCAGGCTCGCCCCGGAGCGCTTTCGGCAGGCGCCGGACGCGGCGCTGCAGGCTGCGCATGATATAACGGCGCTGCTCGCGCCGGCGGCGACACAAGCAGCGCGGCGAGGGCGCGAAGTGTGTGATTAACCGGCTGTGCCCGCTGAGCACGGAGCCACACCGCGCGCCCCGCCTCTTACTCAAAAGACCAACAAGTAGCGCTGCCACGGCTGCCGAGGCGCGGGAGCGCGGGGGGCAGGCCGGGGCGGCGGCGCCGCGGGCGCGCCTGGTGCTGGCTGGACAGCGCGCGCTTGGCGCGCTCGGCCTCGCGGCGCAGCTTCTGCAGCGCGCGGCTGTCCTTGCTCACGTCCGCCTTGTACTTCTTCTTGATCAGCTTGATGAAGTAGTCCATCACGCGGTGGTCAAAGTCCTCGCCGCCCAGGTGCGTGTCGCCGCTGGTGGAGATGACCTGCGCGGCGCCCCGCCGCGCGTGGGGCCCTGGCGCGCAGTCTGGGCTCACAGCCGTACCCGTATAGCAAGCGCGCGCCCTGCAATGGTCAGCAGACGGACACGCATGAGCGGCGGCCGTGCTGCGGCCGCTTACAGGGGTGAAGTCGCGCTGTCATCCATCCAGGCAGACGTGTCCTGTTGGCCAGCCGTCATGGCACACGTGCAGCGCGGCCAGGCGGGCCATGAGAGCTGGGTAGGGTGAGGTACCCAATCCCTCATGGGGCCACGGGGGCGGCTCCCACCTCGAACACGCCGTTGTCGATGGTGAGGATGGACACATCGAACGTGCCGCCGCCCAGGTCGAAGACCAGGATGTTGTGCTCGCCGTTCTTCTTGTCCAGGCCGTACGCAATGGCGGCCGCGGTGGGCTCGTTGATGATGCGCACCACGTTCAGGCCGGCGATCACGCCTGCGCGCGCGGCGCCGCGTCAGGCGCGGCCCGCGCGCGCCTCTTCCTCGCAGACAGCCGCGCGGTGATCGCTTGCCAGGCCTCTGCGCGCAGCCTGAAGAGCACGCTGGCGGCCTGCGAGCGAGGGGCCTCAAGGAGTCGGCCTGCCACGCCTGTCCTGCAGGGCCTGAGGCGGCGGGGCAAACAGGCGCGGCGGCCGCGAGCGCAGGCTGCGCGCACCGGCGTCCTTGGTGGCCTGGCGCTGCGCGTCGTTGAAGTAGGCGGGCACCGTGACGACCGCGTTCTTGATCGGCTTGCCCAGGTACGCCTCGGCGGTCTCTTTCATCTTGACCAGGATCATCGCGCTGATCTCCTCCGGCGAGAACGTCTGCGCGCCGCGCGCGCGCGCGCTGAGCGGCCGGGTGCTGGCTCGCGGGACAGCAGCGGCGCCGGGTGGCGGCGGCGCGGGACAGGAGCGGCGCGGGCGGTTGGCGAGACCATGAGCCTGCGCACCTTCTTGTCGCCGGCCACCTCCACCTCGATGTAGGGCTTGGTGTCCTTGTCGACGACCTTGTAGGACACCATCTTGGCGTCGCGCTGCACCTCCTTGTCCTTGAAGCTGCGCGCGCCGGGCGCTTGCTCAGCCCGAATCTGGGGCCTTCTACACGCGTCTTCCCTGAGGCCGCCGGCCGGCGGCGGGCCGGGCGCGCGCACTTGCGGCCGATCAGGCGCTTGACATCGTAGATCGTCCGCGCCGGGTTGGTGGTGGCCTGGTTCTTGGCGGCGTCGCCGATCAGGCGCTCGCCTGCGCCGGCGTGATCGCCCCGATCAGGGGCCCGCCTGCGTCCTCCCGGCGCCCGGGCGGGCTGGGCCGCGGCGCACCCTCTGTGAAGGCCACGTAGGAGGGCGTGATCCGGTTGCCCTGGTCGTTCGCGATGATCTCCACGCGCCCGTTCTTGTAGACGCCCACGCACGAGTACGTGGTGCCCAGGTCGATGCCGATCACGGTGCCCAGATTCTCGGCCGGCTTGGCCTCATCGCCGCGCACCGAGCAGCAGGCGAGCAGGCAGGCCGCCACGGCTGCGCGCGCCACATGGCGCGGCCGTCAGTCGGGGCACGCCTGCGGGCCTTGCAGCGCTCAGCCTCCGCGTGTTCTGCAGCGCACCCAGCAAGCCGCAGGCCTGCGCTGTCCTGGTCCTCATGCTGGGCTCCCTAACAGCCTCCCACCTCCTGTTTCGAACACTCTGTGTGTACCGTCTCTAGCGTGCGGCTGGGTGCGCTCGTTTTGCCTTCTGAAGCAGCGCGGCTGTGCTCTGGCATACGACTGGGGGGAGTGAGGGTTTTGGAGTGGGTCCTGCGCTCTGATTGGCTGGTTTCTCGAGCCAGCGCACAGAAGGCTGGAGGCGCCCGGCAGCCGCACAGACAGCGGGTCACCATGGACAGGAGAGTGCTGCTTGTCGCTGCTGTGGCGGTCGCGCTGCTGGCGCTCCCCGGTGCGTAGTGATCAAGATGTGCAGCCATGCCTGCTCAGGAGGCGCTTTTCTTTTGGTAAACTTGTGATGCGAGCGCTGCCTGCGTCCACCGGTCTAATTCTGCCGGGCATGAGAAACTTCCAGAGCGCTAACGTGCGGCTGCGGCTGCGGTGCAGGCATCAGCCGGGGGGTGTACGCCGATGAGGCGAGCACCGCGGCATCAGCCACCACAGAGCCGGCGACCGGCGGGTGCGCAGCAGCTGGGCCAGATCATGGATGCGTGTGATCTGGGCTCTGGCAATATGTGAGTCTGCAAACCGACCTTGCACCGGCTCGCACTGCACGCGCACCGGGCCGTTCAGCGCTTTACGGCTTGTCTATATGCTGCTGCACCGCAATGGCGGCGCCACTGCAACCGCCGCTCCATGGCTCCCCGCGACGCGCGCTGCCTGTCGCGCAGGGCGCCCCTTGGCGCAAAGGCGCAAGCGCCCGAGCCGCGCAAGGGCGCCCAGAAGTTCTCCTTCCAGGCGGAGGTGACGCGGCTGATGGACATCATCATCCACTCACTGTACTCCAACAAGGTGCGGGGAGCGCCGGCCCCTGACCAAGCCGTCCCGGAACCCCCCGGCCCGGCGCCGACAAGCTCACAAACCGCGGGCGGCCGCGAGCGGCCGGCTGGCGTTGCCGTGCTGTGAGGCCCCGCGAGCCGGGAACGTTCTGCTGCCAGCTGCCTTGCTTGGGGAGCGCACGCTGCTGTGTTGTGTGGGGGCACGTGATGGTGACACCGGCGCACGCTCGGCTGGCGCCGCCGGGCGCGGCGCCCACGGCGGGCGCCGCGCGCGCAGGACATCTTCCTGCGCGAGCTTATATCCAACGCGAGCGACGCGCTGGACAAGCTGCGCTTCCTCGCGCTCACCGACAAGAGCCAGCTCGGCGACACGCCCGACCTGGAGATCCGCATCAAGGTGCCCCGCGGCCGCGCCGCGCGCGCGCGGCCCCATCCGGCCCTGTCCGTCTTTGCGACCTGGTGCACCGCACCCGCCTGGCCATCGTGAGGAGGCTAGAGGCGGGGCGGAGTGGGGGTGCTGACAATCGAGACGGTCTGTCCGCCGGCGGCGCGAGCGGCGCGCGGCGCCGCGCGCGCAGGTGGACAAGGAGAAGCGGACGCTGGAGATCCGGGACACGGGCGTCGGCATGACCAAGGATGACCTGGTCAAGAACCTGGGCACAATCGCCAAGTCCGGCACGTCGGGTGCGCCGCGCGCCCGGCGCGCCCTCCCTCTCGGCAGAGGCGGAGCCGCACGCGGTGCCGGCGTCACGCTCAGCGCGATATATCGGGGACGCAAGCGGCCACTCTCACGGCGCACTGCGCGGCGGCCGCGCAGCGTTCCTGGAGCAGATGCAGAAGGGCGGCGACATGAATCTGATCGGCCAGTTCGGCGTCGGCTTCTACTCCGTCTACCTGGTGTCCGACTACGTTGAGGTGCGCCCCTGGTAGGGTCAAGGTATGGTGAGGCGCCCGCGCACATCTCGCGCGCGCATGGGCGCCGTCCAGACTCATGAGTGGGCCTGGCACGCTGTCGTGTGCAGCGACGCCGGATAATGTCGGCGACCCGGCCCTGCATGGGACAGGGAGCGCGGAGCAGGGCCCCCTAGCGGCCTGGGCCGGGCGGGCAGCTCACGCGCGGCGCCGCGTGCGACGCAGGTGATGAGCAAGCACAACGACGACAAGCAGTACATCTGGGAGTCGGCCGCGGACGGCAACTTTGCGGTCAGCGAGGACACCGAGAACGCGCCGCTGGGCCGCGGCACGCTCGTCCGCATGCACCTCAAGGCGTGCCCCGCGCGCGCCCGCAGCCCCGCCCCGCGGGCCTGCGGCGCGCGCCGGCGCCCGCGGCGCGCGCCGGCGTCCGCGCGGCCTGCCCGCCGCCCGGCAGCGCCGCGCCTGCATGCAGGGCAGCGGCTCAGGATCACGCCTGTAGCAGCGCTCCTCGCCGGCCCGGGGTCCGTCGGAGCATGCGATGTTGCGATGCGGTAACGTGCAGCGCCGGCGCCAGGCGCGGCGGCCGAGCGTGCTGCCGCGCGGGCCGCGCAGGAAGACACGCAGGAGTACCTGGAGGACGCGAAGCTGCGGGAGCTGGTCGGCAAGTACTCCGAGTTCATCAATTTCCCGATCCACCTGTACGCCAGCAAGCAGGTCGACCGCGAGGTGCCCGCCGACGACGACGCGGACGAGGCCGACGCCGACGCCGACAAGGATGATGACAAGGACGACGACGACGACGTGGAGGACGCCGGCGCGCGCCCCGCTTGCCGATACCCTACCCTATGCGCGCCCCCGGGCGCCGCCGCGGCAGGTCGTTCGGGCCGCGCTGCCGGCGCGCGCCGAGCGGGCAGTGCGCCGCGCCGCGTCTTGCGTTGTGGCAGGCCGGCGCGGCCGGCGGCGGCCGCCGGCGCCTGAACCTGGCGCCCTCAGGCTGCTCATGCAGCCTGCCCTGCGCGCCTATGCGCGGCTGCTCCCGAGCAGGCGGAGCCGGGCAGCGCCTGGGGCTCGACCATACCGTGACCCGGGCGCGCGGCCGGCGCGCGCAGACGAGGACGACGACAAGGCCAAGACCAAGACGGTGAAGGAGACCGTGTGGGACTGGGACCTGCTGAACGACAACAAGGCGCTCTGGCTGCGCAGCCCGGCCGACGTGTCCGAGGCCGAGTACACCAAGTTCTACCAGGCCCTGGCCAAGGCGCGCGCCCTAATCCTACCACCCCCACGGCAGCGCGCCAGCGGCACGTGCGCCCCTCGTAGCAGAACGCCCCAGTGCGACCGCGGCTGCGGCCAGGCATGCAGCACGCGCCGTCGTATGTGCCAGAGTGGCAGCGCGGCTGCTCGCGCCGCACGCGGGAGCGCCGCGGCCCGGGCCTGTCGAGAGCGCGGGGCGCGCCCGGCCCGCGCGCGGCTCTGCAGAGCCGCCCTACCCTACCCTCCCCTGGCATGCCGCCTGAGCAGCCGCCGCGCGCGCGCGCAGAGCGAGTATGAGGAGCCGATGTCGCACGTGCACTTCAAGGCGGAGGGCGATGTGGAGTTCCGCGCGCTGCTGTACGTGCCGGACAAGGCGCCGCCCAACTTTTTGGGCGACTACACCAGCCAGGGCAGCAAGGCCGCGCTCAAGCTGTACGTGCGCCGCGTGTTCATCAGCGAGGACTTTGAGGAGCTCATCCCGCGGCGCGGCCCCGCGCGCCCCGCGCCCGGCCGCAGCCCGCCCGCGTGCCAGCGACTGCGCCCCGCGAGTGACTGCGCCGCGGCTGCCTGCCCTGCCCTGCGGGTGCTTGCAAGGTCTCATGCCTCCCGACAACCCCGCGCAGAGCTCGTCACGGCAGGCAGCGCCGACGTCCGGGTGCGCGGCGCGCCCGGCGCGCGCCGACCATAGGGTAGGGTAGGGTAGGGCTAGCCAACCGCGCGTGCGCGCAGGTACCTGAGCTTCCTGCGCGGCGTGGTGGACTCGGACACGCTGCCGCTGAGCGTGTCGCGCGAGACGCTGCAGGCGCACGCGTCGCTCAAGACGATCAAGAAGAAGATCGTGCGCAAGCTGCTCGACATGTTCAAGAAGATGGCCGACGCCGAGCAGGAGGTCGCCGGT
>JAABUV010004732.1_pt1 | contig 16022 bp, 16 predicted proteins | sample 5559971 | NCBI WGS metagenome assembly JAABUV01 (sample SAMN10711881, study PRJNA513362) | rock metagenome | isolation source: Antarctica rocks | place: Antarctica: Victoria Land, Knobhead nord | collected 2015-12-19
CGGGCGAGCCGGGGTGCCCCTTGCCGCGGCTGCCCCGCCCGAACCAGGGCACGCGGCTGCCGGACATGTCCGCCAGCGTCTGGCCTGCCCAGCCCACCTGCGTGCGCGGCCACCTGACTCTTGGTGTGAAAGCCCTAGAAACCCTCAACCTATTCACGTGTCCAGTGACAAATGGCGTGTACTCTGGAAATGCACGCCGTACTGCATGTCGGTGTCTGCAACGCCCTGACGCCGGCCCGCAGACAGAAGGATAAGTCAACCCTAACCCTACTTCTAACCCTGGCACGGCGCGCCTGCGGGCTGGCCGGCAACGCGCCCGCGCCGCCGAGGCAGTGCTGCGGCGGCAGCGGCATGCCGCAGGGCGAGCGCGGGCCCGTGTCGGTGGACGCCCACGAGTCGGCGGACGAGGGCGGCCGGCCGGTGTCATCCTTCGCGCCGGCGCCGGCCTCGCTGATGTACGCCGCGCTCAGCTTGTCCACGAGCGCGTCCCCGGCCTGCCAGTCGGCCTCCAGCATCGGATTACGTGGGGCCCCCGTTATGGCTGGCGCGCCGCCCTCTCCGCCCGCACGCCTGGTCCTTCCTGCGCGCGACGCGAGCCCCTGCTTCTCCAGCCTGAACAGGCACACAGCTGGGCTCTATTAGCGTGTGCGGGGACGTCGCCCGCCGCGCCACCGCGTTGGTCCCTCCAGCGCGCGGCGCCCCGGTCCTGAGCTCTGCTGCAGCAACGCCTTGGCTAGCACGCCGACTGGGACGCTCGTCGCCCATTGTCTGGCTCACAGCTTGGTAGCTGACTTGGGCAGGAGCTGCAGAGCAGGGTCGGCTTGGCCAGTGCGCCGGACGCCCGCCTGCGCAGCCCGTGCTAGTCACCATGGGCGCCGCAGCGCCACGCAGCATCCGTCAGCCACGGCCCCGGTTACGGTGCGGCAACAGGAAAGACCAGGAAACAAGGTGATGTTCGTCTTTAGGAGAGCGTCCGGCCCGATGACGGCCCAGCTCGCCATGCGCTTTGCGCACGCTGTACCAGCAGTCATCCTGCCGGAGGCTGCTTGCGAGCATAGGTAGATGATGCGCAGACACACAGAGAAGCGAGGCGGGGAGCGCGCTGAAGACAGGTGGCAGTCGGTTAGAGCCTAGCGTTCTGAGCAAGGCGTGTGCATCTGACACAGTCAGGCGGCCATCCGCCGGCAACGCCCTGCGCGCACACCAGGTGGCAGGCCGAGTGTTCCACTGTGGCCCCAAAGGTGCGGACGGCAGGGCATCGCCCGGCGCGAAGGGCATGCACGCCTTCACGCAGGGCGCCAAGCAGGCCGTGCACTTCAGTTCAGCCCTTTGTAGCTGCGTTCCAGACACGGAGCAAGACCCGCTGCTGGCCCGGGAATGTTCCCTGCCCGCCCAACCGCCGGCCACAGTGAAAGCGCACGGGCATCACTCATCGATATCAGCCCACCAGAGTGCTCAGCCTTTGCCCAGCACGGCCGGCTGGCGTACTAATACCCTGCAGGCTGCGTGAGGCTGCAAGCAAACAAGGCCCGGTGTCTGTCCGCTGAATGAACAGGTGCCCGCACATTGCCACATGCTTCCACAGACAAACGCTGTGCAGCGCTACAAAGGTGCGGCGATACCCGCTCTACCCTGTGCCTCTGAGGAGCCATGCAGGCTGTGGCATTACTGCAGGTGGGCATCAAGCCTAGGCAGGTCACTTGAATACAATACGTCGGGCCTCTCCATACACTCAGCCAAAATCAGCTATCCAACGTCGCACAGACCGGCGCACACAGGCGGACGGGCTAGTACGAAGTGCATATAGCACAAAAAGCCCACAAGAAGCCTGGCGCCGTGGCAAAAAGGGTGCACACCTGCATGCCCTGCCCGCAAACCAATCCACGCGTGTCGATCGGCTCGCAGCCGAACCGTCGTTCTGCAGGAGAGGCAGGTGCTGCGGCTCGTGCTTGTGCCAGGGTATGCAGGTTTGTTTTGTCCCGTGCTACCCTAGCTTCAATATGCTCGTCGACAGCTGCGCTCGTGTAAGGTCGCCCGCATCGACCAAGCTAGAGCGAAGCTGAGCTGGCATCGAGACCTTACCTGGACCTGATGGAAGTCGTACCAGACCAGCTGCCGGTTGCTGGGGGCGAGCAGGGGGGCGCGCAGCAGGAGGTGGACCCAGCCTGCGCGACAGCGGAAGACCTCGGCAGGTGCCTCGTCAGCCCTGCTGCTCCGGTCATGCCTGGTTGCTGCACCGCCGGTCAGCCCTGGGGGTGCAGGCATGCGCTCTGCTTGCTAGGGCTCAATAGGGCACGCGCACGCAGCGCAGCGGAGGCGCGGAGGAGGAGGCCGCGGGCGCCGGGGCCTGCAGCCTCGACGTAGCGCAGAACCGCCTGCGCGCCCTGTGCATCAGCGTGCGCTGCTTCCCCCGCTCGTTGCCATGCCCCAAGCGGCGCCCCTTGGCAGAGGGTGATGCTGGCAGGCGCTCTTGCACGGCGGCCAGTGCCCCAGGGGCGCAAAGATTGTGAGGAGGGCATGGCGGTAGGGCACAAGTGTTTTTCGCGCCGCTGCGTGGCCCAGTGTGTTGCTGGGTGGGCCCTCCCTGCGCTGCCCGCGGGCGCCGCTGGAGCAGGCATGCCCACAGGGCCGGGCGCGAAGCGTTGCCGCTGCGCGCAGCCGCCAGGCGTGGCCGGCGGCGACGGGGCAACTGGCGGCGGCAGCGGTGACACGCACGCCTTGTGCCAGCTACTGCAGCGCCTGGGCCTGCCGCACGCGCTGCGGGCGCTGGAGCTGGCGGGGTGTGCGCCCTGCGCGCGCGCCCCGTGCCCGGCCGGCCTGCCAAGCGCCTGCCGCCGGCGTAACGGCCAGCGCGCGCTCTCCGCCTCCGCACACGCGCTCGCGCCGCGATTACAGGCACTTGCCGCGCGCTTCACCGTCAGGACACCGGGCGCTCACTGCACGTCCGCCTTGTAGGGCCGAGCTGGAGGCCGCTGGGCGGTCGCCGCACCTGCCCGCCCTCGAGGCGGAGGCGCAGCCCGACGCTGCGGCGCTTGCCGAGGCGGACGCGGCGGCCGCTGCGCACCGGGGCGGCCTCGCGCAAGCGCCGGGCGAGCGGCTGCGCGCGGAGCGTGACGCGCTGCGCCTGCGCCTGCGCCGCGTGGGCCAGGAGAAGGCCGCGCTGCTGGGCAGCCTGGCGCGCCTGCGCGCGCACTGCGCCCAGGCGCGCGACGCTGTGGGGCACGGGGTGTCGGCGGTCATGTAGACAGTGACACTGAGATGGCGCTGCTGGGCAGCCTGGCGCGCCTGCGCGCGCGCTGCGCCCAGGCACGCGGCGCTGAGGAGCGTATTGTGCCGGCGGGTCCTGTGGACCTGGCTGGTGGTCGTACGGGCCGTCAGTAAATGCATTGTCAGACATCCACTGTCAGACATCCACTGTCACAGCGTAGCTATGATGACGGATTTGAGTGGGACGGAGCGCACCCTTTGCCTGTCAGGCGTACCTCCAGTGGCGCAGGCCTGAGCAAGCCTTCGCACACAGGAGACCCTGCACGCCAGGCTCATGTCTGTTGCCGCTGCATGCGTGGCTTTGCCACGGAGCGTTGGCTGACCCCCTGCACGCCGCGGCGCGCAGTACGAGCCGGCCCTGCAGGAGCTGCGGCGCCGGTACGAGGCGGTGCTGCGCGAGCGCGCGCTGCTCGCGCTGCAGCGCGACAGGCTCGTCTTGGCGGCGGCCGGCGCGCAGGTGCGGCGCCCCGCGAGCGGGACGCAGGTGCAGGCTCATGCGCGGTGAGCATGACGGCCATGCCAGACCTGCTCGTGCGTCCCGCCTCCGTCATGGCGGAGCGCAGAGGTGGGACATGCAGCGACGCGACTGCGCTGGGTGAGGTGCATGGAGTGGCCACGTGTGCGGCGCGCGCGCGCGCGGCCAGGCGGCCCCCGGCGACGGCGCGCCGGATGGGGAGCTGTCCGAGGCGCTGTCGGAGCAGGGCAGCGCGCAGGAGGCGTGCATGCTGCCGCCGCTGCCGGTGCGCACACCTGGGCTCCAGCCTCGGTCGTCGCGGGACACTTGCTTTGTACGCGTGACGCTGCGCGGGCAGAACCCTGCTGGTGATCGTCCGCGCAGGGCTCCACCGTCTCCTCATGCCCTCACATGGCGCACAAGATTGCAAATCCCTGAAATCCCTGAACCCTAGCTCATGGCACCCAGGCCCTGCCGCGGTGCATACCTGTACGGTGATAGTATGCTGGTGGGAACCCAGCCATGCGCAGCGTCAACGGGCATCACCAGCTGGGGAGCCGCGCAGGGCGGCGCCATCAGCTGGGAGACGCCCGGGGCCGCGGCGAGCGCGCCGCCGCCAGCCGCGCCGGCCGCGCTCGCGGGGGCCTTCCCCGTGCACGACGCGCCCGCCAGCTGCCTGGCGCTGCACCCCTGTTTACCCATGGTCGCCACGGGTGGGCTCCCCTCCTCTGCCCGCGAGGCCGCCTCGCTTGCTCACCCAGCTCGCTTGGACGCGTGAGGCATGGCTGCCTACGTCCTGCCGATGGACTTGCCATGCTTAAGACTTCATGACATAAGCATGATGGTCGCGTGTCTCCATGGTATGCTCAGACAGGTTGTTCAGCCATGCGCAGACTCTCCAGCCGTGGCTTGTGGGGCCAGGGAGCGACGACTGCAGCTGGCGCATGTTCCACCTGCCCAGCGGCGAGCTGGTCATGAGCGGCGAGGGCCACGCGGGCTGGCTGGCGGCCGTGGCCTTTCACCCGCAGGCGCGCAGCGCAGGCCGCATGCCCCCAGCACGCACAGTGCAGGTGCCGCTCGCGCAGTCCGCCGACGGCGCGCGCCCTGGCGCTGCCATGGCCTCGCTCGGCACCGGGCCCCGCCCGCGGCCAGACGGCCGCGGCCGCCCTGCGCCGCAGGCGACGCTGCTGGCGAGCGCGGCAGGCGACGCCGCGGTGAAGCTGTGGAGCTTTGCGCTGCGGCGGTGCGTGTGCACGCTGCGCGGTGCGGGCCTGGCCTGCCGCGCGCGGCCGGTCTCGGCTGCAGGCAGCGGCTCGCCGCCTGCATGCTCGCCGGCGCGAGACATGCGGACGCCGCGGCCTGGTGATGCAGGCAAGACAGCGGCCTGGCCAATGCGCGCGGCCAGAACAAGCCCTACGAGCCCCCTTTCAAGCCAGCAGTGCGAGCTCTCTCAGGGTTTTATGGCCACCCTGGGCACGGCCGCCGCTCGCGCTCGCGCAGGGCACGGCGCGGGCGTGCGCGGTGTCGCATTCCATGAGGCGGGCGACTTCCTGGCGAGCGCATCGCTGGATGGCTGCGCGCGCGTGTGGCACGCGGCTGGCGGCGCGTGCCGGCAGGCGCTCAGGCGCGCGCAGGGCCCCCAGGCCGCTCGGCAGGCAGCGTGTGGGTTGCCGTGCGCGCAGCCAGCCGGCCGCATGCGGCGCAGGGAGCACTTGCACACGCCCGTGGCTCTCCCGCAGCAGAAGCGCTCGCAGATGGCCAAGCAGGGCAGTCAGTGTGAGCCAGTGTCGCATTCGTACACGACCTGCCACACGTGGGGTGATATGCGGCGTTTAGGTGATGGCATCAGACCCCATCAGGCCATCCCCCCTGTCCCTATTTGCTAATGCACTTCCTAGCGGCAGGGGGCATGCGGATGCAGTTCTCAGCGTTGCCTGGCAGCCCGGGGGCGGCGGCATGCTCGCGACAGCTTCGGCCGACCGCAGCGTCGCGCTGTGGGACGCGCGCTCGGGGCGGTGCACGCTGCGGCTGCTGGGGCACAGCGCGGCGGTCAACTCAGCAGCCTTCAGCCCTGCAGCGGTGCCGCGCCCCCGCCTGCACAGGGACAGTGCTTACTGCGACAAAGCAGTCACAAGCAGGAACAGCATGCATGTATTGACTCTCATCAGCCTGCAGGCCCGGCTATGCAAGCCTGCTCTCCACTCCACACAGTACCTCCTTGCATGTAGGCAGCCATGCGCGTTTGCTCGCTGACATCAATAGCTTCTGAGCACAGACCCGCCCGCATAGCACAGCTTGTTTGGGCGGCGCATGCAGGGGCATGAGGTGGCGTCGGCGGACGCGGGCGGCTGCGTGAAGGTCTGGGACCTGCGCACAGGCGCCGAGCGCCTGTCCGCGGCGACGGGCTCCGCGTCTGCTGCCGGCGTCGTTTACGACGCCAGCGGCCAGGCGCGAGCGGCATTCTCTCTTAAGTCTCTCTGCTGCTTCACTGTGAGCACGGCACAGGGCTGCCAAGGAGCGGGGATGGCGCGCTGCGAGCGCATGCACTCCTGGGCATGCACTCTCACCGTACACCCGCATAACCTCAGTGGGTATTATTGGGTAGGGTACGCTAACCCTACCCTGTATTGGTGGGCTATGACCCGTGCGCGCCGGCCACGCCCGACCTCTAATGACCCTGCAGGTCCTGGCGGTGGCCACAGCCGGCGGGCCGGTGGCCTGCCTCAGCGCCGCCAACGGCGGCGCGCTGGCAGCGCTGCCGGGGCACGCGGGCGGCGCGCGGGCGGCGTTGTTCAGCGCGCAAGGGCTCTTATCGACGGGCGCGGACGGCATGGTCAGGTGTTGGGCATAGCGGCGGGTGGCGCGTGCAGGGGTTGGCCATGGCATGTACAGCGCAGGCCACACAGGGCTCAGCATGCGCGCTCGTGCATGCGAGCAGCGGTATGCCTAAGCCGGCCACCTCAGGTCATGCATGTGTAGCCTTGTCAGCACCACAAATGAATGCCTGAACTGCTTGCACACGGTTGATGCTGGCGACACAGAGACTTGCACGCTTACACGTGATGCAATGCAAAGGTCGTCACCGCACACCGAGACTGACAGCACCATGACCCCACGGCACCTGCAACCCACTCGCAGTCTTCATTGTTGTTACAGCACGGCCACCTGCTGCCTGGGCGCTTCCACGACCCTTTGCCATGCCCGGCCCGTGCCGCCCAGCCGCGCACCGGCCCCCGGCCCCAGAGAGCCGGCGCCATCCTTGCGCAGCGCCTTGCCCCCGGCCAGCGTGTCACCGAGCGCGCCGCCCCGGCCGGCCGCCTCCGAGCCCCGCGCCCTGAGCCCCAGGCGAGCCCACACGGTCGGAGCCCCAGTCCCCAGCCTGGGCGCCCCTTCCTTCTGCGACCAGCTGCCACAGCCCGTGTCCGCTGCCGGCAGCCTCAGCACGCCGTAGGGCGCGCCGCCCGCGCCGGCCCGTGCGCCGGACTAGGCTCGCCCGAGCCAGGCCAGCGCCCGCTCTGTGCTCCAGGAGGGGCACAGGTCGCAGGCGGGCGCGCAGGCGCCGCGCGCGTCGCGCCCTCAGCCGCCCTCGCCCTCGCCCGCGGCCAGCGAGGCGAGCATGTCGCCGAGCACGCCGCCCAGGCCGGCCTGCCGCGCGCCGAAGCAGGACGCCTCCAGCCGCTCGGCGAGCGCGTCGAGCGCGGGGTCGGCCGCGAGCGCGGCCGCGTACTGCCTGCGCAGCAGGCGCGCGAGCGCCAGCTTGCCCTCCTCCACCGCCTGCGCGCAGCGCGCCGCCCATGGACCTCAGCAGATTGCGGTTAGGTCAGGGCGCGCTAGGTCCGCAACCCACACCCATCGAGTGGGTGTTTGACGTAAACACTTCTGGGGTCTGCTGCTCAAGGCATTCCTGGCGGCCGGCGCCCGTCAGCCCGTGACCGGCCGGCGGCAGTGTGCGCAGCCGGCGGCTGGCACGGCGGGGCGGGCGCGCCCTGCTGCTCCTCGCTGCAGGCGCCTCACTGCAGGAGGGCAGGTGGAGCACGCCGCGCATCGCCGGCGCGGCGCGTCCGCCGGGCGCGCCTGCAGCAGCAGCTCCGCGTAGTGCGCGAGCAGCGTGTCCGGCGGCGCGCCCCCGCGCGCGTCCCGGTACGCGCCCAGGAGCCGCCGCGCGTGCTGCGCCTTGGCGCTGCGCTGCCGCTGCGTGCCCGCCGCTAGCACCTGCCCGCCTCACCGCAACGGCTTGGCCGCGGCGGGCTGATCTAGGGTTGGGGCTGGAACCTCAACCCTAATGCATGCAACACCTGCACCCTGCACCTACGCCCGCCTCGGCGAGCGTCCAGGGGCACGCGCGCGCTCCCATGCGGCGCCCGCCGCCAGCGCGTCCCGCCCCGGCGCGCCCCGCAACACTGCGGCCAGAAAAAAGACGCGGCGCAGGCCATTGCTGCAACCCCGTGGCAACAACTGCCGCCGCGCGCACAGAGCGCGGCGCGGCTGGGCGCGGCACAGGCCCTTGAAAGGGTTTGCGCGCCTGCAATACGGCGCGCGCGGCGAACATGTCCTCTTCGCCCGGCTCGCCCCGCCGCGCGGCCGCGGCGAGGGCCGCGGCGAAGGCGGCCGCATCGCGGCCATGCGCCCAGTGCGCGGACGCGGCTGCGAGCGCATCCGTGCCGCCGCCGGCCCACAGGTACGCCGCGAGCCAGTCGTGCAGCTCCGCGGCGACCTCGCCCGCGCCCTGCCGCCGCGCGCATCAGGTCGCCACCGCTGCCGCCCGCTCCCAGCACCCAGCCACCATGCTGGCTCGAGCAGTGCAGCCCGATCTGCCGGGCGGTGGCACGCCGCCCGGCCAGCCTGCGGACCATCGCTCGCACGCACCTCAGCACTTTCCTGAACTCCTGGTAGAGCACGGGTTTCCATTTCACTCCTGCACCGCAACCCACCGTGCTGCGCCCTCGGCCTTGCGCACAAGGCTGACGGCAGCGCTCGACAGCGCTGCGCAACACGGGGGCGCCCCGAGCGGCCCCGCGCTCGCAGCGCCGCTGCCCGACCGGGCGCGCCTGCTTGCGCGCCCACTTCAGCGCGGCCACCACCAGGCGCGTCGCCTCCTCCGCATACGTCGCCTGCTGCGCCGCGCCCGGCCCGCACGGCACCGCGGCCAGGATGCGCCGCAGCCGCGCGACGGCCGCCTCGTCGGCGGGCGCCGCATCGGACGCATAGGCGTCCACCAGCAGCCGCCCCAGCTCCGTGCCGCAGGTGACCTGCCATTAACACAGACGCGTCATTGCCTGGTGACGTGCCGCGTTGATGAGCACAACGCTGGCCAAAAGGCACCACTTGCACTGCTTGCTGTACAGCGCTCGAAGCAGGAACGAGTCACTGCGGGCCAGGGCAGGTGCGGCGGCCGGCGGCACGCTGCGCAGCTGTGGCGAACGTTGACGCTGGCGCAGCCCGACGCTTACCAGGCGCAGTGTGTGCAAGGACAACAAGTGAACATGCCTGCGCCTCTAGAGCCACAAACAGTCACCTGGCCTTCCTGCAGCTGCAGGCAGGCGCCGTCCTCCAGCACGTCGTAGCTCTCCGCGAGCATCTGCCGCGAGCGGTAGCGGAAGTACACGGTCTTCAGCATCTGCTGCGCCTCGTAGAACGCGCCCCTGTCCAGGTTGGCGCGCATCTTGGCCACCACTCTGTCCGTGGTGGCCCTGCCCGCCACTGGGGCGTGTGCGCCGGGCATCTCCGCGGCAGGCAGTCGCAAGCAAGCGAGGCCCTAGCTCAAGTGGCCGGCTAGCTTAGGACGCCAGCAGGTGCGCATGGTCATCGACAATACACACCACACGTTTCACCAAGAACGAGTGTCATGCCCGGGCGCTCCTTCATGCTTGGTTGCCATTAATAAGTTGATAAATTTGGATGTACAATTGGAGAGCCAAATCAGACGTACGAACGTTCAAACATTTCTCTAAATAGTTTCTAGACTCAGCGCATACTCGCATGCTTAGATGAAGTTAACTTGGTCACAACGCGGCCGTTAGGGCCGCGGCCGTAAGGGGCCAGATTTGGCCGACACACGGTTGTAATTCATTCATTTATTCATTCTGTGCACAGAGCCTTGAAAACTCGTCTCAAGTGTGTTGAACGCACACGAGTCTCCACCACATGTGGCTCTTGAAGGTCACGGTGCGCAAGAGCGATGGGACCGACCACCCCGCGTATTCCTTGTACCTGCAGCCTGGCACCTACACGCTTGGCCGCAAGGGCACAGACGTTGTGCTGTATGGCGACGACTCTATTTCGCGCAGCCATGCGCAGCTGACCGTTCCAAGCGAGGACGGTGCCGCGTTGCACCTCGCAGGCGCGCCTGAAAAGTGAAGTCTGACGTGTGCCTGCATGTGCTCGGTGTAGTTGTAAGGTGCAACTATTTGAAACGCTACAGTGTGCTGGCGGCTACTCTCAGAGTGTTCAGTTTGCACGCTCGCAAGACTAGCTTGCCCTCTGCCTGGTGACTCGCCTGCGCTGCTCGTAGACGCGGCGTCGCGGTACGGCACCTGGGTGAACAGCACGCGCCTGGAGAAGGGAACCTCAGTGGCAGTCGGCGAGGGCGACGCGCTACAGTTCGGCCACCACTCGCACGCTCAGCTGCAGCCGGTGCCCGTGCGCCTGCACCTGCTCCCCTCCGCACAGGTGGACACCACAGAGCTGGCCTCTGAGCTGGGTACGCACCCGCCGTGCCAGCGTGCTTGCATGACTTGAATCAGTGTCCCACGTCGTTGCAATGGTTGCCTTCCTCAGCACCACCGTGTGTAACGGATGGCCAGCGCGGGGACACACGCTGCGCCTGCAGGCTTTGCCGTGACGGAGGCTGCGGATGGCGCATGCACGCACGTTGTCGTGGAGCCTGGCGAGCAGCTGACCCCCGCAGCAGCCTGTCAGCTGCTGGCCGGCAGGCTGCTCGTGGCGCCAGCCTGGTGTGCTGCCCATGACACGCACAAGGCAGCCTGCATGTTTTGACACCAGCGCAAGTGGGTGCGGCCGTCAGGCTGGACATGCCTGTGGCCTTGGTGCATGGTGGCTGCGCATGCATGCTTTGATGCTGCTGCTGATGCTGCTAGATGCGGCTCACTGCATGCTGCTCACAAGGAGCACGTAAGGCAACCAAGCATTCAGCTCTAAAAGGCAGGCGGAAAGTGCGTGCGGGATGGCGCCTGCTGTGCAGGCTCCGCGCTTGGCCGGGGGATGCGTCGCCAGACCCTTTGGAGTACCCTTCGCGCCTGGCATGGGGCAACACGCCCGTGGACGCAAGCGCGCTGCCCGAGCGCTGTCGGCTGCTGGCCGGGCGGGCGTTTGCGGCGCTGCCTGGCGCGGACCCTGCGGCGCCGGCGCTCCTGGCGGCCATGGGGGCGCGCGTGAGGGCGTGCGCGGGCCCGGGAGAGGTGCAGGCCGGCGGGGCGGAGGTGGTGGTGCACGCCCGCGGCGAGGCCGCGCCGGCGGGGGCCGCAGCCACGGACGTGGCGCGCGTGCTGGTGCGCGCGGATGTGTGCCGCGGAAGCCAATGGGTATCGCTGGGGCCGATGGGCATTGCTAGGGTACCACCATTTCCGGTGTGTGCCGTGGAAGGCTGATGGGCATGGCGATGCGCAACGAGGCCGCAGCCTGCCTGCATGCTCGCCGCGGTGTCGGTCCGCATCGCGTGCGCAGTTTTCTAGCAGCGAGTCCATCCTTCGCCAGGGCCGCATGATGCGATCATTGCTGTGCGAATGCAACGGCACACTGCTGGACCCCGGCCTCCTGCAGACTCTGCACGTGCGCCAGAGTTGCAGCCATTGTGCAGGTTATGTATCAGCTGATGTGCTATTGTGCCGTCGAGCGAGTTCAGGCGTGCACGGCTGGTGAGCACTCCACTTTGCTGCACCGCAGACGGCACTGGTCACGGGGTCCACGGAAGACCTGGTCGAGCCGGCGGCCATACGCGCTGCATCCCAGCGTGCGTCAGCGAACGGCGCCGCAGGCGGTGGCCACGAGATGCGTACGAGCGATCGACCCGCTGCTGCTGGCCTGCCAAGCGGCGGTGCGGCTGCACCCCTGCATGGCCCGGCATTGCTCACAGCCACGACCCAGAAATCCTGTCATAGCCCTAGGTCCTGGTCCTAGGAGTCCTGGGAGTCCTAGGTCCCAGGTCTGCACGTGGTGTCCTAGTCTTAAATGTCCGAAGTCCTTACTCGTCCTTCGGGGAGTCTCAAGTCCCAAGTCCTGTACCGTGTCTGCGCTGTGCTGTTAGTTCTGACCGTCTGGCTTTTCTTGCACTGCACAAGTATATGCTGCATGATGCAGGCAAGCAAAAGGGTGCGCCGCCATGGGGCAGGCAAGCACCAGGGCACAGCAGAGCTTTGCATGCTGCAAGGCGCTGCAACTGCAGTGTGTAGCAAACTGCTGTGTGGCGCAGGCAAGCCGGCAGTGGGCCCCAGCGCAGTGCCTGGCGCCGCTGCCCCGCCGCGCAAGCGCGCGCGCGGCCTGCAGCCGCCAGCGGCACCTGCCCCGCCCGCAGGCGCGCCGCAGCCGGCCGCCGGGCGAGCTGGGGGCGCGCCCGAGCGCACCGCCGCTGCCCGGCAGGCGGGCGCGCAGCCGCAGCGGCCTGCGGGCGGGGCCAACGGCGTGGTGCAATGCGGACCAGGTCAGGGGGCAGAACTGCTGGGGCGGCGCACGCCCGGCGGCGTGGTGGGAGCGGCGGCGGCGGCCGGCGCCGCGGACGGCGGGCCCGCGGATGGCAGCGCCGGCGGCGGTGGGGACAGCGCGGCAGACAGCCCATTGGCGCTCGCCAACGGCGGCGCGCATGAGGCGGAGGCTGGCGACGAGGGCGCGTCGACGGTGCACATGCCGGGGCTCCTGGTCCGGGTGCGCCGCACGGCTGCAGCTGGGACCCGGCATGCACAGTGTGAAGCAGGTTGCTGCAGTGGCATGGGTGCAGTCTGGGGTTGGCATGCGCAGTGCTTGGACAGGCCAACGCCTGCTCGGTATGTGTCTGGCAGGCTGAAGGCCGCCTTATCCCTTCGGGAACGCTCTGAAGCGGCTACCGGCATGGATAAGGATAAGCGTAAATAAGAGCAGCGCTGTGGTTGCCCCGCACTGCGAGTTGCAAGAGATATAGAGCATTGAATCCTGCTATAACATGTGAAGTGGCTGGCTGGCGCAAAGGGTTGGTCGCTGAAAGTGCGTGCAGAGGCAGGAGCGTACTATCCTAGGGGACGGCGTGTTGGAGGCAGGGGCCGTCTGGATGTGGCACAGCATGCGTGTGTGACTGTGACGAGGTCCCCCATCGTGCAGGCGTACACGCCCGGGGGCGCGCGGCGCGACGCCGACGCGTACGCGCCAGATCTGGCGTCCGTGCCAGACTTCAAGGCGTTTCGGAAGGTCGCGCACGCGGGCGGCAGGCGCGCGCGGCGCGCCTTTGCCCCGGAGCGGGATTACTACGAGACGCTGGCTGATACCGAGGCCTTCCTCAGGTGCGCCGTTGCCCGGCGTTGCCCGGCGGGCACTGGTCACACGCACCAGCTGCGTGTATGTGTCTAGGCATGGGTGGCGCCGGCCCCGACGTGCCCCTCCGTCAGTTGCGGCAGGCCCAGACCTTTTTGGTGTGCAACACTGGCCAGCCTGGTGCCTGGCAGTAATGTGCGCACAGTGTGCCACCGCCGAGCCTCGCAGTGACTGCTGCGAGTGACGAACGGCACGTCTGAGCGCGACCTTCCTTTCCAACGTGCCAGGACGAGCAGGGTTGCTTGCACATGGAACTGTGAAGACATACCAGTTGAATCCAGTACACTGCTTATGGCTCCCCGCGCGTGCGCCTTTTTGCACTGCCAGCAGCATTGGCGCCAAGTCCTGTGGCAGGCCGGCCTGTCTGTGTACGGACCTTATGCCAGGCGGCCCCTGACATGCAGAGCACTGACCATCACAAGTTTGCTGCAGGGCCGAGGCCGTGAAGCGGGCCCGGACGCGCGGCGCGGACGAGCTGTTTGAGGCCAAGCTGCGCGCCAGGAAGGCCGCGCCGGCCGCGAGCCGCGCGACCAGGCGCTGAGTGCCGCCGCTGGTGGGCGGGGCTGCTGCCGGGCCCGCAGGTAGGCATTCGTGGGCATTGGCGCCGGCTGGTGACATCGGGTTGATGCCACCAGCCTGTATTTCAGTCAGCACAGGTGTAGAGGTGGCGTGTGTTGGCACTTCTGACAAACACCACTGCGTGTGTCCCGGGTGCACCACGCATGTATTGGATGCATAGTTTGGCAAGCCGAATTGGCATAGACAGTGGGACAAGTAGGTGCATGTGCTGCTTTTTGCGCGCATGCCCTGGCAACTTGTAAGCGGGACGAGACCCAGACTGTCACCCACAGGCGAGCACTCGACATGGAGACCAAGTACGTGACAAGCATCCGTGCGGATCCTCAAACCCACTTGTCTACAATGGGTTACCGCAACGCGCCGCAAAATGAGGTCACACTCAGCAAGAAATGCTGACAACTCAGGCAATACCAGTGCCCAGACATAGCCGCTCAATTTGTGCAGTGCCTTGCTGATAACACACCACCAGTAGGCAGTGGGGTTCACGGTTGCAGGTCAACAGCAGCATGGACAAGAGAATGGCGCCAGGTCAAAACAGCCCTATCTGACATCCCTGGCAACACTGTCAGCACCAGCTGCATATATACGTCAAATAGCCTACAGACTTGATGCATCTCTCTCAGCACTCTGCACGCCCGAAGCCGCACCAGCCCCAGGGTCGACACAGCTCATGGCCAACCACGAGCCAGACCACGTCACCTGAGCCCATGCGGCGTGCAACTGTTCGCACAGACTCAGGGTCTTCTGGTGGTGGATTTGCACGCCCAGGCCCAGGGGCATCTGATCATTGCACGCCCAGGCCGAGGTACTTCGGCGTCAATGCGCTGCATTGGCACGCTTCCCGCGGCTGTATTGTGGACAGGCGCTCAGGCACAGCCGGCCCCCTGATGCTGGGATCCAGCCCGGCGCAGGCGCTGCGGTGGCGAGCCGCCCCAGCGGCTGTGACCAGGACCGGCGACCAGGCATATCACAGCACCAGCATGCCGGGGCCCAGTGGAGCGCGTGGCGCAGGGCATGCAGCGCATGCGCCCCAGTGGCAGCGTCTGCGTCGGCGCCCAGGCACAGCCGACTCTCATGCCGGGGCCCAGCCGGGTCGGTTGCGCAGGCGCTGCAGCGGCGTGCGCCCCAGCGGTGCTGTCTGTGCCGGCGCCAGGTTCGCTCGCGCCTTGCCCTGCGCAACTGACAGTTTCATGATAGCATGGCGTCGTCAAGTGAGAGCGCACCACGGCACCAGGGTCGTCCACAGTCGGCTCTGGCCGCCCCTTTTCGAGGCGCGCATGTTCAGCGGCGTTACGTACTTCCCAGTGGAACACCACGGCACCGCTTCAAGAGCCAAGGAGCCCTGCTCACATTTGCCGAGGCTTTTGTGGCGCATATCACGCCTACGAAGCCATGGTGCCACAGTCCTTCATGCATGATGCGGATCTGTGTGGACTGCTCGCACATGCCGCGGACTCTGTGGGTGCACATAAGCGCCTCGTGCGCTTGGAGTGGACCACATGCGCACCCGGGCTCCGCCGGCGGCCACACCCATGTTGGCACCATTAACTCCGCGGCCCTCAGGCCTGGTGGGGGCCGCCTTTGGAGCACCGTCGTCTTCGGGCGCCTGCCGGCCAGCCATGCGCGCCGTCGGCATATGGGGCAGCTTGGGGGCTGGCGAACAGCCGGGGCTCAGTCCCTGACATGCCTGCTTGCTATGGCACCCAGCGCCTGCCGCAGCGAGCAAAGACAAAGCGCTCAAACGGCCTGCTCCAGCACTGATGCAGGGTGAGCGCCGCGCGCACCAGCTCCCGGCCGCTGAGGGCCGCGTCACAGTGCGGGCCTGCCGCCCCCGGCGCGGCGGCCACATTCTCCTTGGCGCTGTGCGCGGAGCGCTCCACGCCCAGGTCAGCGCCGCCCGCGTTGCTGAGCCCTGTCCGCGCACGGTAGGTCGGAAAGTTTCAGAGCACAGGAGAGAAAGACTGTGCCACTGAGCATCGACTGACGGCGCTGCATAATGTGCAGTGTGTCAGCGGGCCGGCACTGCACGTTGGTGGCCAGAGCGGGTGCGGGTGCAGGGCTGCGCGGTGCAGGCCACACAGCATGTCATGCCAGAGCGAAGGACATGTGGGACGCGAGCATGCATTTCTCGGCGCACACGCAGGGCGGGCAGCAAACCCGGCCAGCGACATGGCGCTGCCGGAAGCTCCCACCCCCACAGGGCGCA
>JAABUV010004733.1_pt1 | contig 16022 bp, 13 predicted proteins | sample 5559971 | NCBI WGS metagenome assembly JAABUV01 (sample SAMN10711881, study PRJNA513362) | rock metagenome | isolation source: Antarctica rocks | place: Antarctica: Victoria Land, Knobhead nord | collected 2015-12-19
TCCGCCTGCCACGCAGGCCGGCAGGCCGGGCGCCCTCTATGCGCCGGGCGCTGCCGGCCGTGGCAGCGCGGGGCCGCGCACCCACGGCGTCCCGCGGCGGCAGCAGCTGCAGCGTGGGCTCGTCGCCTAGCAGCGGGTGGCGCAGCTCATCCTCGTCGTTGCCGGTGCGCCGCCGCGGCTTGGGCTGCAGCGCCGCGGCCGCCGCAATCGCAGTGGACGCGCCCGCGCTGCTCCCTGGCCCCGGCAGTAGCGGGCGCCTGCGCGCTCGCCCACGCGCCCTCGAATCCAGGTCCCCTTGCAGGCCCTGCTCAGGCCGCAGCGGGGAGCCATGCGCTTCGCCCGCAGAGCTGGCTGCGAGCAAACCCAGGAGGGACCGACAGCAGCGCGCGCGGGCGCCGCAAGCAGCGCACTCCCGGCACCACAGACAAGCGCACGGAATGCACCGCGGCGGCCCGCGCAGGCAGCCCGGCGCAGGCGCGCAGCCGCGCAGGGGCCTGCGCGCTGCCCCGGCTGCGCAGGCAACGCCGCCAGGCAGCCTTCGGCGCCCGGCCTCGCGCCGGCAGGCCCGGGCGGCTCGGGCCCGCGGCGTGCGGCAGGGGTGGAGGGGCGGGGCGCGCACGCGGGCGGCGCGGCCGGCGCGGACTGCAGCATGGACGGCCGCACCGACTCATCGTCCACCCAGTACGGCACCGCCTGCACCAGGTCTGGCAGCAGCGTGGCCGAGCCGTGGATGAACTTGCTGAACTTGTGCACCTGCGCGCGGCGCGCGGCCGCTCGCACGCTCGCGCGCGTGGTTGCAGCGACGGCCGCCATCCAAGGACTGCTAAAGACAAAAGTTCGGATGCAACAGCCTCCTGTCCCCACGCGCGGAGCGGCAGCCCCGCTTGCGCCGCGCACGCGAGTTGCGCTGCACTGTCAGCAGGCCCCGACGCCACGCAGCAAAACAGCTCGCGACGCGCGCAACCGCAGCAAGCCAGCACCCAGCCCCGCCGGCGCTCTGTTCCTCCCTCCACCGCACGCGCCCTAACCCCAAGCTGAGCTGGGGCTGCGGGGGCGCCGCGCGCGCGCGCCTCGGTCAGGTAGCCCGAGTCCAGCAGGTCCTGCACCCACTCCGGCGCCTTCTGGCCCTCCGGCAGGCTCAGCTTGACCTCCAGCACGCCGTGCGGGAAGCGCGTGACCTCTGTGCGCGGCACCGGCAGCGTGGGGTCGCGGTACCACCTGGCGCCGGCCGCGCGCGCGCCCCGATGAGGCGCGGCGCGGCGCCCCGGGCGGCCGGACGGGTGGGGCGCGGCGCGCCACGGGCGCGGAGCAGCGGAGGCGTCGGCGGGTCGCGAAGCGCGCGCCGCGCCCGGCCGCGCGGCTTTTCAGCGCTGGCGCTGCCTGTGCGATGGCATGGTCGGCACTTGACAGCCTCGCTGATCAGTGCGTGGGCACGCGTACAGCTGGTCAAGCGACGCCGGCCGCCAATGCCTCTTCGTTAAAAACCCCGCCACAACAAGACTGATATGCTGGCAGACAGGAGGCGCCGCGCACCGCCCGGCGACGGTGCAGGAGGGCCCGTCGTCGGGGTTCTCCTTGATCATGGTCAGGTTGGTGTCCAGCGAGATGCGGACCGTCGCGTCAAAGGGGATCTGCGCCGCGCCGCCACGTCAGCTGCCTCATTGTGAATGCTCGTGAGTGCATGCAGCAGGCTGGTTCTGGCACGCCGTGCGCGGCGCAGGCCGTCAGCCGCGCGCGCCCGTGCGCCGCCAGCGCGGCGGATGGCGCCTCGAGGCCACAGCGCCTACGCATGACTCACGATGCATGCATGAACATGCAGCCAGGGCGCTTGACACAGGTGCATGGCTACCCGGAGCGCATTGGCGTGGCGCGGCAGGGCGCCGCAGGCGGGGGGAGGGGGGAGGGGGGAGGGGGGCGGGGGCGGGGGGGGGCGCGCGTCCGCGCCGCGGGCGCCCCGGGCCGCGCCTGGAATGCGGTGCGCAGGTACTGCGTGCGGATCATGGGCCGCAGCTGCTTGCTGTCGATCTGCTGCTGCACCTCCGTGAACAGCTTGCTGAACTTTGCGACCTCCGCGTCCGTCTTGCCCTGCGCGCCGCGGCGCGCGCCGCTGAGACACCGCCGGCAAGGCCGGGGCTCTTCTGCGCCGGCGGCGCGCGCGCGCCGCCGGCCGCCGCCCTCGGCGGCGCGTCCGCGCGCGGCGGCGGCGCGAGCGCCCTCGCTCGGTCCGGGCATGCGGCGAGTTGGGCGGCGGCCGATTCGGCCGACCGGCGCACGCTCGGGGCTGCCTCGCATGGAGGGCGGCGCCAGCTTGTGAGCGTAAAGTGGGCGACGCTCCGGGCGCGGCGCGCGGGGGCGGTGGCGGCGCGCCTTGGCGCGCAGGTCCGCCTGCGCCTGCTCGATCGTGTACTCGCCCTCCAGGTAGGGCACCATGCGGTCCTCCGGCAGCATGAAGCGCTCCTTCACGCTCTCCTCGCCCTTCCAGCTCTCGCGGTGCGTCTTGCGCTCCACGAAGCACAGCTTCGGCTCGCCCTGGTCGTACCACCTGCGCCCCGCGCGGCGCAGCTCCAACTCAGTACGCTCCAATTGCTGTCGTGCAGGCTCGCGCCTCGCGCTGGGGCGCGTCCCGCAACGGTACCCATGGCTGGCGCAGCAGGCAGCGGCGCGGTGCGGTCGGTCCTCCCCGGGGCTTTGACCAATGGGAGGGTGGCGGGCGGAGGGCCTGCCTGCTTGCTCGCGTACGAACAGCTGATATGACTCGACTATCACGGCTGACCCATACACTCTGCAAAGAGCCATGAGCACTAGTGTGCTCCAGCCCTGCACGAGGCGAGCTCCTCGCGACGGCGGGGGCGCACCGGATGCGCACGGCGATGGCGTTGGGCCGCTTGTCCAGGCGGCCGTGGTAGAGCTCCATGCTGCTGTTGTCCAGGTACACGCTGTTGATCAGCTGCGAGTCCTGCTGGTCCTCCTGCGCCGCGCGGGCGCGGCAGCGCACGCCTCAGCCCCACGCCGCACGGCTCTAGGTAGGTATGTGTACAGCGTGCCAGGGTTGGGATTGTAAGTTTTGCGCACACCCAGGAAGCGACGCGCCCGTCAGGTTGCTGCTCAGCAGCGCCATGCCAAAGGTGTTGGGTGCTGCGCCATCCGGCCAACGGCGCAGAGGCCGGCGAGTCGGGGCTCGGGTCTCCACCCACGCCGTTCACAACAGGGGCCGCTCTCGTGTCATGAGCTGCTCTTCCACAGTCTCGCTCGCAAGCACCCTCAGCGCAGCACCGCATGCGCTGTCGGCCGGCGCGCAGCGCTGCGGGCGCGCTGGGCAGCGGGCGCGCACCCCGCCCACGTTGTACTGGAAGACCGGCAGGTGCTGCAGGATGTGGTGCTTGACCGCGCTCACGTCCGTCGTGCGGACCTGTCGCAGGAGTCCCCGGGCGCGCTCGGCCCATGCGTGGCGCCCAGCAGGCGCCCAGGATCAGCGGCAAGACTTTTTAAAAACCTGCAGTGGGCTACGGCTCGCAACACGCAGACGCGCTCCCCAAACCAGCATGCTCTGCCCAGCACGCGCGTGCGTGACGCGCACAGCGAGGCAGTGCCGGCGAGGCTACTGGTGGGCACGCCGGCAGGGTGGGCGCACGCGTTGCTGCTGAGCATGTGCACGGGTGAGTGACAGGCATGCAGGCTGTGGACAGGTGGCGCACAGAAACAGCTGTGTGGAGCGCGATCGCGCGGGGGCGCGCGCGCGCACCCAGTACTTGGTGGTGCTGCGCACAAAGCCCTGCGCGGAGTCCTCGTTCTTGGTGCCGGTCGCGTCGCCGCGCAGGTGGCTGTAGATGTTGCTCAGCTGCACCAGCAGGTCCGAGTAGTTACCCTGCGCCGCGCCGCGACACGCACGAGCAGTTATATTTACTATCTTTCTTTCCCTTTCTTTCCCTTTTTATTTGTTTCCTATGCTATAACAGTGATAGATGGTCTATGCAGCTCGAAGATCGCATGCGCCGCCCACGTGGGTTGCTCCGTCGCAGCGGCCAAGCCGCGCGCTGGGCGCTGCAGGCACGCGCGTGGCCGCACAGGTGCGCGCGTACGCCTCCGCGCGGCCGGGCCGCGCGCCTGGACCCAGGGCTGGTGGTGCAGGTGCGCGATGTAGAACTGCTGGCACGGCGCGTGCGGCAGCAGCTTGTCGTGCTTCTTCAGGATCTTGTGGAAGCCCTGCGCGGCGGCGGGGGAGCAGGGTCTGGTCGGCAGTCTGGCCTGCCCTGCAAGCATGCAGGCTGGCATAGCTTGCTGTCAGTGCATGAGTTCTGATTGGGTACATACTGACGCTACAAGCCTGTATCAGCCGGCCAGGGCTGCTATAGCAACACAAAGGCGCACAGGCTACAGGTGCACGGGCGCAGCCACGCAGGCGTTCAAGAGACGCGATGCACACAGGAGCGCTGCAGCGGACGAGCATGCACAGCCGCCTGCAGGCAAGCGCGCCACGAGAGCCGGCCGGGCGCACCAGGTAGTTGAGGTTGACAAACTTCTCGAGCGCCAGGAACTCGTCGCCGATCAGCTTGGCCTCCTGTCGAGCGCGGGCTGTGCCGCCTCAGGGCATCGCTCTGAGTGCTGAAGCGGCCACACTCGCGACCAAGGTCAGACTGCTCTGGTGCGGCGCCGCTGTCGCACAGCCAGCGCTGAGCGCTGCTCAGACTGCAGGCAAGCTGGCCGGCTGACGCCGGCAGGCAGTGCGGCCAAGCATAGGGAACCTCCCTCCAGCACGTGCGCTGCAACTGGCCTGCAGCAGGTCTGCTTCCACTGACACGCCCGAGCGCACCCCAGCAGCGGCCAGCAGCGCGGCCCCGGCCCCCTTCCGCTCCGGGGCGCACCTGCAGAAGCGCCTCAGCCTCTTTTCCATCCTTGTTGGCCGCCGTGCGCTCGCGCAGCTGCTTCAGCCGCTTCTTCAGCGTGCTCACGTTGTCCACCGTGAACTTGTTGATCTTGCCCACCTGCGCCGCGCCGGCTCCTGTCTCAGCAGCAGGACGCCTCCGCAGGCGCCCCGTCAGGCAGTGCACGCCGTGGCGTGAGCCGGATGCATGTACACCACTTTGCGCGCTGACCAGTGAGCGGGCATGCCAATGCCGCTGGCGGCGGGCCGCCGTGAGTGAGGCAAATGGGACGGCTGGATTCATAGTACCAATTATTAAGGCACTCATACTTGGGGGTCGAGGACCAGTCATATCGTATCATCGGGCGATGGCGCGCCCCGGCCGGCGCGGCAGCGCACCTCATACTCCAGCTTCTCGTAGAAGCGCTCCTCAGCCGGCTTGGAGCTGCCCGCGCGCAGCACCGACAGGCTGGTCGTGCGCGGGCTGAAGGTCACCGGGCCGCTGCGCTCAGTCTCCGCAACGGCCTCCTTAATGAGGTCCTTCAGGCCCTTGTAGTCCAGGTACTGCGTGCGCCACTCCGCGCGCTGCTTGGACTCCAGGTACTTGCCAAACTTCATGGCGCCGGCTTGGTCGCGGCCCGCGCTAGGGCGCTACCTCTCGCCCCCGACGTGCCCCTGATGGCGCCGCTCCCGCACGCCCTGCAGTCGGCGCCCGCGCTACCAAACCCACTGCACCTCGCCTGGGGTGGGTAAGCTCCTGCTGTTGGGAGCTGTGATCTCCGGGGAGCCCCTCTGCATGAGGTGGAGGGACCCTTGCTTGATGGCCTAATGAAGCTCCTGCTGAAGATGCCAGCGCCCACAAGGAGGAGCGTCCCCATTTGCGGTGCCCCTGCATAGACTAGCCGGTGCCCTGCCGCTGCGCCTGCACAGGTGACACAGCGTGCCGCCGGTGCCACCGTTCGGCGACCTAATTCTTGCCTGTACCGGCCGGCGGCGCTGCGCACCCAGGGGGTTGCAGCAGGCATGTCGACCACGCTGCGCAGGACGGACGCCAAGGCGTTCTTCGGTGAGGCGCCCGGGTCGGGGCCGTACTTGCGCGCGCTGTCGGCTGCGCTTGCTGATGTGCAGCACCTGTGCGACGTTGCGAACTTTGAGTTCCTGTAAAGCTCGCTGCATCGAACCTTCTGGCCTGATGGCGCATCACCGCGGACAGCGTGGGCACTGTGCACTGCTTCCCAACAACAGTGCGCTGAGCTGCAGGTGAGGCGCAAGTGATTGGTTTGCCACAGCTAGCAACAACTGAAAAAGGGGGCTGCTTGCGCTGCGCGCAGCGAACGAGCGTACGTTCTTGCACTGGTATGCCCGAGAGCGTGTAAATAATCAAGCGGCTTGCACAGCAGCAACTCCGTGAGGAGAACTCTCGCTTATTTTTTTTCATTAACACTTAACCGGGGTGCGCTCTGCAGGTTGAACATATCGATCACTGTGGGAAGCATCTCTGCTGCGCTGCTCGGTGCGCCCCCTGCTTGTCGTGCGCCCGTAGGCAGCCAAAGTTGGCTGATACACGGCAATTTATTCATTCTCGTATATGGCATTCGTGTAGTCTTCTCAGGGCCACGCGGCAGTCCGTGGCAGGGCTCTGTCTGACGCGCGTGTGTGCTGTCACCGCAGGCGTGTCTGCGCACGCGCACAAAAACTGGGGCAGCGACTACGAGGGGCAGGCGATCTTCGCGCGGGCGCTCGCGCTGTGTTTCATGGTCTTGTCTATAGGCATGGTGCTGTTTGCGGCTTACAACTTCCGCAAGCGCGGTGACATGTTGCAGTGCGCCCCTTCTCCTCAGTTTGCCTTGCATTGCCTCTTCCGGCGTGTCAGCTGATTGTAATGCCTGTTATTTTGCTCTGGAAGATGGCCAGCAAACAATGTGTTTTCCTGACCCTGTGAGAGGTGCTGCCTTGCAGGGAGAAGGCCGACGGGCCGTACGAGAGCCGTGTGCTGCCGATCCTCTTGTCGGTCTTCCTGGTCGTTGCGCTGTCGATCGTGTTTGCGAGCGCCGTCTCGCAGTACTTTGGGCTCGCCGCATCGTAGCCGTCATGTCGTTGATAGAGCAGGAGCTGGGGTTGATGATGAGGCCATGTGGCAAGTGTGCATGCGCTCATGCGCCTGAGGCAGATTTGATGGCTCGCTGGCGGTGGAGGTGGTCGGCATAAGGGTCATTCAGCCAAGGGGGCTGCCGATTGCCACCTTCGTGTGTCGGGCGCAAAGCATAAAAGCGTTCTTCCTCACTGAGTTGCGCACGCCCAAGGAGTTGCGGGTGCATTGCAGTAATGCTGCTTTTCGTAGGTGTTGCTGCTGGCTGCGTTGCTTCATGGCACGCAGGTTGCTGCGTTTTTCTGCATGCTCCCATCCTTGGCCCTGCAGGACCCTGCAGGAGCGTCACTTTGGCAGAGTGCTCTGAATTTTGTACATAATCCAGTCGGCGCAAATGATGTGTGACATCAAACCTCTCTGCGACAAGAAGCTTGGGCCATGGTTCAGTCGAGTGCATCAGCACAAACATGCCACGTGCCATGCGCTGTTTGGTCTATACGAGCGCGCTCGTGCGGAGCAACATGTTTGGCATGCAGGGAGTCTCAGGAGGCAACACACCAGCCGGTCGAAGCAAGCCACAAGCTCTGGCTCAAGGCCCAGAAGCATAGGAAGCGAGCAAGCGCAGGGCGAGCAGTGCATCAAGACCGCGCCAGCAGCGTGTGCGCGGCGGCCACATAGTCGGTCTTCTTGGCCTTGCGCGCATTGAGGTCCCAGACCTGCAATGTGCAACGGCATTCTGTCAGCAGACCAGACGCATACAATGTCCCCGGAATGCATGCCTTTTGCACATGTCCGACGTGCGTGCTACTCGCATGGCAAGCAGGCCTGCGGAGCAGCCGCGGCGCACCTGGTTCTCCTCGCCGTGCTCGGTCAGCCAGGCCTTGAGCTCCGCAATGGTCTTCTTGGCCGGGTCGAAGCCGCCCGCATGGCCGGCGACGGCCGGCGGCGGCGGCCCGTCGGCCTCCATTGCGGTGGGCTCTGCACGACCAGCGGGAGCGCATGAGGCGCGGCAGGCCGTGAGAGCGCGACGCTTTGCTGGCATGATTGCCCGCTCGGCAGCCCATCGCCCTTGGCCAACGGCACCGCTGCGGGTCGGCTTGCGCGCAGCGCCTGCTGTGCGCCATCCCACCGGCACCAGCCAGCTATGCGGTGCACGTCTTGGCTGTGAAACACAGCCTGTGTTCTTGTCGCAGGTCATCCTCGAGCGGCGCCACCGCCTCAGAAATCAACCTGCACCTTCCTCTAGAGGCCCGTCATGCCTTTCATGGGACACTGCCATCGTACTATGTACCCTGGCTTGAGTGTGCAACATTGCCTCATCCATCCGCACGTTGCTCAGGTGCAATAAGTCATGGCAGCCATGCCGCAAACGACGAGAGCTCGGGGCCCTGCGGCGCGCACCCGGCACGTGCTGCTGCTGCGCGGCGCGCGCCTCGGCCTCAGCGCGCGCCAGGCGCGCGGCCACGTCGCGCTGCACAGCCTCCGCTGCCACGAGCCGCCGCTCGGCGTCCGCGGCGCGCCCGGCGGCCTCCTCGGCGCGCTTCTCAGCGGCGGCGCGCGCCGCGCGCTCGCCCGCCAGCGCTGCGCGGCCGCAGCACGCGCATCCAGGATACCGCACCGCCTGGCAAACACTACAGCATCTTACAGACATACAAAGAGAGGGACAGACCCGCGGATGCAGCCTGCGCCTCGGCCCGCGCGGCGTCGCGCTCGGCCGCGGCCGCCGCGCGCGCCTCCGCCGCGCCGCGTGCCTCGCCCGCCCAGCGGTCAGAGTCTGCACCCGCCGCCGACGCCTGCCTGCGCGCGCACGCGCGCGCGCTCGCAGCGCAGCCGCGGCAGCCGTTCCGCCGACCCCACCCGTAGGCCCCAAGCGCGGGACCGCGTCAGGCCGCTGAAGCGGCGGCAGCAATGTCCACACAAAAAGCGTGACGTGACTGAGCTCGGGCCATGTCTGCCTGCGCGGCTCCAGGCCCCCGCTCGGCAGGCAGCCCCTCCGCCTCTCCGCGACCGCAGCTCTCACTCCCGACCTCAATTATATACCCTACCCTAGCTCAGCCTTCGGGCTCTGCCGTTCACGCCCGGGGCGCACTGCCGCAGCGCCGCCAGCTCCGCCTGCGCCGCGGCGGCAGCCTGCCGGGCGGCCGCCTCGCCGCGCCGCGCGGTCTCCAGCTGCGCGGTCGCCGCCTGCAGCTGCTGCGCCAAGCCCGACGCCTCGCCGCGCGCGGCCGCCGCCGCGCGCTCGGCGTCCGCGTGCCGCGCGGCCGCCGCGCGGTCGCGCTCTGCCTGCCGTGCCTCAGCCTGCGGTGCCGCAGCCGCGGCTCGCGCGGCGCCAGCGCAGGATGGGTGCAACCTGGGGCAGGCACACACGCCAACTGCAGCAGAAACTGGTGAGAGTCAGCATATTGACGCCTGGCGTGAGCCTAGCCTCTTCACTCAGCGCGACGCATAACACAGGCAGCGCGCCTGCCGAGCGGCAGGCGTCACCGCGTGCCCCCGACCGCAGGCCACGCCCTTACCTGCTCGGCGCGGCGCTCGGCGTCGGCGGCACGCTGCCGCGCCGCGGCCTCCTGGCGCGCGGCGACGCCGCGCACCAGCGCCGCGTACGGCCCGGACACGAACTCGGCGTGCAGGCGCCACTTGGCCGCGCCGGCCGCGCCCGGGCTCGCGCGGTAGCGCTCCTCCCACATCGCCAGCTCGCGCTGCAGCAGCTCCACGCTCGCGTCGCCGCGCGCCGCCACCTGGGGACGACGGCGCAGGGCCGCACGTCTCACGCCTAGACTGCAGAAAGGCTTTCAATCTTTGCCTCGGACACAGACTGCGCCGCGCCTGCCTTCAGGCCTTGGCTTGTGACAGTCTGAAGTTCTGTGGGCAATGACTGCACTAAATCCCAGGTTCAGGAGGACACGCCCCTGCTCCCGCCCATGCAAACCCTGCTAGCGCTGACCGCATGTGGCGTGCGGCCATCAGGAGCTGCCGGGTGGAGGCGAGCAGACCCTGCAGACAGGTATGCGGCGGGCTGCCCACTTTGCTCGCCGCTCCAGGCAGCCGTCATACGAGCGAGCGCGCACGCCCGCCAGCCCCCCGCCCGATGCGCGCAGGGGGCGGCGCGCGGGCGCGACTTTGCAAGGTACGCCGCGGCTGCGCTGACCAGCTTCTGCCTGGCACTCCAGCTCGACGATTGCAATAAGGTGAAGAGTCAAACTCTAGGGTTTGGGTCAGGAGCGTGCCTGTGTGAGGTGCGCCGCGGCCGCGTTGACCAGCTTCTGGCACTCCAGCTCGGCGGTCGCCAGGCGCTCCTTGCGCAGCGCCTGGAACTCGCGCTCGCAGCGCTCGCGCCACCGCGCCGCATTGGCCTGCGCGCCGGCGGTGGCGGCGCCGTCGGCGCGGGACCAGCCGGCTTACCCCCTACACCGCCCGGCTGAGACTTCCGCACCGGCGCTGCGAGCGGCCCTCACCGGCTGGCGCTGCAGACCACGCACCCGCTCGCCCAGCGCCCCAGGATGCACCAGCCCCGACGCAAGGCCGACGCGGGGAGCCCGGGGAGCGCCGGCGCGCACCTCGCGCACAGACGGCTCGCCGACGGCGACGGCCGCGAACGCGGACGCGGCGAGCGCCAGGCAGCGCGCGTGCTCCGCGTCCAGGCGCGCCTCCTCGGCCGGTAGCCCGCGGTCGAAGGCGCCGCGGTAGGCGGCCTCGGCCGCGTCCGCCGCGCGGCGGCACTCTGCCTCCGCGACGCCCTGCCGCATGATCACCTTACCTCGTGAGTTTGAGGCGCGGCATCCCGGCGCAGCCTCAGCGCTGCGGCCCCGTCGTGTCATGCTGCGGCACTCAGCATGACTCGGCCATGCAGCATGAGTCTGCACGCCCAGCAGCCGCGCCACCGACACTCCCATGACACAGTGGCCGCGACGCCCGGGCTGCTGGCGATGGCAGGGGCGCCCGGTGCCGGCCATGCCGCGCTGCGGCTGGACAACAGGCAGGCCGCGGCCGCAGGCGCGGCCCCGGCGCCGCGCGCAGCGCCGCGGCGCGCACGCCGCGCCTACCACCTAGCCCTACCCTAAGCACCTAGCCCTACCCTAACCACACCTGCCAGGCGGTGGCGATGGTGGGCACGGCGCCGCGGTTGATGGCCGCAACGTACGCCTCCGCCAACGCGGCCAGCATCGCGCCGGTGATCGTCTGCGTGCCCAGCCGCTTGGGCTGCGCGCGCGCGAAGATCACGCGCGTCAGCTTCGCCAGGCCCTGCGCGCGCCCGCACACGCGCCGCGCTCAGCGCTGCCTGTGTCTGAATGCGCAGTGTGTGCCCCACAAGCAGCGTGAGCAAGCGGCGTCTGACACGCAAGCACACAGGCGCACTAGGAGCTCGCCAGCCATGTCAAGTCACACGCTGCTACGACGCGCGCAGCGAGGTCAGTGCAGCGCTCGCTTTCACACGTGCAAGCGATCGCGCACGCACAGGGGGGCAGCAGTTCCTTGGGCGGCCCGGTGCGCTTCACTCTTGATGCGCTTCTCTGCATCATGACCCATGTTTGCAGACCTGGCTCCCGGTCGTTCCGCTCCCCTGGAGAGGTGCAATTGTAGTTGTAAATTCAGCACCCCCTGGTCGCCGGATGCTTCATTCAAGGCGGGCGGCGCGCCTCGCGGAACTCGGGCCGCAGCTGGCCCGCCGGCACGGCCTCCAGGTGCTGCAGCGCGCGCTCGTCCGACATCGGCCGCACCAGCGCGAAGCAGTCGCGGTTGGGGAAGAGCGCGGTGATGGAGGCGCGGATCTGCGCCGCAGCGCCGCGCGCGCCGGGTCAGCGGCCGAGCGGCTCATAATGAGGGTAGGGTAGGAGAGGCTCGAGCGCGCGCTGAGGCCGCGCGCTGCGCCAGTCCGCACATATCCGGCTGCGTTGGCGCAGGCGGGCTGCGCGTGTTGCCAGAGCAGCCGCGGGAGGCGAGCAGCCAGGGAGCGCCGCGCGCGCGCGGCAGCAGCAGGGGGTGCACGCAGGAGCGCGCGGGCGGGCGCCTCCCCATGATCCGCCCGTCGCCGCCGCGGGCGCCCCGCGCGCCCTGCACCACCGGCCGACGTACGCATGTGCATGCGAAGGCGCTGCTGGCGCGCACCGCGTTCTTGGCCTCCACCGCGCGGCCGCTGCCGGGCACCGGCCGCAGCGCGGTCTCCAGGTACTCGCGCGGCGTCAGCTGCGCCGCGCGCAGGCACGCATGCGGTCGCGCCCCTCTGCGCTGCCTTGCGCGCTCGGCGCAATTGTACAACACCAGGCAGGCCCTAGCGGCACACCCTCGGGCACTGGCGGGTCGGAGGGCCCTCTGCGGAAGCCAGGCAGCACCCCCACACGGGCGCCATCACGCAGAGCTGCATGCAGCCGCATTGGGAGCATTCAAGAGGGTTGGGCGTGCTCCCCCACTGGTTGCACGGGAGTTCACGCTGCGCACTAGACGTCACCGCTCCGCCCTCGCTCACGCTGCTGGCCCGGGGGAGCGGGGGGCCCCCGCGCGCCTGCCGGCCGTCCTCCTCCAGCGTGAGGTAGAAGTCGCGGAGCAGCCACAGGAACGCGGGCGTGAAGTCCGCCAGCTCCGCCTCGCCGCCCTCGCCTGCCCCCGCGCGGCGCGCCAGCGGCATCGCTCGGGACGCAGCGACGACCGGGTGTTGCGTCCTCACAACAAACGTCAGATTGAGCCGAGCAGATGCCTCAGGCCTGGCGCGAGCGCGCAGGGGGTTGAAACGAAGCAGCGGTGTGCGCGCGCGGCTGCAGACAGGCGCCGGCGAGCACAGCGCAAGCTGCGCTCCAGTGACCAGGCTTAGGCAAGAGCTTGACCGTCGTGGGTGAGCTGGCAGCGCACGCGGCGGCGCGCGCACCCGCGGCGCCGCCGGCGCGCACGCGCACATGCTTGGTGACCTCGGTGACGAGCGACAGGCGGTCCAGCGCGGCCTCGTCGATGCCGCCCATCTGGTTGTACACGAACAGGCTGGACAGCAGCACCGCGAGCGAGAAGATCTGCGTCGAGTACTGCCCCGTCTGGTCGTACGCGTCGATGCCCTCCGTGTCCAGCAGCACCTGGCGCACGCGCGCCCCGCAGGTCAATCTTCGACCAGGCAGTGACATCGCAGGGCATCGTCCTTCCCAAGCCTCCTGCTGCACTGGCAACGCCACCGCCGCCTTACGGTCCGATTTTCTGCTCCTCATCGCTGTCCACCGTCAAGGCTTGGTGGGCCGCGGCTGCCAGCCGGACGGGCGGCGCCCGCTGCGGCAGCAGCGCAGGCCGCGCAGCCGCTCGAGCGCGAGCGGCTGGCGCGCCCGCGCTGCGTGCCCGACACGCCCGCACTGTGTTCCGCTTGGCCGCAGCGTGGCTGGCGTCCTGGGGTCGCTTCCGCCGGCACGTGCGACCGCGGCCGCGGCGCGCACCAGGTGGTACTTGGAGCCGTCGGCGGCGAGGCGCTCGACCGGGGACGACCACATCCAGAGGCCCTGGGCGCACAGCAGACAGTGAAGGATCTCCGCCGGGAGTTGTCTCTCGACAAGAATACAGTGAGAGGGTCTCCAGCAGGGACAACAGGTCTTAGCCGGGACGGGACGGCATCGGGGCGCCTTGCAGCGCTCAGCGTGCTCAGCGCGCCGCACCTTTGTGCACGGCCGGTGCGTCGGCGCCACCACAAACCCGCTGGACTGGCCCAGCAGCTGGTTCAGGATGTAGCTCTTGCCCTGCGAGGCCCGCATCAGTGTCAGCTAGCGGTGTGCAGCAATGCGCCGGGCGACAGCGCAGGCCACCTGCGCCCTCTCAGAGCAGCGCCGTACACAACCGCAGCATGCGGGGTGTCAGCTACAACTCCAGCCAACACAGATGCAGTCATCGTGCGCTCCGCATGCGCGGGCGGAGCACGCGCGCAGCGTTGCGCGTGGCGAGGCGCGGGCATGGACGCGAGTGTACCGACGCAAGCGCGGATCACGTGGCGCGGCGGGCAACGAGGGGGGGCCACGCCTGCCGCGCGCGACCGCACACGGACACCACGCCGACCGGCTCGGTCACGCCGCGCAGCACCGCCAGCGCCTCCTGGCCCAGCTCAAACTGCTTGGTGTCAGTGTTGTACTGGATGAGGTGCAGCGGCGTGCCCGGCCCGCCCGGCCCGGCCGCGCCGGGCGCGGGCGCGGGCGCGTGCTCGGCCGGGCGGGCCGCCAGGCCGGCGCTCTGCGCCACGCGCGAGAAGAACGACATGCTGGCCGCTCCTGGCTCCGTCAACTGCTGCCCGCTTCACGCAGCTGCACATTCAGAGCGACCTGTCAATGGCTGCAAACCCTCGGAAGTAGGTTCGACGGATGGAGCTCAGTGCCACCTGTGTTCCAGACCAAACTGTCTGAGTTCCAAGGGTGAAGGATCAGAAGGCTCAAAGCAGCGATCCAAGACTGCTGGTGCGCCCCTGCTGACCCGGGTTTATTCATTGCACCTGCAGGTGCTGCGCGCCTGCACTGCTTTCCATCCACGCTATGGGTGTCGGTTTGGGAGCGCCTTTAGCCCTGTGTCCTTGGCGAGGTGCTGCGAGGGGCGCAGTAGGTACCTGCCCGCTGATCAAGAGCTGACAAGTGAGCAGCGGGAACGTTAAGGTGGTCACCCTTCAGTCGCTGCACTGACTTTATGCCAAAGTCGCTCCTGACCGGTGACCACCGACGGGACAGATCATGGCGCCGAGAGCCATGGCCGTCCTCGGCATGCTGCTGCTCTGCATGGCTGCTGCCACTGCCGCCGAGCGTGTGCTGATGCAGAGTGCGTACCCGGCCCATGTCGTACCAATATACCAGGCTGCATTGCAGCAACCGTGTGTAGCATGGTTGGCAGATAAAACGTGCATGCAGCAGCAGCAGCCTTGTCGAGGCTGGGTGGTGGGGTGAGCTGAGTGTGGCCATCGGAAGGGGTCCAGGCAAGGGTGGGCCAGTTGTGTCTCCTGCTAGCTCTGTGATGCATAGTGCCCTGATGTGCGCGCGACACCTGATGATTGCTTGACCAGTGCCACCGCTCTTCAGCGGGTGGCACGTCATTGGATACAGGTCGGGTATAGGTCGGCCTGTTGTGCGCTCACGCTTGCACTGGACACAGCGCTGTATTGCTTGAGGGGTTTGGCGCAGCAGCCGGGCCTGCCAGGCCCCGACGTGGTCCGGGTCAGGCTGCGCGCAAGTCCTGCAGCCGCCGCGCCAGCTGGCACGGGCGCTGCGGAGCGCTGGCGCTGCAGCCCACCTCTGCACCGCAGCTGCCGCACTCAGCACAGACAGTGGCAGCGCGCAGCTGGTATTCAGAGTGCGGGGCTGAGGCCTGGGCCTGGCAAACCGCGCAGGTGGCTCGCCGCCGCCGCCGCCGCCTCCGCCGCCGCCGACCGGCACGTCCGTGACGGGCGGGAGCTCCAGCACGGGCGCCGCTCCGTCGGGCTCGGCGACGACCGGCCAGAGCTCGGCCACCCCGACCGCGCAGCCGGGCGGCACCTTTGGCAGCCGTTCTGGCGCCGCCAACGGCCAGCAGGCCTCCGGCACGCCGTCGCCGACGCCCTACGGCCAGCAGGCCTCCGGCACGCCGTCGCCCACGCCCTACGGCCAGCAGGCCTCCGGCACGCCGTCGCCGACGCCCTACGGCCAGCAGGCCTCCGGCACGCCGTCGCCCACGCCCTACGGCCAGCAGACGACCGCGCAGGCGCCCACGCAGAGCGGCCAGCAGACGACCGCCGCGGCGCCCACGCAGAGCGGCCAGCAGACGAACGCGCAGGCGCCCAGCCAGAGCGGCCAGCAGACGACCGCCGCGGCGCCCACGCAGAGCGGCCAGCCGACGACCGCGCAGGCGCCCACCACCGGCACCCAGCTGCCAGCCACGGCCGCGCAGGCGCCCAGGCAGGGCCGCCGGCCGGACAGCTCTCTGACGCCCGGCGGCCAGCTGCCGGTCGCGCAGGCGCCCGAGCAGGCCGCGCAGGCGCCGGGCCAGGCGCCGGTGGCCGTCGCGCCGACGACCGCAAACCCCGTCGCGCCCGGCGCGGCGCCGGCCGCGGCCGTGCCCAACGCCGCGCCCGCGCTCGTGCCCGGCGTCGCGCCCGTG
>JAABUV010004734.1_pt1 | contig 16021 bp, 12 predicted proteins | sample 5559971 | NCBI WGS metagenome assembly JAABUV01 (sample SAMN10711881, study PRJNA513362) | rock metagenome | isolation source: Antarctica rocks | place: Antarctica: Victoria Land, Knobhead nord | collected 2015-12-19
TCCGCTGTCGTGCTACCCTGTTCCATGGCGTGGTCTCCGCCGGCGTGCCAACGCCGGTCATGGCTCGTTGCTACGAACCGGAGACTACGCCACCAACCATTTCCACCACATCCGCGACGGCACCCCTTGAAGAGAGGTTCGCTGGAAGCGGCGCCCCCGGCCCGCACACGCAGGGGCGGGCGGCAGGTCAGAGCGCGCGGCCGGTCAGGTCCAGGTTCTCGAAGGCGAGCCTCTGGCGGAGTCCAGAGGCCCCACCTCCAGGCAATGGGCCGTCAGGCAAAGAGCCTCCGGCCCTGCCCGGCGGCCTAGCTGTTGTCGCCGGCCATCCGCATGGTGATGACGCGGTCCGGCGGCGGCGCCACGACGCCGTTGCTGGACGGGTTGCCGCGCTTGATCTTATCGACGAACTCCATGCCGGAGACGACGTTGCCCCAGATCGTGTACTGGCCGTCCAGGCTCGGGGCCGGCGCGAACATGATGTAGAACTGCGAGTTGGCGCTGTTCGGGTTTCCTGAGCGCGCGGCGCCGACGGTGCCGCGCAGGAAGTGCGCCTCGCGGGTGAACTCGGCCTTGACGTCGGGAAGCTGGCTGCCGCCGGTGCCGGTGCCGGTCGGGTCGCCGCCCTGCGCCATGAAGCCCTCGATCACGCGGTGGAACGGGGTGTTGTCGTAGAACTTCTGCGCGCACAACGTCTTGACGCGCTCGACGTGCAGCGGCGCCAGGTCGGGGCGCAGGCGGATCACCACCATCCCGTCCTTGAGCTTCATGTTGACCATGTTTCCCGGGTCGTTCTCGGCGGGCGTCTGGGCGTTGGCGGCAGCGGCGTCGGACATGAGGGCTCCAGCGGCGAGGGTGGCGAGAAGGGTGCGGCGTTGCATGGGGGAACTCCGGGTCAGCGTCGGCAGTGCTGCAAGGTGCGCTCCAGCACCAGGGGCGGCACGAACGAGGAGATGTCGCCGCCGAGGCGCGCGATCTCCTTGACGAAGCGCGACGAGATGAACTGGTGCCGTTCGCTGGCCATCAGGAACACCGTCTCCACGCCGCTGTCCAGGCGGTAGTTCATCCCCGCCATCTGGAACTCGTAGTCGAAATCCGACACCGCGCGCAGGCCGCGCACGATCATCGCCGCCCCGTGCTGGCGCGCGAACTCGATCAGCAGGCCGTCGAAGCCGACCACGGCGATCTCGGTGCCGGTGCGCCCGGCCAGCGGCGCCATCTCCGCGCGCACCAGCTCGACGCGCTCCTCCAGCGCGAACATCGGCGACTTGCCGGTGTTGACCGCCACGCCGACCACCAGGTGGTCCACCAGCCGCGCGGCGCGGCCGATGATGTCGAGATGGCCGTTGGTCACCGGGTCGAAGGTCCCGGGATAGACGCCGACGCGAGGCGGCGCGACGGGGAATGGCGCCGCCGGCCGCGAGGCGGGCTTCCTAGCCATCGCGGGCCGGCCGGCCGGACGCATCCTCGCCGGACCCGTCCCGGCTGGCGGGGTCGGACTCCTCGGGCAGCCCGCCGCCGGGGAAGTCCCCGCCTGGAAAGTCCCCGCCGTCCGGCGCGGCGCCGCCGGTCTCCGCAGCGCCGCCGCCCTCGCCGCTCGACGGCATGCCGACGGCCGGGCCGTTGCCGGGACCGGAGCCGTCCGAGGCGTCGTCGCCGCTGCCGCCCGGCTCCATCCCGCCGTCGGTCGCCGGCTGCCCCGGGCCGGACGCGGCCTCGGGGGCGACGTCGTCGGGGCCGGCGACGGGCTCGAGCACCGGGAACACGCTGGTGACGTGCTCGCCCTTGTCGCAGCGGAACAGGGTCACGCCCATGGTCTGGCGGGCGGTGATGCGCACCTGGTCGGCGGGCACGCGGATCAGCCGGCCGGCGTCGGTGACCAGCATCACGTCGTCGCCGCGGCGCACGGGGAGCGTGGCCACCACCTCGGTCCCGGTGCGCGCGGAGAGCAGGATGTTGGTGATCCCCTGCCCGCCCCGCCCGGTGACGCGGTAGTCGTAGGCAGAGGACCGCTTGCCGAAGCCGCCATTGGTCACGGTGAGCAGGACCTCCTCGCGGTCCTCCATCTCGCGCATCTGCGCGGGGCTCAGCGTCACCTCGGCGCCGGCGCCCTGTTCGTCGGCGCCCTGTTCGCCAGCACCGGCCTCGCTCGCACCGGTCTCGGCGGGGACCTCCTCGGTCTCGGTCGCGGCGACGATCTCGGCGGCGACCTCGCTGCCGGGCTCGGCCTCCGCGGCGACCTCGGCGGCCTCCTCCTCCAGCCCGCCGTTGCGCCGGCGCAGCGCGGCCGCGCGCAGGAACGCCGCGCGCTCCGCCACGCTGGCGTCCACGTGGGTCAACACCGACAGGCTGTTCACCTCGTCGCCCTTGGCGAGCCGCACGCCGCGCACCCCGGAGCTGTCGCGCCCGGCGAACACGCGCACCGAGTCGTCGGTGAGCTGGAAGCGCATGCACCTGCCCAGGCGCGTGGACAGCATCACGTCGTCGCCCTCGCGGCAGGTGGCGACGCCGATGAGACGATCCCCCTCGTCGAGCTTCATCGCGATCAGCCCCGAGGTGCGGATGCGGCCGAAATCGGACAGGCGGTTGCGGCGCACGCCGCCGCTCGCGGTCGCGAACAGCAGGTGCAGGCGATCCCACAGCACGGCGTCGAGCGGCAGCGGCAGCACCGTGGTGATGCTGTCCGCGCCCAGCTCGGGGAGCAGGTTGACCAGCGCGCGCCCCTTCGCGGTCGGGCTGGCCTCCGGCAGGCGCCACACCTTCTCGCGGAACGCCTTGCCGCCCGAGGAGAAGAACAGCACCCACTGATGGGTGTGGGCGTTGAACGAGCGCGTCACCACGTCGTCGCCGCGCGTGCCCGCCGCGGTGCGTCCGCGCCCGCCGCGGTTCTGCGCGCGGTAGGTCTCGAGCGGCGTGCGCTTGATGAAGCCGTCGCGGGTGATGGTGACCACCATCTGGCCGGGCTCGATCAGGCTCTCGTCGTCCTGGTCGGCGGCGGCGTCGACGATTTGCGTCAGGCGGGGGCTGGCGATCAGCGCGCGGACCGTGAGCAGCTCGGCCTCCATCACCTCCATGCGGCGCGGGCGGCTGGCGATGATCTCCAGCAGGTCGGCGATGCGCGTCGCCACCTCGGTCAGCTCGGCCTGGATCTTGTCGCGCTCCAGCCCGGTCAGGCGCTGCAGCCGCAGCTCCAGGATGCCGCGCGCCTGCGCCTCGGTCAGCCGCACGGTGGCGCCGTCCGGGTGCTCGGTCACCAGGTTGCCGCTGTCGTCGATCAGGCGCAGCAGCGGCAGCACGTCGCCGGACGGCCAGTCGCGCCCCATCAGCCCGGCGCGCGCCGAGGCCGCGTCGGGGGCGGCGCGGATCAGGCGGATCACCTCGTCGATGTTGGCGACCGCGATCGCCAGGCCGACAAGCAGGTGCGCCCGCTCGCGCGCCTTCATCAGGTCGAAGCGCGAGCGGCGGAGGATCACCTCCTCGCGGAACGTGACGAAGCACATCAGCGCGTCGCGCAGGCCCATCAGCCGGGGGCGGCCATTGTCGAGCGCCAGCATGTTGATGCCGAAGCTCGTCTGCAGCGAGGTGAACCGGTAGAGCTGGTTCAGCACCACCTCGGGCGTCGCCTCGCGCTTCAGCTCGATCACCAGCCGCATCCCGGAGCGGTCGCTCTCGTCGCGGATGTCGCTGATGCCCTCCACAGTCTTGGAGCGCACCAGCTCTGCGATGCGTTCCTGCAGCGTCGCCTTGTTCACCTGGTACGGCAGCTCCGTGACCACGATCATGAAACGGTTGCCGCGCATCTCCTCGAACGCCGCGCGCGCCCGGATGATGATCGAGCCGCGCCCGGTCTCGAACCCGGAGCGGATGCCGGCGCGCCCGAGGATCATGCCGCCGGTCGGGAAGTCCGGGCCGGGCACCACGGTCATGATCTGCTCGAGCGTGGTGTCGGGCTCGCGGATCAGCATCAGCGTGGCGTCGATGATCTCGGACGGGTTGTGCGGCGGGATGTTGGTGGCCATGCCGACCGCGATCCCGGCGGCGCCGTTGACCAGCAGGTTCGGGAACGCCGCCGGCAGCACCCGCGGCTCGCTCTCGCTCTCGTCGTAGTTCGGCTGGAAGTCAACGGTGTCGCGGTCGATGTCGGCGAGCAGCGTCATCGCCGAGCGCGACAGACGCGACTCGGTGTAGCGCATCGCCGCCGGCGGGTCGCCGTCGATGGAGCCGAAGTTGCCCTGGCCGTCGATCAGCAGCACCCGCATCGACCAGGGCTGCGCCATGCGCACCATCGCGTCGTAGATCGAGGCGTCGCCGTGTGGGTGGTACTTGCCCATCACGTCGCCGGTGACGCGCGCGGACTTGCGGAACGGCTTGTCCGGCGTGTAGCCGCTCTCGTACATCGCATACAGGATGCGGCGGTGCACCGGCTTGAGGCCGTCGCGGGCGTCGGGCAGCGCTCGGCTCACGATCACCGACATCGCGTAGTCGAGATAGGAGCGCTTCATCTCCTCCTCGAGCACCACGGGGAGCATGTCGGCGTGGCCGGTCGGCGTGTCGGTGTCGCTCAATGCGGGGTCCTGTCAGGAAGGAAGCAAGCAAGGCCGGGCTCTGCCTGGACCCGCCAAAGGCCAGGGGCCTTTGGAAACCCCTTCATTGGAGTTCGACGCACGGATCGTGCGTCGAACTCCAATGGAGGCCGGTCCAGGGGCGGCTCGCCCCTGGCGGGATCGCCAAGGGCAGCGCCCTTGGCCGGAGCGCGAGGCAGCGCCTCGCAGGTCTCTCAGGGCACCACGACGATCTTGCCGGTCTGCGCGTTGCTCTCCATGAACCGGTGCGCCTCGGCGACGTCGTCGAGCGCGAACACCCGCGCGACCACCGGCCGCAGCGCGCCGGACTCAGCCCGGCGGTGACGAACGCCTTGCCCCGCTCCAGCCACGCCGGGTCGCTGGTGACCTGGAACAGCGTGTAGCCCTGCACGCGAAGCTGCTTCTGCATCGCCGCGATCAGCGGGAACGGCGTCGCCTCGCTGGTCAGGCGGCCGTAGAGCAGGATGGAGCCGTGCATGGCCATGCACTGCGCCAGCACCTCCACGCCCGGCCCGGCGATCGGGTCGAACGCCAGCTCGGCGCCGCGGCCCGCGGTGATGCGGGCCACCTCGGCCGCGAGGTCCTGGTGGTCGGTGGCCACGACATGGTCCGCGCCGGCCTCGCGCAGGGCCGCCGCTTTGTCGCCGCTGCGAGTGGTGGCGATCGCGGTGGCGTCGACCTGGCGGGCGATCTGCAGCGCGGCGATGCCGACGCTGCTCGACGCGGCGGTGACGATCACGGTCTGCCCTGCCCTGAGCGCGCCCACCTCGACCAGTCCGCCCCAGGCGGTGAGGTACTGCATCCAGATCGAGGTCGCCTCTTCCCAGGACAGGCGGGCCGGGTGGCGTGCCACGGCGTGCACCGGCACCAGGGCGTGGTCGCCGTACACGCCGTAACGGCTCATGGAGAACGCCGGGATGGTGCTGACCGCGTCGCCAGGCGCGAAGCCTTCGACGCCGTCGCCCACGGCCTCGACCACGCCGGACGCCTCGTAGCCGATCAGCGTCGGCAGCGGCGTCGGCTCCAGGTAGGCGCCCAGGCGATACATGGCCTCGGCGCGGTTCAGGCCGATGGCACGCACGCGCAGGAGGATTTCGCCCGGACCGGGCACGGGGACCTCGCGCCGCTCGACGCGCAGCACCTCGGGGCCGCCGGTCTCGTGCAGGCGAACGACGCGCGACATCGCGGGGGGCGACGTCGCAGGGGACGCCGCCCGTGCGTCGCCGCTCAAAACGGGATCTCGTCGTCGAGGTCGCCGCCGCCGTTGTCCCAGCCGCCACCGCCCTGCTGGCCGCCGCCCTGCCCGCCCGAGGGAGCGGGGCTGCGCGCCGCCGCGGGGCGGGCCGCAGGGGCGCGGTCGCGGTTGTAGCCGCCGCCGCCAGCACCCTGGCCGCCGCCGAAGCCGCCGCCCTCCTCCTCGCCGCCGCGGTTGGAGTCGATCAGGGTGAGGTTGCCGCGGAACCGGTCGATCACGACCTCAGTGGTGTACTTCTCCTGACCGGACTGGTCGGTCCACTTGCGGGTCTGCAACGTGCCCTCGACGTAGATCTTGCGGCCCTTCTTCAGGTAGCGCTCGGCGACGTCGGCGTTGCGTTCGTCGAAGATGACGACGCGGTGCCACTCGGTCTTCTCCTTGCGCTCGCCCGAGGCCTTGTCGTTCCAGCTCTCGCTGGTGGCGACCGTGAGGTTGACGACCTTGCCGCCGGACTGGGTGTTGCGCACCTCCGGGTCCTTGCCGAGGTTGCCCACCAGGATCACCTTGTTGACGCTGCCTGCCATGGAAATCCTTTCGCCGCCGTCGCTGCCGATCCGGGTACCGCACTATAGACCCGCAGGGACCGGCAGGCCAGCCGGGGGCGATCCCCGGGGCCGACCCGCAGCACCGCCCATGGTCCCTGTTTGTTCCGTGCCTGGAGGAGATGATCCTTCCCGACGCGCGATGCAAGGCAGGCCGCCTCGCGCCAACCCTGGAAAGCGCGCCCATCCCGCGCGGCGGCCCGGCGTGCTCATGCCGCCGGCACGCGACAACGGCCTGTCGGCAGGCGAGGCCGGGTCCTCCTCCGCTGCCCATTCCGATGGCCCAAGCGGGCCATCGGACCCTTTGGGCAGCTCCGCCCAGACCGCCGAAGGCTCTTTCCTTCAAGCATGACGCCTTCGGCCTTCAGGCAGGGGATCCTCCAAGCCTCTTCCTCAAATGCAGGTTTCCAAAGGCTCGTCTTTGGCGGAGTTTGAGGCAGAGCCTCAACCTTGCTTGCCTTCCTGGGCTTGCCTCGCTGGCTGCCGCCGTCGCAGGCCCGGCTTCCCGCGCCCTGCGCTGGCGCTGCCGCCCGCGTGCCCCTACATTGTGGAACACCCCGAGAACCCCGACGAGTCCCGAGAACGGAGCAGCGATCCCGCATGGCCGGCAACATCCACGTGCGTGGCGCGCGCGAGCACAACCTCAAGAACGTCGACGTGGTGATCCCGCGCGACCAGCTCACCGTGATCACCGGGCTGTCCGGCTCGGGCAAGTCGTCGCTGGCGTTCGACACGATCTACGCCGAGGGGCAGCGCCGCTACGTGGAGAGCCTGTCGGCGTATGCGCGCCAGTTCCTGGAGCTGATGGGCAAGCCGGACGTGGACAGCATCGAGGGCCTGTCGCCGGCGATCTCGATCGAGCAGAAGACCACGAGCCGCAACCCGCGCTCCACCGTCGGCACGGTGACGGAAATCCACGACTACATGCGGCTGCTGTGGGCGCGGGCGGGCACGCCGTACTCGCCGGCCACCGGGCTGCCGATCGAGGCGCAGACGGTCAGCCAGATGGTGGACCGGGTGATGGCGATGCCCGACGGCACGCGGCTGCTGCTGCTGGCGCCGGTGGTGCGCGACCGCAAGGGCGAGTACCGCAAGGAGCTGGCCGAGCTGCAGCGCCGCGGGTTCACCCGGGCGAAGGTGGACGGCACGCTGCACGACATCGGCGAGGTGCCGATGCTGAACCGCAAGCTCAAGCACACGCTGGAGGCGGTGGTGGACCGCGTCGTGGTGCGCCCAGGGATCGAGGGGCGGCTCGCGGACAGCTTCGAGACCGGGCTCGCGCTGGCGGACGGGGTCCTGTACGCCGAGAACGCGGACGCGCCGACGCCGACCCCCGCCGCGGAGGCGCCGGCGAAGGCAGCGCCGCGGACCAAGGCGGCGGCGCTGGCGGCGCAGGACGCGAAGCGGGCCGCGGCCGGCGCGGTCGTCGCCGACGCGGCGCCGGCCGGCCAGGCGGCCACGGGTGACGACGCGGCCCCGGCGTCCGGCCTGGGCAGGCTGGTCGTGGCGGGGGACGCGACGCCGACGCACGCGGCGCAGTCGGCACCCGGACAGGCGCCGGGGCCCGGGGAGCGCACCGTGTTCTCGTCGCGCTTCGCCTGCCCGGTCAGCGGCTTCACCATCGAGGAGATCGAGCCGCGGCTGTTCTCGTTCAACAGCCCGCACGGCGCCTGCCCCGCCTGCGACGGGCTCGGCATCGAGAGCTTCTTCGACCCCAGCCTGGTGGTGCCGGACGAGCGGCGCAGCCTCGCGGACGGGGCAGTGGCACCCTGGACCGGCGGGCAGAGCCAGTACTACGACCAGACCCTGTCCTCGATCGCGCGCCACTACCGCGTCAGCACGCGCACGCCGTGGGAGGAGCTGCCGCAGGGGGTGCGCGACGCGGTGCTGCACGGCACCGGCGAGGCGAAGCTGGAGTTCACCTACAAGGACGGCGTGCGCGCCTACGGCGTCACCAAGGCGTTCGAGGGCGTGCTGCGCAACCTGCAGCGGCGCTGGGCGGAGACCGACTCCGCCTGGGTGCGCGAGGAGATGAGCCGCTACCAGGCGGAGAAGAACTGCGTGGTCTGCGACGGCGCGCGGCTCAAGCCGGAGGCGCTGGCGGTGCGCGTCGCCGAGCTGACCATCGCGCAGGCCTCCGAGCTGTCGATCCGCCGCGCGCTAGCGTGGTTTCGCGGCGTCGAGGCGCAGCTCACCCCGCAGCGCGCCGCCATCGCCGGGCGCATCCTGCGCGAGATCGTCGAGCGCCTGCAGTTTTTGGTGGATGTCGGCCTCGACTACCTCTCGCTCGCCCGCGGCTCGACCACCCTCTCCGGCGGGGAGAGCCAGCGCATCCGGCTCGCCAGCCAGATCGGCTCCGGGCTGACCGGCGTGCTCTACGTGCTCGACGAGCCGTCGATCGGGCTGCACCAGCGCGACAACGAGCGCCTGCTGGGCACGCTGCGCCGGCTCAAGGCGCTCGGCAACACGGTGCTGGTGGTCGAGCACGACGAGGACGCGATCCGCGCGGCGGACTACCTGATCGACATGGGGCCGGCCGCCGGCATCCACGGCGGCCACGTCATCGCCCGCGGCACGCCGGCCGAGGTCGAGGCCAACCCGGATTCCATCACTGGCGCCTACCTGTCGGGCCGCAGCCGCATCGAGATTCCCGAGCGGCGGCCCACCGACCCCGCGCGGGTGATCCGCGTCGTCGGCGCCACCGGCAACAATTTGCGGGATGTCAGCGCCGACTTCCCGCTCGGCACTTTTACATGTGTGACCGGCGTCTCCGGCGGCGGCAAGTCGACGCTCGTCGTCGACACGCTGTACAAGGCAGCGTCGCGGCGGCTGATGGGGTCGGGCGAGGTCCCTGCGCCGCACGCGCGCATCGAGGGACTCGACCAGCTCGACAAGATCATCGACATCGACCAGAGCCCGATCGGGCGCACGCCGCGCTCCAACCCCGCCACCTACACCGACCTGTTCGCGCCGATCCGCGACTGGTTCGCCGAACTCCCGGAAAGCAAGGCGCGCGGCTACAAGTCCGGGCGGTTCAGCTTCAACGTCAAGGGCGGGCGCTGCGAGGCGTGCCAGGGCGACGGCGTCATCAAGATCGAGATGCACTTCCTGCCCGACGTGTTCGTCACCTGCGACACCTGCAAGGGCGCGCGCTACAACCGCGAGACCCTGGAGATCAAGTTCCGTGGCAAGTCGGTGGCCGAGGTGCTGGCGATGACCGTGGACGAGGCGGTGCCGTACTTCTCGGCGCAGACCCGCATCCACGACCGGCTGCGCATCCTCCAGCAGGTCGGGCTCGGCTACATCGCGCTCGGCCAGTCGTCGAACACGCTGTCGGGCGGCGAGGCGCAGCGCATCAAGCTCTCCAAGGAGCTGGCGAAGCGGGCCACTGGGCGCACGCTCTACATCCTCGACGAGCCGACCACCGGGCTGCACTTCGAGGACGTGCGCAAGCTGCTGGAGGTGCTGCACGCCCTCGTCGCGCAGGGCAACACCGTGGTGGTGATCGAGCACAACCTGGAGGTCATCAAGACGGCGGACTGGCTGCTCGACCTCGGGCCGGAAGGCGGCGAGGGCGGCGGGCGGGTCGTGGCGGAGGGGACGCCGGAGGCGGTGGCGGCGTGCGCGGAAAGCCACACCGGGCGGTTCCTGCGGCCACTGCTGCCGGGAGTGGGGAAGGTGCGGAAGCGGGCGTAGGGGGAAGAAACGAGCCATTTACTGGAAGATTTTCAGTCTTCCAAATGAATGAACTTATCCATACTTAACGTAGAAGAGTTCACGTGCCCCCAATCATTGCGCATTTTCTTTTTCCATATATTTCTATTTTTAGCAATATCTCTTGGAGTGTTATGCAGAATCTCGAATGTGCTGGTATACTTTCCTCCAGCGTTCCATCAGCGGGAGTAAATACGGGTATCTCAACCTCTACGTGGAACCCACAAGCCAAAGTTAATGTAATTATAATGATTTTTACAGTGTTATTTATAATTTACTTGCCGATTCTAGTGCTATCTGCCTACTCTTGTGTAAAACGTATTGGGGTATTTTTATCTTTTTCTTTAATTTTTGCTTCCGGTATTCTGGCCATTGTAGGACTTTGGCCTGCCGTTCCATTGCAGCCGGAAAAATATGAAATTTGCGGAGCTGGTGTTGTCGGTTATATAGGTGGTTTACTCCCTCTTGCATTATTGATGGTTCTAGTCGGATGGAGTCTGATCATTGTCTTTGTAGACAGCTTCCACATGGGCAAGAAGTTTATAGATGCATATGACCACCTTTGGCTCATGTTCGGATTAGGCGCATTAATCTTTTTCGTCATGGATGCACAAGTATCCAGCAACACAAGAGACTATAATGAAGCGAACAGCACTGTACAACGAGCAAGTAGTTACCTGTTAAAACAGATTGAGGCATATGAGCAGTGGTGCACGCAAACCTCAAAAAAGACACTTATCTCCTGTAGGTGGGCATCCGATGTTCATCAGAGGTTACTTGATACATCAATTACTGGATTGAGTGTATGGCAAGTTTTTGGAATGGAGTCTACTGCAGAATTATACAGCCGATTTGGGCAAGCAGAGGACCCAAACAAGATTTTAGCGATCAGGCATGAGATTTTTGATTATAATCGAAATGTTTGTCCTATAGTAAAACTAGATGCCGGAGGTTTACAGCCGCCCCGAACGTCAATTCATTGTCAAACCACTCCATTCCAGTTTTGCTCAAGATTTCCAGAATCTTTAGATGGGAAAGTAGACAATGAAATCGTATTTACGCCCGTTGCGCTTGCAACCGAGTGTGTAATACCAGAGTTAGTATACCAGCAAAATTTTGGATCGTTAATGTTTCGTCAACAAGAAATAGATAAGACAAACAAAGATTATAGATTAATGTACTACATATTTTTTATGATTGTACTTGGGGGAAAATTGCAACGACGTCAGTAAAGTTAACCGGTATGGAAAGCCGGGTTGATGATGATCGTGGACGTGCAATCAAGCTATGTCAAAAGCTGAGCTGTTGTTTATGGAATGTCATAAAATTCTTATTACACATGACGTTAACTGCTATTAAGTTCATTTGTAAATGGATTCATAGGCTTTTCCCTTAAAACATATTAGTAAACTGTTTGGGTAACGTTTTTTAAGTGAAACTTTTGTCATAAATAAACTATTTTTGCTAAACTATCTCGTTTGTCTATTTAATTCCTGCGAATCTGTTTCCTCCAAGAACCCTTCCACCTCGTGCACGAACTGCATCCGGTTCCGCTCCAGCATCACTGTGTGCGTCCCCTCCCCAAGCTGCACCCACCGCTTGTAAGGCGCCCCCGTGAGCTGCGCGAAATACCCCGCCGCCTAGTAGGTCCGCAGGTCCGCGTCCCACTCCGCGTCGATGACCAGCGTCAGCACCGTGATCGCCGAACGTCGTTCGGTCCTGCGCAAGCCTCACCCGCCCGCTCCCGCGCCCAGGCGGCTGCCTGCACCGGAGAGACCCACCACCTCGATCGCCAGATCGCGCCCGGCCACCCTGGCGCAGAGCCGCTCGTCGGCGGTGACGAAGGCATGGCCGCCGGACTGGGCAAGCGCCAGGTAGAGGCAGTCATAGGCCGGATGATCCAGGAGCACGGCAAGCCTGGTCGCCTGTTCGAGCATCCGTCGCATCGGCATCAGCTCGACGTCGCAGCGCTCCAGCAGGCGTGCTGCGAGCATTGCCTCGGCCTCGACCAGCTCGCGGCGTCGCACCTTCTTCCACAGGATGTTGGCGCACTCCGCCACCAGCAGGTCCGGGGCGTACAGGCGATGACGCCGCAGGGCCAGCGCCTCCGCCGTGCCCGGCTCCTCCACGACCCACTTGATGGCAACGCTGGCGTCCACCACCAGCGTCCTCACCGCTCGTCACGCCCTTCGCGCTGCAACACCTCGGCCGGGGTATGGTCGCGCCCTGCCGTGAGGCGGCGCAGCTCGGCGGATACCGCGGAAAAATCCGTCTCCGCCTCGCCTTCGAGGACGTGGCGCAGGATGTCGCGCACCTCCGCCTCGGCCGACTGCCCATGACGCGCGGCGCGCCGCTTCAATCGCGCGATCAGCTCGTCATCGACGTTGCGAACACTCAGGCTGCCAGCCAATGGCACACTCCCCACCCACGAAGCAGTGCTAGCATCGCTCTCACGTCCCGAACAGCGGGCAGGGCATCGGTGACCCGCGGGCGCTCACGATCCGTCCGGCGGCGCTCCCACGGTGCGTCAGCCGGTCCAGGGCAGGCCGGCCCAGGAGCACGGTCCGGAGGTGTGGGCACTTCCACCCCCGCGAACTCCTCGTCCGCCGGGTCACGCCCGCCCCGTCACCTCAACCCCATCGGCTCCGTCTCCTCCAAGAACGCCTCCACCTCGTGCACGAACTGCATCCGGTTCTTCTCCAGCATCACCGTGTGCGTCCCTTGGCCCAACTGCACCCACCGCTTGTACGGCGCCTGCGTGAGCTGCGCGAAATACCCCGCCGCCTGGTAGGTCGGCAGGTCCGCGTCCCACTCCGCGTCGATGATCAGCGTCGGCACCGTGATCGCCGACGGCTGGTACAGCGGCTTGCCCGCCATCCAGTACGCGCGGCTGTCCGCCACCACCCCGTTCGGCGCGCGCAGCACCGGCGGGCTCTGCGCAGCCCCCTCGGGGTCGGTGGCGAACGTCGCGTCCGCCCACTGGTCGAACCACCCCGCGGGGATCAGCGCCTCCTGCGCCGCTTCCGGCACCCCCTTGAGCCAGCGCGCCCTGGTGTCCGCCCGCGTCACCGTGCGGTACGCGCCCAGCGGCGGCGCGTCCGCCGGCACCGTCGCCGTGCTCAGCCACATCGGCGCGTACAGCACCAAGCGATTGACCTCGTCGTTGTGCGTCGACGTGTAGAGCCCCATGATCGAGGTCCCCCACGACCAGCCCATCAGGTCCAGCTTCGCCACCCCGCGCCGCCGCTTGATGAACTCCACCACGGAGCCCACGTCGCGCGCCGCGGTGGCGGTGTCCACGATCGGCGGGTGGTCGGCCGCCGGCTGGCCCATCTCCGACGGCCGGGTGGAGCGCCCGTAGCCGCGCACGTCGAGCAGCCACACGTCCCAGCCGCGCTCCGCCAGCAGGTCCATCATCGACGCGCCCGCCACCGGCAGGTCGAACGCCGTCTCCGCCGGGTACGTCGCGCCGTGCACGTAGAGCAGCGTGCGGTCCGGAGCAAAATGGTCGAGCCCGGCCGGGTGCTTGTTGCGCACGTACAGCGCGATGCCCGGGTCGGCCGCCGGGACGCGGAACTCCTCCATCTCGGCGGCGGCGGCGGGCGCGAGCGCACCTGCGGCGAGCAGCAGCAGCAGGCCGGCGAGCCGGTGGATCATGGCGGTTCTCCCCTGCCCTGGAGGCTGCCCGTCCGCGGCGGCGTTGCCAAGACGCAGCAAGCAAGGTTGAGGCTCTGCCTCATCCGCCAAAGGCTCGCCTTTGGAATCCCTTACTCAAGGAATGGGATCAAAGGGCCGCCGGCCCTTTGCGGGTCTGGGCAGAGCCCGGCCTTGCTTGCTTTCTCGGCCCCGCCGTTATGGCATTGCCCCACCCCCGTCCGGTGCTCCAAGCGCGCGAACCCTTTGGAGCGCCCCCATGTAGCACGAGACCCTGAGCTACCAGGCCGACGGCCTGACGATGCGCAGCCAGCTGTTCTTCGAGCCGGCGGCCGGCCCGCGCGCCGCGGTGCTGGTGTTCCCCGAGGCGTTCGGCCTGGGCGAGCACGCGATCGGCCGCGCCGAGCGCCTGGCCGCGCTGGGCTACGTGGCGCTGGCCTGCGACCTGCACGGCGAGGGCCGCGTGGAGGACGGGCTGGAGGCGGCGATCGGCCTGCTCAAGCCGCTGTTCGCCGACCCGTCGAAGACGCGCGCCCGCGCCAGGGGCGGCATGGACGCGCTGCTCGCCCGTCCCGAGGCGGACGGCGCGCGCGTCGCCGCGATCGGCTTCTGCTTCGGCGGCACGATGGCGCTGGAGCTGGCGCGCGGCGGGGCGGCGCTCAAGGCGGTGGTCGGCTTCCACAGCGGGCTGGGCACCGCGGCGCCCGCGTCCGACGCGAAGGCGATCCAGGCGCGCGTGCTGGTGTGCATCGGCGCCGACGACCCGATGATCCCGGCCGAGCAGCGCGCCACCTTCGAGGCCGAGATGCGCGGCGCCGGCGTGGACTGGCAGATGCACCTGTACGGCAACACCGTGCACAGCTTCACCAACCAGGGGGCGGCGAAACGCAACATGCCCGACGCGATCCGCTACAGCCCGGAGTCCGACGCGCGGTCGTGGGGGTCGATGCAGGTGCTGTTCGACGAGACGCTCGCCTGACAGCAAGGCAAGGCCAGAGGCTCTGCCTCTGGACTCCGCCAAAGGCGAGCCTTTGGAAACTCCTTGATAGGGCCGGCGGCACGAAACGCGGCGAGGTGCCGCAGGCCCCCTCGAAATGCAGGTCCAGGGGCGCTGCCCCTGGCGGGTCCAGGGCAGAGCCCTGGCCTTACTGCGCCAGCCCCCGCGCCACCACGCCCAGCGCCGCCGCCATCTCGGTGGGCACCAGCACCGTGACCCCGCGGTCCTTGTTCATTTCGTACAGCAGGTTCATCTGGCGCAGCTGCAGCGCCACCGGGTTGCCGGCGTAGATCGCGGCGGCCTCCAGCACCTGGCGCGCGATCTCCTGCTCGGCCGACGCCAGGGTGACGCGGGCGGACTTCTCGCGTTCCGCCTGCGCCTGGCGGCTCATCGCATCCTGCAGGCTGGCGGGGATGGCGACGTCGCGGATCTCCACGGAGCGCACGCCGACGCCCCAGCCGTTGGTCTTGCCGGCGATGGTGACGCGGAGCTGCTCGTCGGCGGAGCGGCGGTCCGACAGCAGGCGGGACAGGTCGGAGGCGCCGATCATCTCGCGCAGGCTGGTCTGCGACACGCGCTCGATCGCCTCGGCGTAGCTGGCGATGTTGATCGCCGCCGCCCGCGGGTCCTCGACCTGCCAGAACACGATGGCGTCCACGCCGACGGCCACGGTGTCGCGGGTGAGCGCCTGCTCCGCGGTGATCGAGGTGGTCTGGATGCGCATGTCGATGGTCATGGCGATGGTGTCGAGCACCGGCAGCAGGATGTAGAGCCCGGGGCCGCGCACCGCCTGGAACCGGCCGAGGCGGAGCACCACGACGCGCCGCCACTCCGGCGCCACCCGCACGGTGCGCAGCAGCAGCAGGACCAACAGCACCGCGGGGACGATCAGAATCGGGAGCATGGGGCGAACCTCGGATGGCCGGAGGCGCAAAATAGCGCCCGACGGCCCATCCTAGCCGATTCCCGTGTCAGGCGGGCATCGCGTCGTGCCGGAGACCCGGCACCGCCCGGTCCTGCCGGGCCGTCCGCTCGACGCATCGTGTCGCGACCCGCGAGGCCGACCGTGGGGCTGGCCTCGCGGGTTCGGCGTCAGGCGTCCTGGATCTTGTCCAGGGTGGCGGTGGGAGCGCCGGCCATGTTGTTGGACAACAGGTATTTCGGGGCGCTCGCCATCCAATGCTTCAGGGTGATCTCCTCGAACTTGCCGGCGTCCCAGGTCTGGACGATCTCCAGGTCCTCGGTGCCGGTGTTGAGGATGCCGTGCCCGTAGCCGGCC
>JAABUV010004736.1_pt1 | contig 16017 bp, 20 predicted proteins | sample 5559971 | NCBI WGS metagenome assembly JAABUV01 (sample SAMN10711881, study PRJNA513362) | rock metagenome | isolation source: Antarctica rocks | place: Antarctica: Victoria Land, Knobhead nord | collected 2015-12-19
CCTCGTACTTTCGATCTGTCGCTGATGACAGTCCAGGTGAGTTCTCCTACGGGTGTCCGTAGACCATCGGCAATGGTGAGCGTCTTTACCGTCTCGATGCGCTTGTTCGCGGCGAGGCCTCGCCTTCCGTCGTCAGCACCCTCGAACGAAGGCTCAGCTCCGAAAACAACAGTCCCTGTGCCGTGAAGGGCAGTTGCTACGCCAGAAAGCATGCCACCGCCCCCGAGAGGTGCGATGACAGCGTCAAGGTGCCCAGGTCCTGGATGCGAGGATGGTTCATGGCCGTTTGCAACTGTGGTTCCGTTTGCATGTCCGTTCACAGCACCTTTCGTATAATGGTGTACACTCAGCGTCTTGTCCTGCCCTACCATCTCCTTGACTTGCTCCTCGAGCTCCAATGCCATAGTCCCCTGGCCAAGGATTATATTCGGGTGGTCGTATGGCGGCACCAAGACTGCTCCAGTCCGCTTGATCACGTCTTTCACAACGGCCTCCCGCTCTTGCGATGTGCTACCACTAAAGATGACTTCAGCCCCATACCCTTGTGTTGCGGCGATCTTGGATGGAGTGGATATTGTGGGCATGACGATATGGGCAGGGATTCCGAAAGTGCGCGCGGCAAGGGCGAGGGCTTGTGCATGGTTGCCTATAGATCGAGGTCACAATAGTTAGCCAAGTTGCTCGCGTATATGCCAATTGGGTGAAGGTGAACGTTTCAACCCGCACCAGAACTGTGGGTCACCACTCCTCTCGATAGTTCCTCTTTACTCAATCTCGAGAGTGCATGGAAAGCGCCTCGGGACTTGAAGGCACCAATTCGTTGGTAGTTCTCGCATTTGAAGAAGAGATGTATCCTAGGGTGCGCTGGAGTCTGTTCTTCGTAAGGCGTGCCGACAAGTGCTTCTGGTGACTGTGGAGTGGATGCGAGGTCTGAGAGGGTTGTGGATGTTAAGACAGGTGTTAGATGGATATGGGATTTAATGATTTCGTGGGCGGACAGCACGGAGGAACGATCCAGTGGCAGCGTGTTCCCGAAGGTCATTGCGCCAGGCTCTTAGGATACCGAGATGCTGCAGGAAATAAGGCCTCGATAACTAAGCACAAGTGTCAGCAGTTGTTAACAGTCACCATTGCTGTTTCAAATAAAGGCATTGATGCAAAAGGATGGACATTTGGCCATTTTTGGATTTTGGGGCCGATTTTCGGTCGGCAAAGCACAGGCTAAATAGATCAGATCCCAAGCCAACTTTTCCCGGCAGATCATGTTCAGGTATGCATCTGGTATCATACAGATGCGCCAAAGTAACAGATAGAAACAAAGCCACAACCTTAGATTTGGTTCTCAGGACGCAAAGACCTATTGTTGCAATTAGCTACTTTCAACTCAAAGAGCAGACTGAATGCTTACCTGACAGCCTTTCCAGCGCGCCAAATCTCCAAATCCCTGATCTCCTGCATTTCCTTTTCGTATTTTTCCCTGTAATCCGGTTGCGAGTTGTACTCCAGTGATCGCTGCGTCTCTTTACCGCTCTTCACGCTATCATAGAGCTCATTGAACACAGGCTTCAGGGTATCCTTGAATTTCCCGCTCCAATCAATGGCGCCTCGTCTGGCCGTTGTCGAACAAGCAGCATACATCCAGTCCATACCGTTTGCTCCGATTAATGGGTACAAACTTTGGGTGGCCTCCTCGACTGTCTCGTTGAATGCTTCGCTTGGGCTGTGGCCTCTTTCTCTTAGGACCTCATACTGCGCAAGGAACATGCCGTGAATACCGCCCATCAAGCAACCACGTTCGCCATACAGATCCGAGTAGACCTCCTTCTCGAATGTAGTCTTGTAGAGATACCCGCTGCCGACGGCAACACCGAGGGCAACGGCTTTCTCCTCGGCTTTGCCAGTAACGTCTTGATAGACAGCTACTGAGGAGTTTATACCACGACCCTCACGGAAAAGCGTACGAACGGTCCGACCTGAACCCTTGGGTGCAACTAGAATGACGTCGATATCCGTTGGCACATCAACTTTGGTTTGGTCCTTGAAGACTGGAGAAAATCCATGTGAAAAGTACAGCGTCTGATACATAGTTAGCATTAGTTCCGCTGAATTTCATCAGCATTTCATCCGTCTACCTTGCCCTTGGTCAATTGTGGCTTGATTGCGGGCCATGTCTCGCTCTGGGCGGCGTCACTAAGTAGGTTCATGACAATGGTGCCTTTCGAAATGGCCTCGTCGATATCGAAGAGGTTGGTCCCAGGAATCCAGCCATCTTGCTGAGCTTCCTTCCATGAGGCGCCGTTCTTCCGTACACCAATAATGACGTTCAAGCCGTTATCGCGAAGATTGAGGCCCTGGCCGTGTCCTTGCGATCCGTAACCAATAAGGGCAAGAGTGTCATTTTTGAAGTATTCCTGTTATAGCGATTAGAATCTCTGTCAACTGAGAAGCGACGTAGACCGGGTTCAGGATGTTTGATGCACGCCTTAGGGCGCAACTTACCAAAAGCTTTTCCCTTGGCCAATCCTCACGCTCTGAGTCACGGTCAGCCTTCCGTGACTGCTTCTGGCCACCAGCTCAGACGAACCATAAACTTTCTCTTTGTGTCCTGCGAAGTCAATGGTCTTGACACCTCGGATTTGCTGCAAAGCAGCTCCCACAATTGGCCTCGTAGGTGCAACAAACCCAGCTTTTAAACCCCCCAATGCCGAAACGAAGGTTCTGCGTTGAGATGTTGGTGAAGCGAACTGACGGGCCAAAGGCGTTCTGAGAGAACGACTACAAATGCGAGAGGCCATGATTACAGTTCTTGCGCAAGGTGCAACCACTGCTTCTAATAAAGTAGTATAGGATGCTTGTAGCTCTACTCTTTAGGCGGTCAGAGCTGTGGAATAAATTTGGGATTCTCCGCAAAACACTGACAGGGTTCTACAACTAGCGCGAGCGACATCGGCCCGTAATGAACAGCAGGACAAGCAGGGAGGTCCAGCCGAGGGCAACTCTTCCATTTGCAGCTTTACGTGGACGTGCTTCTTCAGTTCCATACGTTCAACCAAAAAAGAGCCCCTCGAAAGTCTGAAAGCTTCAAATTTGAAGATCGTATCACTTTATATCGACCATGTCTCGAAGATTTCCCTTCACGGTATGATACTACCTCAACCAAAAGGCTTCGTCTTCATGTACTTGAGGTTACTTCAAGAACTATAAAGTAGAAGAGAGAAATTGGGAAGATGAAGACTAGGCAATACCAGAACCGGTAGACGTTTTGACACTCTACGCACTGTTGTCGACAAGTACTGTATGTGAAAGTATTGGATAGCAACGTCCTGCTGCCAAGCCCCTACTATCGTCTCCTTTGCTGTACAAATTCAATGGCATTCCTATTTTATGAACGCCTCATCCAAGTCCCTACATGTTTTCCTACACACATAACTTACTTAAACTGATCCTCCGTAACCCCCTTGCCCATTGCACTCGTAGAGCTCACCCCCCCAGTAACCATCTTCAATAGGTTATCCACATAGTTCGCGCCAGACCACTTCTGATGTGTTACCACATCAATCTTGTTCTCCATTTCCGGCTCCTGCACTAGTTCTCCGTAAGCTTTCATGCCACTCTTCGCAAACGCCTTGGAGAATTGGTCCGAGATGAGCGCCGTGGTGTGCAAGCCTGCTAGTGTGATGAACTGCCAGCAGTACCCTAGTTTGCCCAGACGTGCGATGTAGGTCTCTTGTTCCTCGCGCGGCATGGCGGCTTTCCAGTTGAAGGATGGAGAAAGATTATACGCAAGCCTATTATGACAGAACATTAGCAGCGTCCGAAAAGATCTAGTTGAACAGTGGCGCCGACTTCTGCTCAGGCCATACAGCATGCACGCCGTTGGCAAACTCTTCCGCTTGCTTGAAATCGGGCAGTTTGCTCTCCATCCATATCATATCCGCGTAAGGTCCGTAGGCAATGGCACGGTTAATAGCACACCCGCACCCGCCTTGATAGCGGTAGAATCCTTCTCTAGTTCTAGGGGCGTCCCAGTCCCAGTGAATTTCTACCCCAGTAAGACCTTTGGCGATGGCTCTAGCTTCGGAATTACTCTTTCCTTTGACGGTGGAGAGATACTCTTTAATCAGTCCCTGCTTATTTACGTGGACACCAGCATTGATCATTTCGAGCACTGCCTCATCGAAGAGCTTGAGCCCGGACTGAGCGAGCCATTGGTCTTCTATTGCTTGAAGTTCGTCGCCGTTTTTGCCGGCTTGCTCGGCGGCGACCATGAGATCGTTGAGAGGTTGCAGGGCCGGGTTAGTGATACCGAGGATGAAGCCGTGGTCTCGACGGTCAATGGTGGATGTGATGAGGGTTGCGGCTTCTGAGTCTGTTCTTGCAATAGCGAGGAGATCGGTGCCTAGCATAATGAGCATGTGTACATTTACACTGGATGGTATCGGATCGTACCCATAATGTCTGCCTGTGCTCTGATAGCCACCAAACGGTTTATGTGCTCGCTGATAGGTACCAAAACTTTACCTGCCATGTGGCCACACTTCTTCGTGCCTGGTGCTTGGTCCTCGATATGAATTCCTGCGGCTCCCTTCTCAACGAATAACTTTGTTAGCTTCATAACCGCCGTAAGGCCTCCATGACCGGTATCCGCATCTGCAATGAGAGGTCGTAAGAAGTCGGTATTGGCGACACTCCCACGCTGATTCTTGGGGGTAGTGATACGCTCTTCACGTTGCTTGCGGTCGTGGAAGAGCTGGGCCATGAAGAGGTGCTGCACTTTGTTGGGAACAGTATTCTACTTGTGATTAGTCACCACTAATATCGTAACCTCAGACAGGTGGGGTACCATGGGGTAATCTGCAAGATCAGGCGAAGGCTCATCAGTGGATGATGCTGTCGAGGAGGATTGCCAGCCGGAGACATAAACGGTATCAAGGTATTTCGCCATCTGTGTGAGCATAGTTGGTTCGAGACAGCCATAGGTAAAACTAGCATCGCCATTCTGAAAGTCAAGGGTCAGCATCAATACTCATATAGATTAATCCAAGAAGGGACCCACTTTGAACCGGTCCTCAACAATGTTCCACAGCTTTTTGCTCATGGCATTGCTTGGATATTCAATCTTGAGGTTCCCTCTCTTGGCGACTATTTGCTCGGCCGTAAATGGCCGCTTGGTATACCTCCATCGAGAGTCGATCCACCATTGCTTGACGGCTTTCACATCGTTCTCGTAGAGCTGGTCCTCAAGGTCTATTGACGCCATTGGTACAGCAACTACGAAGGGTTTCTGATCCGCCAGTTTTGCTTGCTAGATAACAGCCGTTGAACACCGTAGGGTTATGTGGGTTATTGGCCTGAGCACTGTTATCTGAGGAGCTCTTTGGATGTTGGAGGGATGATGAAGGAGCAAGTTCACAAGCTCCAAGATGAGGAGGAATGACAATAATACGACGGGCGGGATGCATCGGCGGCCATACGGCCATCCCGAGGCAAGAGTAGCGGAATGCCATATTTGCTCGTGGTAATGGAAGTTCGTCGGTCCAAAGGGAGACTGACCAAAGGTCGAGGGCTACAAGCATGTGCGATTTGTGGGGACAGTTGCCGGGGTGTTTTGTCATACTCGTACGGAATAGGCATGCCGTCAATGTTTCGCCAATTGTTATGGGTCTGCATCTCTTCAAATATCTAATAACGCAGTGCGTGAGTGCTTCTCGAATCACCGATATGTCTATCTCAATTTGATATACAACCCAAGACTCCAGTTTACAGTCTCCATGAAACAATGTGCTGAGCTTTGGGAGACCAAGACATGTTCTTGGAGGCAGGACACGTGGACGATTGCCTCGGCTCGGAGCGGGTAATGTATCTTTCCTAGTGTGTATCAACCATAAAACTCGCTTGTCATTAACCCATTGCTTCACCAGCCTTATTGTGGTCTTCATGGTTGTGACTGGTCACTTTATAGGGCAGTTCAGCGTCCAATTCTCCTGGGGCAGTGGTCTTCCCAGAATTGCTCCAGTTGTACCACTTGCAAGTCTCTCGTCTCTCGTCACTTGTCCGAGTCTCCTTACATTTGTCGCTTAATTTCCCTTTACCAGTCAGTCATGGAGGAGTTACAGAAAAAGCATAGGCAGGAGCAGAAAGATCTTCGGTCACGAGTTACGCAGAAGAAAAATTCTGCAACTAAGAAAACGCGCAAGGGCGTCAACGATGAGTGTGCAAACCTCGAAAAGCAACTCAAGGAGCAGCAAGAGCTGGAGCTCTCAGCGCTGAATGGCAGTCAGGAAGCAGAGATATCCAGTACTGGAGAAGACCTTGCAGGAAACTCAGAAGAGTACGTTCCGAATGTTGGAGACCTTGATGAGTCAACAAGGACTCCACAGTTGTCACCTGTAGCAGCGGCACCTGATCACATCAAGAAGCCAAACCGTCAAAAAGTCAGATTAGCCAGACGGGCTGCTGAACAGGAAGTGGCAGCAGTACAAGCTGCCAAAGAAGCCTCCCACTTACCAAATCTTCGCGAAAAGGAGCGAGAAGTAATGCGAACAGCATATACTTCACGTGGTCTTAAAGAGAAGGAAATACGATCTGACGGCCATTGCTTGTATGCTGCAGTTGCGGACCAGCTGATCGACTCTGACATTGGCTTGAAGCCAAGAATTGATGTTGATACTGTGGACTTCAATCAAGAATCTTCAAATCTTGGCTACCAGGTTACGCGACAGGTAACAGCAAACTATATATCGAAGAACCCAGATGACTTTGCGCCCTTCCTGGAAGAGCCTCTAGAGGAGTACATCAAAAGGATTCGCGACACTGGTGAGTGGGGAGGACATCTTGAATTGTTAGCATTGGCGAGAGCGTATGGTGTCAACATCAATGTACTGCAAGGTGATGGCAACGTCGAAGAAATAGAGTGCGGGTCAGAAAAGACTACCAACCCACTCTGGCTTGCCTACTATCGCCACAATTTCGGACTAGGAGAGCACTATAATTCCTTACGCCGTACAGCTCCAGGGTAATCATACCTACTCCGTTCATCCTCATTCTTTTGCTGCAATTGGGCCATCATGCCGCTGTATCCAAATGTGCTTAGGCGTCTCGCCTATGCCTCCAAATACTAACCCAATCGGTTCCTTTCCCAATCGCATGCGTGCGTGCGGGCTGCCAATGCGCTATTCGCTCCAAGCCTTCGGCACTTGGCTCTCCCAAAGTGCCTTCCTTCACGCGACCATCTTCATCATATGGGATGTTTGTGCCAGGATGACCGAGATGCTCGACATACACTTGAGGTGGTAACGCATACGGAGGCCCACCAGTCTTGGGGTCTTTGTACGTCGGAAATTCAATACAGATTAAATTACCTGAAGGAGGCCGGGCCAGAAGCTGTGAAAGACGAAGTGCCCACATCGAACGCAGACCTGGTGGAAGAGCCGAGAGAAACTGCAGGCTTGTTATTATTTGACTCCTTGCAGGTCTACAGCGTAATCCATAGTGAGGTACCGGTCAAACGACTGGAGCTTTACCGTATAGTCATAGATGATATCGAACAAACCCCCCCCCTCGACGCCCTTAATCCAGTCGTCGCTGAAGAAATCACCATGAAGAAAACGGATGCGTCCACCGCCAGCTGATCCCTCCCTGGGCGGGTATTTGTGCCCGTTGGCCTTCTGCTCTTCAACACATCTCTTCACCGCGGTCTCGCTGACCTCGAGTCCATATGCATCATACCCGAAGCTTGCCAAGAGCAAGACATCGTATCCCCTCCCACATCCGGGTACCAGTGCTTTCTTGCGTCGTCTTTCCCCATGGCAATCGTCTCTGAAGCACGAACCGAGTATCTCACGCTGGTCCTTGAGCATGTCTTCGAGGGCAGGATTGGGCAAGCCTTTGTCAAATGGCAAGAAGTCCCCCTTATCCCACAACGTAGACCAGCGCTCTGCGTGGTTCGATGTGTCTCCAGCAAAATGGGCTAGTAGTTTAGCTCTGTCGTCTGTTGGCGTTTGTGTCATGCTGTAACCACTTCAAATTTTCAGTCGATCTTCGAGGTATAAACGTGTACTGGGATTGCTAGGACATGTATAGGAGTGGGGATGGGGGGGTTTTTGGAGCAGTTGAACATCGAGTGGCATGGCTTCAGTGGTTCATTTTCCGGCTCCACGCTATGGCGTCATGTCTGGCGGGGGGCAGGACCGCTCGACATGCGTGTCGGCGACACTGACGACTCCACGAGTGCATCAGTAGTCCTGACGGCATATACACGATGATGTGACTTCGTTGAAAGCTTGGTGACCGCGAGGAACAAATACCTCATGCCGTAGAGCAAGCAGTACGAGTACTGGGCTGCAAACATAGGTACTCCCCACTGTACTGCACCACTGTCCCCCTGCGCTGCGATAACGATAAGGTACTAACTACTCGTATGCACTGGCACGACTGGGTTTCCGCGCACGCTAACTAAGGTACGACTAGAGTAATTATCTTAGTGCCATTTTTAGCACACTAAACCCGATAATATCTGTCGCTAACCTTTCTAGGCTAGAGTGCGCGGAAACCAAGTGTGCGCGGAAATCCCGTGCATACGAGTACAGTGCACCACGGGCTACCTACCTTATCTAACCTGGGGATATTTTGAAGAAGCTCGAACGGTTATACCGGCACTTTGTCCCCCCAAAGTTATCTAACCACATCATCTCCTCACCGACTACCTTACTGCACCCAACACCGTGCATACGGAGGTCCCGTACGCATATACTGTACGCTATTCGCTATTCGCGATAATGTTTTTATTTCCTACTACTACTCGTCGTTCTGCATCGTTGTCCGCTTCTCATCCTTCTCGAGACAAGCTCTGTCCTACAACGTTACTGCTTGAAATGCTTGCACATTTGCCTCGACACGCCAGAAAACAGCCGATGGCTCGTAACTACGTACATGACCCGGTGACACTATAAGCATCAGAGCTGCAGATGCTACGATATGGTAAATAGCAATCATATAACTTTTAATATCCTATATCTCTACTCTAACTAGCCTTATTTGATGGTCCTGTTGTACGCCTTATGGATCTAAAAGAATGCATCACAATATGGAGAACTGCAACGCTCAGGAAGCGCCACGAGATGATTCGGAATTACAGTCTCATCAGGTCGATAAGGAGACCAGACCTCAGGAGGACTTTCCACGCTCGGGCTCACCTTCAATCGTTGTACCTATCGACAATGCCAACGAAAAGCAAAAAGATGTGGAAGCGGCGGGGGTTACCACAGCCGCCTCGTCAATAGCCCCAGTGCCAGTAAAGGTGCCGAGATCAAAGCGTAGAGGCTTGTTTGGACGATTCTCGATACTCGCCGAGTAAGTGATTTGGGAGTCGTTTCCCCATGCTCTCAGCCCTTTAATAAGTCTGCATACGATGTTTCGGAAGCATGTCGAATTTTCATCTCCCTTTTCTTTCTCCTGATATATTATGAGGCTCAACTTTAGAATCCAAAAGGCATTGCTGACTCCGGAATTACAACAGGGTGGAAGAGCCGCAGCATTACCCAAGAGGAACCAAATGGTACATCACTTTTGTGATAGCAATGGCAGCTGTGGCAGCTCCGCTAGGAAGCGCCATTATCCTCCGTACGACTGTCCAGTATCTGACATTTTGTTGGACATGGGCTGACAGTCTTGGCAGCTGCCCTGCCTGACGTTGCAAAAGAATTCAATAGCACAGCGACAGTTACTAATCTTTCCGTTGCCTTTTATATGCTCAGCATGTCTATATTTCCTCTCTGGTGGTCGTCGTTTTCCGAGACTCTCGGCCGGCGCACAATATACCTTGTCTCTTTCGCTTTGTTCTTGTTGTGGAACATACTTGCTGCTGTATCGACTAATATAGCCATGCTAATTGTTATGCGCATACTCGGTGGAGGAGCCGCTGCTAGTGTTCAGGCAGTAGGTGCAGGCACAATCGCGGATATTTGGGAAGTCAAGGAGAGAGGGAATGCCATGGGAATGTTTTACCTTGGACCGCTATGTGGACCTCTTCTTGCTCCGATAATAGGAGGTGCCTTAGCACAAAAACTGGGATGGCGGAGTACGCAATGGTTTCTTGCCGGCTATGGTGGAGTGCTGTTGGTCTTCCTCTTTTTCGCATTGCCGGAAACATTAAAGGCTATCAAGCCTATACTGGATGAAGTTGAGGACACGACCCTCGGAGCATCAAGTAAAGTACCAGCTTTGAATAGGATTAGCTCACGGCAGATCATGAAACAAAAGGCGAAGAAGTGGCTCAAGATGGCGAAAAGAGTATTTATCGACCCTCTCAAGATCCTGCTGTACCTGCGGTTTCCAGCCATCGCTATAACCGTGTATTACGCCAGCATCACCTTTGGTAGCCTCTATATGCTGAACATCAGTCTTGAAACCACCTTCTCCAAGCCACCCTACAACTTCTCTACCATCATCGTCGGCTTGACCTATATCCCTAATTCCGTCGGCTACTTCCTCACTAGTCTGTTCGGAGGCAGATGGACCGACGCAATCATGGCCAGGGAAGCCAAGAAGGCAGGAAGATACGATGCAAAGGGTAAGTTGGTCTACCGGCCAGAGGATCGAATGCGAGAAAACGCATGGATTGCTGCATTCCTCTACCCCGGCGCCTTGATCTGGTACGGCTGGACAGCACAAAAGGGCATCTTCTGGGTCGTCCCTGTAAGCCCTCCTCCCTTCACCCCACTTACAAACCCCCCTTCCAACCCCCACTCCCCCCTTTCAAACCCAAATCCTAACAACCCCGGCTCCCGCAGCTCATCGCCAACTTCTTCTTCGGCGTCGGCAGCATGCTCATCTTCGCCATGGCGACCACCATGCTAACGGAATTCATGCCCAAGCGCGCCTCCTCGGGCGTCGCCGCCAATAATTTCGTCCGCAACATCTGCTCCTGCGTCGGCGCGATCATTGCCGAGCCGCTCATCGCCGCGATTGGGAATGGATGGCTGTTTACGGGCATTGGAGTGCTGGCGGCAGCGAGCAGTGCGGTTATTTGGGCAATGAGAAGGTTTGGGCCGGCGTGGAGGGAGCGCATGGATAGGGAGATGGGGTAGGGTGTGGTGGTTGTGAAGAGGGGTATTAAGGGTTTGAGGAAGGTGCCTTGCGACAAATCAACGAATGCATTATGAAGAGCGTTTGATATTACGAAGTTTACATTGATGTCCACGAGGTCTTCCGATATCAAAAAGTTGAACTCGACCTCTATTTCCGCATCCCAACTTCCCATCCACCTACCTTGCTCGCTCTTGAAACACATCCACATCCACGTCCACGTCCATCCTCGAACCAGCTCTACCTGTCGTTGCGATTTTCACTTCGACGGGTATGTGATTTGTTTGTTTGTTTGTTTATTTACTGTACTTAGCTAGTCAGTCAGTCAGTCAGTCAGTCAGTCAGTTGGCTTGTTAATTAGTCTAGTAGCTAGGTACTGCAACTCAATAAACAGGATGCCCCCATACAGTACAGTAAATTCAAAACCACAGACCCCCCACCCCCCCCTCTTCTCCTTCACTTCATGTACTGTAACCTCTCGTCTCGGGTTAACAAGCCAGAAGCTAGAACCCCCCCCCCCCCCCCTCGACGCCTTGGTGCTTACCACCGGTTGGGATGTTTCCTGCACGTGGGAGGGGTTTGGTGTTGGGGGGTCTTTTGGTGGTGGTGGTGATGGTGATGGTGATGGTGATGGGATTTGATGGGGTGGGAGGATTAAAAAGGGGGTGGTGTATTTTGATGTTGGTTTGATGTACAAATTTGATACATAGCATGCATGCTATAGAACTGACGATGAAAAAGTCGTACAGTCGTAAGGATAAAATAGTCCATGCTCTCTCTATGTGACCGAACATTGACGAATACATAAAGTCGTTGAACACATCAGGAGTACAAATGGTATTACAGTATGCCGCCCATGATACAAAACACATTCAACTTGCCGTCTGTTCTGATCTCTCTTGCTTTCTCTCCTTCACCACCCCGATAGTCAAGGCAAGCAGAAAGCTGAGACGAATAAGACGAAGAGAAAAAGCAAACAACAGCCAAAGAGGCAGAACACATATCTCACATCCCCTACCCATATCAAAACGCAAAAATCCCTTTCAACATCCCCTTGACCCCGCCCCTCCTCTCCCTAGGCGGACTCCTCTCCCTCTCCCTCCTGGCCCTACGCTCCCGTCTTTCCACCTCTTCTGCCTCGCTAAGTTCCCTGAGTCTCTTCTTCAACTCCTCTTTCTCCGCCCTTCTCTTCCTGCGTTCCTCGTCTTCTTCAGGGGTGCGGGTGAGGGGTTTGTCACTGCTACGTCTCTCGCTGCGGTGCGTGGTGTTTCTTCTGGAGAGTTTGGGGCGCTCGCTGGGTTGCGGCTGGTCTGAGTGCGTGGGGGGTGGGCGCTCCGTGGCGGATTTGGAGAGGGTGGGTCTTGAGGGCTTTGGTTCTGAGGGTCTTGCTTCTGGTTCTTTTTCTCGGGAGGTTCTGCTGCGCCGGCTGGTTTCGGAGCGGCTTAGTTTCGGGCGGTCTGTTTCTGATCTTCGCGACTTGGGCCGCTCTTTCTCTGCCGCACTCGCCTCGGTCACCGTTCGCGAACTTCGCTTTCTCCGTTCCTTTTCTCTCTCCTTTTCCTTGGGCGGCTCCATAACCCCCTTTGGTGTACTTGCGTTAACGTCACTTTCTCTCCTTTTCCTCTCGGGCCTAGAAGCGGTCTCGTTGCTTTTCGTACTCGATTTACTGTAGCGGCGTTCGCGCTCCCAGCCCGCGCGTTTACGACGGCGCTTTTCGGATGTTGGGGAGGGAGGTGCGGCACCAACCGCAGAAGGTTCTTCGGGGATGACGGAGTCGGTGGTTATGGGCGGATCTGGGGCAGGAGGAGGAATATCGTCTGCAGGTGTGGGTTCTGGTAGTGGGTCTGACGGAGCTGACTCTGTTGCTGCGGGAGTGGGGTCTGCAGGTGGATCGGAAGCGGGATCTTTGGTGGGTGCGGGAGCTGGATCTTCCGGAGGTGGCGGGGCTGGATCTTCGGCAGGAGGGGGAGCTGGCTCGTCGGCAGGAGGGGGAGCGGGCTCGTCGGCAGGAGGAGGAGCTGGCTCTTCGGTGGGAGCAGGAGTAGTCGCTGGAGGTGGATCCGCAGGAGTTTCTTCTGACGACGGTTCGGCTGTTATTGCTGAAGGCGGTTCTGTGGCCTCTGTACTGGCTTCTGTCGTTGCTGGGGTTGATTCTGCGGATGGCTCTGTGGTGGCTTCGTCTGTCGTACTAGGAGCTGTATCTGGGGCAGGATCCGAGGCAGCTCCGTTGACGGCTGGAGATTCTTCAGGAGGAGCTTCTTCTGGAGTCGCTGATTCAGTGTTTTCCGCGGGAGGTGCTTCGGTTTTCACTTCTTGTGGAGGTTCAGCAGCAGCATGGTCAGGCTCAGCCGGAGGAGCTGGATTAGAGGCTTCAGCGTCATCAGCAGGTTTTGCGTTCTCGGTGGCTGCAGGTTCTTCAACTAGTGCTGCATCCTCAACCGAAGCGGGTTCGCTAGTGGGAGCCACCTCCTCTGCCGGTGCGATCTCATCTTTGGGAGCATCCTCGACCTTGGCAATCTCCTCTTTTGGCAGATCTTCAACTGGCGCGGCAGGCTCGGTTGAACTCGGTTCTGCAGCGGCTTCCGTCTCGCCCCCATCATTATCCCCTGTTGGTGGTTCTTCGTTTGGGATGGCTGCCTCTATTTTCTCTGCTGATGGTTCTTCTTCGACTGGGTTATCTGCAGCGGGCTGCGCGGCGTCTGGCTGTGGGGCTGCGTCTTGTTGCCAAGTTCCGGGCATCTCCTCGGGTGGCGAGCTCTCTGCTGCAGGCTCTGGGCTTGTTTCATCTGCTGCAAGCTCTGGCTCGGTAGGTGCAGCGTCTTTGTTTTCGCCCTCAACTGCACCTACGTCGGTTGGTGTGCTCTCAGAAGGTGAAGCTTCTGCTGAGGTAGCATCTGCCGGTAGATTATCTGCTGCAGGTGCCTCCGTATGTGCCTCCTCTGGGTTTCCCTCCGCTGCAGGGATTTCGGCTGGAGTAACATCAACTGAAGGAGCGTCGGTCGTCGATTCGGCTGGTGGAGCATCTGCTGGCTGTTCTTCTGCCAGTTTCTCTTCTGCCGGCTTCTCTTCTGCTGGCGGAGTATCCTCTGGTGGAGCATCTGCTGACTTGTCTTCTGCCTGCTTGTCTTCTGCTGGCGGAGCATCTGCTGGCGCAGCGTCTGCGGGAGCTGATTCAGCTGGAGGTTGTTCTGTCGAGGGAGGATTAGCCGGGGTCTCCTCGACAATAGGAGGAGCCTCGGTTGGAGGGGGTTCGGTCGGAGCGGCACTGACAGGAGCAGCGTCGGCTGGAGGAGGATCAGGTGCTGCAGGGGGGGCAGCCTTTCCCTTTGACTTCTTCGACGGCTTTTCCGGCTTTTCTGACCTCTTCTTGCTTGAGTTGCCCTTTGTCGATTTTTTGTTCTTAGATTTGTTCGACTTGCTCTTGTCTGCAGTAGGAGGTTCTGGTGCAGCGGGCGGTGGTGCATCTTCAACTGGTGGCGTAGAGTCATCTACTTTCGCTGGCTCTGCCGGAGCTTCCGCGGGTGGAGACTCAGTCACGGCTGGATCAGAAGAGGGTTCTGCCACAGGTGGGTTAGAGGGGGTGTCCGTAGGGGGTATCTCCTCTGGTGCTGGTTCTGATGGCGCTGGAGGGTCTGAACTCGCTTCTGATGTCTCAGCATCGGCTGGTGGAGCCTCTTCCTATACTGTGTTAGTTATTCTGCTATCATCTGGAAGCCAAGGCCTAGCTTACGCCATTTGCCTCTTTCACCCCTGCCCCGTTGCTTTCAGCAGCTGCCTCAGTTGGCGTTGTTTCAGCTTCCTTCGGTTCGCCTGCGGTACTATCAACGTTGACAGGTGTTTCTTCCGCAGGCGCATCGTCATTCGCTTTGGGAACAGCTTCTTGCGAGTCAGAAGGCTCACTTGTCTCAGGCGGAGGCTCAGTAGTGCTTTCGTCTGAATTTGAAGGGCCATCATCGACAACTGCTACGTCACTCGCTGCACCTTCTCCGTCTAGGGGATTGTTCTCCTCTAGGGTGAAATTAGTAAACAACATTCCTCACCCGTATATCCCGGTTGAATTTAATGAAAGTACGTACCTGGTGCAGTTTCTGGCGTACCATCAGGGCCAGGGGGCTCTCCATCTTGCGTGTTTGCTACGCCTTCACTGGCATTGCCCTCAGCAGGCTCTTCTGGAGATGGGGCAGGAGGTTGAGGTTGGTGTATCGTGTAACAAGGAACATTGGTAAACTGTAAATTTGCACGGTCAAATGTCTGGTAGTAAAACATAGGAGGCTTGTGGTAGGAGAAAGCCATTTTGAGGTAGGATATGAAGGAAATGGTACCTCGGGTTTATCCCATGACGGAGACGGAGACCATTGCTCCCTCTTATTCTTCCTGTTACCCATGTCGAATCACTACCAATCGATTGGGTAATGTGGGATAAGCGAATAATCAGAAGAAACGAATCTCACTCGTCTCGTAAAAATGAGAATAGCAAATCATTATAAGCAACGTCTCGATAGGACCAAGCAAGCTGTGTGACATAGATCGAAAGCAGAAAGAAAGGCAGCATATCCGGCTCTCCCAACAAAGCCACATGGTCCACGGAGACGAGGGAGAAAGGGTCGTCCATCACCCTCTTCATAGAATTACCGTCTTGGGTCGTGGAAACCCATGCTGGATTTAGCCAATGATAAATGAACAATGGCTCACTGGTGCCACGTCAAAAAAGAGTTTCAGTAAGTGTATGTAGCCGGCACGCAATCTGGTTACGATGCATGGTCGTGGTGATACCGTTTACTAGGAGTACATTAGCATTGGCTTCTTGCATGACGAAAAGTCCTGTGAGTGGCGCCTTACTCTTCCACTTTGGTGTCCGGTTTAATCCTATTGCTGCCCAATGTCCTTGTGCATGCAGTAGCGCTCCATGGCTGTGAGATGACCTCAACATTG
>JAABUV010004738.1_pt1 | contig 16015 bp, 18 predicted proteins | sample 5559971 | NCBI WGS metagenome assembly JAABUV01 (sample SAMN10711881, study PRJNA513362) | rock metagenome | isolation source: Antarctica rocks | place: Antarctica: Victoria Land, Knobhead nord | collected 2015-12-19
TACTAATCTATACTAGTTTTTATAGAATTAATCTTAAGATTTCCTTACCTAATAATATATAGGTTAGATAGTTAGATTTAGTAGAAAGAAAGCTTAAGACCTAGCGTTAGAGGCTATTCCTAATTAGGATCTATATAGCTCTATACTTACGCTGTATACCTACTAATACTGTATATATCCTTATAGGCCTATAATAAACTAAACATACATCTAATCTCGCTTCGAGATGGCGATCCTCTAGTACGTTCTGTTGAATAAAGTAACCATCGAGTTTGTCCTTTAACCAAGACGATATGCTCAAGTCCCCTCTGCTACATCTCGATAAGAAGTAGAATTCCAATATAACAAGAATTCCCAACCTCTCCCTTCTCCAATGATGTTCAACCAGCACTGCCCATCCCGATTCCCCTACAGCCACTCTACAATTCCTCCTCTCCCTCCTCCTCCTCCTCCGTCCTAAACCCAAAACTAAACAAAACACAAACAAAACATACGCCCTCCTCCCTACCCCTAACTCATCCTCCCAACCCTCCGCACAACCACCCCCATCCTAGTCCACTCCAACATCATCCCTAACCCCTATCTGAAATAAGTCCGATTCGGTAAAACCACAGCGATCGTGACTGATGCTGATGGTGGATTGTTAGGGGAGAGAGGGGAAAGTGGCGGTTTGTCTGTTGGGAGGGAAGGCTAAACATCAGATTGGGGTTTGTGCTGGGATTGGGGGAGGTGGGGAGGTGGATGGGGAAGATGGGGAGGGGTTTTAAGGGGGAGGGGGGGTTTTGGGGTAGAGGGATTGGGAGAGGAGGGATGAGAGGCGGGGGGGGGGGCTAAGGGGGTGGAGGTAGTGCTGCTTAGTTATGGGCGGTTGATTGGGGATTTAGTAGGTTCGTTTCTTTTGCATGTGATCTTCTTTGCTTCTCCTAGCCATGGCCGAGGTCGACGACTAGTTCTAAGAGAATGGTTTCTTCTACAACCGTTATTTCAAGTTCACTCTAAAAAACCTTGAGTAACTGTCCCGCCTCTATATTCTCGATACATAAGTACTGAGGCTAATCTTCACCCTCTTCCACAGCAAACCTCCACCTACGCCCCCCTCCACCACGCCGCCTGGACCTGGTGGGAAAAAGCAACCAAAGCGCACAATTCAACAGGTATGTATCATGACATCTACGAGGCGGAAGCCGGATACTAGGAGAATGTCTATTTGAATTTCTAGCCGACGGGTCTAGGCGCTACGAGGTTTTTGAGAAGGGGGAAGGGGTAGAGGGAGAGGGAGGGATTGTGGGGGAGTAGGGAGGTAGGGGGGGTTTTGTAGGGAGTGAGGTTCCTGGGCACTGAGGCAGCGGAGGAATATAGGGACTAAGGTACGTCCAATATTCTCTGCCACAGAGTAACTAGATGCTAAGACATCCAAGGATCTAGACACCAGACCTTGATCCGGCGACTCTACACCTAAACCAACCCCTGTCTAGCTCCCATTTGGATGTTCCTCCCATCACAGCAAGCAGCACGCACGATCTCATCACTAAACAAATTAAGGCGTCAAAAGTTTCAAATATAGCCAGCCAGCCAGCCAGCTGCTCCTCCCTTCTCTCCCCCCTCCTCTATACTCCACCGAACAATCTTACCACCTAAACCACAACATCACATCTCCACCATAATCCACACCCAAACAACTAACAACAGCAGCACAAAAAAACAACACCAAAATGGAAAAAACAGCACCCACCGACGCCTCCACCTCCAAGTCCCTTTGAAAACCCCACCAGCAGCCGCTAGGATCCTACCCACCACTCCGCATCCAAAAAAAAAAACCTCTTTCACCCCCCACCCTTTCACAACCTCCCCCCTCCTCCCCTCATCAACATCAAAACCCCCCAATCCCACCATCAGCCTTAACCTTAGCCCTCCCCTCCTCTCATCGGAAGCTTCTATCAAGCGTAGGCAATATTCAAAAAACAGCCACTTACGAAACACCAAAACACCAAGAACAGAAAAAGATTAAAGAGAAAAAGGGGGAAAATATTGATAAGGTAGATTAGGGGAATGGGTATGGGGTTTGCTAGGTGTCGAATCTGGATGGGCGATTGGAAGGCGGTTCTTAGGTGTAGAAAGGGGGAACTTGGAACCGGGACTGGGCTTGGGCCTGGGAAAGGGTGGGGTAGGAGGGGAGTGATAGGGGTGCAATGTGGTTTGAAATGGTGGTTTGGGATTTAGGATAGGGGTGGAGAGGGGATTGAGATTAAGAATTAGTTAGGGAGGGAAGAGGGCGAAGGGGGACTTAGACTAAGAGGGCGTTGGAGTATTCATTCTAGGCGGGGAGAAGAATGGAGAGCGTTGAGGAGGGGTGAGATTCCGCTGGTAGAGATGGGCAGAGGGGGGGAAGGAGATGATGTTGGACATGGGGGACTGGGACGGGTTTGGGTTTGGGTCTGGGGTATTCTTGGCATCCGTCCAGCTCCAGCGTTCAAGTTTCAGCTCTCGATGCTGAAATGTGTAGGCAGAGTGAGAGGCGTATTTGCTGCAGGGAGTTAGGTCGGTATCTATTCTTGTCATTGAAAGGTTTGAGAGACCTTTTCCGCGTTATTCATTAAGAACCTCATATACGCAAAACCATGACCAACCCATCTAAATCCCCACTCCGCCCCCCTCAACCTCCCTAACCATCCCCCCCTTCTCCGCTTCCCTCTCAGCCTCCATCTCCTCCACAAGCCCATATTCCCTCGCCTTCGCATCAATGCCCTCATCAGTCAGAAACTCCAACTCCCTCGCCGCACGCACATAGCTGATGTTCTCACAGTAGCCTTTGGCGAAGATGATGTCGATTTCCTCGAGGGAGCGCTTGGCCGTTTCAGGGTAGGTAAAGTAGATGAGGGGGAGGAAGCAGGCGTTGACGACGGCGAAAAAGAGGTAGGTGCCCCAGTGGATGTTGGTGATCATGATGGGGGTTATCATCACTATTACTGTTGTGGGGGGGTTGCGTTAGTGGGATTGTCTAAGTAAGATAGGGGAGGGAGAGATTGTAGACGACGTACGGAAGTTGAATAGCCAGTTTGAGCAGGTGGAGAGAGCATTGGCTTTCTGGCGTGTTTTGATGGGATTGATCTCGGCAGGGTACAGCTGGACCAATTAGCCACTGCCTCGTCTTGAGAAGGGACCGGGATAGACTGACCCATGGTAGCGGTAACCAACTTGCTCCAAAACTGGCGATATATGTGAAGAGCCCCACCGCAGCGCCCTTTGCAGCTGCTGTGGTACCTGGAATTAAACAAGAAAACACCAGCACCATACTCAAGCACTGTCCCACTGTTCCCCAGAGAAACAGCTTTCTGCGCCCGACTCGCTCGATAATGAACCAAGATACTGTTGCAAAGATAGCATAGACAATCATGTTGACCCCACCTAGCAGCAGCGAGATATTATGCGACTGATGGATCGACTGCTCAAACAAAATTGGAAAATAGTATATGACTGCATTACATCCACCGACTTGTTGCATGAATTGCGAGGACACCCCGAGCATCATGCGACGGAAATGCTGGGTTCTACCTCCTGTGAAAACGGCTTTGAACGGCGTCCCCTTTCGACCTGCATAGCCCGAGGCGCGGATACTATCAAGTATAATCTGTTTCTGCAACTGTGTCTCCTTATCTTCCCGTTCGAGCCCACGCAGAGCAGCAATGACAGTTTCTCCTTCTTCGTAACGTTCGCGGGTGAGGAGCCAGCGGGGAGACTCAGGGAGCCAGATCATGCCGAGAACGACGATCAGAGCGAACACAATCTGGAAAGCGATAGGAAAGCGCCAAGATAGATCGGCTGGGCCACTAATTGCCTTTTGTTAGTCACCGAGGTTCGATTTTAGTAGGAAGAGAAGCGCACTAGCTTGCTCCATAATCAATCCAATATGCCACAAGCGTCCCGAAAGCAATCACGCCGCCTTCGATGCATATCAGGAGACCTCGATTGCTCGTTCGCGAACACTCGGCCTGGTAGGTGGGTATAGTAGACGTATTGATGCCATTGCCCACGCCAGTTATCGTACGCCCGACGATGAATTGAGCCAGCGGCATTGAATTCCGCTCCGCAGTGACTTGGATGAGTACACCAAGTATCATGATAGAGCCGCCCGTGATCATAGCGCGTCGACGGCCGAGGTAGTCTCCGAAAGAGAGGATGAATATGGCACCGAAGAGGCAGCCTAGGTTGGGTGTCAGAGAAGCAGCTATTCCACAAGGAATCGGATTCGAGGATGGGTTCCCATTTACCTATCTCATAGATGGCCGTCACAAATCCTTGCATTGTCGAATTCCCTTTGGTGGCAGTGAACAGATTGTTGAAAGCAGGCGCAGTAATGATACCAGACATGACGCCCTGGTCATATCCAAAGAGAACGAAACCAGTCGTCGCTACCGTCGAGACAGCTAGAGAAAGAGGATGGCCTGTGAGGCCCATGAACTTGGGAGGAGCCATACTTGCTCTAGCCCTTGGACAGCGACAGAGACAAACGTTGATGAAGCAGATCTGGCGGCAGTGAGATGGGTATACTACCCATGGTCGAGGTGAAAAGACCTCGGTGCATACTCCGTCATCCAATGCAGAACGTCGTCAACGGTGCGGGCAGGATATGCACGTACCATGCATGATGCCGTGCTTCTTTCGAGATCGGACATCTTCATTGGCTATTGAAGCAGATATGGAGGCTACTTGCAGGAATCTGCAGAGCTCGGGAAAAGCACTAGCCATGATTAGGCAGTTGCAGGAGAAAAAGGCGGAGAAGGTTTGGATAGCCTCAGCACTTGCAAAGATTAGCTGGAGATCCAACGGGCGGATCAATTCCGCTGCGGTTTTCCTAGAATAGGAGTAAGAGACGACTTTTGACCTACCTTACAGTCACAGATCACTCCGCGAGAACGAATGGCGTTAATCAAAGGCCTTCAATTGTCCTAGTAATCACAGAAAAATTCCATCCCCTTCATTCTTCGCAACACCAACAAAATACCCAAAATAAAACTCTACATAGCAACCGCTCCACCCGTCGTATCCCATGTCGTGGCAAGTCTGGCATCCGTCATTTCTGGGCAAAAACCATTAAATTTCAATCTGTCCTTCTAACGTCTCATTCCACGACAAAGATACATGTCACTTAGCCCACAGGCGTACCTAGATCTTGGTACCCTTCGTCTTCGACGTTGATCCTGAACGGAATTGACAGAAAGCTCCTAATATGAACGGTAAACACGTTTTGGTGTTCAGGAACCCGGGTGAACCTCGGCATTACTGACGGATGCCATGCCACGACATGGGATACTCCCCACAAAGCCCAACCCCCACAACCCCCACAAAACCCCAGCCTCGACATCATTTATAGCACTCTACTCACCTAACGTCCACACCTAAACGCGCACCCTCCACCCCTTATCCCATCTCCAAACTCTTTCTGAAGCTACCCTACAGGTCCATCTCCTACATCTACATGTGACAATGTCGCTCCCACTCCCCTACCTCGCTATAGAAGGGTATGCTTCGATCTTCCGTGCATCTTCCGTCGGCGTCGAGGCGAGTAGCGCAGCTATAGTGTTTGAGACGGAGGGGATATGGAGCTGGGTGAATTCTGAGGGCGGAGAGTTTACGTCCAGATATTGAAGAGAATAAAGTGCTTGTGCCAGTATGTAAGGCGTTCTATGTTAAGTCTATATTCATCATCATCAAACGCAGTGATCTATCTAAACATATCATCACAGTCCCCGTACCAAAATCATCATCCTCATCAGCGAATCCATCACGCCTTCTCATTAGCCATCATAGCCGCCTTCCTCTGCTTCCTCGCCGCAGGACTAAACGCCGACTTGACCGTCTTGAACCCACCCAGATACAACCAACTGCAGAAGAACACTACCACAAAATTGAAAATGCAAAATGCCCAAACTACACCATAATCCCTCCATTTCGTGGAGTAATACACGTTGAAGCCAGCTGCGAACTCGTCGCCGTTTGCATACTGGCAAAACTCGCACAGGCCGCCGGTGCCGTTCTGCACATAGCCACCGGCTTTCGCAATGAATGATGCGGTGTATGATTCGCAGGTCTGGCCTGGGTGGGGTGGGAAGCGGGCGACCTCGTTGGAGCCGCACTGAACGGGCTGGCCGTGGACGGCGACGCTGAGGAAGCCGGAGAGAACGTAGCGGAATGGTGTTACGTAGTACATCCAAGCTTGCCAGAACTGGACAATTCAAAGATTAGTGAATTTATTCGATAGAAGGAGCTGCTGGGAATTGGGACTTACATGAGGTAATGCGGCGAATGGGACAACGACTCCGCAGAAGGCTACGACGAAGAGGAAGAGAATAGGCACGAGAAGGGAAGCCAATAGCGCGTTGGGAGAAAACGAAGCGATGGCTTGACCGAAGCCGACGTAGAAGATCTCGAAGAGCATGAGCATCATCCAGGTGTAAGCGCTGGCGAGCTTGCCCACGTGGTGGCCGATGGCGGGCCACCACCAGCAATGAAAGTAAAGAGTCCCAGCGAGCAGAGAGTACGGTATCTCCACCAAGACAGCGCCAGTGGTCATCGCAACCCATGAATAGATCTTCGAATTCTTCTCACGGCTATTGTAGAGATTGCGAAAGTGCAAAAATTTGGGTTGAAGTTGTTGAATTAGAGGTGGGGCGATCGTGAGAGTCATGAAGATGGAGAACAGTCGAGACTGCATGTCAATGCTCTCAAAGCCGATATGGTAGAAGGTGAAGCTGTTGAAGAGACCAGTTACGATGTGTAACATGAATTTTCCAACCATGTAATCCGGGGTACGCCAGTAATTGGTGAATGAGCGCCGAACGACTGTAAGCACCTGTGTACTGAGTGGCATAGCATATTCGCGATCGTCTTTGAGTGTCTCACTTAGTGGAGCGTTGCGCCTGGAGCTGATCATAGCTTGGATTTCTTGGGTACGCTCCCCGTGTTCAGGTGATGAAGCCCAGACGTCGCCCCAATCTTTGCCCTCGTAGTTGGGGTCGCCAGCACCGATAGCTTCAAGCATATATTCGGCAGGATTGGCACGAGGCGAGCATTTGTGAGCCCCGTTGCGCTCAAAATAGTGGATGAGGTGTTTGGAGCCTTGGCCAAGCTCACCATGATAAGCCACACGGCCGCCGGACTTCAGGAGGATCAGCTCGTCGAAATAGTCGAAAAGAACACTGGATGGCTGGTGGATTGTTACAAGTAAAGCTTGACCACTGTCTGCCAGCTTACGGAGAAAGCGAATGATGTTGAAGGCGGCTCCGGAATCCAAACCCGACGTAGGCTCGTCCAGAAACAAGAGCAACTCTGGTTTGCTGGCCAGCTCGACACCGATCGTCACTCGTTTGCGCTGTTCTTGATTCAGTCCTTCTCCAATTTGGCCGATGGTGGCTCCAGCGATACTTCGCATCTCTAGTAGGTCAATGATTCGCTCGCAATACTCATACTTTTCCTTGACCGGCACCTCTTTGGGCTGCCTCAGAATTGCGGAGAAGCGGAAAGCCTCTCGAATGGTGGCCGTTGGCTCATGTACATCCATTTGTTCCGCAAACCCTGTCGCTCTTTGGAAAGACTTCGGCAGTGGTCTGCCGTCCACCATGAATTCTCCAGACACTATACCGAAGTTGATCCTTTGAGCCAACGTGTTTAGCAATGTTGATTTGCCGGCCCCCGAAGCGCCCATTAGGGCGGTCAATCTACCAGGCCTGACGAAACCTTGAACATCGTTGAGCAGCTTTCTCTCACCCTTTCCGAGTGGTATTGTGTAATTGACGTTGGTGTATGTGAATATTGATTCGTTCCTAGCGACACCTTTGACGGTAGTCGCTTGCTCGGAGTCGGAGCTTGTGGCATCCTCTGAGACTGCCTTTGCATCCCCTGCTGCAGCCATATTTTTCTCTTCGTCTTCTGGAACACTGCCCCGGTCCATTGCGCGTTCAACAGACTTCGGAGCCTGGCCCCGCTTAAATATGGTTACGGCTCCTCCACCTGCATTGGGTTCCTGCATCTCCATGCCAACGGCCGTTAGGAAAACAAAGAACAGCCAGAAAGCGGCGATGATACCGAAGTTACGCCACAGATGAGCTCTTGTGTATGAAAACGCTGACAATATATAGTCTGCACCATTGACGGTAGTCTGCCCAGGTTGACTTCCTCGAATAAGGCAGGACTGGTATTGAGGAGCTGCACCAGGCCCCTCAGGAACGAGGTAAGGTGGGACACATTGAATCTGTAAGTTGTAAAATTCATTTGACATCAAGGCTTCGAATCCGTATTGCACTGGATTGATCCAGATGAGCCACTTGAACCAGGGATGCATCTTGGTTGGCGGAATTAGATAACCGGTGTATACTATCAGAGCTTGAATAGCAACACCTGTCAGCCGAGTGGCCACATCCAATGACTTGCACAGTGCCCCGAGAGCTCGGAAGAAGGAATACATTGACATGGTAATGATCCACAGGATGAGCAGGCTGACGAAGAATTGAGAGGGCGTCCTGGAAAGGTCCGACATAAAATACACAACCAGGTCGAAAATCGTGACCTGAACGAGTACTAGGGGGACGTCGACGAGCGTCTGCGCGATCGCATAAGCTGAAGGACGGTAGAACGAGCTGGGTAGGATTGTCAGCAAATCGCCTGAATTCGTATTCGACGAAACTCACAAGCTCTTGTGTTTGAGTAGTATTGGCCTGCTCGAGAAAGCCGATGTCAGCTCGGCTAGGGCGAGCAAAGCATTAAACAGCAACATGAAAAATAAGACACCACCTCGTGTGAACACGCCGGAAGAGGTCTTCGGCATGTTGAAGAATAAAGAACCAACGATCAGGGCTTGAAAAAGGATACCTCCCCATTTGCCATACAAGGACACGGGGTCCCCAATCATGACTAGGTATTGGCGGTGAGTGCAAGCGGTGACCTGCCCCCAAAAAGAGAGTGTGTAATTCTTCTCTTTGATTGCTTTGGAGCTTGCTGCCAAGCGCTCTTGCCTTTGGGCTTCGGCTTGTTGCTCGAATGACTCGATGTCGCGGATGTTGTCCTGGTATATGCTACTCTTCGCAAACGCAGCTTCAAATTGTTCGGCGGACCGTGGAATACGGTCTTCATATCCTTCTTGGATTTGACGTTCATGAAGATCAGAGACGGAGGTCAAAAAGTCTGCGGTCGTCCAGCGCTGAGGACGAGTAAACCCGAGGCCTTCAAAGTAGCCTGCCGCATCCTCGGCTCGGCCAAAGTACAAGCATTTTCCCTCGTCGATGAGCACGACCTTATCAAAAAGGTCGTACAAACTCTCGCCGGCTTGGTATAGAGCCACAGAGGTGGATATATGAGCCATGTTGGTGAGCGATCGCAAGGACTGTACATACTCCAACGCCGTGCTAGCATCAAGACCGCGAGTTGAATTGTCCCAGCATTGGGTGCTGGCTCTCGTGATCATGGCTTCCGCGATGCTGACACGTTTCTTTTCACCACCAGAAACACCACGTACTATCTCGTCGCCGACCTTGGTATCCATGGTATGTTCAATCCAGAATAGCTTTGACACCACCCGTAGAAATTCTTTGACATAGTCATTTCGGCTTTCACCCTCATTCCGCGAGTCCTTGCCAGGCGTCCTCGTCTTCAATGCGAATTTCAGAGTCTCCTTGACTTTCAACGTAGCGTAATGTAGATCGTCCTCTGGGTTGTACAGCACTTCACCACGGTAATGCTTTCCCATAGTCCTCGAGTCTGTGCCACCATAAGTCACATCACCGTCAATGCTGGTAAAACCGGATCTTTGGTTCGCCAAAACCTTCAGGAATGTTGAGCATCCAGATCCCGGGCGCCCAAGGACCAATAGCATTTCGGCTGGGCGTACACATCCTGTGAAGTTGTTCAAAATCGTCCTGACAGGCGGTTTCCCAACAGCCTTTTTCCCCCTCAGGAGAGCCTTGCACAGCCTCGGAAGGCCTAGAAAGGGGTCACTCAAGGTAGGCTGAAGTGCCGCACCCAGGCCCATGCCTTTCACCGTGAGATTTCGGAACACCAGTCCAACATGTCTAGTCTTTTCCTCTTCTGACTGGGCTTGTCGATTCTTTCCGAACATGCGAGACATCAACCTTTCAATCTCAGCTTGCTCCTGTTCATCTTGGCTAGCTTCGTCATCCGTCATATATGAGCCCTGCCGGCCACTTTGGTTGGTCTTTCTCCGGCTCAAGCTTCTGAAAAGGTCGTCTTCCATCATCTTGTTTGATCCTCTCCGTACGCCACCAGGATGTTGCGGCTTCGTTGATGTGGTGGTTCTTATCGGAGCAAAACCGCCCGTGGTATCAGCCTCCTTCTCGTCTTCCATCTCCGTATTTGGGACTGGGTCGCGAGGGTCGCCGACCACTGCAGCAACAGCGCCAAGCTCGGACTTTGTAGTTGAGGGAAGTGCTTTCTTTCCTTCGCTTGAAATAGGAGTTGCTTCAACGCTGGGAGGGCCGAGTTCATTAAAAGTGGAGGATAATGGTTCATTTCCTGCTGTAGTAGAAGCATCGCTGGTGCCGAGGATCCCGGGGGATGGGTTGATATGTGCAGCGGTGCCATCCGTTGGGGCGAGATACTGTTGTCTGAAGCTGTTTGCGGACGCCGACGGCCAAGCGCCATGTTCGGAGATGTGAGGGCGCTGCGGTTCACTCGAAGAAGCCATGATAAGAGTAGATGGGGTTTTTCAGTGAAGGAGCATTATTTCGATCTCAACTTGAAGCCATGGTTGCATCAAATATCAATTGGACGAGGAGGAATCATGTAATATATTACTTTCTTCACGGAGGCGGAAGCCCTTCGTACTCGTTATTGATTACTCAACCTGCTACATATCGTACCTGGACAGCAGTTTGCCAGGCATGTCTCGATTAGCCGAAGACCAATAGCTAGTCCTATATCATGAAGAGCTTGACTAGTGGGAAATGCATAACTCACTTGCCCACTCATCAGTTAACATCTCAATGGCTTCTCATGCTTATGTGTGACGTGACAAGAGTCAGCACGTCATACTCCGTCTCTGTTTTTGCATGCAAGCGGAGAGAATCTCGTGGTTCGGCACTCGGCATCCTTCCTTCTCCGTGCCAAGATCTTTCGAATCAACTTCCGTGTCCGTCCCGGATAGATTTGGAGCTACAAATAGTCCGCTCCGCACCTTACCCGAGACAAAGAGCATAACTTTATACATAACTTACGTAGTACTTCTATCCTATAAGTCGGTGCTCTTTAATAGCTAGATAGACTACTTAGCTTTAACAGGCTTTATAATCTGTATACTAAGCCTTAGAAGGTTAGCTTCTTATTACAACCTAAGAAGTTATAGTATAGTAAGCGAGGCTTACTCGCTTACTAGGCCTTAGCTAGGATAAGTAGGACGAGTAGGGTAACTACTCGACCTAGCTTACTATAGTCTCCAGCGAAATAGTTATTAGCGTGACAGGAATTATTTAGGAGAGAGCTTACTATAATAATCCCTATTATATTAATAACTATTACCCTTAATATATAGTACTTAAGTAGCTTAAGATAAATAGGAATAATCTAAAGCTATTATAAAAAATTCTTATATCTATATAAGTAATAATATTTCTCTAGTAAATAAGAGCTTTATATAATTATACTTAACTTATATTATCTCTTTTATATAATTATTTCTTAACTATTAGATACTAAATAATATTTAAATACTAGATAAATCTAGTAAAGTCTAATTTATCTTATTCTTAATACTTCTCTTTATAAAGAATTAATCTAGTTAGCTTAAAACTATCCTCTTAAGGGGTTCTTAAGAGGTAGGTAAAAAGGAAGAACTCTAATACTTCTAAGGTTATAGCTTAGCTAATTCTAGTAGATATAATTAATATACCCTTAAATTATTAAAGCTTTTTATATATAAAGGATAATACTAAAAGTCTTTAGTAGAAGTAAACTATATATAACTTCTTACTAGTAGTATAAGGACTAGTTAGGAATATAGTACTACTATCGACGTGGCGTTTATAGTACGTAGTAGCGCTACGCTACCCCTTTACCTATAGTATATAGAGGAGGGAATTCCCCCTAAAGGAAAGGGTAGTAATTAGTCTTACTATTAATAAGAATAGAGAGTTCTATATATATATATATATACGTACTATTTATAGTACTTAATAGCTATATTATTATATAGTACCCTTATATTTTAATTACTTTACCCTAATTAGGGGTAGTAGCCCGACTATTAGTAAGATAAGTAGAGAAGGGTTATTATAAGTATAAGGTAAAAGGGTTAGTTAACTAGTATAAATAACCCGCCTAAATATAAGGGACTAAGCTCGTAGAGAAAGTAAGTCTTAAGAATTAGTTAATAAATTAATAATAGATATATTATAATTATAACTAACTATCTAGGGGTAGCTACTAGGTATATAAACCTAGTCCCTACTACTTAAAACCTAAGAAGTACTATTATAAAGGATATAAGAACTTAAAGAAGAAGTCTTTAAGAGGTAGTAGATATAAGATCTATAATAATATTTATAAGAGTTAGAGTAAGAAATATATATTAATAATACTACTTAAGCGGGTTATTACTATTACTTATTATTAATAGAAGAATTAGAACTAAAGTATCCTTAATATAAAACCTATATTCTTAGGCCGTAGGACCTACGTATATATAATAGGAAGTTAGTATAAGAATATTAAAAATAGTTTAATAATATAATTAATATAATTAAAATAAGTATAGCCTATTTTCTTAATAACTCTATAAAAATCTAATACGCGTTATAGTATATAGCCTTAGACCTTAAGGCTATATAATATAAGTATATAAAGGATATATTAAAGGATAAATAGTCCTAGGAATACTTTAATAGTTTCCTAATAGATTAAATAAAAGATCCTTAAAATTAATATCTAATAACTAGTAAGTACTATTTAAAAGCTAAGTAAAAGGAATATTAAAAGATTATAAACTTTATAAATTACCTTACTAGGTTAGAAGGATAACTTAAGCTATTAATAGAGTATATACTTTATAATAACCTCTTAAATAAGTTATATAAAGATCTTTATAATTAACTTATAATATAATCTAATATCCTAGAGATAAGGGATACTCTTATTATATTAATAACCTAATTAAAGCCTTATATAATACTACTTATACATAAAGATTAAAGGGATAATACTCCTACTAAGGGTTAATATCCTTAAAGAGGAAGAGGAAATTTCTAAGGGCGAAGAGATAATAGCTTATATATAAAGTAAAAAGGATAGGGTACTATTAACGCGTTATTATACCTTCCTTAAAGGCCTAAGCCTAACCTTTCTACTACTAAGTATTATAATTATTAAAAGAAGGGATATATAACTAATGATTATTAAAGTATAAAATTAATAGTTATAACTATTATAACTAATAAGCTTATAACTAATAAAATATCTAATAATAAGCTAGCTAAGAAAGGCTTAAATTTAAAAAACCCCTAAGTACTATAATTATATCTACTATTATAGTATAAGGGAAGAAGCGGATATAATAACTTATTATTATAATATAAGTAGAGCTTAAGAGCTTATAAAGAGAATTTATTATATTAATTAACTTTAGAGTAGATACTAATTATATTAATATATACTTAATAAAGGAGTAGGATTAAGAAATAGACCCTAGCTCTAGTAATATCTTATATAATAGAGTTAGGAACCTGATATTATTACTAGGTTCTTATATAAGAAAAATTAAACTTATTAATTCTAATAGTATTATATAATATTATAAGGGTACCTTCTATATAATAGTAAACCTTAATTATAACTTCTACCTTAGGTATTTATAATTAGAGGAATAAAATCCCTAAGTAGATTAGCTTATATATAAACTAGTAATTCCCTATTAAGGAAAGTAATATTAAGGAGTACTTTAATACTATTAAAGCCTTAGAGGAGTAGTTTAATAATATTATATTTATTATAATATACTTAGGAGTAGGTAATAAAAGCCTACTATTTAAAGTTAAGCTCCCTTTAAAATTTTAAGAATTCTAAGATATCTTCTTAATTAAGAATACTAGGGCGCTACTAGCTTATATATATTATAATTATATAATTAATATAAAGGAGAATAAGGAACCTCCCTTTAACCTACTTTATAACTTATTAGAGAAAGAGTTACGCGTATTAAAGGAGTACCTTAAGTAGGCTTTAGAAAAGGGGTAGATTTATTATTTTATAAGTCTAGTAGGTATATTAATTCTTTTTATATTAAAAAAGGATAGAATATTATATTTATATATTAATTATAAGGCGCTTAATAAGATTATAATTAAGAACTACTATCTACTTCTATTAATTAATAAAATATTAATAAGATTAATTAATATTAAGTACTTAACTAAGTTAGATCTTAAGGATATATATTATTACTTATAAATAAGAAAGGGTAATAAATAGAAGACTATATTTAATATAAGGTATAACTATTTTAAATATATAATTATACCTTTTAAACTTACTAATATACCTACCTTATTTTAAGTATATATTAATAAGGCCCTAGTAGGACTACTTAATATTATATATATTATTTATCTAGATAATATTCTTATCTACTCCTAAGATAAAAAGTCTTATATTAGAGCTATAAAGGTAGTATTATAATATCTTTATAAATTTAAACTTTATATTAACTTAAAGAAATATAAATTTATAATAGTAGAAGTAGAATTCCTTAGCTTTATTATTAGCCGCGACGGCGTATATATAAATCTACGTAGAGTAGATACTATAGTAGAATAGCTAGAACCTAGAAGTATTAAGGATATTTAGATCTTTTTAGGGTTTATTAATTTCTACTATTATTTTATTAAATACTAGTCCTCTATTACCGCGGCGTTAATAGACTACGGGCCGGAAAGATATAGGATATCCTACGGGATATCCCACGTGGGATAGTATAGGACCGTGGGATAGGATAGGTAAATCGGGTCCTAATCCCATATCTTTATAACGATATAGGACGGGGATAGGATAGGATTTTTTAGTGGAATGGGATTTTCGTGGGACTACTTTATAAGATAGGATATTTTTAGGATATCCTATAATTAGTAAGCATATGACGTAGTATTTTCTAAAAAAATATTCTAGAAATCTTTCTTATCTAGAAAGCTATGACTAGAAAGCTGACTAGAAAGCTAATATTTACCTTTCTAGTTAGCTTTCTAGTTATTATATAGAAAGCTATAACTAGAAAGCTAACTAGAAAGGTAAATATTTAGCTTTCTAGTTAGCTTTCTAGTTATAGCTTTCTAGATAAGAAAGATTTCTAGAATATTTTTTTTAGAAAATACTACGTCATATACTTACTAATTATAGGATATCCCAAAAATATCCTATCCTATAAAGTAGTCCTATGAAAATCCTATCCCGTGGGATTATCCCACGAAAACCCATACTATCCTAGAACGGGATAGGACTAAAATAGCTAATCCTATACTATAGTACGGTATAGTAGGCGAGACTAATATCCCATACTATCTCATATCTTTCCGGCTAGTATAATAGACTATCTAAAAAATAATTACCTATATATTAAAAATAGAAAGTTATTATTAAGTAATATTATAAGAGTAGTATTTAAGTAGCTAAAGTAACTCTTTTAAGAGGCGCTATTACTTATATATTTTAACCTTATAAGAGAAATCTAACTAGAGACTAATACTTTAATTCTAGCTATTATAGCTATTTTATTATAAAAGTTCTTTATTAATATTAAAGGGATAGAAGTAGAATAGTATCCTATTACCTTCTATTCTTATAAATTATATTTAATAGAAACTAGATATAAGACTTATAACTAAGAACTACTTATAATTATTAAGGTATTCTAGGTATAAAGGTACTTCTTAGAAGGTAGCTTATACCTAATTATAATAATTATTAATTATAATAACTTAAGGTATTTCTAGATAATATTATTATTAATAAGGAGATAAGTATATTA
>JAABUV010004741.1_pt1 | contig 16001 bp, 19 predicted proteins | sample 5559971 | NCBI WGS metagenome assembly JAABUV01 (sample SAMN10711881, study PRJNA513362) | rock metagenome | isolation source: Antarctica rocks | place: Antarctica: Victoria Land, Knobhead nord | collected 2015-12-19
CGTCCGGCCTCGTGGAGCGCCTAGCGGCACTGGCGGCGCCGCACCTGCCGCAGTTGACGGCGCGGGACACCACGCTCGCGCTCGATGCGCTGGCGCGCCTGAAGGCCACCGGCGGGGGCGCGCCGCCATGCCCGGCGGTGGTCGTGGGCTTGGCCGCGCGCGCGGCGCAGCTTGCCGGCGCGCTGGAGGCGTCGCAGTTGCCGCTCGTGCTGTGGGCGCTGGCCGTGCTGCGCTGCCTGCGTTCGCAGGCCGCGGTGGCTGCCTTCGACACCGCTATTGCTCGCCACGCAGCGGCCTTGTCACCTCAGGCATGCCCTGATACAGCATTTTCGTGCACTGGCCCCCCCGCTGTCAGCGTCGGAACCACCCGGCGTACTGCGCTGGCAAAGCTGTCGCCTTGCGAGGTGTCTGCCTGCCTGCATTTGAATGCGCTCGGAGAGTGCAGTGGCTGCGTACCGGCTTTTGAGCACAGGCACATGCTTTTTTTTGGTGGACATACGTGTTGCCTTGACGCGCCGTTCGTGGATGCGCGCAGGGAGTCGCGCTGGTGCTGTGGGCGTGCGCCGCGCTGCGGCACCACCCGGGCGCTGCGGCGGTGCGTGCGCTGGGCGCCGCGCTCAGCGCGCAGCTGGCGAGGCTGCGCCCGTCAGAGCTCGCGCGCGCCGTCGCGGCGCTCGCCGTGCTCGGCCACCGCCTGCCCGATGCGGACGTGGCTGCTCTCGCCGCGCGGGCGAGCATCCCGCTCGACGCTGCGCGGAAGGCTGCAGAGCTGCGCGCCGCCACAGACGGCGGGGCGCAGGCTGGGCCCAGCGCGGAGGAGTGGGCGGTCGCAGCAGCGCACGCGCCCGCGCCAGACGATGTGGTGGGCCTGCTGCCGCTGCGGGCTGGGGCGGGCGCGGCGTTCAGGCACGCGAGCTCTGCGGATGTCGAGCGGCTGGGCGGCCGGTACCTGTTGAGCGCCAGCGCAGCCGCTCGCGCGCCGCTCAAGCTGAAGCTTACTGCATAGCATGCATTTCTTCCCGCTTTCTGTTTAGATGTGTTGCGCAGTCAGCTGTGCGATGGAGGGGGCTGGGGCTGCGGCGCTAGCGGCTGTCTGGCGGGCTTGCACAGCCTGCCGCCCGGGCTGCCGAGCACCAGCGGCGCCGTCGCTTGAACGTTAGATTGCTGCTACGCGTCGGTCTTGCTGCTTTCCACGTTTTGCTAGCAGTACTGCGCAGAGCTGGCTGGCTCTGCTGCACCGGCCTGCTCAGGGTTGGCATTTTGCACAGGCTGACCCTCACCCAGCTCAGGCTGGAATTTTCTGGCACAGGTGCCCAGCTCAGGCTGGGGGTTTCTGGGACAGGCTGCCCAGCTTGCTGCTGGGCAGGCTTGGAGGGGGGCGCTATGGCGCTTTTTTTGTACTGTGGTACTGTGGTGTTTCAGCATGCATGCATGCGCCTGCGCATCTGCGAACTGTGGTGGTTTAGTTATATGGGGTGATAGAACTCCCTACCCTGCGTGTCGGGTTGAGCAGGGTGCGCCTGGGGCTTTGTCGGTCTGCACCTTGCGTGTGCGTCACGGAATAATGCAGAAGTGTTTGTTTGCAGCAAGTGGTGGCGTCCTGTGCACCAGGTGCCATGTTGTGCAGCCTTAGCTTTTGTAAGCAGTTACATAGCCACGCGCCAGTATGTGCAGTCAGCCCTGATGGTCCGCACCAATGTCCCCCAGCGCTTGGACGGCGCACAGGCACGCAGATAGTCGTGCCAGTCCCAGGATCGCTCACAAGCATGTGCGGCGCGCATAGCGTGTCACGCATCAGCTGCTTGTATCTCGGGGTGCGCCGCGTGCTGCCAGACGCTGGCGTGCACAGTGCGGATGTGCACCTCGCCGGGCCGCGCCTCGCAGACCTGCGCGACATCCTCGGCGTCCACCAGCTCAAAGCTTACCCCCAGCGTGGCTGCCAGCGCGTCCGTATCCTGCCGCACTCGCGCACTGTCAGCGCGGCTCACACCCATGCACATCGCGCATGTTAAGTGCATGAGCGAGGCACATACTGTCCCAATGGCTATCACATGGTGCTAGCAGGCATTCACACTGCTGGTTTGTACCGTAGGCTGTGTGCATGGTTGTTGGTCACCTGGCGCGACGAGCGTAGAGCGCAGGCCGTTCCATCGGGGCCCTGGCAGGAAGCCCTCAGGGGCAGGGCTGGACCCTTGGGCGCGCCTGCTCATGGCCGGGCTCAGGCACGATCAGCGCCACGCCGCCTGGCTCCAGCAGCGCGGGCAGCGCACGCAGGTCGCGCGCATCGCCGCGCCACCGCGCAAGCAGTACTGCGTTGAACGGCCGCACAGCGCTCGGCAGCGAGGCTGGGTCTGCCTGCAAACTCCGCACAGCCTCCCTTCGTCGCTCGCTCCCTTGATGGCTTGGGGCCATGATGGAGGGGCGCCCGGCGCCGGGCAGCGTGGCAGGATCTTGGCTCGCTCTCCGCCAGGGCAACCAAGCACCGCAGTGTGGCGGATGCAGGCACCAGAGGTCGTGTGGCACCTCACTATGGCAGTGTGAGAGCGATGTGCGATCTCACAAATATAAGGGCAGAGTCAACATCTGCATACTATAGCCATATACCTCAATGGCTTAGCAGCATGCATGCATGCCCAGACATGCAAGTCAGAGCAAAGCGCAGGGGTGTGCGGCGCGCCAGTGAAAACGACAGCCCCGCAAACTTCTCGGGGTCCACGTCTGGAGGCTGCATGCCCGGCCGGAGGCCCTCGCGCTGCCCTGTCGCGAGCTGCTGGCCGAGCTTGGCCCGCATGTCCTGCATGCGCATTGCGTGAATGTTTCTGCCTCGCGCTGGGCAGTGCGCTTCTCCAACAAAAGCTGCTGCTTGGGACACACAGGCTCACGCCTCATGCAAGCAGCGCGAGCGTGAGTGCAAGTAGGAAGTCTGGAGCAACAGGGGCCACGACAGCAGCTGGTCTGCTGACAGCTGTTGATATGAGGCCATCCCAGAGGTGCTCGCTAGCATAATTCCAAGCACAAGCAACATGGTGGCTCGCCTGCTAAGCCAATGCAATGAGTGCACATGTACAATCCGCATAGGCCTTCCACAAGCAGCTCGGTCATGTACTTCAGCATGCAAAGCTCATGACCCCTGAGTGGCTTCTCAGCTGGATGGCCAGATGCGTGCGGCCACGGCGCACCTCTGCTGAGCGGATCATGCTAGCAGATGCATCGACTCCCAACACCTGCGCACTGGCAAGGCGTTTGCACAGGCAGGGACGCATACGCGCAGAGCCAGCCATGCATGTGCACTTAAGGTGTTATGTATATCTACACATGCGAGGGGAGGAGCAGCACCCAGCTCGACACAGTCGGGCGTGCCTGTCTGAAGATGGTGGCCAGCTCAAAGCTCGTCCCGCCCGTGCCACAGCCGTAGTCCAGCGCGCTGGCTCCTCCCCGCTCCCCCGTGAAGTCCCGAAGCGCCTCGCAGTTCCTATAGTTGAGCGCACTGCTCAGCCATGGCGCAGGCATGGGCAGGCAGCAGAGCGGCCTACAGCCAGGACCGCGCCTCTCCAGCAGCAGAACACAACGAGCGGCAAAGCTCTGCCACACCTCCTGCAACCACATTGGCGTTCTCAGGTACAGTCAGCAAGAGGGGCGAAGAGGCAGGTCTGCCTGCAGTGAGTCATCCCATCACAAGCCATGCTAGTGTCGCACCAGCTTTACGTTCTTGGGCAGCTTGATCTCTTCCCGAGAGTATCGCAGCAGCAAGTCCGCCTCCACGCTGCTATCCTTGCCGCCTGCTAGCAGCGGGCCAGGCAGCACGGGCCCGACTCTGATGACACAGCGCTCATAGGCAATGACAACCGCAGCTCCCGCGGCAACCCCAGCAAGCGCTGTTGCGCAGGACCAGGCCAAGCTGCGCATGGTGCTGAGGAGAAAGGCAGTTGGCAGGGCCTCGCCACTGGTTGGCAAGACAGCGTCGCTACTGACCTTGTTGCTATAGATTGCTGGAAAAGCTCAGGTATATGTGCTCAACCAGCGTCAACTGTAAACTGTCAGCATGTTTCTACGGAGAAATTTTTTGCAAGTAGACCAAAGAAATATGTTACAAAGCATGCCAGTTAGGCACAGGTCCATCACCATGCCAAGCAGCACCAAATCGTGATGCAGACAGCCAAACAGCATTTGCTGTACGTTCCAAACACACGACATCTGCCTGAGACAGCATGCCTGCAAACAAGGTTCCTCAAGCACGTTCTCTGAGCGCCAATAGGCCCACGACCTCCTCGTTCTAAATGTACAGGTGTGCATACGACCTTCCAAGCGGGCACCACTCATGAGACAGCAGCAGCAATTCACTTCATAGACCTGCTGGACAGGCGCGTGAGCCTGATGGCCAGCCAGTGCGCCAAAGTTCAGAACGGGCGGAACGTCACCACGCTGTGCAGTGGCATCAGCATGCCAGCTTGCAAAAACAAATGCAGTTGTTTTAGCGCACAATAGAGTCGCCAATGACTGCCTGCAGGCCAGCCTCCGCCGCTGCCGCGCTCGCCACCATGCCGCACGAGCCCAGCAGCGGGCTGCGCGCGGCGCTCGCGCTGGCCCCAGGTGCCCTACCGGCACCCGGCGTGCAAGCGCACTCCGGGCTCGCTGCCTGCCGCGGCCTTGGCACGCCCGGCTCCGGCAGCGCTGCGCCGCCAGACAGCCGCAGGACCTCCGCCGTCCCGGGCCAGCTCAGTGTGCCCACCCCCATGGGGCTGCTCGGGGTGCTCCTCCGTGCGCTACGCCCAGCGCAGCCGGGCGCGGGCGCCTGCGCGGGCGCACGCGTGCCCGACGGCGCCACCCCCGCCGCGCCCCACCCTGCTGCGCCCGCGCCGCTCGCCGCGCCGCCGGGCGGGCCGAGTGCAATACCAGTCACCGGCTCTGCCTGGCCGACATCTAGGCCCCGCGACGCGCCCTCGCCCTGCCCTGCCGCGGCGCTCTGCCGCGGCGCCGCCGCGCCTTCGCCGCCGCCGGCCGCGCGGCCGGCGCCGGCGCACGGGGCGCCGCCGTCGCGCGCGAGGCCCGTGCCCTCGCCGCCGGTGCCGACCAGCCAGGCGTGGTAGCGCGCGAGATCCTTGTCCTCGGGCGCGACCGCGCGCCAGGCGCCGCGGCAGAACATAAAGTACGCGTCCGCGCCGTAGCGGCCCACGCCGTGCAGCTCGGTCGGCGTGCGCCACTGCGCGCCCCGCGCCCGCTGCCTCACCACAGTGCCATGCGCCCGCTGACTCACCACAGGCCCGGGCGCCGGTGCGCGAGCGCGGTGAGACGCCTAGCGAACTCCGGCGCGGCTTCTACATGGCCTAGGAACTTCCACATGCACAGCGACAGCCGGTGGGTGCAGAGCATGCTCGAGCTGTCCCGGCGCTTGTGGCGAGCGCGCTGATGCACAGGCGCGCGCTCGACGCAGCACTTCCAGACAGCTTGTGCGCCGCGCAGCTGATTAATCCTGCCTCATGCTCAGCAGCACTGCCGCCTGATAAAAGCAAAACTTCGGCGCCCGTGACGCCGGGCCCCATTGACTGCACACTCATCCAAGGCACAAGGCCAGTGCTGCAGACCAAAACATGCGAGTGCTCAGTGCGGCAGACTTCACACTGGCAGGGTGCTACCCAATACCAGCAGGGCCGGCGCACGTCCTTCTCCAGGTACTCGCGCGAGAAGCGCTGCAGCATGGGCACGCGCTTGGGCGCCAGGCCCAGCGGCTCGATGATCGCGCGTACTGCGGCCGGGTCGGCCACCGCCGCGGCCGCCGCGCTCGGCGCCAGCTCGAACAGGCGCCAGATGACGGCGCGCACCTGCGCGCGGGCGAAGGGGAGGGGGACATGGAGGCCCACGGGACCCCCCAGGTCGTTCTACCGCACGGGACAGGGCACAGCACGGCCGACACGGCTGTCCAGCACGCTGAGGCGCCCTTGCCCCACACCGGCAGCCGCACGGGCCCTCGCACGCCAAGGCCAGTGCTGCTCTAAATCATCCAACGTCCCCTGGCAGCACGAAGGCTGCCGCCCACGATCGCTTGCCGGCGCTGCAGCGAGGCGGGCAGCGCGCGCGGCGCGCCTGCGTGATGGACGTCTTGTTGAGCAGGATGCAGGCGGTGAGCAGGCGCCAGGGGTCGGCGTACAGCTCCTCCTCGATCAGGCCGAAGGGCGAGGCGGGCGGGTCCCAGGTGGCCACGCGCGGGTCGCCCTCCGCCTCCAGCCCGCCGCCGCCCGCCTGCCGCCCGCGATCAGCCTTTTACCCCTCCGACCTGGTCACCGTGCCAATGCTTGCCCCGCGATAGGAGCACGCCCCGCGCCATCCACAGTTTCAGGTCAGAAGTGTGAGCCGGGTAAGACGGGCGCGCAGTGCCCAGTCGGAGCGGCACGCCAGACGTGCCTGAGGGCCGCCGGACATGCCCGGCCGCGCCTGCGCAGCACGAGCAGAGCGCCCGCCGCACAACGCGACTACACACAACGCGGTCTGCGGCACCGGGAGGCTGTACCACAGCCGGCAGCAGCAGGCAGGCGCGCCTGGCCGCGCCGGCGCTGGCGGCCCTCCAGCGCGAGCGCCAGCGGCGACGGCGCCGCGCGCGCCGCGCGCTCGCCGCGGCGCGCCGCCATTGCAACCGCCAGGTCCGCCATGAATCGGCCGCCCCCGACCTCGCCGGCGCCGGCCGCGGGCGCGGCGCCAGGGCCGGGCCCTGCGCTCAGGCTGGGGCTCGGGCTCGGGCTCACGCTGACCGGGGTCACCCGGCCGCGCCCGCCAAGCTTGCCCGCCTGGCCCGAGCTCGCTGCGGGGCTCGCGTCCGCGCTCACGCTGGGGCTGGCGTTGGTGCCGCGCGCCGCGCCCATGCGCGCGGCGGCTGCCGGCAAGCCGGGGCCGGGCGGCAACATGCTGCCGGCGGGCCGCGCGGCGCCACCGGCCGCGCCCGCATCGCTGCACGTGTCGGCGAGCGGCCGCGGCGCGCTCGGCGCGCTGCCAGGGCGGCCGCCGCCCCCAGGACGCACCAGCCCCACAGCGACTGCCTGCACAGTCACCGACAGCGGGCGCGGCGCGCCCTGCGGCGGCTTGGGCAGCTCCGGCGCCACGCCCGCTGCAGGAGCCGAGTGTGGCCCGCCGCCCGGCGCCGCTTGCAAGTCGTCCTCTGCCGCGGCAGGCACCTGCTGCACGCAGAGAGCAGTGAACGCGGCTGTGCATGCATTCGCAGGGCTGCACGTAAGCCTGGGGGTGCACTCTCGATTTAACACCCAGCCGACAGCCGATGGCAGCGGTTGCAGGAAGGTCACGCACACGAGGCGTACTGAGGCGAGTGGTACACAGGAAAGCTTCTCACACGCACAGGTGAGGGGGGGCCAGGCGCGCTGGGCCGCACCGGCGAGCGCCCGGACTGCGCCTCGCGCGCAGGGTCGGCGGCGGCGGCGCCGTCGCCGCCGCACACAGCGCCGCGCGATGCGCTCGTCGCGCCTGACGGCGACAGGTCCGTCGCGTCGCTGTCCTCGCCGCCGCTGCCGCTCGGCGCGCCGCTGCTGCTTGCCGGCGAGGCCGCGCCCGCCAGCAGCGGCGGGTCCGTCTCGCGCGTGTCGCCCGGCCCGGCCCCGCCGATGCCCGGCCCGTCCCGCCAGGCGCCCTGGCTGCCCAGGCTGCCGGCCGGCGAGCTGCGCGCGTGCGCGGCGCTGCCGGAGGGCGCACCCGCAGGGCTCGCATCTGCCGGCGCGCTGAAGGCGCCGCCCACCGCGGCCTGGCTGCACAGCGCATGGCTGCGGCAGGCCGGACCAGCGAAGTACGCGGACACCCAGCGCCGCGGCTGGCCGGCCGGGGCGATGCTGCTGGCCTCGACGCAGATTCGCCCTGGCGCAGCACGAAAGGATGGGCGCCGCGCGCGCCCTGCCGGGGCAGCCTCCCCGGCCCAGGCGCTGTACGCGTCCAGGCTAAGTCCGCGCGCGCGCTTGGCGTCGCTCTCTGCTGACAGGGCCTCCTCAGGATCGTACCCCTCGTCGCGCTCGTGCTTCCCGCCCGCGCTCGCGAGCAGCGGCGCGCCGGCGTCCTGCCGCGGGCGGCCCCGGCGCGGCTTGTAGCCAGCAGGGCGGTGCCGGCAGCGCGCGCAGCCGCGGCGCGCAAAGCGGCACTTGCTGCATCCCAGTGGCGCGCCGCTGCCGTCGCTCTCGTCGTCAGCGCTCTCTGCGCCGTATGCTGCGGCTAGCATGCCCGCCGGGCTGGGCGTGCTGCAGTGCAGGACAGAGCGGCGCACGAGGTGGATTCAAATTTCAAACGCAGCAAGCGCTGGCCCGCGTCCGCGTCAGCAGACTGCGTCTCTATGGTGCCTGTTGCCTGTGGCTTGGTACCAGAAACGCAAGCCTGCGGGCAACCCCCCGATGCGCACAAACAGCTCGCGTGGCAAATCGGCAAACAAAAAACGCACTGTAAACCCTACCATGCTTGCTATTTAGGCCGGGGCTTAAAGCATGCCATACGGCCAGGTTGAGCCCCCTCTGCTGCCTGGTTACAAAGGCTTACACACCGCATGCAATCATACTGCCTCTCTCGCTCGGACACACGGGTCTACGCTGGTGTACACAGAAAGAAGGCTGACACACAGAAAAAATACGCACAGCGGACGCGCAACAAACACAAACCGTCCCACCACCGGCCATAACGGCTCAAGGCGCCTGCAACAATACGCGCGGGCCGCCACTCTCGCTCCAGATTGATAGCCGCAGCAGAGACCCGCGCCACCCGCCACGCCGCGACGAGCGAGGCCCTGCCCCACAACCGCTCCGCACGGCGCCGCAGCAGCGACTGCGCATGCGCCCCATTCCTGCCGCCTAGTCCTCGTCCTCGAAGCTGACGGCCAGCGCGCTGCTGGACCGCCTCCGCTTCTTCTTGCGTCCGCCGCTGCCACCGGCGTCGAGCGCGGCGCCGCTGCCGCCGCCGCGCCTCAGCCCGCCCGGCGGCGGCGTGCCCTCCTCATCCAGCAGGTTGACGCCTGCGGGCGGGAGGTTCTTAACCCTAACCCTATCTGCTATGCACCAGGATGGCCACCAGGTCGTGCAGCAGATTGACGCCTGCAGCAGGAACACGATCAAAGGGGGTTCTCTCTTGGACACAAGGAGACTTGTATACATAGCACTGGTACGTGTATGCATGTAGGTATACAACAGGTCGCCTTGTGTCTGGTCTAGCTGCCATGAGCTGCACCCAGCCTCCTGTGCCTGGCCTGCTCACCTGGGCCATGGTCGCCTACCTCCCTGCGTGCACTGCCAGAACCGCGCCGCTGAGTAGACGGCCGATCAAGCCCTGCACATGCTGAGGAGGCCCTGTTCACGAGGTGGTGCATCACCAGAGCGGTGGTGGCCCGGCACAATTTGCCTGGCCACCAATGCTCTGGTGATGCACAAGGCCGATGTGCATGACGGCGCGACGGCGGCCAGGCGGGTGGCCGGCGGCGTCACGCTGCTGACTGTGCTCGCCCGACCGTTGGCCGCCATGCCCTGGCCTGCCCTGAGGCGCGCATCGATGCGCTCCTCCTCCATGCCGCCCTCATCGCCGGGGTGCGGCGCCGCCATCTATCCATACACCCTGGTCCATATACCCTACCCCACCCTGGTGACACGACCGGGCGCGCACCGATGCGCTCCTCCTCCATGTCGCCCTCGTCGCCGGGCGCGCCGCTGCCCTCGGCCTCGCTGTCTGACAGCGCGCCCGCGGCCGCGGCGGCCGCCGCGCCGGCCGCACTGAGCCCGCGCGCGCGCGCCGCGCCCGCCGGCAGCACGCCCGCGAGCGCCGCCAGCTCAGCGCTGACGCCCGGCGCGGGCCGCTGCTTGGACGTGGCCGCCAGCGCGGCCGCCACGTCGGCCGGCGTGTAGCGCAGCCAGGCCGGGCACTCGTCCAGGCCTGCCGGCGGGGGCAGGGTATAGGGTTAGGCTGCCCTGGGGCTGGGGGCCGCCATGCAGCGTGCGCCAGGTCGGCACCACTCTGTCTGCTTTAGCAATGAGAGGCAGCGCGCGCTGGGCTGCCAGGTGATCCGACCGCCACAAGTTGCTCCGCAGGAGGTGACACCCGCAGTTTGGTCAGCGGGAGGCGACACAAAGCTCACTGGAACCCCGTGCAGGTGTCCAGGGCGCTCAGCAGGCCTGCCATTGCGGCTGGTGCACACACTGCGCGCATGGCGCTCGCGCGGGCCCGGCCCTAAGGCCGCCGCCCTGCTTCTGGGCTCTCATGCGAGCGTGCGCACACGTCAGCGGCGCGCCCAGGCAGGACAGAGACGCCGGCGCTGGGAGAGGGTCACCTAGGGGTAGGGCAGTACAGGGGCCTCTCATGCCCTACAGGCCTTAGGGGGCGCGCACTCGCGGGCTCGGGCCAGGGCAGCGAGGCGTCCAGGTGGTCGAAGATGAGCCGCTCCTGCTCGGAGCGCGCCAGCGCCGCGTTGAGCTCCGCATGCGTCGGCACCGCGTTCACCGCGCGCTTCAGCCGGTCCTCGTCCTGCGCGCCGCGCCACGGCGGGGCGGCTTGAGCAGCTCTGCTGCAACGCTGGCCCCAGTCGCGGCGCCAGGGCGCAGGCGTGCTCGGGCCAAGCATGCCTCCTCCGCTCGGCATGGTGTCGCAGCACACGCCAGCGACCAGCTGTGTCGCACAGCCGGGTGCGGCTGTGCAGTGCCACATGGCCCCCGCTCAGCAATGTTCTCAAGCCACGCCCTAGCAAAGGCTCTGCATGGCGGCGCGCTGGGGCGGGGCGGGGCGGCACTGACCCGCAGGGGCGCGCCCGGAGCATGGACTCCGGCCTGAGCCACCTGCTGCCTCAAAAGGCTCCAGCCTTAACGGGCTCCGTCTGGCCCGGCCGCACGCGCGAGCAAAATCTCCAGCGCCTTTACGCAGGGCTGGGCCATGGTGGTCTTAGGGCTCTGTCTGAGCAGCCCGCGGGCGCGCCTGCAGCATGGACTCCAGCGTCACGCGGCGCTCGGCCATGGTGGTCTCCATGTCGAAGCGCCCCGCGTCGATGACCTCGTTGGCCATGTCCGTCTTGATCTTCTGGATGTTGTTGCGCACCAGCGACTCGATGCTGTCCGCGTAGCGCGCCTGCGCGCGGTGTGCGCGCGCGCGTGAGCAGCGCGCTGGTACGATGATGCACAGGCGCGCCGCGATCCGAGCATGGGCGGACACGCCGGAGGCGTTGGGCACAGCAGCCTGAACAGGCGCGCCCGGCCCCAGCCGCCTGCCCACCCAGCACCTCCTCCAAGGCGGCAGGCGGCCGTGGAGAGCACCAGGCGCGGCCAGGCGCGAGCGGCGACCCCGGGCTGCCCTAACAGAGGAGCCCTTACCCTATACCCAGGCGCGGGTTCCGCGGGCGCGCGCCTGCGCGGGCGCGCCCGGCTCGGCCTCCTCCGCGTCGGCGACGGCCTCCAGGTGGACCACGCGCACCTCGCGCGTCTGCCCGATGCGGTGTGAGCGCGCGATGGCCTGCCCGGCAAGCCTCGCTCAGACCCTCTCAGCCGGAGGCTGCAGGACAGGCGCCGCGCCGCGTTTGCAGCCCTCCAAGCTGTTTGGGCGGGTGAGCCCCGCCCAGAGCCAGCTCGGCCGGACTGGGCGCCGCGGGCGTGCGCAGCCGGAGCCCTGGGATGTGGACGGGTCGCTGTCGGCGCCGCGGCGCTCGCACGCGGGCTGCTCCAGGTTTGTGACCGGCCTGGTGAATGGCACCAGGGCGAGGCCTCGGAGCTACACACCCCATGGCCGCATTGAGCCATCGCCCCGACGGGTGACAGGAGCGCCGCGCGTCGCGCCGCACACGCCTGCCCGGTCCCTTGGGAGCGCGCTGCGGCGGCGCGCGCGCCTGCTCCTCGTTCTTGGGGTTGGGGTCGGGGTCGTAGATGACCACCGTGTCGGCACTCTGCAGGTTGAGCCCGCGCCCGGCCGCGCGAATGGAGAGCAGGAAGATGAACGCCGAGCTGCCCGCCTCGTTGAACTTCCGGATGGCGCGCTCCCTGCCGCGCCCCCCAGCCGCCGCGTCGGCCCTTGGCAAGGCCCCCGCGCCGGCGCCTGAGGATGGTATTGTTCAAATGAAGTCCTGCTGATGCTCAACACCCAGGTTGCATCAGCAGCCCCAGGACTGAGACGCTGCAGGCCATGTTGTGCAAGTATGGGCTGGGGTAGCAGCCTGCGCGGGCGCGCGGCAGCCACGCTGCCGCCGCACGCAGCGCTCGCAGCTGCTGGCAAGCGTTGGCCATGAACCGCGGCGGGTGGGGCACGGGGGTGTGCGGCGCGCTAGGGTATGGTAGGCCCTAGGTATAGGGGCTACAGCGCGCCTGTCCTCCAGCGAGGTGGAGCCGTCGATGCGCAGGTACTCCATGGCCATGTCGTCGTTCGGGCCCACGCGCCGCCATCGCAGGTACTCCTGCGCGCGCCGGTCGCGGTTAGGGTTGGGGGCCCAATCCACATCAACAGCGCAGCATGAGTGCGTCAAGGACGGCATGGCAGGCCCGTGGCGTCGATGGGGCATGACAGCGCTGTGCGTGAAGTACAGGGGTCCACACACGCGCGCCGCGGGGCAGCGGGGCGCATGCGGGCGCCACACAGGCCGCGCGCCTCCAGCAAGTCCAGCAGGCGCGTCATGGTGGAGAAGAGCAGCACGCGGTGGCCCGTCGCGTGCAGCTTGACGAGCATGCGGTCGAGCGCCGCCAGCTTGCCGCAGCGCCGCGCCAGGTCCGCGCCGTCTGCGCCGGGCGGCTGTGCGTAGCTCAGGTGCGGGTGGTTGCACACCTGCACGCGTGGGGCTGGCCCGGGTGAGAAGATAGTGACATTAGTAGCCAGTAGTCACTGGTCACAATCTGAATCTGAGTTTGGGGCCTGACTTCCCATGTGCATGCGGTGCATCCGCGGCCTTGCCCCTGACGCACAGCCCAGCAGGTGCGCCCGCCGGCCGTTGCGCCGCCGGCGGCGCGCCAGGAGGGGTACTTTACGCGCGCAATCGCAAGCCAAGCAGCGCTGGGTGGCGGGCGCGCGGAGCGCGCGCAGCGCGGCCGGCGCGCCTTGCGCAGCTCCATGCACTTGTTGTTGAGCGGCGCGAAGCCGCGCCGCGCGCGGCCGACGACCGGCGCCAGCGGGTCCAGGCGCAGCGTGCCCGTGGCCTTGATCCAGGAGTACACGCAGCTCTGGTAGGGCGCCATCGCGCACTTGACGACCACCGCCACCTGCGTGCCGGTGGGTCAGGTTATGCAGGTTATGGATGACCTGAAGGGTAGTTACTGATCCGTCCACCGCCACCTGCGCGCCAGCGACCTTGTTTCCAAAATGGGGGGCCTGTTCGACCAAGCAGGCCTCCGCGGAAACTGCCACGACATTTTCAGCAGTTTTAAGAAGGTGTGGTCTGTCTCGTCAGGCTCACGCCCCGCAGCGACAGGGTAGGTTACAGATGAAATCCTGTTCAGCGCCACCGGCCCGCCCGGTCGCTGCGCGCGCCGGCCTGGTCGCTGGCGCGTTCGCACGCGCCCGCCGCGCCGGTGCGCCCAAACGCAGCACCCGGCAGTGCGTACAGAGGCGGCAGGCTGCCCACAGAGGCGCCTCTCTGACAGCGCACCCTCCCGGCCGGCGCACAGCACTGCCTCGCGGCGCTGCTGGCGCGGCCGGCGGGGGCGTGGGGCGGGCGGGGGCGCGCGGCGCGCGGGGCGGGGCTCGACCTTTGGCGGCAGGCGGCCCTCCACGTCGGCGACCTGCCGGCGCAGCATGAAGGGCTCCAGGATCTGGTGCAGGCGGTGGATGACGACCACGCGCTTCTCGGTCTCCAGCCACTCGTCGCCGCCGCCGCCGCCCGGGCCGCCGCCGGGGCCGCCGCGGCCGAGTGCGTCGCCGAACCACTCCGCGAACGTGGCCTTGTCGTCAAAGACCTGTGCGCGCGCGCGAGCGGCACGCTGAGCGCTGCGCCGGGCGGCCTGCACGCCGGGCCGCGCCGCGACGGGACATGCGCGCCGAGCCCGACGGGCATGCCTCACACACGCGGTCTTCGAGCTGCGGCGCCGCCTGCCATGGCATGGAGCGGCGCGCCCTGCCTGACAGTGTGCAGAGACGGGGACAGGCATGTATGCTTCATGCAAGTGCCGCTCTGCTGTGAGTATGCATGTGTGCGGCGGCCGCGGTGCTGGCAGGCATGTGGTGCACGCGAGCGCGGCGCTCATGATATACCCTGTACCCTACACCCTACCCCCGCTCATGCGGCGAGGGCCCACCTCGGGCAGCAGCAGGTTCAGCAGCGCCCACAGCTCGCGCAGCTCGTTCTGCAGGGGCGTCCCTGCGCGCGCGGCGCCGCCCCCGTCACAGCGTGCCGGCCCGCCACAGCAGGGGTGCCACGAGGCAATGGAGCGCAGCAAACACGCTCGCGCCCGCTCGCGACTCCGGCACGAGCCCCTCTGCGGCGCGGGCGCTCGCAGCGCACGCGCTATGCGGCAGACCAGAGCGCCCGCAGGCGCCCCGGCCTTGGCTCGCGGGGAGCAGCGGGCGATGCCCATTTCGGACTGAGAGTAGGGCAGGGCGGGGGTCGGGGCGCGCCGGTGAGCAGCAGGCGGCGCGAGGTGATGAAGCGCTCCAGGTCCTTGGCCAGCTTGGACTCGCGGTCCTTCATGCGCTGCGCCTCGTCGATCACGATGTACTTCCACTCCACCTGTGCAGGTAGGGTAGGGTAGGTTAAGGGTATAGTCATCATTACGATGTAATTGACTCCACCTGCGGCCGTCCACCGCGCGCGGCGCGCCCCGCCAGCGAGTGCGTGTGCAGTGGGCGGCGCAGCCCTGCCTCGCGCTCTGCAGCCTCCTGCGCCCGCTGGGGGCGCCCACGCAGTGGCGGGGGCTCGGTGCCCGGCGCCTACGCGTCCACTGCAGGGCCGCAAGCGCTGCCCCACCAACATGGGTGACGCGGGCGTCGGGCCGCATGCGGGGGCCGCGTACACAGCCGTCATGCAATGCACAAGCCGGCCGCGCGGTTTCGCGCGGGCGCTGCCATGCGCACGCTGCGCCTCCTGAATGCCGCTCCCCGCGACCCGCTGCTCGCCAAGCAACAGGTGCTGCTGGAGCCGCCAGGCTCGGCCGCTCAGGCGCGGCGCCGCCGCGGCGCCTGGACGAGTGCGCATCCGTAAAAGGCGCGGCGGCTGCTGCGGCGCGCCTTGGCCAGGCGCGCGCGGTCGCGCATGATGTACTCGTACGTGGTGACCAGCACATTGAACTGCAGGGACGCCACCTGCGGGGGCGCGCGCCGGCGCGCTCGCCGTCCGCGCGATTCACAAAAAGCCCGCGCCTCTCGCAGCGCTCCCTCCGACATGCACTGATATGCATGCGATGCGTACACATGACACACAGCACCGCGCACGCGCTTTGTGCGCGCACGCGCGTTTCAGGCTCCATGCAGCTCGCAAGCGAAGGCCCGCACAGCATCTTGCAAATCGGGGCCAAGGGCGCCGCGCGCCTCCGCGGCGAACTTGCGCGCGCGCTCCTCCTTGTGACCGACGTAGTACACGCAGCGCACGCCGGGCAGCCACTGCGTCAGCTCGGCCTTCCAGTTGACGATGACCGCGTTGGGCACGATGATGAGGTGCGGGCCGTAGTTGTTCTTGTGCTCCATCAGGTACGCGATCAGCGCCATGACCTGCGCGCCCGCGCCGCCGCCTGCTGGCCGCCAGTATGTAGGTTTGAGTAGGGTTACAGTAGGGTACAGTTTACAGCGGCGCGGCGCGCGATCAGCGCCATGACCTGCGCGCCCGCGCCGCCGCCTGCTGGCCGCCAGTGTGTAGGTTTGGGTAGGGTTACAGTAGGGTACATGTTACAGCGGCGCGGCGCGCGATCAGCGCCATGATCTGCGCGCCCGCGCCGCCGCCTGTTGGCCGCCAATATGTAGGTTTGGGTAGGGTTACAGTAGGGTATAGGTTACAGCGGCGCGGCGCGCGATCAGCGCCATGACCTGCGCGCCCGCGCCGCCGCCTGCTGGCCGCCAGTGTGTAGGTTTGGGTAGGGTTACAGTAGGGT
>JAABUV010004744.1_pt1 | contig 15993 bp, 18 predicted proteins | sample 5559971 | NCBI WGS metagenome assembly JAABUV01 (sample SAMN10711881, study PRJNA513362) | rock metagenome | isolation source: Antarctica rocks | place: Antarctica: Victoria Land, Knobhead nord | collected 2015-12-19
CGGCGTGTCACCCGAGGCCCGCACCCGTCTCACAAACGGTCGTCAGCGGCGCGTTCGGCACATGCCACGCCGCGCGGCACCCCGCAGACGGACGTCGCTGGCGGCGAGGACCGCGCGGCGTTCCACAAACGACCGATTTGGACACCGTGCTCGCGGTTCGTTCCGCGATGTGGGTCCGTGCGAGTCGGACTTGTTGTGGGCTGTTGCGGGGCACGCGTTCGACGAGGTTTCGGGCTTCGCGATCGACCTTGGTGAAGGTGCAGTAGTTGCGCAGTCGACCGTTCGGGAAGGCGGGGTGGTCCACGAGCTGCTGCTGGGCGGAGGCGATGAGGTCCTTCAGCGCCAGGGCGCCGTCGGGGTCGGTGCGGTGGGTGAGGGCGTCGAGGATGTGGGCTCGCCCGAGCTCGTTCGCGCGGCGCTGCAGGAGCGGGCGCCGTACGCGGCCGTGGAGATGCCGCAGGAGCGGCGGTGACGTGGCGTCTTGCCGTCGCGCCGTGGTGGGTGCGGGGGAGTCACAGGTGGTGGTGCATACCCGGTATCCGCACTGCTCGGGGTGCGCTGGGTGGGTGTTGACCCCGGAAACGCGCCGCGGCTATCCGGCCACTGTGCTGTTGTCGATTAGTCGCGCGAGGACGCTGAGTGTGGCCAGCTGCTCCAAGGCTTCTTGCTCGGCCCACTCGTCGGTCTCGTGTGCGGCGGGGTTGCGGATGGCGAAGAAGACCCCGAGGCCGAGCTGGAGCGACCTGGCCGACGTAGCGCGGCGCACCGAATTACGGACCTTTACCGCCGTTGGGCCGGTTCAGAATCGCTCGTTTCTGGCACACCTGCGTGTCCTGACCGTTTGCGGCGCGGTACAGCGTGGCCGTTGCGGTCAGGACGTCAAGTTTGATGTGGACCCGGGTGTTGTCCGGGGCGGGTCCGTGTTGTGGGTGACGTTGGGTAGCCCTATCGCGTTGGGGTAGGGCACCTGCGCGGCGGCGGCGGCCGCGAGGGGTTGTAGTGCGGTGGCGAGGGCGGCGAGCTCCTGCGGTGTGAGGATGTCGTAGGCGGGTGCGGCGAGTCGGTCGGTGGCGTCGTCGATGGCGGCGACGTCGTGGTGGATGCGTGAGGCGGCGGTGGTCCACTGCTCGTCGGTCCACCCTCGGTGGGCTTGTTGGGCGGGGTCGAGCCGGTCGGTGATCAGCAGTTGGGGTTCTGGCCAGACGAGGCCGGCGGCGGCGACGGTGATGAGGTGCCCGTCTCCGCGGTGCTCGCGGAGCACGGTGACGTCGTGCCAGAGGGCGCTCACCGGGTCGTCGGGCCGCGCGACCTGGCGGTGCGCGGCGGCCATCGGTCGCCCAGGGAGCTGGAGGGATTTGACTCAGCGGTCGGTGAGCGTCGCAACGGTGACGACGTGGGCCTCACTGTTCGGGGGGAGGAGGCGGCGCAGCGCCGCTGTCGCGGCGTGGGTGCGCTGTATGCCGCCGCGTCCCGGGGCTTGCCGACCCTGACCGACAAGGGCTACCAGGGAGCCGGCATCGGGGTCCACTCCCCGGTCAAGGGCAACAACCTGCACGTGTCCAACGCCAGCTACAACATGCTTCTGACCGCCGTGCGGGCCCTCGGGGAACGCGCCAACGCCGAACTCAAACAACGCTGGAAATGCCTACGCCGAATCCGCCTGTGCCCCAGCCGCATCGGCGACATCGTCGCCGCCGGAATTGTGCTATCAACCCTACAACGATTGCCGTCATACGACGCCGAGGCAACCACGCTGCTGCTGGACCGCACGTTGACGTTTCTTCGATCCCGGTGATGACGGGCTTCGTGGTCAAGCCCCTGGACGCGGCGACGTGGCTGGACTTTGCGCGGCTGGTCGAGCTGTTGGGCGACGGCGTCGGTGGCGTGCACCAGTTCGCGGGTGTTGGCATGGCCAACGACGACGACAGCTGCGCCGTCGACCCGCAGCAACTGCCCGCACGTCGCGCACAGCTCCTCGGTGCTGGCGAGGTCACCACCGGCGAGCGCGTCGGCCCCTGCGGTGGGGGCCTCCCGGCCCGATCCCGCCGTCCGCTGGTCCTCCACCCCACCTCACCTCACCTCAGCTCATATCGCGGCACGTGGCTGCGGAGCCACGACGCTCCCGCTTCGCCTGGTACATCGCGGCGTCGGCGGCGTGCAGCAGTTGCTCGTGGTCCGCCTCGGGGTGGGTGGCGCTGGTCGCCGAGCCCACGGTCACCGACACCTGCAGGCGCTGTCCGCTGACCTGGATGGGCTCCGCCATCGCGGTGCACACACGGTCGGCCACATCGGCGGCGGCATCGCAACCGGCGTCCTCGCACAACAGCGCGAACTCGTCCCCACCCAGACGCGCCGCGGTGTCCCCCGCTCGCAACAGCGCCGCGAGGCGTTGCCCGAGGACCTCCAGGACGGTGTCACCCTCAGCGTGGCCATGCAGGTCGTTGACCTCCTTCAGGCCGTCGACGTCACAGCACAGCACCGCCAACGCCTCACCCGAACGACGGTGCCGGGCGACGGCTCGGGCCAGGCGGTCCAGGAACAGGGCTCGGTTGGGTAGCCCGGTCAGCGTGTCGTGCAGCACCCCGCGCACGAGTTCTGCGGTGCGCCGCTCCAGTTCTTCGGTACGTCGCGCCAGCTCCTCGCCGCGCGCGACCAGCTCATCGACGTCCTCCACGTGGACTACGAGCCGAGCGGGCTGATTCCCACCGTCGAGGACCACCGACGCCGACACCAAGGCGTGCACGACGCTGCTGTCGCCGCGCGCCATCCGGAGCTGAACACGAGTCGCGAACTGTCCAGCCCCCACCACCGTCTCCAGCGCGAGCCGCGCCCGCACCCGGTCGTCGGGGTGTACGTACTCGAGCAGCGAGCCACCGGCCGGTTCACCGACCGGCCGGTGCAGCAGGCGCTGCAGGGCGGGGTTCACCAGCAGCAGGTGCCCGGCCAGGTCGGCGAGAGCCATGCCGATCGGGGCGTGGTCGAAGGCACTGTGGAAGTCGCTGACCGAGTCGTGCCCACCCACCTCACCCACCGGGGTGGCAGGGTTGCGGGTGTGGGCGCTGACGAAGTCGGCGGCGACGTCGCGCAGCTTGGTGTTGCTGCGCTGCGACTGGACGCGCAACATCTCGAACGCGGCGTCGGAGTCGATCTGATGGGCGGCCATGAGGATGCCTTTGGCCTGCTCGATGGGAGCCCGGCTGCCCATCGCCTCCCGCAGCTGACGTGCTTGCTCGCCTGCTGTACGCAGTGTCGCGAAGTCACCGAGACCGCGGCTGACGAAGGCACTGAGCACCGCAAGGAAATCGGCCTCTCCGACGGTGAATCCGGTGGTACTCGCGCTGTAGAGGTTGATGGAGCCCCGGGCCCGTTGGCCGTCCACCAGGGGTGCGGCGAGGAACGAGTGCACTCCCTGCGCCTGGGCGTTCACCGCGAGCTCAGGCCACCTGACGTGCATTTCGTCGGGGGTGACGGCGACGATCGATCGGCTGCGCAGTGCCAGCATGCAGGGGCCGTCACCGAGGGAGTACTGGGCCTCGTCCACCGCCAGCACCCGGGGATCAGTGCTGGCTGCGGTGAACGGAACACCGTCGAACTGCACCGTGATGCCCGCCCAGTCGACGTCCGGCATCCACGCGACGGCGGTCGCGGCCGCATGATGTAGCAGATCTGCGAGGCCGTCCTCGTCGCGTACCGGGCGGTGCAGCGACGCGATCATCTCCGCCACCTCCTCGGGGCGCGCCGCGAGGAGGTGGACAAGAGACTGGGTCAACTCCCCAGGGTCGGCCGCTGTGGGATCGGGCATGGGCGGGCGGAGTGTCACGTAGTCCTCTTCCGGGCAGGAAGGCAGCCCCGAGGGTGGGCTACCGCTTCACCTTCCCTAGGCACGACCGATATGGCGATCGTCGTCTCAGTCAACACCCGCACGGCCACCACAGGGAACGTAATGCACGCAATGCGGTCGTCTGCACTGTAGTCGCCTGCAATGCGGTCGTCTGCACTGCGGTCGTCTGCACTGTAGCGGTCGCGGGACTGATGGTGATCGCGTGGGCCACCACCGTCGCGAACCACCGGAGAAGCCCGGTGGCTGATCGTCATCCGTCGCCCCGCCATCATTGGGCGGTGAGCGCGCCCGAGGGTGGAGGAACAGGCCATGCCGAAACTCACGAACAGCGGGACACCGAAGGTCGAGGAGCTGCCCAGCACCCTGCAGCACTCCGACAAGAAGGCCCAACGCACCTTCGCCAAGACGCTGGACTCCGCCGAACAGGGGTACGGCGACGACCGGCGTGCGCACCGGGTGGCCTACTCCGCGCTCAAACACACCCACGAGAAGGTCGGCGACCACTGGGAACCCAAGGAGCGCAACGGCCCGTCCGACCGCCAGGCCGCCGAGGGCAACGCCGACACCGACCTCGGCACCGCAGGCGGAGTGGACGCCAACGCCTCCAAGAAGCACCTGATGGATCTCGCGAAACGCCTCGACGTTCGCGGACGCTCGTCGATGACCAAGGACGAGCTGATTGCCGCCATCGAGCACGCGAACGACCGCGCGACAGCTCGGTCCCGCGCGCGGAGCTGACGCCCCGGGTCGCGGAAACGGCGCGCTCCCGACACGCTGTGGGCATGAGGGTGCTAGTGGCCGGCTCGTCCGGGTTCGTCGGTCGGCGGCTGTGTCCGGCACTCGCGGAGGTGGGCCACGAAGTACGAGCCATGACCCGCAGGCCCGCGTCCTACCGTGGCGCCGGTGAGGCCGTGCGCGGCGACGTGCACGACGCGAGCAGCCTCGCCGCCGCACTGCAGGGCTGCGCCGCCGCCTACTATCTGGTGCACTCCCTCGCCGAGGCCGACTTCCAGCAACGCGACGCCGCCGCCGCTCGCACGTTCGCCCGGGCCGCGGCGGAGGCGGGCATCCAGCGCATCGTGTATCTCGGGGGCTTGGGCGACGAGGCGGACGACCTCTCCGCGCACCTGCGCAGCCGGCGCGAGGTGGAGGCGCTGCTGGGTTCGGCAGGCGTGCCGGTCACCACGCTGCGGGCCGGAATCATCGTCGGGCACGGCGGGATCTCCTGGGAGATGACCCGGCAACTCGTGGAACACCTGCCGGTCATGGTGACCCCGCGTTGGGTGCACACCAGGACCCAGCCGATCGCCGTCGCCGACGTGGTGCGGTACCTGGTCGGGGTGCTCGACGTGCCGGAGGCCGCCGGCCGGGCCTTCGAGATCGGTGGCCCGGACGTGTTGGCCTACGTGGAGATGATGCGCCGGGTGGCCGCCATCGAAGGCCGCACCCTCCGCGTGGTGCCCGTGCCGCTGCTCTCGCCGAAGCTGTCCTCGCGGTGGCTGTCACTGGTGACCGACGTGGACGTACCGACGGGGCGTTCGCTCGTCGACTCGATGTCCAACGAGGTGGTGGTGCGCGACGACAGCATCCGCCAAGTGGTCGATGTCGAACCCATGGACTACGACCAGGCGGTGCTGCAGGCATTGGGTGAACGCGCCAAGGCAGTACGGACGGGCGCGTGAGGCGACCGGGGGCGGCGCGGCGCCTGGTGGGGCGGGTGGTGCCGATGCGGCTGACGGAGATGGTGCCGCGCAACCACCGCGAGTCCGACGCCGCCTTCCGCCGACGCAGGCGCGTCACCGCCGCAGTGTCGGTGGCCGGGGCCGGGCTGCTCGGGGTGTCGTTGTCCACCAAGCCCGACTCGCCGCAGTTCTACGCCCTGACCCTCGGTGTCGCGGGCACGTGGTTCGCCGGTGGGGTCGCCTCCGGCCCGCTACACCTGGGTTGGATCCGCTACCGCGACGAGAGCCTGCGGCGCCCGCTACTCACCCCGGTGGTGACCGGGGTGGGCGCCTTCGGGCTGTTCTACGGCTGCGCGCTGGTGGCCAGGCACATCCCCGTACTCGACCGGGCAATCTCCTCGGTGCTGCGCTACGCGACCGAAGGCTCGGACCGGTTGGTGCTGCTCACCACCTTGGCCAACGGGGCAGCCGAGGAGGTGTTCTTCCGCGGGGCGCTGTACGCCGCAGTGGGCGTGCGCAACCCCGTTCCGTGGTCGACCGCGGTGTACATGCTGGCCACCGTCGCTACCCGCAACCCGGCGCTGGTGTTGGCGTCGGGGGTGATGGGCGCGCTGTTCGGACTGCAGCGGCGCGCGTCCGGTGGCATCGGGGCACCCATGCTGACCCACCTCACCTGGTCGACGCTGATGCTCAGGTACCTGCCGCCGCTGTTCGCCGACCCGGTGCAGCCCCGGCCGACCGTCGCGGGCTGAGGCCGGCCGCCGTGCGGGTGCTGGTGACCGGGGCGTCGGGGTACGTCGGCTCCCGGCTGGTGGCCGCGCTGCTGGCCAACGGGCATCAGGTGGTGGCCACGGCCCGGGTGCCGTCCCGGTTGTCGGCGTTCGACTGGGCGCCCGGGGTGCCCACGGCGGCACTGGAGGTACACGACGCGCAGTCGTGCGCGACGGCGTTCGCCACCCACGGCCCCCTCGACGTCGCCTACTACCTGGTGCACGGCATCGGCCACGGCGACTACCGCGCCCGTGACCGCGCCGGGGCCGCCACCTTCGCTACCGCTGCCCGCGCAGCCGGGGTGCAGCGGGTGGTGTACCTGGGCGGGCTCGTCCCGCCGGACGAGGAACTGTCCGAGCACCTGGCCAGCCGCGCGGAAGTCGGTGAGGTGCTGGCGCGGTACGGACCGCCGCTGGTATGGCTGCGTGCCGCCGTGGTGCTCGGTGCAGCCTCCACCTCCTACGAGCTGATCCGCTACCTCGCCGACTGGCTGCCCGTGGTGCCCACTCCCCCGTGGATGAGCACCCTGGTCCAGCCCGTCGCCGTCGACGACGTACTGCGCTACCTGGTCGCCGGTGCCGGTGCGCAGGTCCCGCCCGGGCACTACGACATCGCCGGTGACGAGGTGCTGGCCTACCGCGAGCTGTTCCTGCACTACACGCGGGTGGCGCGCCTGCGTCGGCTGTTGGTCCCGGTGCGCGGGGTGAGCACCGCGGACGCCGCGTGGGTGGTCAGCCAACTCACCCCGATCCCCGGCGGACTGGTGCGGGACCTGGTCCGCAGCCTGGCCAACACGATGATCAGCAGGAACGACCGGATCCGTGAGTTCGTGGGTGACCCGCCCGGTGGGCTCACCACCATCACCGACGCGATGACTCGCGCCCGAGTGAGCTCCGCGGCACCCCGCTCGCGGCTGCCCGGGGTGAGCGCCAACCCCGACCCGCTGCGGTTATGCCGCTCCGACGCCGACTGGGCGCACCGGCGCTGATGGGAGCCGCGGCCGAGGAGTGCCGCGGCCACCGCTCGCTATGGTGCAGCCGTGAACCCTGTGACGGCACTGCGGCGCACCGCCTTCCTCATGGAACGCGGCCGCGCCCCCAGCCGTCGCGTCCAGGCCTTCCGCAACGCCGCGCTGGTGCTGGCCCAGCTGCCGCCGGGTGAGCTGGCCGAGCGGGTTGCGGCGGGCACCCTCACCGAGCTGCGGGGCATCGGTCCGAGCACCGCGGCCGTAGCCGAGCAGGCACATGCCGGCCACACCCCTGACCGGTTGGCGGAGCTGGAAGCCCAGGTGCGCCCACTCGTAGACGGGGGTGAGCAGTTGCGGGCCGCGCTGCGGGGTGATCTGCACAGCCACAGCGACTGGAGCGACGGCGGCTCGCCCATCGAGGAGATGGCGCTGACCGCGCGCGAGCTGGGCCACGACTACCTCGCCCTCACCGACCACTCGCCGCGGCTCACCGTCGCCAACGGGCTGAGCCCGCAACGGCTGGAGCGCCAACTGGACGTGGTGGCGGCGCTGAACACCCGCCTGGCGCCGTTCCGACTGCTCACCGGCATCGAGTGCGACATCCTCGACGACGGCACGCTGGACCAGACCGACGACCTGCTCGGACGCGTCGACGTGGTGGTTGCCTCGGTGCACTCGAAGCTGCGCGCCGACTCCACCACCATGACAACCCGCATGCTCGGTGCGGTGACGAACCCGCACACCGACGTCCTCGGCCACTGCACGGGGCGGTTGGTGACCGGTGGCCGCGGCACCCGGCCGGAGAGCACCTTCGACTCCGCCGCCGTGTTCACCGCCTGCGCCGAGCACGGCGTCGCGGTGGAGGTGAACAGCCGCCCCGAACGGCTCGACCCCCCGCGCAGGCTGCTCCGCGAGGCCGTGGACGCGGGCTGCCTGGTCAGTATCGACACCGACGCGCACGCCCCCGGTCAACTGGACTGGCAGCCCTACGGCTGTGCCCGGGCGCAGGAGTGCGCGGTGCCCGCCGAACGCGTGGTGAACACCTGGCTCCTGCCGCAGCTGCTGGCGTGGACCGCGCGGGAGCACTAGCTGCGCAGCAGCGGCACCAGCAGCTCGTCTCCGGTGAGCGCGCCGTGGTGTCCCACCAGCGCTGACATCCGTCGCTCCCCGGTGCGCCGCACCACGGCGACGTCCCCCCTGGCGACGGCCACCACGTCGCCGATGCGCGCCAACGCGGCAGGCGTCACCGTCGGGCCGAACAGCCCCGCGCTGACCGCAGCCTCCCTGCTGCCCACCCACATCCGGTCACCCAGCTCCGAGCGCCAGGCGGCGAGCACGTCCTGGTTCGCCCCGGCCACGGTGTGCACGTGTCGAGCCCGGGGCTCACCGGTGATGGCGGCCACCCCGGCGCGCAGCACGGTGGAGGCGTCGGCGTCGACCTTGCCGTCCTCGCTGACGGTCACCATCCCGTGGTCGGCGGTGACGAGCAGGGTGGCGTCGGCAGGCAACCCGTCGGCCAGCTGCTCGGCGAAGGAGTCGACCAGCCGCAGCTGCGCGCACCACGCGTCCGACCCGGGTCCGCGCACGTGTCCCACCAGGTCGAGCTCGCCGGCGTAGCAGTAGACGAGGCTTCTGCTGCCGCGGCGCGCGCCCTCGACGGCCTGGGCGATGACGTCGCCCGGGCTGACCGCGCCGAGAAAGCGGGCGCCGCGCAGGACCGCCCTGCTGAGCCCACTGCCGACAAACTGTGCGGGCGCGGCCTGGGTCACCTCGACGCCGGCCCGCGCCGCCCGCTCGAACACCGTCGGATGCGGCTGCGCCACCTCGGGGACGAGCCGTTCCCGCAGGTCACCGCCGCGACGACCGACCGGCCTCCACCCCAGCCAGTTCACCGCCTCGGCGACCTCCGGCACCCATGACGTGTACCCGGTGAGCCCGTGCCGGCCGGGGGTGAGGCCGGTGCCGAGCGAAGCCAGGCTGGTCACCGTGGTGGTGGGGAAACCCGCGGTCAATCCGATCCCGGTGAGCGAGGTGAGGAACGGGGCGGCGTCGGCGTGGCGCCGCAGCAGCTCCCATCCCATGCCGTCGACCAGCAGCACCACCGTGCGGGTGCCCTCGACCAGGCCCATCCCCGGCGGCTCACCGGGCACTCCCAACGCAGCCAGCACCGCGGGCATGAGGTCGGCCAGCGAGGCGGAGCCGTAGTGGACGGCGGGCAGGGCGTCGCCGGGGAGTTCGCACGCGACCATGTCTGCTCACCCTGCCGTCCGTGGGTGTCCAGCGCCAGGCCACAACCCGGAGAACATCCCGGTGTGTCACGCCCACCAGGATTGCCTCCGGCGAACTAGGATGATGGTCATAGTGGGCGGGGGCCGGAGGGGCAGACATGAACCGTGTTCGGACGTGGCTGCAGCAGGCAATAAGTGGTGGTGATCCGCCCACGACGCCCGTCGAACGTGGTGTCCAGCAGGTGTTCGAACACTCGCCAACCGGTATGGCCATCGCCGAACCGGACGGGCGGCTGATCGCGGTGAATCCCGCGCTGGTTGCGCTGCTGGGGCGCTCCGAGGCAGTGCTGCTGGAAGGCACGCTGGCGCAGCTGGCCCACCCCGAGCACGCCGCGACCCTGAATCGCCGCTTCGCCGCCCTGGTCGGTGGTCGACGCAGCACGCGGCACGAGACCAGGCTGCTCGAAGGCGACGGAACGCCGTTCGACGCGCTGGTCAGCGCGGTCACCGTGTTCGCGCCCGACGGTGAGCCCGCGCACGTGGTGCTGCACGTCGAGGACGTGAGCGAGTACCTGCTGTTGGTGGAGCAGATGCGCGAGCGTGCGCTGCACGACCCACTGACCGGCCTGGCCAACCGGGCACTGTTCGCCGACCGCCTGCAGCACGCCTTCGCCGGGTACCAGCGCAACGGCTGGCCACTGACCCTGCTGTTCATCGACCTGGACGACTTCAAGTCCGTCAACGACGAACACGGCCACGCCATGGGTGACGAACTGCTCGTCCTCGTCGCCCGTCGGCTGGCGGAATGCTCCCGCGCAGTGGACACGGTGGCGCGCATGGGTGGCGACGAGTTCGCCGTGCTGTGCGAGCACACCGCGCTCGACGACGGGCTGCGCATCGCCGAGCGGCTGGCGGATGCGGCCTGCCGACCGGCCACCATCGATGGCCACCGCGTTGCGGTCACGGCTTCGGTGGGCGTGCAGTCGGCGTGCCCAGAGGTCGACGACCCCGACACGCTGCTCCGCCGAGCCGACTCGGCGATGTATGAGAACAAGCGGTTGAGCAAGCTCCAGCGGAGCGCCTGACCTCCGTGGCCGACCGGGAACGCGACGCCACGGGCCGGCCACGCAACGCCCGACCGCGTGACGGGCTCGGGCGCCCGCTGCCGCGCGCTGCCCATGGCGTGCCGCGGGTGGATGAGACGGTGGTGCTGGCTCCGGATGACGCGCTCGTTCAGGGGCAGCGGTTACTCGATGCCGACCTGCCCTTCCACGCGCACGAGGTGCTGGAGGGTGCGTGGAAGGCCGCCCCCGAGCCGGAGCGCGCCCTGTGGCAGGGGTTGGCGCAGCTGGCGGTTGGGCTGACGCACCTGTTGCGCGGCAACCGTTCCGGGGCCGTGACCCTGCTCCGCCGCGGATGCGTGCAGATCGCGCCGTACGCAGACCACCCCCCGCACGGCGTGGACGTGCCCGGGCTGCTGGGCTGGGCCGACGAGGTGATCGCCGGTGCGCACCGCCAGCCGCCCCAGCTACGGGGATGCGGCACCCCCTGAGATAGCGGCATATTGAGGCCATGGTCGCTGCCGTGCCGAGCATCCCGCGACCGCTCCGTTGGGGGGTGCTCGGCACCGGTGGAATTGCGTCGTCCTTCGTCACCGACCTGACCTTGCTCGCCGACGCCGAGGTGGTCGCCGTCGGATCACGCAGCCCCGCAGGTGCACACCAGTTCGGTGAGCGCCACCGGATCGGCCACCGGCACGGCTCCTACGCCGAACTGGTCGCCGACGTCGACGTGGTCTACGTGGCCACGCCGCACCCCGCACACCACCCGAACGCACTGCTGGCCGTGGCCGCAGGCAAGCACGTGCTGGTGGAGAAGCCGTTCGCGCTCAACGCCTCCCAGGCCCGCGAGGTGTTCGCTGCGGCCCGCCGGCAGGGCGTGTTCGTCATGGAGGCGATGTGGACGCGCTTCCTGCCCTATGTGGCGGCCCTGCGCACGCTCGTCGCCGACGGCGCGCTGGGTGAGTTGCTCGCGGTGACGGCCGACTTCGGCACGCGCTTTCCCCACGACCTGGGCTCCCGGCTGCTGTCCGCCGAACTCGGCGGTGGCGCGCTGCTCGACCTCGGCGTGTACCCGATGTCGTTCGCCTGCATGTTCCTCGGCCCCCCGACGTCGGTGACCGCGGTGAGCACACCCACGGGCACGGGTGTGGACGGGCACACCTCGGTGCTGATGACGCACGAGCACGGCGGGCACTCGCTGCTGGCCAGCTCACTCGTGGCCGGGCACCCCAATCGGGCCGCCGTCGTCGGCACCCGCGCGCGGGTGGAGGTCGACCCGCCGTTCTTCACCCCCGGCTCGTTCACGCTGACCACCAGCGAGGGGACGACGACCCGCCACCACCACCCGGACGTCGGCATCGGCCTGCGCCACCAGGCGGTGGAAGTGGCGGCATGCGTCCGCTCCGGACTGTTGCAGAGCCCGCAGCGGACGCATGCTGACACCCTGGTGGTGCTCGACGCCATGGACGCGGTGCGGCGGCAGATCGGGTTGCGGTACCCGCAGGAGTGAGCCACGTGGCGGGTGTCACCGTCTCACAGTGACGCGTAGAGCGCCTTCTCGAACTCGGCGTACATGGTCATGGCCGCTTCGGGGACAAAGGGCAGGAACTGGGTGTAGATGGCACCGGTGATGCCGCTGGCGGGGTCGACCCAGAAGTGGGTGTTGAGCAGCCCGGCCCAGGCGCCCGAGCCGGCCTTGCGCGCACCCGGGACGTCCTGCGTGTTGAGCAGCAACCCATACCCCCACTTGTAGCCAGGGCCGGCGTTGAACGCGTAGGTCGAGGCGGGGTCGGCGGTCTCGATCGCGGGCGGGAAGTCGAGTTCGCCGATCTGGTTCTGGAACGCGGCCTCCACCGTGGACCGCGCCAGGATGCGGGTGCCGTCGAGTTCCCCGCCGCCGAGCAGGGCACGTTGGAACTTCAGGTAGTCGCGGGGAGTGGAGTGCAACCCGTGCCCGCCGGCCCAGTAGTCGGGTGCCTGGCTCAGCTCGATCTCGCTGGGCGCCCAGGTGCCGTCCACGCCCTGCAGGTGCACCGGTACCGCGCTCGCCAGCTCCACACCGCTGAGGTGGAAGGTGGTGGCGTCCATCCCCAGCGGGGCGGTGATGCCCTCCTTGACTGCGACGTCGAGGGTGGTGCCGCTCACCGCCTCGATCACCTTGCCCAGCCAGTCGGTGTTCATGCCGTACTCGAACCTGGTGCCGGGGTCGGCCACCAGCGGAGCGGTGAAGACGACATCCGAACCGGAGAGCACGTTCGGCGTGCCGGTGGCGGCCTCCCACCGCACCAGGTCGGCGTTGAAAAACCAGTAGCCCAACCCGGCCGTGTGCGTGATCAGCTGCTTGACCGTCGCGCTCGACGCGGGCGACCGCAGCCGCGGGGTGTCGCCGTCAAATCCTTCAAGGACCTGCAGGTCGGCGAACTCGGGCCGGTACTGCTCGACGGGCGCGTCGAGGTCGAGGGCGCCCCGCTCCACGTGCTGCAGCGCAACGGCCGTGGCGACCATCTTGGTCATCGACATGATCCGGTAATGGGTGTCGACGGTGACCCCTTCGCCGTCCGTGCCGGCGACCCGTGGGCCGGCCGCCCCCTCGTAGATCACCCCATTGCGGTCGGCGGCCATGGCCGTGGCGTTAGGCACAGCTCCGCCCTCGACCGCGCGCTGCAGGACCTCGTCGATGGCTGAGCTGTCTACGGATGGACTCACCGGGACCTCCTTGGGTCACCGCACGCAACCGGCCAGCCCGGCCTCGTTGCCAGTGACGCCCGTCACTCTACCGGCCGGCGGTGTCACCGTTCAGGGGACGAGCACGAGCTTGCCGTTGGTGTGGCCGGAGATGCTGGCGCGGTGCGCGTCAGCGGCCTGCGCCAATGGGAAGGTGCCGGCGACCAGGACCTCCAGCTGGCCCTCCTCGACGAGGGACACCAGCTCGAGCCGGGCCGCATTGCGCACCTCGGTTCCCGGGTCAGCACCCGGCCCGCCGCCCAGGGCCCTGATGCCGACCTCCCGGGCGCGCCCGAACGCGGCGATAGTGGCGATGCGGCTGCGGTCGTCCACCAGCGCCAGACAGGAGTCGACGGCCTCGTCGCTGCCGACGCAGTCGATCGCCACGGTGACCGTCTCGCCGAGTTCCCGAATGCGCTCGATCAGGCCGTCGCCGTACTCCACCGGCTGCACCCCGAACCGACGTAGGGCGTCGTGCCGGCCGAGGCTCGCCGTGCCGATGACGTGCGCACCGCGCGCCTTGGCGAGCTGCACGGTCATGAGGCCGACGCCGCCCGCGGCGCCGTGCACGAGCACGGTGTCGTCGTGCTGGACGCCGGTGGCGGTGAGCGTGTGGATCGCCGTGGTGCCGGTGAGCATCAGCCCAGCGGCCTGGGTGAAGCTCAGCGACGCGGGCTTGGGCAGGATCGCCGACGCCCACGCCAGCACTCGCTCGGCGTACCCACCGGCCACCCGGTACGCGATCACCTCGTCGCCCACCTGGACCGGGCCTGCGGGCCCGACGGCGTCGGGACCGACGGCGCGCACCACGCCGGCGACCTCGAAGCCCAGGCGCATCGGCAGCGACGAGGAGTCGGCGCCCATGTTCCCGCTGTAGACCTTGACGTCGATCGGGTTAACGCCCGCGGCCGCGACGTCGAGCAGCACCCTTCCGGGACCGGGCTCGCCCAGCGTCTCGTCGCGCACCGTCAGGACCTCAGGGCCACCGAAGGCGGTGGCTACCACGTAGGACGTCATGCTGGGCTCAACTGCCCGTCCGGAGCCGGTGTTCCGCCGACATCCCACCCGTGATCGCTGCTTGGGCATGAATCCGTGCGCTCGCCGCAGGGTTCGATGCCGAAACGACGGCCACCTGGGGTGGCGACATCAGGCGACGGCCCCGGGGTGGCGTCATCAGGCGACGGCCCTGGGGTGGCGACATCAGGCGACGACCTTTCCGGGGTTGAACACCCCGTGCGGGTCGAGTGCCTGCTTCACCGCCCGGTGCATGGCCACGACGTGCGGCCCCAGCTCCTGCTCCAGGCCAGCCCGCTTGAGCAACCCCACCCCATGCTCCCCGGTCACGGTGCCACCGAGCTCCAGCGCGTCGGTGATGATCTGCTCGAAGGCCAGCTGGGCGCGCTCCCGGGCCGCGTCGTCACCGGGTGAGGTGATGATCAGCGGATGCAGGTTGCCGTCCCCGGCGTGCGCGATGTTGGCGATGTGCGTGTCGTGGCGCCGCGCCGTGGCTTCGATGCGCCCCAGCATCTCCGGTAACGCGGCCACCGGCACGCACACGTCCTCGGTGAGCAGCGGTCCCAGGCGCTCCAGTGCGGGGTAGGCCAGGCGCCGGGCGGCGAACAGGGCGTCGGCCTCGGTCTGGTCGGTGGACCGCGCCGCCCAGGTGGCACCGGCCGCAGTGAAGCAGGCCAACAGCTGGGCGGCCTCGTCGTCGCCGGCCGCGCCCGGGGTGTCGCTGCGCCCGAGCAGCACCACGTCGGCGTCCATGCTGAGCCCGAGGTGCTTCCAGTCGTCCACCGCCCGCAGGCAGTGCCGATCGAGCAGCTCCAGCGCCGAGGGCCGCACCCCCGCCGCGGCGATCGCCGTCACCGCCCGGCCGGCGTCCACCACCGAGCTGAAGTACCCGGCCACGGTGCGCTCCGGTGCACGGGCTTCGCGCAGCCGCACCGTCACCTCGGTGACCACGCCCAGCGTCCCCTCCGAGCCGACCACCAGGTGGCACAGGTCGTACCCGGCGACGCCCTTGGCCGTGCGCCGACCCAGCCGCACCACCTCACCGTGACCGTTGACCAGCTCCAGGCCCAGTACGTAGTCACCGGTCACGCCGTACTTCACGCAGCACAGGCCGCCTGCGTTAGTGGCTACGTTGCCCCCGATCGTCGACCATGGGGAGCTCGCCGGGTCGGGCGGGTACCACAGGCCGTGCTCGGCACACACCGCCCGCAGCTGTCATTGATCACCCCCGGCTGCACCACCGCGAGGTGCTCGGCGGCGTTGACCTCGAGTACGGAGTCCATGGCCTCCAGCGACAACACCACGCAGCCGTCGACCGCGTTTGCGCCGCCGGACAGCCCCGTGCCAGCCCCCCGAGGCACCAGCGGCACGGCGTGCGTCAGGCACCACCGCACCGTGGTCTGCACTTCGGCGGTCGAGCGGGCGCGGACCACTGCGAGCGGGGCGCCGGCCGCTGCCCATTCGGCCTCGTCGCGGAGGTAGCGGTCGGTGGCGTCCGGGTCGGTGAGCACTCGCCCCTGCGGTAGCGCGTCGACGAGCTCCTGCAGTGACACCCGACCGCGCGACATGGCCTCGACCCTAGCCCGAAGTTACGTGATCTTGGTCGGCTGGGACTGTTGCTGACCTGCGGGTTTGCTGTTTCGTGGTTGGTGGTTGCTGGCTACTGGAGGCGGAGTGGGACGGTCGCGCCGAGGAGGTCGAAGGC
>JAABUV010004745.1_pt1 | contig 15993 bp, 15 predicted proteins | sample 5559971 | NCBI WGS metagenome assembly JAABUV01 (sample SAMN10711881, study PRJNA513362) | rock metagenome | isolation source: Antarctica rocks | place: Antarctica: Victoria Land, Knobhead nord | collected 2015-12-19
CGCACCGCCGGGCTCACGGGCTGCGCGTAGAAGTCCGCACTGTCCACCGCCGCGTCGGCGACCATCGTTTCCAGGGCGGCCCCGCTCACCTCCAGCCCCAGGATGCGTGCTAGTATTACAACGTTAGGACGAATCATGCCGGTGGAGGGTGCGCGTGCGGTGGGACAGATAGGCGGCATAGTTCTGCTGCTGGATATAGCACAGATGGCGCAGCACCGTGGGGATGTCGCGCGCTCGGCGCGGCAACACGGCCTGGAGCAGCAGGCGCACCTGCGGCACGGTCAGGGCCGGGCTTTTTTTCCCCCAAGCGGAGCCGCGCCCGCACCAGGAAGTGATGGGCGAGGAAGGAGAGCGTGATATGGTGATGCCAGCCGACCCAGCCGCGTACCTCGTCGTGGTCCAGGCCGACCTCGCCCTTGGCTTCCAGGATGCCGGTCTCGACGGGCCAGCGCATGCCACAGAGCCAGACCAGCGTCGCCAGCGGGGTGTCCGCCGACGCATTGGAGAGGTAGGCCTTGAGCGTCGGCGCGTCGCCCAAGCTGCGCCGCAGCACCACCCACACGTCCGGCCCCGGCTGCCCGTCGCGCGTGGCGCGCGCCCGCACGCGCGCGATGTCCGCCTCCAGGGGCCCCTTGGCTCCTTCCTTGATCAACTGACGCGTCCAGGCCGCCGCCGGCAGCGCGGCGGCCAGTGCCCCGACCTCCACCGCCGTGGGCCCCGCCCCGTCGGCGACGGTGGCCTCCCGGTCCCGCCACACGCGCGTCGTGTGCGGGACCTCGGCCAGGTAGATCAGGGCGGCGGTGTCGCGTTGGTCCAGCAAGACCGTGTTCGCCCCGAAACCCTCGTCGCCGGTCACATAGCGGAAGGGCAAGACGGCGCGCGCCCGCAGCGTGGCGACGATCTCCCCGGCCACCTGCGGTTTGGTGCGGAAGGTCACCTCCGGCGGCACCCCGCAGCGCGCCCGGCGGTCCGCATACGCCGGGGTGAACCACTTCTCGGGCAGGTACAGGCGACGGTCGACCAGCGTGTAGCCGTGCTGGCTGGCATAGCAGGCCACCACGCTGGCCTGGCAGTTCGCCACCTTGCCCAACGCCCCGCACCATTGGCGCGCCACACCGACCGACTCCGGCCCTTGCTGGGGGAAGTCGCAGCCGTCCACGATCAACACGCCGGTCTCCGCGTCGCCGAGCGTCGCCGCGACGATCTCCTGGTGACGGAGCAGCACGGCCTCGGCATCCCAGGTGCTCTGGCTAATGAACGGCTGCACCGCCTGCACGTCGCCGCCCGCCACCGCCAGGGCCAGCGGTTCGATCGTCTTGCGCTCCAGGTCGAGCAACTGCCCCTGCAGGTAGCACCACGCGCCACGGCGCTGCTCCGCGCGGGTGAAGAGCGGCGCGAACAGGGCGTGATACGCGGCAAGCTCGTCGGCCAGCGCCGCCCCATCGCGCGGTGCCAGGTTAATCTCCGGGGGCCGCCCCGAAGGCGGCGGGATCAGTTGCATAGACAGCGCGATCGTGTTCATCTCTCATCCTCCCGCTGCCTCATCCAGCACGATCGCGGCCACCTAACGTTGTAGTACTAGTCGCCGCCGGCCTCTGGCTGGCTGTCCCGGCCATCGTGGCGCTCATCGTGGGCCTGGCCTTGCCGTTGTTTGTGGGTGCTGTCCGGGTGAAGGCGCTGGGGGTTGGTGGCGCGCTCCTACTCGCTGCCGGTGGGCTGATGCTCCGCGGGCGCGTCGAGATCGGGCGGGCGCGGCAGGCGTATGCAGAGCGGCGTCTCCATGCCGTGCGTGTGGATCGGGGCGGAGCATCGTAGCGCCACACCGTCATCGCCCTGTGGGGGCAGCAAGCGGCCGCAGGGGCATGCCTGCGTACAGACCCGGCAAGGCTTCTTACTTTCCCAAGCAGCCGTTGGTCGCGCGCGTGAGCCTGAAAGGAGGCGAGACGTGACGCCGGACGGTCCCGATGACCGCAAGGATCTGCGCCCAACGCCACTGGTCGAGCGGACGCGCACGGCGCTCTACCATGTGCTCGTCACGGCCGACCCGCTGGCCGACGCCTATCATCACCCGACCACGGCCGCGTGCGTGGGCCACTACTTTACGGCGCTCGGCCCTGCTATCGGGCGCTACCGGGAGCCCGCCGCCCAGGACCGCTTCGCGCGCGAGGAGGCGGCGCGGTTCCTGGCGCTGGTGTCCCAGGCCGAGCGCGAACGCGCGGCGCGGCTGGACGAGCCGTACCTGCGCCTGGTTCCACCGCCCCACGACGGCGACGCGCGTTGAGGGAGAAGAGAAGGGAGACGGCCGCACCTCGACGTCCATCTCCTACCGCATCCACGCCTGGGTCGTCGCGCTGAGTGTGTAGATGGCGCCGTGGCCGAGGCCGCGCCGGTCGAGCAGGCCGCGCGCCACCATGTCCTCCAATTCGTCCTGGATCACCGTGCCGTCCAGCCCGAGTCCGATCGTGCGGGCGACCTGATCGGCGGTGGCGCCGTGAGGCTCTTCAGCCGCGAGCACGGCCCGGATCTCGCCTGTCGTGGTGGATGCGCCGGTTGGTGAAATATGCTCGTCCAAGGGGTCGCCGTCCTTTCCTTTCCTTCGTCTACGCCCGTTCACGTCGGCCCGCTAGGGCTCCTCGATGAGGAGCAGGCGCAGCCGCCGCAGCGCTTCCGCGAGCGTCGCCGGACTGACGGGCAGATCGGGGTGGCCGGGGGCGTCCCGCACGAGCACGGCCAGCGCGCGAGCGCGGTGCGTCATGTCCCTGGGTGTCATCCCCGCCAGGCCGGCCAGGAAGACGGCGACGGCCGCCTCGTCGATCCTCTCCACTTGTGCCCGCTCACGCATGCCTGCCCCTTGTCGCCCTGGCGTCGTCGCGTGCAGGTGCGGGGCCAGCGCCCGACCGTCGTGGAGATGCTGCCGCGCCGGGCACGCGCGCGGGAGCGGTGAGCGGAGAGCCTCACGGGAGGAGCCGCGGCGCGGGTGTCACCTCCGCGGTCCTGGCCCCGGTCGCGCCCCCTGATGCGCGGAACACGTCCGGCGCTGTGCGGGCGAGGTGGTGGATGCGCGCGATGGCCGCGTTCAGCTCCGCGATGAGCGATGGCGGCGCCCACCCATCGGTTAAGAAGGTGCGCGCCGCCGTCAGGTGGACCAGGAGCGCGAGATCATTGAGCGGCGTTGTCTGGGCCACCGCTCTGGCTCTGGTAAGTTGCTCCGTCGCGCGCCGGCCCAATGACGAGGCAACCCGCCGTTCGTCGATGGTTGTGGTAGCCAGGGCGGTCACCTCCTCCAGGGCGGCGAGCAGGGTCGCACGGCTGCGTACGCGGGTAAAGATGCCGGGAGTAGCGGCAGGACCTGTCTCGGGGAACATGCGTGTCTCCTCTCGTGGGTTGCTGACCTGATGGCCGGCCCCTCCCTGCGATCCAGTCGGCCGACACTCTTCATTTATAGCACATTCGTACTACTTGAGCGCCTGTTACTCTATCACGCGTTCGACGAGAGAGCGGACGCTAGCGTCCGCCAGCAGGCGGTGTCGTGGGTGCGGGACATCCGTGTAAAACATGGAGAAATCGGACAACTGGTCTTGTCCGATGTCTTGGTGTTGGTTATGTGCGACTACAAACGCGAGACAAAGTACCAAATCGACGACTACGCCCACTTCCAGCGCGCTTTCACCAGCATCGACCGTTCGCCGCTGGTCGTGTTCACGCCGAGCTTTGTTCACGCGCGGCTGTCTCGAGGCGACGTGCTGCGCCTTTAAAAAACTGTAGAGACAGGATAAATGGCGCTTCCACGCAATCAAAAAGCATACGTAGCCCGCACCTATTGCGGATTTGCGGTAAAATCGCTACACTGGCGGCAGCGATGTTGTTATCGCACGACAGATGCACCCATAGCCCAGGTGCTCGCGCAATGATGCGCGGCGCGTCGTTTCCGCCTCGCGGTTCGCAGTCTGGCCGCTATTCGGAGAGCTGGATGGTTAATACACTTTTGCTCGGCGCTGTCCTCCTTGTCTTGGGCGCGGTTCTCATGGTGCTCTATCGCCAATCCCGTGCGCGGCGCGACGGTGGGAACCTCGCCATCCCGGTGCAGACGCTCACGACGCTGGCCGAACGGCTGGCCCAAATGGAGCCCGTTGCGCCTGCTGTCACCGCCATGCAGATTGAACTGCGTGGGCTCGTGGAGCGCGTGACCTCTTTGGAGCAGGGCCAGGGCAGCGTCGGTCAGGGTCTCCAGACGCTGCACACGTCCTTGCAGACGGAACTGACGCAGGCCCAGGTTGGGCTCGCCGAGCTGCACACACAGGCGACGGCCCGCGTGCAATTAGAGCAGCGGACTGCGGACTCAGTGTGGCGCCTGGAGACGATCATCGCCGGTACGCAGAGCAAAGGGGCGGCGGGTGAGAATATCCTCGACGCCGTGTTCGCCAAGCTGCCTGTCGAGTGGCAGGAGCGCAATTTCAAGGTAGGGAACAAAACGGTTGAGTTCGCCCTCCGGCTGCCGAACAACCTTATCCTTCCCATCGACAGCAAGTGGCCGGCCACCCATCTGCTCGAGCAGTTCGCGGCGTGCGACGATATAGCCGAGCAGCAGCGACTGAAATCCCAGATTGAGGCGGCTGTCTTGGGCAAGGCCAGGGAGATTAAGAAATACATCGATCCTAGCCTCACGGTAAGCTTCGGCGTTGCGGCCGTGCCTGACGCGGTCTACGACCTGTGTTCGGGCATCCAGGGCACCTGCTTCGTTGAGCATAACGCGGTGCTCGTGGCCTACAGTATGTTCATGCCTTACCTGCTCCTAGTCGTTCAGACGGTCCAGAAGACCTCGCAGAATCTCGATTTAGAGAAACTGGAGGCCTATCTGCGCAGCGCACAGGATAGCGTTCGCGCGGCCCAACAAGAGGTGGAAGGGCGTTTTTCGCGGTCGCTTACGATGTTGAGCAACTCGCGCGATGACCTGAGCTTGCACTTGAGCAAGGTGAATAGCGGCTTGACCAGCTTGCAAATGGGCGCTGGCACCCCACAAACAACGGTGGGGATTGCCGCATCCATCGACAGACACACGGAGAGTTGATGCCTTTGGGGGAAACGAGGAGGGGTCATGCCACGAAGACGACCATGGTACATGCCGAAGCCGAAACGCGACTATCGACGGGAGTACCGACGACGGAAAGCGCGTGAGGCCGGCTGTTTACTAATCATGCTGGGTGTGATTGGCGCCTGCGTCACCGTCCTACTGCTTGCCGATGGCGCTACTCGTCGATTGGTGAGAGTGTCTGTGGCGATACCCAACGACAACTTGTGAGCTAGACGAGGCCGACGAGACCTATAACTATCAAGGCCAACAATGTGAGGGTAGGGAGTGGGACGTAAGCCGAATTGGTGGCATATGTTGCAAGCCGCCAAGGACGAGGCGCTGATCGCTGTCGATCTTTATAACCGCCCTCGCGCGGATCGGAGCTTGGAAGGCTTCGTCGTTCATATGATCATGGCGTGGCTGTACCTCTTGCACGCGCGGTTCGAGCGGGACGGGGTGGCCTATGTCTACCGCGATGCGCATGGGAAGGTTGAGACGATCGATGACCAGCCTAAGACCTGGGATCTCGCCCGTTGTATCCGGGAGCGCTTCCCCTCGGACAGCGACCCCATTCGTAAGAACATCGAATTTTTTATCCCCCTCCGCAACATGGTTGAGCACCGGTATGCGCAGCTCTTGGAACCGGTAGTCGCGGGCAAGGTGCAAGCGCTGATCATGAACTTCGAGCGCACAGTGGTGGAAGATTTCGGTGGGCAGGAATCACTCGGCGACTCGTTGCGCTTCCCAGTGTTTCTCTCGACATTGGACGACCATGCCGTTAAAGCGCTGAGAAAGCTCTACGCTCGCTTACCCGCCAAGGTGCGTGGGTTCATGGAAGCGTACAATGCAAACCTCCCGCCAGACATCCTCGACCATCCCCATTATGAGTTCAAGGTCCTCCTCGTACCGAAGGTCGGGAATCGGGGCGAGCCTGATTTGGCCGTCGAATTCGTCCAGCGCGATGCGCTGACCGAGGAGCAGCGTGAGCGGCTTGACTCCGCGGTTGTGTTCGTTCGCGATCGGCACGTCGAGGTGCAAAATCTCGGGGCGATCAAACCCAGTGAGGTCGTGATGCGCGTCGCGATGGTCATCCCCTGGTTCAACATGGCACACCACACGGCCGCTTGGAAGCATTGTTGTATCCGGCCTCAAGCGACAGCCTCCGACCCCACATGTACCGATGCTCGGTACTGTCGTTGGGATCAGCCGCATAAGGACTATGTTTACACAGAGGCTTGGGTCAAGCGACTGATTAAAGAATTGCGTCGCGGCTCCGACGGATTCGAGGCGATTATGGGCAAGACGGCAGCACTCAATTTATATCCACTACCCGACGCCGACGCTCGTCAGCCAAGCCATATGCGCTATCCGGGCCGTCAATCTGCTGGTGAACCCAGCGCAGAGTCCGCTAGCGCGCTGGCAGACTAGGCCAACTCCGCGCGCCTGAGCCTCGACGCGCCGATCGTCATCACTAACAGGGACGGCGGCTTGTGCGGCAACATGCGTATAGACAGACCGGTGCGAGACCTGTCATCTTGCTCGCTTTATGGGTCATAGGCACTCTCGATGAGGCGGACTGGACGAGCGATGGGCAAAGAGGCCCTGAGCGGGACCGGAACGCGGCGGGTTACCTATGACTATGGCGCTGGGCGATCTCGTGGAGCGCGCACGACAGGCGATCGCAGGGGCGCGATCCGCGCCTCCATACCCCTGCGCGGGCGTCACGCTAGTTTTGCGAATTACTAACGTGACGCCCGCGCAGGGGTGTCGTGCCGGGCAGGGAACGGCACCATAGTGGCGCGGCGCGGCGCGGCCCCTGTGGCCGCCCGGTCGCCGTGAGCCGCCGTGGACCGGCCGCCGCGCTCAGGCAGCGCACACGAGCCGCCGCCGCAGCACATCGAGCGACGCCCGACCGTACATGGCCCGCTTGGTCGTCAATCTGTTCACCTGGCCCTCGACCTGACCCTGACTCCAGTCGAGCCGGACGGCGGCCTCGACGGCGGCTTGGTCCAGCCAGATGCTCCGCGCGAGCGCTTGCACCTCCTTAATACCGCTCGTCTCCGCGCGCCGCAGCCAGGTATACAGGCTGTCCACGTCGCGCTCGCGCAGCACTGTCCCGAACTCCTCAACCAGCGCCTCAGCGAGGGCGACCTGCGGGCACGCATGGTAGAGCCGCGTCAGGTAGGCCCGCTCGTCGGCGGTGAGGTTGTCGAGAGGACGCAGCAAGGGCCAGCAGGCCTGATGCGGGGTGTAGGCGCTGTCGGTGTCCGCCGCCGCCCGGCGCACCTTGACCCGGCCGCGATGGCGGTAGCGTTCCCCGCGCCAGGGGGCCACGAGCGCGGCCACGCTGTCGTAGCAGCCGGTGTACCCGCGTGCGCGGAGTTCGTGCCAGAGCGGCGTCGCGTTGTGACACCCCTCCGCCCACCGCGTGCGCAGGTACACCGCGCAGGAGGCGGCCTGTCCTGGGCGCTCACTGCGGCGACGCCGCTCGGGGAACTGGCCCTCCTGCACCCACCGCTGCACCGTGCGCTGGCTCAGGCCAACGCGTGCGGCGATCGTGAGGATGGTCGCCCCGCCCGCCCGCACTAGCACCACGTCCTCATAGCGCGCCAGGCGCTGGGCGCGCCGCTCTGCGCGCGCGCCGCTTAGGGAGGGAGGCTCCGCCGTGGCGGCGCGTGCGTCGGGAGCCGGAGTGGCCACACCAGGGCGCTCCTGGGCGGCCTGTCGCAGCGCCTGATGCGTGCGCGTCAGGTAGCGCTCCAGTGCGTCGGTGGCGTTTTTGTGCACATGAAAGCGATCGGCCACCTGCACAGCGTGCGGCGCGCCTTGCCGGATACCGTCGGCGTACGCCCCGGCGCGGTCACGGCTGACCACCTCCAGTGCGGGGTGCTGCCGCAGCCAAGCGGCGACGGTCGCCGCGGTCCGGTCGGGCAGGAGGTCGATCACCGTGTGGGTTTCCAGGTTGACCAGGATGGTGCCGAAGTCCCGCCCCTTGCGGCGCGACCAATCGTCGACGCCCAAGATGCGCACCGGACCGTTCGCGGGCAGGGGCAGGGCGCGGAGAAGGCGCAGTAATGTGCGCGCACTCACCGGTGTCCCGTCGGCGGCGAGGTGGCTGGCTCCAGGTTTACCACCCAGGTCGAGGACGGCCCGCAGGACGTGCGCGGCCAAGCGCGCGGTGCGCCGCGCGTACGGCACGACGAGGTCGGGCAGCCGCGCGGCGAAGACCGTCCGCCGGCACCAGCGCACCCGACAGACAAAGCGGCGCACGCGCAGATGGAGGACGACGTGGGCACCGGCACAGGGGAGGTCAGCGAGCGTGCGCTCGTACGGGGAGTGCCGTCGCTTGGAGCGGCGCGGGCAGAGGGGGCAGCGCGCCCAGTGCCGCGTGCCGACAGCCTCCAGATGGAGGGTTGGCCCCTCGCGCCACGCGCGTTCAACCCGCACTCCTGCCACCCCCGGAAAGAGGAGCTTGGTAAGCATGGCAGACCGGACCTTTCTCCAGAGCTATGTGGTCTCTGGAGCCTCAGCCTACCGCTCATTCCGTCTCATCGAGAGTGCCTATGACCCGGAAACCGAGCAAGATGACACCTCTATCAGCCGCGAGTCGCTGGCCACCCAGGCTCCCCGACGTCGGCGGGGCGGTCTGGAGACGCGGCGGCATGATCGTTGCGGTAGACAGTGAACATACCGACAGAGACAGACGGAGACAAGGAGTTACGATGCAGCGGGTGTTGATTACGGGAGCGGGGCGGGGAATCGGACTGGAACTGGCACGGCACTACGCCGCGCGCGGCGACCGTGTCCTGGCGGGGTGCCGCGACATTGAGCGCGCGCCCGGCCTGCGGGCGCTGATCGACCAGCAGCGCGAGAGCGTCAGCGTCCTCGCCCTGGAGGTGACCGACGCCGCGTCCCTCGCGGCGGCCGTCCGGCAGGCGCACGGCGAGGTCGAGGGGCTCGATGTTCTCATCAATAACGCAGCGGGCAATCCCGGCGACACGACGGTTGCAGGGCCGGATGGCCAGCAGTTACTCGACGATACCCGTACCCTGGAGGTGCTCAACATCAACGTTGTCGCCCCCGTGCGTGTGGCGCAGGCGTTCACCGCCCTGCTCACGCAGGGTACGGCTCCCCGCGTCGTCAACATCTCGTCGGGGTCCGGCTCGCTCACCTATGCGACGCACCCGGGGGAGTACAGCTATGCCGCGAGCAAGGCCGCGCTCAACATGATGACGCGGACCTACGCCTGGAACGTGCGCGAGCAGGGCATTACCGCCGTCATGATCGACCCAGGCTGGGTCAAGACGGACATGGGCGGCGCGGACGCCGACCTCGCACCAGAGGAGTCGGCGCGCGGGCTGCTGCGCGTCATCGACGGCCTCACTCCTGACGACGCCGGCCGGTTCCTCCGCTACGACGGCTCCGAGGCGCCCTGGTAGTTGCTCTCGGAGCTATCCCACGGCGCCCTCGCGGGCCACGCGGGAACGAGCGCGACCCCGTCGTACGCGGATGATCCACGGTGACGGAGGCAGAAGAACACCAGGCGCACTATCAGAAGAGATGAGGAGGTCAATGACATTACCACACCGCCCCCTGGGACGCAACGGGCTGTCGGTCTCGGCCCTCGGCCTCGGCTGCATGGGCATGTCCGACTTCTATAGCGGCCGCGATGAGGACGAGTCGATCGCGACGATTCACCGCGCCCTCGACCTGGGCGTGACCTTCCTCGATACCGCCGACATGTATGGGGTCGGCCAGAACGAGGAGCTGGTCGGCCGCGCTATCGCTGGTCGTCGCGACGAGGTCACGCTGGCCACCAAGTTCGGCAACGTGCGCGGCGCCGATGGCAGCTTTAAAGGCGTGGACGGACGCCCCGACTACGTGCAGGCGGCCTGCGAGGCGTCCTTGCGCCGCCTGGGCGTCGAGACGATCGACCTGTACTATCAGCACCGCGTCGACCCCGCGACGCCGATCGAGGAGACGGTCGGCGCGATGGCCCGGTTGGTCGAACAGGGCAAGGTACGCTTCCTCGGCCTCTCCGAGGCCGCCCCCGCCACGATCCGCCGCGCGGCAGCTGTCCACCCAATCGCGGCGCTGCAGACGGAGTACTCGCTCTGGAGCCGCGACCCCGAGGACGAGATCCTGGCGACATGCCGCGCGCTGGGCATCGGCTTCGTCGCCTACAGCCCGCTCGGGCGCGGCTTCCTGACCGGCCAGTTAACGCGCTTCGAGGATCTGGCTGACGACGACGTGCGGCGCACGCACCCCCGTTTCCAGGGCGAGAACTTCCAGAAGAACCTTGATCTGGTCGCTCGCGTGCGGGAGATCGCCCAGGAGAAGGGCTGTACGCCCGGCCAACTCGCCCTCGCCTGGCTCCTCGCGCAGGGCGAGGACATCGTGCCGATCCTGGGCACCAAGCGGCGTGCGTACCTGGAGGAGAACGTGGAAGCGCTCGGGGTGACGCTCACCCCGGACGACCTGCGTCGGATCGACGAGGCGGCTCCGCGCGGCGCGGCGGTCGGCACACGCTATCCGGAGCACACCCTCCAGGCGGTCAACCGGTAGAGGAGAGGGTCGACATGATGACAGGGCCAACGGGGTGGGATGTCACTGGCCGGCGCGTCCTGGTGACGGGCGCGTCGAGTGGTCTGGGGCTGGCGATGGCCCGCGCGCTCGCTCACGGAGGAGCGTGCGTCGCGCTGGGTGGCCGGGATGACGACCGGCTAGCGCGGGCCATCGAGATGATTGACGCTCCGAGTGGTGACGTGCGGCCTGTGCGCCTGGACGTGCGCGACACCGCGTCGATCACGCGCGCGGTTGCTGAGATCGATGACGCGTGGGGTGGCCTGGACGTGCTCGTGAACAACGCAGGTATCGGCATGCGCACGGTCAATCCCGCCTTCCTGAGCGAGCCCCAGTCCTTCTGGCGGGTCTCAAAGGAGGGGTTCACCGCCGTCATCGACACCAACCTGACCGGCTATTTCCGCGTCGCTGCCGCCGTCGTGCCGCTCTTCTTGCGTGATGGCGGCGGCAAAATCGTGAACATCAGCATGAACCACGAGACGATGCGGCGGCGCGGCTTCGTCCCGTATGGCCCGTCGCGCGCCGGGGCCGAGTCCCTCTCGCTGATCATGGCCGAGGACCTGCGGCCGTGCAGCGTTGACGTGAACATGTTCTTGCCCGGTGGCGCGACGGCGACTGGCATGATTCCCGACGACGTGCCGGCGGACATGCGTGACCGGCTGCTCTCCCCCGACGTGATGGCCGCGCCGATCCTCTACCTGTGCGGGGCGGAATCAGATGGCGTGTCCGGGGAGCGTCTCGTGGCGACGGAGTTCGCCTCCTGGCTGCGGGAGCGTGAGCAGCGCTAGGGCACAGCACTGGTGCCGGCAACGACGCACAGACCGTGCGCGACGCCGACACCTGATTGCGCCCCGTACTCAGGGATGGACGTGCCGGTCGTGCAGAAGATCGAGCAGACGGACGGCATTGAGCGTGGCCGCGCCGGACGGCATTGAGCGTGGCCGCGCCGGACGCGGTGTTGTCGAAGATGCACCAGACGGGCGCGTCCTGGGCACCCTCCACAAGCTGGCCGGCCAGCCGGTCAAGGGACGGGTCGTCGTAGGCGTCATAGTACACGCGCGGGGAGCCATGAAGCCGAAGATAGCGGAGCCCGGCCCAGCCGCCCGGCGCGTCCGCCTGCGGGACCGGTGGTGGGTCGGCGGCCACACGCGCCACCTCCCAGGTCTGCAGCAGGCGATCCGCCTCGTCCCTGAACCAGCTTGGATGGCGTGGCTCGCAGACGACCTCGCCCCCGTAACGCGCACGTAGCTCCCGCCAGAAGGCAGCCGCAACCGCCGGATCGAAGACCAGGCTTGGCGGCAACTGGATCAGCAGGGGTCCACGTTTCTCACCGAGCGCGGCAGTTTCAGTGAGGAAGCGCTCCAACGGCTCCGCCGTGTCCACCAGACGACGCTCGTGCGTGATGGCGCGCGGCGCCTTAATCGCGAAGCGGAACGTGTCCGGCGTCGTGTCCGCCCAGCGCGCGTAGGTTACCGCGCGGTGCGGCCGGTAGAACGATGAGTCGATCTCGACGGCGGCGAAGCGCGTCGCATAGCGCGTGAGATGGCTCGCCCCCGGTGCGAACCGGTCCGCGTGTACACGCGGAATCGACCATCCCGCGCAGCCCACCCGTATGACCTGCGGCTCCACGCGTCCTCCGGTACTCATCCCGCGCCAACCGACGCGTCTCGCGCTCGTGCTTTGTGTCGACCGCCCGTCCCGATCCCTTCCGTGAGCCAGGCCAGGACCGTCAGGCCGGCGTAAGCCGCGCCCAGAATGCACACGCCTGTCCAGCCCGCGGCACCGAAGGCGACGGCCGATGTCGCGGAGCCCACCGCGCCACCGATGAAATAGGTGGTCATATAGATGGTGGTTATCCGGCTGTTCGCCTCCGGACGCAGACGGTAGATCTCACTCTGGTTGGTGATCTGCGTGCCCTGCACGCCCAGATCGAGCAGGACCACGCCGACAATCAGCGCGACCAGGCGCGTGCCGCCCAGCGCCATCAGCCCGTACGCGATCAACGTGATGAGCAGGAACGCGGGCGTGGCGTAGCGCTGGAGACCACGGTCGGCGAGCCGTCCGGCCAGCGACGCACAGAGCGCGCCGGCCACGCCGACCAGCCCGAAGAGGCCGATCGCGCCCTCGCCCAAGCGGTACGGCGGGCGCGCCAGCAGGAAGGCCGCGCTGGTCCAGAAGACGCTGAACGCGGCAAAGGCCAGCGCGCCGTAGACCGCGCGGCGGCGCAACACCGGTTCCTCGCGCACCAGCGGCCCCATCGAGCGCAGGAGTTGCCCGTACGACTGCGCCTCCTGACGCGGCGGGCGCGGCACGGCACGCCACAGGACCACGATCAGCGCGACCATCAGCACGGCGGCGATCACGTAGACGGCGCGCCACCCGGCGTGTCCCAGCACACCCGAGGCCGCCTGAGCAATGACCCCGCTGACCGTGCGGGCGAGCAGGATACCGACCAACAGGCCACTCATCACCCGGCCCACCACGCGGCCACGCTCCGCCTCGTCCGCGAGGCTGGCCGCGAACGGGATCAGCACCTGCGCCACGACTGAGGTGAGTCCAATGAGCAGCGATGCCGCCGCGAGCATCGCAAGAGAGGACGCCGCCGCGGCCAGGAGCAGCGCGAGGGCCGTCCCGCACAGCACGACCACGACCAGGCGGCGACGGTCCAGCAGGTCGCCAAGCGGGACGATGAAGGCGAGGCCGAGCGCGTACCCGGCCTGCGTCAGCGTCGCCACCACCCCCACCGTCCCGCTGCTGCTCTGAAACGCCGTGGCGATCGTGTTGAGCAACGGCTGCGCATAGTAGAGATTGGCGACGACGAGACCGCAGGCCATGGCAAAGACCCAGACGAGGGGCGGCGAGAGCGCACCGCCAGCCACCTTGGGTGGTGACGGCGCGGTCCGCGACGTGGGGTTCGGTTCGGTTGCTACTGACACGCGCGTCGCCCCCCTCACGCGCGGCGGCGCAGGCGAGGAGTGGTCAATGCCGCCGGCTGATACCCGGCATCAACCGGGTTGACGTTCGTCCCCGGCGGCACGATCGCGTCGATGCGGTCAAGCGTGGCCGCGTCGAGCGTGATCTCCGCCGTTGTGAGCTGCGACTCCAGGTGCTCCATGGTGCGCGGGCCAATGATGGGGGACGTCACCGCCGGGTGCGCCAGGACAAACGCCAGGGCCAGCTCAACCATGCTTAACCCCGCCTGTTCGGCCACCTCGGTCAGCCGGTCGACCGCCTCCAGCTTGCGCTGGTTGCCCGGGTCGGACATATCGTAGCGGGCCGGGATGCGGTCCGCTCTGCGGCTGGAGTTGTCCTTGCCGGACCCGAAGCGGCCCGAGAGCCAGCCGCCCGCGAGCGGGCTCCACGGGATCACGCCCATGCCGTACTCCTGGCAGACGGGCAGCACATCAGCCTCGATGCCCCGGACCAGGATCGAGTAGGGCGGCTGCTCACACAGGAAGCGCTCGCGTCCCCGGCGCTCGGCCATCCACTGGGCCTGCACGATCTCGTACGCGGGGAACGTGGAGCTGCCAAAGTAGCGGATCTTGCCGGCACGGACCAGGTCCGTCAGCGCACCGAGCGTCTCGTCGATGTCCGTATCCGGGGCCGGGCGGTGGATCTGGTAGAGGTCGATCCAGTCGGTACCCAGGCGGCGCAGGCTGTTCTCACATTCTGTGATAATCCAGCGGCGCGAGTTGCCCTGGGCGTTGGGGTCGTCGCCCATCGCGCCATGCACCTTGGTCGCGAGGACCACGTTGGCGCGCTTGCCGCCGGCCAGGGCTTTGCCGACAATCTCCTCTGACTCGCCGTTCGAGTACACATCGGCCGTGTCAACGAAATTAATGCCCGCGTCCAGGGCACGGTGGATGATGCGGATCGACTCCTGGTGGTCGGCCGTGCCCCATTGCCCAAACATCATCGCCCCGAGACACAGGGGGCTGACCTTCACTCCGGTTCGACCGAGCGTACGATACTCCATGGCGCGCGTTTGTCCTTTCGTCTACATCGACTGAATATGGTCATTGCTGGAACCGGGCCTGGGCCAGTGCTGTGGGGCTAGTGCGGCGAACCGCATCGTCCGCCCCTACTGCACGGCGCGGGCCACGGTATCGGTCGCGGTGTTGTCGCCGACGTCACGCGATTGGGCCTGGTACCACGACGTGACGTCGGACGTGCGCGCTCGTAGGGGGGCGGGCCGTCGCGCCCATTGACGCGGATCAGGCACACAGGGCCACCACGACACGCCCAGGCGCTTATAGTGAAAAAGAGCGGAATGTTCTTTCTCGCGCCGCAGGCGGGGCTGTGTCGCGTCCTACGGCGATGGAGGCTATGTATTGTCAAGGGCGATTTATTTTTGACCCACTAACGCCGAGACTCCGCAATTGACGTTTGCAGAACCCATTAGGTCTTCAAGTGGGACGTATCAATGGACTCGATGTAGGTGCCAGAAGGCTTGGCGGCCCCTACAAAGCGTGCTTGATTGGCTGGCGGCACATGGGTCTATGCAACCACAAACGTCAATGACGGAGTCTCGGCGCAGATGGGTCAATTCTACGTCGCCGTTAGCAAGACGCCGCGACAACATGATTGCCCAGCGTATTGCCCTTCACAATGAAGCGCTCGTCGCCTATGGCGTAGTTATTGCCCTCCTCGTTGCGGCAGGAACGGCCGTAAGCCTTGTCGCTGCCCATATTGCCCCCCCTTTCACGGCAAACGTCGCCTTCGCCCTATGCATGATATGCCTACTCATCTTTCTGGGATTCGCCGGACGAGCTGCATACTATCTCGACTCCGTGCTCGAGGACAAGATCGAGCGGAAGGTGAGGCAAGGACTTTTCGCGGCAGCGACGATTGCACAGATGTCGTGTGACGAGTTCCTGCAGAGTATACACTCTCGGTTCGCTCAAATATGGCTGTAATGGACGAATTGCGGTAGGCTCTCGGCATGACCGAGAGAGCAGATATTACGACGGAGCGGGTGGATGATATCCCGCTGTTGGTGGCACAGATGTGCCGGATGGGGCTGCCGGTGATGCTGGAGTGTCATTTTCCGATGCACGGGAATCGCGGCGGGCTCAACGTGGGGTGGACGGCGGTGGTGTGGCTGGCCCATATCCTCTCGCGGGGCGACCACCGCTTGAATCAGGTGCAGCCGTGGGCGGCGCGGCGGTTGGAGACGTTGCGCACCTGTACGGAGCAGCCAATCGAGGAACTGGACCTGACCGACGACCGCCTGGCCGACGTGCTGCGCGCGCTGGCCGACGACACCCACTGGGTCAGCTTCGAGCGGGCGCTGGGGCAGGAGGTGCTGCGCGTGTACGATCTCGCGCCCGCGTGCGTGC
>JAABUV010004746.1_pt1 | contig 15988 bp, 17 predicted proteins | sample 5559971 | NCBI WGS metagenome assembly JAABUV01 (sample SAMN10711881, study PRJNA513362) | rock metagenome | isolation source: Antarctica rocks | place: Antarctica: Victoria Land, Knobhead nord | collected 2015-12-19
CGCACAAAAAAGGCCCGGACGGACCATCTACCCACCGGTTTCTGGGGCCAACGGCGACCGCGCGCGGCCCCAGAAACCCCTGCTCCGCTTGACCTAGCCGCCTGATTCAGCGGAAACTAGAGTTAAAGGGCGCACGCCAAAGTCTAGCTTAGCCTCTGCTTACCGGCTTCTCAGGGTCGCCAGGTACGCTAGATGTATCGGCAAATGGAAAGGTACGGGGGAGGCGTGAATGGATGATCATGGATGCGGTGGACCATCGACCGCGGCGCCCATCATGAGCGCGTTCGGCGATGTAGGCGAGGGACGCTGGCAGGCCGGGCGACTCGTGGCGCGCGATGAGGGACGGTCGCGCGTCCTGGTGATCGGGCGCATGGACGCCTACGCCGACCTCGTGCGCCACGCCCTGGACGCCCTGTGTCTTCATATCGACCTGGCTTCGGGCGAGGATGCGGCGCGCGACCACTTGGCGCGGGAGCGTTGCGACCTGATCGTGCTTCTGCTCCCACTGGCGGACGGCGACGGACCGACTCTGTGCCGGCGTCTGCACGCCGCCGACGGACATGTTCCCCTCGTGATCCTCGACATCGCCGGCACAGTCGACGACGCGGTCGCCGGCCTCGACGCCGGCTCCGACGCCTATCTCGTCGAGCCGTTCGACGCCGGCGAACTCCGCGCGCGTCTCGCGGCGTTGCTGCGCCGCCATGGCCCCGCGCGCCGGTCCACGCCCCCCCACACGGTCACCGAAGCGGGCCCAAACAACAAAGGTTGGATCACGCCGGCGCCCCCGGTACACATCGTCGATGGCGGCGCGATGTGAGGACCGCTCGATGGCCGTGGGTAGCCCGTCTGCTGCGTTTCGCCCTGACGGGAGGCAGCGCGGCGCTCGTGCAACTGGGGATACTCGACGCCTTGACGGATGGACGCTGGCCGCCGATCCCCGCCGACGCCGTGGCTCTGCTGCTCTCGACACAGGTCAACTTCGTCCTTAGCTACCTATATACGTGGCGTGACCGGCGGCCACGCGCGCGGACACCACGCGCCGTCCTGGGCCGCTGGGCCACGTATCAGGGCTCCGCCGCTGGAGCCGCGCTGCTCAACATAGGAGTGTTCACCCTCGCGCGAACCGACCTGCCCATCGTCGTGGCGTCGGCGTTGGGAACCGTCGTCGCCTCCGTGGTGAACTTCGTTGCCAGCGACCGCCTGGTGTTCCCGGCAGTGGGCGCCGCCATCGCGGCCCGTGGCAGCCACAGTGCGCGGGAGACCGCCGCGGCGCGGGGAGCGGTCGATAGAGTCGATAACCTTACATGAGAAAATTCCCATCAGATTTTCATACAATCGTCATCTGATTCGCCTACGATGGTAGATAGTCGGTGAGACAGGAGGTGGGAATTTTATGGACATCGCACGTAGCGACGGCGCGCGACGGGCGACGCCAGCGCCAGTCGCCAGGGCATGGCGCGGGCGCGGCTATCGCGTCGCCGTGGCATGGGCCATCGGGGCGATCGTCGCCGTCAACGCGGCGGTGATCGTCTGGCTCTGGCTGCGCGGCGGCGGCGTCTCCGCCGTGCATGGATTGGGAGATATGAGCACCAGCGTGGGTCGTATCACCGGCCTGCTCAGCGCCTACCTTGCGTTGCTGCAGGTCCTGCTGCTCGCCCGCCTGCCGCCGCTCGAACGGCTGGCCGGCTTCGATCACCTCACCGCCTGGCACCGCCTCAACGGCAAGGTCTGTCTCCTCCTCGTGCTCGCGCATGTCGTGTTCATCACCATCGGCTACGCCGCGATGGACCGTATCGCGATTCCCCCCGAGGTGGCGCGGTTGCTCGGCGATTACCCAGGGATGATCGCGGCCACGGTCGGGACGGCCCTCCTGATCGCCGTCGTCGTCACCTCGCTCGTCATCGTGCGTCGTCGCCTGCGCTACGAGGCGTGGTACCTCGTGCATCTCACCGCCTACGCGGGCATCGCGCTGGCCTGGTTCCACCAGATACCCACCGGCAACGAGTTGACCGCTAACCCCGCCGCCGCGACCTACTGGACGGCGCTCTACATCGCCACGCTGGTCTTGCTGGTGCTGTTCCGCATCGCGGGGCCAATCGCGGGGGCATTTTGGTACAGCCTGCGCGTCGCCGAGGTGACGACTGAGGGGCCGGGCGTCGTGTCCCTGCGCATCACCGGGCGCCGCCTCGACCGGCTGCACGCGCGGGGCGGCCAGTTCTTCCTGTGGCGCTTCCTCACGCGCGGGCGCTGGTGGGCGTCGCATCCCTTCTCGCTCTCGGCGGCGCCCGATGGCCGCTCGCTGCGCCTCACCGTCAAGGACGTGGGAGACTTCACGGGCCGCATCGGCGCGATCACTCCGGGAACGCGCGTGGTGGCGGAGGGTCCCTTCGGTGTCTTCACCGACGCGGCGCGCCGGCGCGACAAAGTCGCCCTCATCGCGGGCGGCATCGGCATCACACCGATCCGCGCCCTGGTCGAGGATATGCCCCCTGGCCTCGACATCGCGCTCATCTACCGCGTCGTGCGCGCGGAGGACCTGGTCCTTAGCCACGAGCTCGACGCGCTGGCGCGCGAGCGCGGCGTCGCGCTCGCGTACGTTGTGGGCGGCCATACCGGCGCGGAGGGCGCGTATCGCCTGTCGCCGGAGCACCTGCGCGAACTAGTCCCCGACATCGCCGACCGCGAGGTATACGTGTGCGGGCCGCCGGCGATGATGCGCGTGGCGGAGGCGAACCTGCGCCGCGTGGGCGTCCCGCGCGCGGCCATCCACAGTGAGCGCTTCGCCCTGTAATTCAACGACTATATAGACTGTTGACGACAAAGCAAACAAATAAATAGAAAAGGATACACACACGATGCATCGCTCGATTCCCTTTATCATCACGACCGCCGCGACCGTGCTCCCGTTCACGACCACGTTGGCCGCTACGCACCCGACTCCGCGGCCGACGGCCACACCGACACACGCCAAGGCCCATCCGGCCGCGCATAAGAAATCCACCAGTACCACATACACATATGCGGGGCCGGGGGTGGATATGCAGTGGGGCACGGTGCAGGTAACCATCGTCGTGAAGGGCAAGCGCATCGCCGATATCCGGGCGACAGCGCCGACCGAGCGAGAGCGCTCGGCGTTCATCAACCAGCAGGCCGTTCCGATGCTGCGTCAGGAGGTTCTCCAGGCCCAGAGCGCCACTATTGACCTGATCGGCGGCGCCACCATGACCAGCGACGCCTACGACCAGTCACTGCAAGCCGCGGTCGACAAGGCTCACAAAGCCCACACCCTCTAAGCCCGTGAGTGGCGCCATATCGAACCCGCTCCCAGGGTCGCGCCGCGTCGAGCACGTCATGGGGATGCCGATCGGGGTGGATGTGCGCGACCCGGAGGTCGACCCTGGCGCGCTTGACCGGGCGTTCGCATGGCTGCGCTGGGTGGACGCCACGTTCAGCACCTACAAGCTAGACAGTGAGATCAGCAGGCTCAACCGCGGCGAGTTGGCGCTACCCGACGCCCACCCCGATGTCCGCGCCGTCCTGGCGCGCTGCGCCGCGTTGCACGAGGAGACCGGCGGCTACTTCGACAGCGAGGCGGCGTTCCTGGCGCAGTGGGAGCGCGTGGGGGATGTCGCGCTCCGCCTCGGGGCCGTCGACCCGTCGGGTCTGGTCAAGGGCTGGGCGGTGGAGCGCGCCGCGCGTCTCCTGGAGGAGGCTGGCGCGCGCGACTACAGCGTCAACGCCGGCGGCGACATCCGCGTACGTGGGCGGCCGTCGCCCACGTCGGGCTGGCGCATCGGCATCCAGCATCCGACCCTACGCGACAAAGTGGCGGCGGTGATCGAGGCCACCGACCTGGCGATCGCCACGTCAGGCGCGTACGAGCGCGGCGCGCATATCATCGACCCGCACACGGGGCGGCCGCCCGACGGCGTCCTCTCCGTCACGATCGTTGGCCCGGACCTGGCGACGGCCGACGCGTACGCCACGGCCGCCTATGCGATGGGACAAGAGGGGCCGGCATGGACCGCCCGGCTCGTCGCGCGCGGCTACGAGGCCATGACCATCCTCGCCGACCAGACCGTCCTCTCAACTCCGGCGTTCCCCGCCATATGATACGGGCTGCGATTAGTGTAGGGGTGCGCGGAAGTTGATCCTTACAGGCCCAAGACACCCCCCTTCGTCACACTCCATTGATCCTATCACACCAGTAAAGCTGATCCGACCCTGCATAGACGCTATCGCCGTTGATCCAACTCTACTGCCGGCAAGGGTAGGTATATAGAGAGGCAGCGGGACTGGCGACGTACACCGCGCGGCACTGAGGAAACGTCGAGCGTCCTGAGTGAATCAGCTTCGATAGGACAGCTTACGGACCGGGTTGGCGCCGGTTTCGGCAAAGGCGCGCCAGTTTAGAGGCGTGGTCCCTTTATCCTCGCAATTCTTGAACGGAATCGAATAGCGCCGGGGGGTGCCGGGCGCACTCACTTTCGTTATGGCTGGGACATCGACATCGGCTGTAAAGACCTGGGTGTGCCCCGCCTGACGGTAGTAGATGATCAGGCGCGAGGGCTCATACGTCGGGTCAAACCGCCACGCCGCCGAGAATCCAGTGCCATCGGGATTGAAGACCTGCACGGCTCCCTTTGTATAGACGACGAGCGTGCGTTCCTCTGGCTTAATGAGGCTGCGTGCGGTCAGTGTGTCTTGTATCATCATCTATTCTCCCTTGTATGTTGCTGTAAGGTCCATGATCCTTCTTGGGTACGCCCCGCTCGCGACCTGTAGAACGTGCCCTATCGTCTCGGTAGCGACGTCGTGCGCTGCGCTCAAATTATGACTGCCGGATATACGTCAATGCCGCCTCGAAGCCATCTTTGGAGGACACTTTGAGCTCATCCTGGCCGTTGTAGAGAAGGAATCCATAGCGTGGGCGCGGCTTCAGGCCGACGGTAGAGCCGGACCGCATGAAGCTGATGACCCACCCCTTCTGCACGACGCTGATGTTCGGGTCTTGCGCGCGCACATAGCGCACGAAATCGGTGATGAAGTCGACGGTCTGTGGGTTCTTCTGCAGGAGTGACTGCCGCTCCGGACTCCACGGCGCCATGTTCATGGTCCACTCGTCGGGACTATCCCCCCCGTCGCCGGGCGGTGACACGGATGGAGTACGGCTATCATCACCCTGGATGCGCGATCGAAAGAAATCGACCCAATCATCTTCGCTGACAAACCAAGAACCTGTGACCCGTAGTAGCGGCACCCCGGCGCGCCGCAAGTACGCTTCTAGGTCCTCGATCCCGAACTGCTGACTCAAGTCCTCCACAAAAAATCCGCTCACCGTCCTCAGTTGCATGTCCATCATTGCCTCTCCCTGCTTATTTTGTTTCCCTTCCTGCTTTTATTATACCTGACTGAGCAAAATTAGACAATAAATAAGCAAATAATGCTCATCGGCTCTTTTTTGCCTGTTTGCCAGGGGCTGATGATGGAGGGGATGCGGCGGATGCGATTTATATGGTGGGGGCAGTGGGCCTCCAGGCAGCCATGATACGCCCACGAAGGAGTCCGTTATTGAAATGTCGACGGGCGGCACCTCGAAGTGCAGGTGCGGGCCGGTGGTCCAACCCAGTCATGCCCTCGTAGCCGATGACCTGCCCCTGCTGCACCACGTCGCCGACCCGCACCTCCAGCGGGTGTATCTGATCGTCCATATGCGCGTAGAGCGTGGAGATGTGGGCGTTGTGCTTGATGATGACGCAGTTGCCGTAGCTGCCGTGGTCGTCGCCCGGCACGGCTAGACCCGCTCACACGACCACTCCGGCCGCCGCCGCGTGGATCGGCGTGTACTCGGCGTTGGCGATGTCGAGGCCGGGGTGGAAGGCCTGGAAGAAAGATTCGCACCTTCGCATGACCGCTAATCCGCCGATAAGAAACTTTCGGCCACGACGGGGTCCATAATAGCGGACCATACAACCTCGGCCACCTCGTTCGCGCGCTGGGGCATCGCGTCAATATGCCAGTCATCGATGGTCGTGCCCGGAACTTCGCTCAAAACCACGGCATAGGTGTCAGGAGGAACAGACCCAATGATACGGATACCGACATAGATACTATCGAAGTCATCCCCCGCCGAGCTTCTTAATCCGCTCGGGCGAGAGTCCAGACAGCAGAGAGACTTTCGCCACGCGCGATCCATCGAGACGAGCGGCAGCTTCTCGCATCTTACGCTCGAGTTCGTCCTTGGAAAGTTCGAGTTGGGCGGAAGATACCTTTACGCTGTTTGGCGGCTGAAGTGTTGTCTCCATTTTCCCCTCCCATCTTTCCCTTTACTATATCAACGTACTTGTGTCCGAAATCAACGTACTTGTGTCCGAAGACAAAATGACAAGGGGAAGGAGAATGGGTTGTGGACAGTCGGTGTTCCCAAGCATCTACCCTCTGTGCGATAATACCCCCTGAACGTGGGGCGTTAAAGGGGTGTTCTTAAGAACACCCCTTTGCTTATAGGGGTGACAGGGATAGTATGGCAAGCGACGAAACGCGCCTAGACGTCGTGATCGAGCCAGTTGAGCAAAAGCTCGTCGCGCTCACACAGGGCGGCGACGATGAGGTCGTGGCAGCACGGACCGCGACATCGGAGATTTACTTGCCGCTGCGCCCGATCTGTATCGCGCTCGGCGTGAGTTGGGCCACGCAGCGCCGCAAGGTCATGGCCGACGACGTGATGATGGAGAGTATCCGTACGCTCCGTGTCCAAACACGCGGTGGCCCACAGAACCTCGTGTGCATGGATGTCGAGGCTATACCACTCTGGCTGGCCGAGATTGAACCTGACCGTGTGCGCGAGGATTTACGCGACCGCTTGCGGTCCTATAAGCGGTGGGCCAAGAAGGTGGTGTATGACGCCTTTGCCCGTGAGACCGGCGTAGAGACGGCCTTGAGCGCCTCACAGGCCATGACGCCGGCGAACCCCGACATGACATCACTCGCCCATATCGCTCAGATGGCCGAAGCGATCGCCACCATGGCCCGCCAACAGATGGCATTCGAGTCACACGTCGACACGCGCTTTACAGCGCTACAGGGCGAAATCGTGGAGCAGCGCGAGGAGGTCATGGGTCGCCTGGACCAGGCCGCAGCCGTCGTCGGGAGCCTCCTCCACCGCATGAACGCCGTCGAGGGGATGGTCGCGCCCGGCCAGGTCATCAGTGACGCCCAGGCCGCCGAAATCAGCACGCTCGTGAAAGCCATCGCCACCGAGATGGCCGAGCGAGACAAAGGGTCAGGCGTGAAGGGCCGCAACCCCTATCAGGCCGTCTTCGGCGAATTGTACCGGCGCTTCCGCGTCTCAAGTTACCATAACATCCCTTTGCGGCGCTTCGGTGAGGTTATGGCCTGGCTCAAGGAGTATCAGGACACCATGGACGCACACGGGAGTGAGTAGAGAGCGTAAGACACATGTAGTGGGACAGCTAAGTTGTCGCTACAGCACCTCCCACAATGGGGTTGGGACATCGACTTGTCGCACTCGGGGCAAAAAAGTTGTCGCTACCCCACTTTAGGCCACCTGAAGTTGTCGCCACCCCACTTGGCTCACACACGATAGTATGTCATGCGACCACACGGGAGTCAGCCCCGCATTAGACGGCGAAATGTTGACCGGCTGGGCCGGTACCGAGGAATTGTCAATACCGGTATCGTGCCCAAGTTGCCCTCCGGCGACGAGGCCATGTGCTCGTTCAGCCACGGGCCGTGGCGCATCGACGTCAGGGGGTGACAGCGGCATCCAGATCATGGGAGACGCGGCGTGCACCAACGACGAGGCGGGGTTCAACACCACGATCGACCGCATCATGGCGATGCAGAACGGGACCGTGACGCAGTAACGGGGCGGATGCAGGGGAAAGCGCGTAAGCGGGCGACGTGACGAGTAGTGGACACAGTACGGGCGCACAGCCTACGCTAAAGCATAATGAACAGAGACGCGCTCATCCCCGACACCTGGCGGGGTCTGCCGCGCTGGTGGATCGCCCCACGCCTCATGCTCCTGCTCACACCCGTCGTTCCGGTCCTGGCAGTCCTCATCGGCCACAAGAGCGGTGCCGCGCCGGCGACGATCATGGTCCTTCTGTTAGGCGTGGTTGTCGTGCGTGGTGTCGATCAGCGCGTGCGGCAGAGCATCCCGCTTCGGCACCCGCCCCGGTCCCCTGGATACCGCCATGATAGCACGCGGGCCCACGCGCAGGGATACCCGTACAACGGCGCATTGTAAGGGATACCCGTACAACGGCGCATTGTAGGGGTGATTATCGCGGTAGTCGGTGGTGGCGCTCCCCTGATAGGTCGTGGCGCGTCCTAACGGCGTCGGCAATTCTCAAGCGCATGGCCTTGCTGGCACTGCGCCACGATGGCAGGAAAGAGTCGGGCGCCGCCGGGTCATGCCGAGTGAGGCGGATCGTCAGCGGTGACTAGCCCGATCACACGGGCTAGCCGAATGACATCCACCTGGGCGTAGCGGCGGCCCATATAGGCGTCGTCGACCGCGGGCCGGATGTCGCCCCGTGTCACCAAGCGATTGAAGTGGCGGTGGGTTATGCCGAGATAGTTGGCCGCGTCCCTGGCCGCCATGAGTTCATCCAACAAGAGTTCATGGACCCGACGCGGCGGCGTCTTGAGGCGCAGGACCTCCACCCGATCGTACAGCCGCTGTCGGGCGACGCCTTCGCACACCGGCTTGATACGCCCCGCTTTCACCCAATTGCCGAATGTGCGCGGCGAGATGCCCAGTAACATGCCCGCCTCGTCTGCGGTCACGCGCGTGGCCTTGAACTCCGCGATAGAGCGCCGATCGTAAAGGATCCCACCGTGGTACGGTACATAATGAGCACGGGCGCCTGGCACCTGTCCACGATCCGCCCATTGCTGAAGCGTTTGCCTCGCGACACCGACGAGGGCGGCCGCCTCGGTGAGTGTTGCGTAGCGCGCCCGGAAGGCATCCACCGCACCCCGATCGTAGACAGGCTCAACCTTATGCCTGGCCGGCGTCCCGCACTCACCCTCCAGCACCACTGCGGGCAGGAGGAGTCCCGCGTCCCGCCATCGGTACAGGACGCGTCGTGGCACTCCAAGGAGTAATGCAACCTGTCGCTCGCCGTAGTACGCGACATCCTCCTCAGGTAACTGGGTTCGCAAGTATCGAACGATGTCCGGCCGATCCCACCATAGATCTGCTAAGTCGAGACTGTCGTGCGTCGCACGAAATGTCACTAATGCGCCATCGCGCACCGCGTGAAGCAACTCCGGCAGCCTTCCGCCTTGCTCCCGGAGCAAGGACTGTATCTCCCGTAGCCGGAGGGCTTGGGAGTCGGCACCGGCTGGGAATGGTCGGATCGGCAGCCGGCCGAGCAGGTCGGCTAGGGAATAGTCGAGAAGGTCGGCCCGGTAGATGGTGTCCGTCGTCCCGTCGACGGCGCGAAGTTGAGCCACCCGGATGAGCCCTGCCTTGGCCAGCACCCTGACCATGTCACGCCCGACCCCGAGGTACGCTGCGGCCCCCTCCAACGTCAGCGGGGTTCCCCGCACGCGCGCCAAGCGTTCGACCTCGCGAGAGTCGACGACACACGCGGGGAAGGTACCGCCGCCCGTCAAGTGGCGCACTTCTATCGCGCCGACGTCGATGTACCGCTGCAGCCACACAAGGCCGATGCCCAGCGATGCTGCGGCCTCCCGCCTGGTCAACAGCGACGGACGCGCGCCGCCAGCCTTCTGTAGGACGTCGCAATACACGACGTACCAGGCTGTCACACCTGGAGACCGACCCAGATGCGCATGCACAAAGTCTGCGAAAGCCTCGTGCAGCCACGCGAAGGCGGGATGGCCCGGCGGGAGATGCGCGAACAGCATGCGCGGGAAGGAACTCGCGCGCACGCCCCGCGCGCATTCGCGGGCGGCGATACGCGCGAGGGCCGCATCCAACCGGCGAGGCCAGTCGTCGAGCAGCCGCCACGCACCCAGCAGGAGTTCGTGCGCGACTCGGGCGTTGGATGAGTGCAGATTTAGGAGCGACTTCATCCCCTTGTCGTACAACGGATGGCTTGGGTCGCGGCGTGCCAGGAGAGGGCCGGATTCCCAAAGATAGAGGAGCAGGGCGTGCGGTCGCATGTGCGCCAGGGGATGGGCACCGGCGCCAACAGGTCGCGTGCTCGGTCCGGCGATAGCTCCAAAGCCGAGTGCCCCCCACACTGCTGCCGTCAGAGCGACGCTATCCGGATCCGTGGCGATCGTTTCGGCCTCGAACGTCGCGGCGTCGCGCCCGCAATGAAGACACGTGCCCGTCTCGATGTCCATCTCCAGGGGCAATCCGCAGCCCTGACAGCGATCGACAAGGCGCACGAGGTGGATGGGGCAGGTCGTCACCTGGCGTAGGCTCCAGGGCAAGAGAATGGTCCGCCGCGTCCCGCGGCATAGGGGACACACCTTGCCGGCGGCCCTCCCACTCATACCATGTGCGTAAACGGCGACACCCTTCGGTTGCCACAAGGGGACGGGGGGCCCGTCGTCCACGCGCATGGCTGGCATATCGCCGAGCGCGTCGGGAGGATAGTAGGCTGGCACGAATCGATGGAGCGTCATGTCTATGACCTCCCGCGGCGTCTGCCCGAGCGCCGAGGCGAGTGCGCGGACGTGCTCCTCGGTACGCAGCAGGTCGGCCGAGCCCGCCCTCGGCGGGACGAGGTCACGCCACCATCGCTCCGCCTCATAACTACAGGCCCGACGGACACGGTGGAGGTGCTGCCGCAAGCTTTCGCCTACGACGGGTGGCCGCGGAAAAAGGACGCGGCCGTCCAGGTCGCCCGTGCACGTACCCATCTTCAACGACCGCGCCGAGGGATGATGGACTGCACCGTCTCCCGACGTGGAGCGCGAGTCCGCCGGCCGTGTCTCCCCAACCCACCTCGACTTTCCTGGGGCTGAGACAAATCGTTGTCGACATCCAGCGGCTTGGCCGCAAGTTCCGGGCGCGCCTCGTCCTTGAAGGGGTTGGGAACTCTTCGGCGGTTTCCCGCGAGTTCCTCATCGAAAGCCTGGGCGAACTCCTGCCGATGGGGATGGCGCTTGCCCGCGTCGATGGTTATCTCCCCCGCACGACGAATCAGCATCATCACATAGCGGAGCGTCCCGTGCGAGGCGCAGTAGATGCGCCATGCCGTGTCCGGATTCGCCAGGTAGCCGCGCTCCTCGAAGGGGAGCAACACCTCGAGCTGTTCGAGGAAGATGTACAGGTCCTGGTCCTGGTCACGCACCTTCGGGTCCCACGCGTAGGGGGCGAAGCGGTGTGGGTCCGGGAAGAAGTGGGCCAACTGGCCCTTATTCGCTTCGACGAGCGCGGTAAACTCGTCCTCTAGCCCGACGAGGATAACAGAGACCTTCGTGTCCGGGTGCTTGATCAGGTTCTTGAGCCAGTCGGCCCCAGCCCTGAGGACATTCGCATCCTTCGCGTAGACAAAGTGGTTGATTTTGTCGAGGATGACGATACGTGTCTTGCAGTCCCTCAGGGCGTCGCGCAGGCGACCCGTCCGCGACGTGATGCTATCCTTGTCGTAGCGCGGATCTCCCATCACCTTGAGCAACTCGGAGACGAGCATGCTGTAGGTGGCGTTGGGCGGGACCACGCAGTAGACGACCGGGCGCTCGATGCCCGTTTTGGTCTTGATGGACGGATGCCGTTCGCACAGCGACTCGGCAATCGTCGTTTTTCCGCACCCCTTCGGGCCGACCAGGCTCGCGCAGGGCGGCTCCTTGCGGATCGGTTGCATCTCGTAGCACCGCTCAAGCGCGGCCATGGTCCGCGTGAAGGCGGGCGAGATCACGCGGGCGCTCTGCAATTGCGCGTAACGCGCTAGGCGCATTTCCCGTTCGGCCCTGATGAGGGCGTCCTGCTCCGCCAGCAGCGCGTCGTCCAGGACCTGGATCGTCCGACCCTCCATCGCGACCGTGACTGCAGCCGCAGTGATGGACGGCGACGGCGATGGGGCGGCTCCCGCACCCAATGGTTCCGCTCTCTGGCCGGTCGCACCATCGTTTGGCCGTTGACCACCGCGACGGCCCCGCCCCTGCCCCTGCCGCTCCGCCTTCGCATCTGTATCCGCGGTGGCCGGCGCCGCGAGGCCAGGCGTGCCTGCCCCCACCGCGCGCGGAGTATCTTGGCGGTGCCGTCCGCCACGCGTCTCAATGCCTCCCGCATGCTGTACGTCGACCATGTGTAGCTTCCTATCTTTCTTCCTCATCCGGCCAGAACGCGTGTCTGCGTCGGTGATATTCATCGTCCCGCAACGCGGCCTCATCGTTCCGGGTGGAGCGCGTGGGGCAGGGCGTGGTCGCCGCCCCAGCCCTCCCGCGCCGGGTGATAGATTGGCGGTTCGACCTCTGCCATAGGCTTGGGGGCGGTGGGGGGGGTCTGGTGCGACCGCGGACCCTCCCTGCGCTTCCGTTTCGTTGCGGAGCGCGCGGCGGGCTCCCCGGCTGTCTCGCCCGTCCCCGACCCGTTGATCTTCTCCTTCGGGGGTGATGCCGCAGCCGACGCGAGGAGCAACGCTCCTGCGGCGACGTCATCGGGCAGGGCCGCTCCCTCGGACGGGTCAAGGAGGGGCAAGTCGACGCCCGCCCACATGCGGGACCCTGAACTGCGGCCACGGAGACGCGCGGCGGTCACGCGCGTCCGCCGCGCCTCGCCCGTCAAACGAAACTCTCGCTCGACGATCGTCCGGATATGATGTTCGGCCAGGGCGAGATCGTACTCATCGATCTCCTCTTTCTGCGCCGTGCGCTTGGCGTAATCGAGGATGACGTTGTGCTTGTAGAGCGAGAGGCCGCGCGCGTACCCAGGGTCGACCGCAGTCACTTTGATCCAACTACCGAACGTACGCCGGTCAACTTTCGTCGGGTCGAGCACGTAGATGTGGCCGAGATCCGCCTCGTCGTACTTAATGGCAAAGAGCGTCCCGTCGGGCTGTGCCTGTCGTAAGGGCGTCAGCTTGGGCGACTGGTACCGCAGACAGTGGATCTCGACGCCCGTCGACTGGATCGTGCGCGCCTCCGAGGGGAGTAACCAGAGGCGCACGTCCTGGGCGCGGTGCTGCAGGTCTGGCGGGCACTCCTGCAGCCCATCCGCCCAGACGCGTTCCGGTGCTCGACCTTTCAAGTCCCGGTGAGGGCGACGAGCATAGATCCCGTACACGAAGATGCGATGCATCTCGCGGAAGGCCGAGAGGCTGATGCACGCGTCTTTCATCGGGTCATAGTCGGTCATGCGCAGTTTCATCAGGCTGCTGAAGGACGTGCCGGGTAACGTATGCACCCAATCCTGGTTGGTGCGGATGAAACGCTCGATCTCGCCCTTCTCCCAGGGGGCTTTGACGTGGCACTCGTCTAGGATCATCCCCAACATCCCGGCCGACTCGGTCATGTTGGTACCGATGTAGGGCTTGCCGTTGTCAATCCCGGCGACCCGCGGGATCCCGAAGGACAGGTCACGGTACTCGACGCCATCGACCACGAGGGGGTGCTCCTCGGGCAGGATGCCGTCGAGCAGCCCGTACCGGATGCCCTGGAAGCTGTAGCCCTCGAAGCCCGCGTGCGAGCCGAATGCGTATTCGCTGTGTTTGTCGATTCCGGTCGACAAGGTGGCGCGACCGATGGGCAACCGATCGTCCTCGTCCACGACGATGAGGTCAAGCGGCGATTGGTCGAACTCGACCCGGGCGAGGTTGCGGTCCGGGCGCGGGCCCGGCATGACGGCGGTCGTGTCTCCGTGCGCCGCGACGTCGCTCGGGCGTGGGCGCAGGATCCAGTCCAGTTTCTTCTTCCTGACGTAGCGCCCCACGGTCTTGGTTGTCGGGATCTTCGTCCCCGCCGGTATCTCCCCGGCCGTGATCTTATCCGTCACCTGCCGGAGCAAATCGCGCCTGAGCGCCCCCATCGTGGTTGGCAAGCTTTTGAGCTTCTGCTCCACGAGTATGGTATCCAGCGTCGCGTACACCGGATCGGGGTTTATGGTCGGTTTGTCGTCCTGCCCTTCATCGTCGACGCTGCCTGCCTTCGGCGCGCGATGTGTGACAGATGGGGCCAGGCTGCGGATGTCGTAGCCGCTTTGTGCGAACGTGCGTAGCCAACGTTCCCTGCTGCGGCGACTGTGAGCGCGCGCGCGCGTCCGGTCGTCGCTCTTCAGGACCGTGACGCGCGCCTGCCGGATCTTGCGCCCTTGGGCGTCGAGAAGCACGGGCCGCCGCTCATCCTCCTCTCCTAGCAGCCGTCCCCGCTGCGTCGGCGTCAACGCGAAGAACGGCAATATCTGGTTGTAGCGATGCCAAGCCACCTCGCGATACTTCTCGTCAATGCACGAAAAATCGGCGAACGTGTACTCCGTGGCGACGACCTCCCCGAAAGGGACATGCGCGTTGGGACCGTACGCCCCGTAGAACTCAATCTCCTCTTGGCTCCACGCCAGGGTGAGGTCGGCCAGCGAGACGCGCGCTTTACCCCCGGCAGTCTGATTCTCGACGTAGTAGTGGTTGTCCATCAGCACCTGTGTCACGACCCACTTATCGCCGGTGGGGACGTGCTTGTATGCGATACCCTCGGTAATGGTGACTCGTCCCATAGTCCGTCTATACCTCCTCGTCGTCGCACCGGAGCAAACTCTCGGGGCCTAAGGGCTGACGCAGATCCGTTGCCAAATGGTGGTGGAAGAGCATGTTGTAAATCGCCGGGAGCGGCGGCAGCGACGGGTACGTGAGCGCGATGTGCGCCCTCAGGGCGGCGATCAACGCCCTATCCTCCAGGGATGCAACGAGGTCGCGGCACTCCCAGATAAAGGGGGCCGGCAATGCGCGCCACCTGTAATCCCACAGCAACTCAGCGTTCGCTTGGAGGGCGTCGGCGCGCAGGTCAGCGCTCGATATTAAGAGGAACTGGTGGTCGTTCTCGACACACCACGCCCGCCCGATGTCCACCTGCTGATGCGTATGCTCGTCGTCGACGTAGTCCTCGCCCTTGATCTCGTAGAGACGGTTGCGTCGCTTGCGGCACCAGGCCTGGATGTCCGGCGTGTAGTCGTGATCCTCCCCGTCATCGAACCGGGCGGTGATCCTAAAGGGCTCATGCTCATAGCCAACGACGTCAACATCTAATTCGAGGAGAAAATACATCATGCGCTCGTACGGTGACCTGTAGCGGACTGGTTTGTCCATTTTGTAACTGGGGAACGTGCCGGTGCGCTGGCACCCACGTCGCCGCTCCCGGCCTGGGTGTTCTGCCATTGATGTCTCCTACTATCGCTGTGGGTTGCACTGTGTCCCTGCAGTTGACCTTCCGGCTGGTCAATCGCAGGGATAGCAGTGGCTGTAGGGGATGTACAAGCATGCTGCGTCATGCGGTTTATGTATCCTCGGTCAGGGGCAAGACCAAGTGACTACGGCCGCCAACGACGATGTCGATGTCCACTTTGTCGATATGTAAAAAGGTGCAGGGGCCGAATCTGGCCGCTCCTTCCGATCGCACTATACCTTCAGATGGGGTCTTATCTGTCGTATGGCCGTGGTCGATATCGATACCCAAGAGCGACACCAGGTCGGACCCTGCGAGAAGCATCTCCCTTGCGTCAACGATGATGGTTGCGCTGGATTGTGCCGCACTGGTCTTGCCTGGGTCATGCTCACCTGGGTTGTATAAGCCAAAAAAGATGAAGCGCTCAATCACGTCCTTGCGCTAGGGACTCACTAGAGAAAAGTTGACTCCCTTAGCCTGGATTATTCATGAAAACATTCATCGAATTGGATTGGCTGCTGATCGGTCCTCCGTGGACTCTTAGGGACGCGGAAATAGCTACGCATCCCGCAGCTCTCCAGCGACATAGGGGATATCGACGAACCACTTGTCCAGCGCGGGTAGCCGCGTGACCTGCGCTTCCACGGCGGCCATGGCCGCTGTG
>JAABUV010004750.1_pt1 | contig 15978 bp, 15 predicted proteins | sample 5559971 | NCBI WGS metagenome assembly JAABUV01 (sample SAMN10711881, study PRJNA513362) | rock metagenome | isolation source: Antarctica rocks | place: Antarctica: Victoria Land, Knobhead nord | collected 2015-12-19
CGGCGTCCACGCTGGCGCAGCGGCCGCCGTCGGGCGCGGCCGCCGGCGCGGCCGCCGGCGCGGCCGCCACCGGAGCGGACGCTGGAGCGGCCGGCAGCCGCGCGCGCGGCGCGGGCCGGGGCGAGGCTGGCTGCCCCTTGTCCTGCTCCTGCTGGGCCGCAAAGGGCGAGCGCTGCGCGCCGGCGCCGGCCGCGGGCGACGGGCCGCCCGCGGGCGGCGCGGCCGGCGGCCGCGCCAGCGGCGGCGCCGGCGCGACCTGCGCGGGCGGCGGCGGCGCCCGCGCCGCCTGTGCGGGCGGCGCGGGCGCCCGCACGGCCTGTGCGGGCGGCGGCGGCGGCGGCGGCGCCGCCCGTGCGGGCGGCGCCTGCTGCGCGGGCGGCGCCTGCTTGGCCTTGCGCCCAAAGCGCTTCTTCTTCTTCTCCTTGGGCTTTTCCTCGTCCGAGCTGTCGCCTGTGCGCGGCGGGCGGCGCGGCGCCTCGGGCCGGGCGCGCCACGGCGGGGCGGGCCGGCGCACGGCTTAAAGAAGGTCAGGATTGGATCAGGGCTAGGCGCGCACCGCCCTGGTCGGAGCTGGACGCCTCGCCGCGCTCGGCCTCGGACTGCTGCACGGCGGAGGAGCGCTCGAGCGCGCGGCGGATGCGCAGGCGGCGCCGCCGGTGCTGCGCCGCCATGGTCAGCACGATGGCGGCGGACAGGTCGCTCGGCGTCAGGTCGGCGTCGCCGAACAGCGTGGCCAGCCACTGCGCGATGCTGGACAGCGGCGTCGACCTGCGCCGCGGGGGACCGGCGGTCAGCGCCGGTGGCCCCAGCGGGGCTGCTGCAGGCGCCCGCACAGCAGGCGATCGGGCGAGGGGGCGGGGCGGCAGCGCGGGGCGGGCGCGCACTGCCCCTCCACCTGGCGCACGACCGACTTGTAGCAGCCAAACAGCCAGCTGACGCACTTGACGCGCTTCTCCCACGTGTTCGCCTCGGCGCGGTTCGGGTAGGCGTTGTACACGATGAAGGCCACAAACCTGCGCGCGTGCGCGGCTCAGCGCGGCGGGGCCCCCCCTCGCAGGCGGCGCCGGGCTGGTTTTGGTGCGCGGGAGCGCGGGCGCGGCGCGGCGGCGGGCGCTCACAGGAAGAAGCCAGCGAAAACCCAAGTCGAGATGACCATGGCCTGCAGCAGGCGGAAGACCTCTATGCGCAGATCGCCGTGCCAGCATGCCAAATCATGCCGCGCGACGAGCAAGGTCCCCAGCACTGCGCGCGCGCCCGCGCTCAGTCCTGCAGGCCGCCGCCGCTGGCAGCGCCGGGCGCGGCGGCGTGCGGGGCGCGCAATCATACATATAAACATGCATGCAGCATCCGCGCACCCAGGAAGCCGAGCGTCACAAACCACAGCACGATCTGCACGTACAGCGCCGGCGTAATCCAGCGCCGCTTGCGCAGCTCCAGCGGGGCGCCTGCGGGGTGTTGCGCACAGGCACATTGGCACGCCTGTGGCTCGGGGGCGCGCGGGGGAGCGCGGCGGCCATAGTTGCACTGGCATTGTTCCGTAAAGGACAACAAGCTTGGCCGTGCAGACAGGCCGGGACGGGGCATGCATGCACAGCGGTAGCCGAGGGCGGGACGCACCTCGCAGACTCACCACGGTCATGACCACCTGGTTGAGAGTCGACAGGATGAACACGGCCAGCAGGCCGCCCAGGGCAATCTCGAACAGCGGCCCGGAGCCGGGGCACACTCGCCAGGCTTGGAAGTGGGCCGACTCCACTGCAACGATGATTACCCAGATGCCGTGGAAGAAGGCGCCCATGCCCGCTGGGATGCAGACCATATCGGTGGTGGTGTGCCACCGCCGCCCACACAGCACCAGGGCCGGCATAGTGGAAACGTACGGGCGCTCGCAGGCCGCCTACGGCAGCTGCTGCACTTCGGGTTTAGCAACCCATCCTAAGCAGCGATTGCTTCTTGTATCGAGCATGCTGGCCGCCCAGCACAGCAGTACGAGACGACTTGAAGTGCCCTGCCCAAGGGTTTCAAACAGTAGAAAGAAAGAAGTAGAAACTCGGTGCTACTGGGAGCGCTCCCCCAACGTCCCCCCCACGTGGTTGCGTCGATGGGGCGTACAGGAGGCCTATGCATTGGCGCCGTCGTGCTTCTGGTTGCGCGGGCGACCGCCGAGCCTGCCCGCGCATCCTGTGCCTGGGCCGCCGAAGAACGGGTGCGGCTGCAGACAAGCGCAACCAGGGGCTGCTTTGTACGAAGGCTGTCACGTCAGCCGCCACACCCGCGGCGCCCGCAGCAGGGCGGGGAGCGCATCATCGACATATCGATGGCCCTGCACGCGGGCAGCGTGGTGATGGGCAGTGACGCCGGCCTGGGCGGCTTCCGCTCGCTCCGCCAGGCCAAGGCAAGCCCGGGCGCCTGTGCATGTGTCTCCACTCAGCGAGCAGGCGAGCTCCCGACCGAGTCCTGGGGCGGACGCGCAGGCCCGGGGCGACATCTGCAACGAGTCGATGCTGGACGGGTTCTGCGCGCACACCGGCACGCACGTGGACGCGCCCAGCCACTTTGTGGAGGTGCGCAGCGCGCGGCCGGTTGCGCGCTTGCCCCTCAAGCGCTGTCTGCGCGGGTGGCGGCTGCAGCGAGGCCCGGGCTCGTGCAGGCGGCGCTGCAGGCGGGCCGGGGCGTGGAGACCCTGGACCTCAGCGTCCTCACGGGTACGCCGCCGCTCCCAGGCCCGCCCGCGCATGCTGCGGGGCGCGGGCTGACGGGGCGCGCTCCGGGCAGGGCCAGCGCTAGTCCTGGAGGTCCCCGCCGACGTGAACATCACCGGTCAGCCCGCGGCCGCCCCCGGCCCCGGCCCCGCGCACCCTCCCCGCTGACTGGCGCGGCCCCCGAGCGGCGTGGCTGCCGGCGCAGCGGCAGCACTGGAGGCGCTCCGCATCCCGGCCGGCACCGAGCGCGTCATCTTCAAGACGCTCAACACGCAGCGGTGCGTGCCAGGCTGCCTGCAGGGCGCCGCGCCAAGCTGGCGACCCCGGGGCGCTGACCGCCTGTGCCGCGCGCCGGGGCAGGGGCCTGATGACGCAGACGGCGTTCGACCCCTCCTACACCGCCATGACTGCCGACGGCGCCGAGTGGCTCGTCCGCCACACCGGCGTGCGGCTCGTGGGCATCGACGCGCTGTCCGTCGCCGCGTTTGCCGACCTGGTCGGGCCGCACGACGTGCTGCTGGGCCAGGCGCGCGGCCGCGCGGCCCCGCCCGTCGCGCTGCCCTCGTCCGCGGCCCGCCGGCCCAGCGATATAGGTATCCTTCCCTAGCCCTACACTCTAATAGCTGCAAGCCCACCCTACCCTAGCGCGGCAGGGTGTCATCCCGGTGGAGGGGCTGGTGCTGCGCGGCGTCGCGCCGGGCCTCTACACGCTCGTCTGCCTGCCGCTGAAGCTGGTGGGCTCTGACGGCGCGCCGGCGCGGTGCATACTCATGCCCTGAGCCTGTGCGAGCGGAGGGGCGGCGCGTGGCGGACTGCAGCCGGTGTGAGCGGGGGTGCTGTGGTCATGCCTGCAACGTGAGTGCCAGCACCGCCGGGCACGGCCCTTTGTTTTTTGGGGGGGGGGGTGTGGCTGTGGGCGCGGTTGGCGGTGCACCCGTAAGCGAACATGAAGGAACGTGAACGAATGTGACCGAACTGAGTTACCAGCTGTGTTACACGGCACTGCTGACACTTGCATCCTGCACGTCCTGCACTGCAACGCCTGCCGGGGTGGGCCACATGCAAGCAACTCAGGGGCGCGCTGTACCCGGCCGCGCGCCGAGCAGCGCCAGCCGCAAGTGTTACACAGCACTGCTGACACTCGCATCCTGCACGTCCTGCACTGCAATGCCAGCCGGGGTGGGGCCACATGCAAGCATACCGGGCGCGCGCTGCGCCCGGCCGCGCGCCGGGCGGCGCCGGCCGCGATAATAGTACACATCGAAACAGTGGCGCCCGGCTCCATGTGTATGCGGCGCATACACATGGCTGGTGGCCCTGACGTGCGGGGCTGCGTCGCGGCCATGCTGCACAGGCAAGCCTACAGCACGCTCCGGGTCACAGCAGCGCGCTCTGCGGCTGGGAAAGCAGGTGTAGGCGGGAGAATGGGTTCCCCTGTGCTAGAAGCTCAGGCCCCGGAGACATTTTTGAAGCAACGGGCCCCTTTCATTTGGGCCCATTCCAATTGCGCACCTGCCATGGATCTGCTTGGATGTGCCAGCGGTGTCCAGCTTACGCACCCGCTTGACAGCGCGGGTACGCGCCTGCGCAACACATACGTCAGTGCACGCTCAGGCGGGTCACCAAAGCAGTAGACGTGCGACTTGGCCAGCGCGCGCCTTGGCAAGCGGCAGGCCCTCGGCAGCTGCCGGTGCCAGCACCTCGGTCACAACGGCTAGCCATAGTAGCACAAGCCCGCCAGCCTCCATACCCGCCACTACAGCAAGGGAGCGGGAATGCTCATCGTTGCGCAGCGCAAAAGCAGCCCTTGCGCTTGACGTTCAGCCCGCGAGCAGCGCCTTGGCCCAATGCAGGCTCGCAGCCTGCATAGACACGTTGAGGCCGGCTGTCTTCAAGTCTCTCCAAAACTGCTTGGATGCAGGTGAGGGCGGCGTTCGACCGCTTCGTGGTTGCCGCGCGGTGCGGCAGCGGGCTTCAGAGTTTGTGTACATCACCTAGTCGTCCTCCTGTGTGGCCCTGCTCATGCAGTCTCGCTGTGACGCAGGGCTCACGGGCAGCTCGCCGTCGACGGCGACCGGGTGCGGCTGCCGCAGCACGGGCCGCAGCGCGGCAAGAAGCGCAAGGCGGTGCACGACCCCCTCGCGCCACGCGCGTCAGGCGTCCAGCAGACGCTCAAGGCGGAGCCGCACGCTGGTGCCCCCGGTGCTGCGATCGCTGTAGCACCTGCGCCTGCCCTGCCGGCAGCACAGGCAGGACAGCGACCCCGGAAAAAGGCCAAGCCGGTGCAGCCCGCGGCCAGGCACAGCGCCACACAGCCAGGCTCGCAGGGCAGTGCGCAGGCGCCGGCGCCCTCCGGAGCGGCAGTGCAGGCCAGTGAGCGGCCGCGCGGAAAAGCCAGGCCGAAAGAGCCGGCAGCGCGGCACGACTGCGCTGCGCCAGTCCAGCCTGGGCGGGAGAATGCCGCAGAGGCCCCCGCGCATGCGCCTGTCCCGCCGGCAGCGCAGGCTGGCGAGCGGGCAGGCAAGCAGCGCAAGCCCGCCGAGGCAGCACCGGCGCGCAGCAGCGCCCCGCAGCCCCGGCCGGCGCAGCAGCCCATGGGCTTTTTAGCGGCGCTGCAGGCGGCCAGCCGACGCGTGGGCGCAGGCACGGCCGCTGCCAAGCCGCCTGCGCGCGCTGAGGGCCTGCCGAAGCAGGCAACGCAGGCAGGTGCGCGGGGCGTTGGGCGCTCTGCGAGCTCGGCTTGTGTCGGGGACGCCGCCCCACCGGCAGAGACAGCATCACGCTTTGCTTTGGCATGAGTGTACAAAGTGCGTGCTTGCAACAGGGGCGAGGGCGCGCCAATGTCTGCATCAGCACTATCGCGCGGTGCAGGCGCCTTTCTCCCATGACGGGGGCGCTCGCGCCTGACATGTTTCGGGGGGATCTGCTCGCAGGCGGCCAGGAACCCCCGCGCAAACAGCAGCTGCCGCCGCCGGCAGGGCGCAGGGGTCACAGGTCGGCAGGGGCCAGCGGCGCGCCGGGTGCGGCCGCGGAGCCGGCGGCGGCGCGCGGCGGCGGCCCGGCCCTGGGCGAGCGCGCCAGCGGCGGCAACGCCTGGCACGCGAGCATGGCGCGCACCGACGTGAAGCACGGCCGCTTCTCCGGCGCCGAGAAGGCCACGCTGCGCGCGGCGGTGGACGTGCGCGGCCCCCGAAGCAGATAGGGTCAGAGACCTAGGGTTAGGTGTATAGGTTAGTGACCTATGGTCAGGGGCCTAGGGTCATGGACCTAGGGACCCTCTCCTGCGGTGTGGAGCTCCGACCCCGCCGCTCCATTGCGCCCGGCGCTCACTCTGTCAGCGCGCGCCGGCCGGCGCAGGCGTACGCGCGCGAGCACGCGCTAAGTGCAGCGGACCTGGGCTGGCTGTTCGCGACGCAGAGCGGCGAGGAACGCGCGCGATCGCGTGGCGCCTGGAACTCCATCGCGGCCGCGCTGCCGCACCGCCGCATCAAGGCCGTCTGGTCCTGCGGCACGCGCATGTTTCACGGCGCCAACTACCAGGCGCGCAAGGGTAGCCCAGCGTACCCTAACCCTAGCCCAAGCTGATACCCTAGCCCTGCGCGCGCAGCGCCGCCCCCGAGCGCCCGCGGGTTCGGGCTCCCCGGCCTCACGCCGGAGCCCGCCGCAGGGCGGTCGCGCGCGTTGTCTGCCGCGCAGCAACTTGGGCTTGAAGCCGCCTCCGGGCTGTCCGCCAGGCTCGCGTGCCGACCCAGGTGTCATGCGCATCACGCATCATCCGGCTTGCGCAGCCGCCAAGCGCGTCGTTCCTGTTGCAGCGCTCGAACAAGACAGGAGGACGGCGCTCTGCTGCCGTTGGGGCGTGCTGGGCGGCGGGCGCGAGCGCGCGGCCGTCGCGCGCGCAGGGCGCCTGGAGCGCGGAGGCGGGCGCGCGGCTGCTGGCGCTGGTAGCCGAGCGCGGGCCGCGCTGGCAGGAGATCGGCGCCGCGCTCGGGCGCATGCCGGAGGCCTGCCGCGACCGCTGGCGCGAGACGCGGCTCGGCCCTGCGCGCAAGTCGGGCGCCTGGGCGCCGGACGAGGAGGCGCGCCTGGCCGAGCTCGTGCCGGACGCGCTGGCGGCCGCGGCGGCCGCGCGGCGCGAGGGCGCCGCGGGCGGCGCCGGGCGCGGCAGCGCGCGCGACGGCCGCATCGTGCTGGACGACGTCAATTGGGCGGCCGTGTCGGCCGCGCTGGGCACGCGCTCGCCGCTGCAGTGCGCGGCCAAGTGGTACAACAAGCTGTCGCCATCCATGGTGTCGCGTGGTGCGGGCCGGGCCCCCGCCCCGAGGACTGGGCGATAGTGGTATGGAGCCACCAGGTGTACAGAAACTGTACGCCTCGCTCGCGGGCTTCGCGGAGCGTCCTGCGCACGCGCTCGCTGTGTCCTGCCGCATTGCGACATGCATGTGTCTGGTGCTGCGGGTCGGGTGGCAGGAACGCCGCTGTAGTGCATGATCAGGCGCTCGGGCAGGGCTGAAGGCGAGCTTGCGCTCAGGCGAGTGGGGCAGCGGCGACGACAAGCGGCTGCTGCGCGCGCTGCTGGCGAGCGGCGCCGCGCAGGAGTGGCAGCCCGACTGGGGCGGCCTGGTGCCTGGGCGCACCGCGGCGCAGGTCAGACCCGCTCGCCCACCCCTTTTGTCATGAACTTTTTACACTATGTCGCCCGGCTTTGCCTGCCAGACGCCTCGATGCTACCGGTGCGTACAGAAGGAGCGTGAGGGGCCGGTGTCATGGCGCGCCAGGGCGCAAGCAGTGACTGCCGTGCCTGCTAAGCAGAGGCCGCCGCAGCGCTCGTGCTCGCGCCCGGAGGCCATGGCATCCCTGGAGTGCTCCTGCTGCTGGGGTCTCTCTGCACGTACGCGTGTTGCTCGCAGACCGGGCTGGCTCTGCCCCCCCGCGTCGCAGGCGCGCCGGCGCTGGCGCCTGATGCTCAAGTGCGTCCCGGAGCCCGCCGAGCGCGGCTTTCGCGGCGCGCTCGGCCTCCTGGTGGCGATGTACGCGCCGCGGCTGGCCGGCGCGGCCGCCGGCGGCGCGCCCGCGCCAGGCTCCCCGCCGGCGGGCGCCGCGCCGAGCAGCGCTGCGCTCGGCGAGAGCGCCGAGGCGGCGGCGGAGGAGGACGGCGTGCCGGGGGCCACGTTTGGGGATTGACGGGCATGCAGGCCCCTTGCCGCCCGGCTTGTTCCCCCCTGCTTGCCGACGGCAGGTCCAGCGCGCACAGCAGGGAGCTTTCACCCACCTCGCAGGCGCCACAGGCTGGGGAGACCGGTAGGACGCTTCGCTGAGCGATGGGCGATGTATTTGTATTATGCCGGTCCTTTACGGGAATGTGGCAGGGGCGAGGACTGTCGTCACCGCTTGGGTGCCAGACCGAAGTACATTTAGCATGGGCAGCCTCCTCTACAGCTCGCTAGGCCTGTGGACCACCTGTGTCCCCGAGTCTAGGTGTGTCTGGAGTGCCTGGTAGGCAAAATGACAGGCTGCCAGTGCAGCTGCATGCCCTGTGAGTGCATGCACACACCACATGGTTCCCGTGCAGACTCAGCTACCAATTAGGTCCACGTGAAGTGATGCTGTACAAGCACGGCTGTCTGCTATCAAAACTGGCAGTCGTGGCAATGCTTCGCACCACTGGGCATAAAACAGATTTATACTAATGAAATGCTGGGATTACCGCGGCAGCACTAACTTCTAAACCGTCGCGGCGCCATTGCTCAAGGGGCTGCTGCTCCCGCGCAGCAGCCCTCGAGCTATGCGAGCTACAGGCGCTGCTGCGCCAGAGCAGCAGCCTTCGAGCTGTGCAAGCTACAGGCACGTTGCGACAATATTGGGACAACACAGACAATACTTAAAATTAAATGTAGTCTGCGTACGGCCTTTTGGTGGCGCGCCCCAGCTCAGGGCGCTCAGGGCCCTGTTCAGGGGTCTCCCAAATGATGCCAGGCCCGGCACACAGTAGCCACAGGCACGCCCGGGTCACGAGCCAGGCCTGTCTAGCATCATGCGTGTCGATGCCGGCCCTGTGCCCGGCGGAGCGCCGGGCCGGCAGCTAGAGGAAGGGCCCCAGGCGCCAGCGCAGCGCCACCAGCACCTCCAGCTCCAGGTCGCGTGCCTCGTACGCCGTGGCGGGCGTGCCCCGCGAGTGCGCAAGCAGCAGCCGCCCCAGGTCGCGGCAGGGGACTGCACCGGCGCAGGGCAGACGCGCATTCAGTGCAGCGAAGCCGCATGGCAAGCGGCGAGCAACAGGGGCGGTGGGTCTCGCACAGCAGACGCATGCGCCATCTGTGTGCTGCACAGGGTGAAGCATGTTCAGAGCGGCGTCATGGGAACATGCAAACATGAATAGCCCCAGCATGCTCTGTTCAAGCAGGGAGTGCTTCACGTGCCCACGTCCGCCAGTGACTGTGGACAGGGCACCGCCAGGCGATGCGGCATGCCCGCCAGCTGCTTGGCAGGCGCGGGCGGGCGCACGGCGGTCAATGTTCTTGGCGGCGAGCAGGATGCAGACGAGGTGCACGGCCACCAGCCAGCGTCGCGGCGCGCCACCGCAGCCGTAGCGCCCCGCGGCGGCGCCCAGCGGCGCGGGCAGCGGCTCTGCGTCGGTCGGCGCGCCGGCCACGAAGCCCGCAAAGTCGGCGCAGGCCTCGGCCGCGGCGCGCAGCTCGGCGTCGCGGCCGGCCAGCCGCGCGAAGTAGGAGACGCCCACGCTGACGGCGAACGCGGAGAAGCCGAACGCGGCGCCCTTGCGGCCCATCAGCGACGCCTCCGGCACGCGCCGGTAGGCGTAATCGCCTGCCGCCCGGGCGTGGGGCTGTTCCTATGCGCTGCCTGGGCTGAGCGGCTGCGCTTGGCGCGGGCGGCTTTGGTGGTAAAAGTAGTTGACACCGCAAGCCGTGGTGCAACAGCGTTTGTGCGACTGGGTGGGTACAGGCGCGGCCGTCGCGCGGAGCGCATGGATGCATATAGGCACAGGAGGAGCGCGGGCGCACAGGGCGGGCTGGCTGGCGGCGCCTGCGCCAGCCGCGCCGCCGTGTGCGGCAGCGCGGGCTCCGCCTGTGCAGGCGCCAGCGGGTATGCATGCGCCTGCCCTGCCTCCTCCTCCTCCTCCTCGTCCTCGATGAGGTAGGCCAGCACAGACTCTGTGCGCACGCCCGGGCGAGCGCTGGTTGTCTGTAGGCTATTTAGAAAAAAAACAGCCACAAGATGCGACGGCTCTGCTGCAGGCCGTGCCCGCCCGCCGTGCCGCACCTGAGCTCTCGTAGGAGGACGTGGAGAGGCGCCTGCCTTCGTGAAGGCTGACATCAGTTGGATGTAAGCTGCTGGCGCAGAAGCTGGACCACTCTGCGGGAGCGCTCCAGCCAGCAAATGGCCCAGGCCCGCCCCCTGGTGCAGCCATCGCTCCTTCTGCCACCTGACACGCGAAGCAGTAGGTCGCTGTGAACGGGAGTCGCGAGCTGCCTGCTTAACAGGAGGATGTGGCACCGGCCCAAGCGAGAATACGTTGAACGTCGTGACACGGCTGAGAGTGGTGTCGGCGCTTGACAGAGTGGCTGCGTACCTGGTCGGCGCTCACGCTCGCTGCGCAACTACGCACCGCGCCGCAGTGCACGGTTGGCGCTGATACGCATAGATACTCCTCTACTCCGACGATAGTCTGTTCTCAGACTCTGCTCGTAGTGGTGCCTGGACGCTCGGGCTAGCATGGCACGACGCTGGCCTGACCAGCCAGTCGAGATCGGTAGTCTGTGGCTCTGGTTGCGGAGGAACGCCGCAGCAGGTTTAGGGAGCTGGGTGATATTGAAGGCCAAAACCAGTACCCCGCGATAGTCTGAAAGCGCACGCCCTGGCAGTGCCTGCCTTCTCCACGATCTCGAGAACTTTGAGCGCTTACAAGTAGAAAAGAGCCTGCTGTTGCGCACGGGCCTGGCGGCGCAAGCGTTTTGGGATGCGGGGCGGCACCGTGCTGGGTGAGGCCACGCCCTGGGCCCCAGCACTCGTAGTGCCCTGCAGGCCGGCGGTCCGAGCAACGCATGCGTGCAGGCACGCTGCTCGGCGCGGGTGGCGCCACGGCATATTACAACGGCGTGGATGTGAGCGGCACGGTGCGCAGCCTGCTGCTGTCGCCGTCCGGCGGTGGCTTCCCTGCGTGGCAGCAGCGCAACGGCGCCGGCAGCGCTGGCGGCGGCAAGGAGCTCGAGTCGCTGTACAGGCTGGTGCGCGCGCGCGCCTTCCTGCAGGCCACTCGGCCAGTGTGTGAGAGCGCACGGCCGGACAGAGGTTGGGCGCACAGGTCGAGCAGCTGGCCAAGGATGTGCACCGTCAGCAGGGCGTCACGATCTCCATGGCGCACTCGCGCACGTGCGCACACCCTCCCACCGCTTCTGTCCTGTCAGGCTGTGTGAGGAAAGGGTGCCACTGTGCAGTCGCCCCACACCCGCTCTGTCAGCAGGCCTAGTCCACTTGCACCACACCGACAGAACAGCAGGTTGCACCAAAGTAGAGGTGTAAGCTGGAGCGCCTCAGCTATTAGACTGGAGGCATTGTTGCACGGTGGCACATAACGCCTGCGTGGCAGGCCATACCCACGGCTGGCGCGAGGTGTGCCTCTGACGGAGGATGGGCTAAAAGAGCGCCTTGCATGCGACCGGCAGGGGCGGCACGGTGGTGCTATACAGCCTGGCCGCTGGCGGCACGCTCATCATCTACCTGCGCTTTGTATGCGGGTGGCGCCTGGGCGACCTGATGTATGTCACGCGCGCGTCGCTCAGCCGCTCCCTGACGTCGGTCACCTCAGGTACCGCGTCCGCTCGGCGTTGCAGACCCGCTCAAGCGCTGCCGCCCCCCCCTGTTCACGCCACGGCCAGCGCACCGCCGGCAAGTGCCGCCTGTGCCCTGCAGCAGTGTAGGGCTGCGACGGAGGCCGCAAGAGCTGACCGCCGGGCGGCGGGCGCAGGCATGGAGGGGCTGACGCAGCGCCTGGCAGGCGTGAAGTCGTATCTGCAGCAGCAGGTGGCACAGCTGCGCGCCAAGCAGGCAGGGGCCCGAGAGCTGCCTCCCGGAGAGCGGCTGCGCATGCCGGGACCACGCAGGGTTTGTTATTTCTTGGCTTCTTGCTCAGACAGTGCCTGTTTGAACGGGCTTGACGCCTGTGCGGGGGCGGGCCGCGCAGGATGAGACCATCGAGGCGCAGGCGGAGCTGAAGGACGCAGTTGGCCGGGTCGGCAGCGATGTGGACGACACCCGCGCGCGCGTGTCGGAGGCAGGCCCTGGCTGCCATGGCCCACGCAGCCTGTGACCAAAGCCTGCGGAGAGGCTGAGTGTGGTCACCGTGTATGTCGTGTTTGCTTGGAAAAGGGAGATGGTGTTGGTGGTCAGCTGTTCTGAGCCGAAGGCATTCAGGTCAAGCTAGCGCTTCAGTGATAGGAGCGCAATAATGTCTTATGTGTCGGCGCCCAGGTACATAACTGCGTGCGGGAGCTGGAGGGCAACTTGGAAGACATCTCGCTCAACCAGCAGTATGCCAATGACGGCATCTATCTCCTGTGCAGGTGCTGCTCTTGCTCAGACTCTCATCCTTCCGTATGTTAATACCCACGCAGGTGTTCAGCTTGCGTCCGGCATACCTGTGTCCAAGCTGCATTGCGTGCGCCAAACCAGAGTGCTGTGGCCTCGCCATGCTGCGACCCCTAGGCCAAGCCCCGCGGCGTACCCTCTTAACCTGACACACCAGCTTGACACGCAGTCAGGAGGTGGCCTCGAACGCCCACGCTGCATCACGCGCGAGCGCTGCTGCAGGGTTGTCGGCGACCTCATGAAGGGCGCGGGCGGCCGCGCATCCTCCGTGGTGGAGCTCGACCAGTACCTGCGCAGGCCGCGCAGCATCGGCGGCCGCGTACAGGTGGGCACCGCTTGTGAGATATGTTGCGGGACCCTGCGCATACTGTAGCTCTTGTGGGCGCATGAACTGAGGCGCGCTGCGTGCCATTGCTGCGCCAGGGTTTGGCGCAGGGTATGGCCTGTGGGTCTGGTAGCTGCAAGGCAGGTCCCCCAGGTGGCTTGGTACTGTAGAGCTGTTGGGACCTGTGAGCACCGCTTTGCAGCTCCGCTGTATCCGGACTTCAGTAAGAGTGTGGTGTGCGGGTGTTTTTGTGTAAAACAGCCTTGACCGACAGAGTGGGCGAGGAGTGAGGGAAGTGCTGAGCGGTCTGTTGTGTGTTGAGTGCCCTGCCGGGAGCGCAGGGACTAGAGGGCCTGCTGGGCAATGCCAGCGCTGGCGCGGGCGCCACGGGGCGCGTGGCGGCGGACGGCGCGGGGCGCATTGCGATTGCGGCCGCGCGCTCGCAGTCCTGCCTGCCGCCCATCTTTGGCGGCGGCGGCGGCAGCGGCTTCGGCGGCGGCGCCTTTGGCGGCAACGGCGGCGGCTTTGGCGGCAACGGCGGCGGCTTCAGCGGGCGCCTGGGCAGCGGCGTTCTGGCCGGCAACGGCAGCGCGTTGGAGGCGCTGTCGCATGCGCCCACCGCATAGCAGCGCCTGCACTGCGGCGTGCGGGATTAGCTATGCAGGTAGTTGGGAGGGGGAGCTTGGATGTGGCTGTGGGGCTGGGGCTGCGCGCTCGCTGCCTGTCTCCACCATTGCTTGCAGAGGCGGCCATCGTCCGGCTGCGTACCATGGCTCCGCCATCATGTGGTTACGGGTTTGAGCCTTCAGGAGTGCAGGTGTGCATGCGCGTGCATGTGTGACTGGTGGCTCCATGCTGCGGTCTGCGAGTCAACTGTGGCCGGGGGCGCGCCCCGGTGCCCCCAGCGTTAGAGGATGTACGGGTTCTGTCGTCATATGTCCGGCTCTGTTTGCTTACCTTGAACGCATGCGGTATGTGGGTGTCGTGTCACGACACGTTGAGAGCGGTAGGGTGCAGATAAGTGCGCGTGAATCGGTAGCCAGCCACATCTGCCCAGTGGCCCAGCCTGAGGAGGTGAAAGAGAGCGCTGTGCATGTGCAGCTACACTGCGTTTGCTGCGCATGCATGGATTATTCTCCACGCTGATGCGTGCGGCCTGGTGTACTCAACACGCAGCCACATCCAAAGCACACAGGACAACCATTGCGCCAGACTTTATATGCATCTAACTTGATGTAATCCTAACTTGGATTATTGAGGAATGGCTCCGATCTACCTCGGCCTCGCCCCTCAATGTCCGCCTGCTTTGGCCCTCTGTCAGCAAATTGTCTGGAAACCAACTCCCCAGTCCGGGCCAGTCAGGAGACGCGTAGGCTGGTCGTCCGCTGCTTGACGCAACAGGCTGTTGCAACAGCTGCTCTCTGCTGCGCTTCACTCCCGCAGCGCAGATGACGAGCGCGGAGGCCGACATCAGCCTGTTTGCGCGCAAGCGCAAGCGGCGCCGGCTGCCTGTCGCGGAGGAGCCTGCACTGAACGGCGAGCACGGCGCTGCACTCGCCCAGCCCTGCGACGAGCGGCCGGCGGAGGCGACTCCCGCCGCAGGCGAGAGCGAGGACGACGGAACCAGCTTCAAGGACCTGGGTGTCTCCGAGTGGCTGTGCCGGTGCGCTCCTAGAGCGCCTGTGCTGCCGGAGCCTGACGGAACGCTGCGCGTCTTGCTGAGCATCAAGCGGCTGACGTGGGGGCTGCGCTGACGCACGCCCTGCCCGCCGGCGCAGGGTGTGCAAGTCGCTGGGCATGCAGCGGCCGACGACGGTGCAGCGCGGGTGCATACCGGCCATCCTGGGCGGGCGGGACGTGATGGGCACCGCGCACACCGGCAGCGGCAAGACCGCCGCGTTCGCGCTGCCCATCCTGCAGCTGCTTGCGCGCGACCCGTTCGGCGTGTTTGCGCTCGTGCTGACGCCGACCAGGTGAGCCAGCCGCGCGGGGCTGGCGCGCTGAGCCGGCCCGTCCGCGCCAGCAGCCTCGTCAGCCCGCTCGCCGCCTGCGCCGCATGAGCTTCCTGGCCGCAGCTTGCCTCCTCAGTGCTGCTGACGCGCAATGGACCTGGCAGCTGCGCGCAGCTCGCGCACAGAGCTGACTCGTGTGCCCAGCTCGCGCACGGAGCTGACTCGTGCGCCCGTCCCGCCGCCTGTCAAGTGCGGCGCGCCCTTGCCAGCGCCTCAGCCAGGGCGCCCGCGCAGGGAGCTGGCCTTCCAGCTGGCCGACCAGTTCAGAGCGCTCGGCGCCGGCATGGCGCTCACGGTGCGCGCCCGCTGCGCGCTGGGCCGCCCTGCCGGCGGCTGACGCGCGTGCCCCGGCGCGCTGGCGGGCGCTCACGGTCTGCGCAACGCGTGGCAGGATGCCGTGGTGGTGGGCGGCTTGGACATGCAGGCGCAGGCGCGCGCGCTGGCGGCGCGCCCGCACGTCGTCGTCGCGACGCCCGGGCGCCTGCGCGGGCTGCTGGCCGCCGACGCGAGCCTGGCGGGCGGCTTTGCGCGCGCGCGCTTCCTGGTGCTCGACGAGGCCGACCGGCTGCTGGTGCGGCGCGGCGGCGGCCCTGCGGGCGTGAGCCGGTGTTGGCGGCGCGCCTGCTGTTGGTCAGTGCAGGTTGATCGGGGGTTCTGGCCAGCAGCGAGCGGCATTCCTACGAAAGGGAACCTGCGCGTTGTCCTACTGGGGGAAGAACCATGCTCTTGGGTATATAGCGCGACGTCACCGAGCGCATGCATAGACACGACAGAATAGCGTTTTATTGCTTTGCGCCTCATCAGTCATGCGCGGGGACGCGTTGCGGCAACCTGCCAGCTTGTGGCGGCCGTCTGGCATGCCGGCAGCTGACAGCGCTCGGCGCGCCCAGGACGCGAGCTTCGAGGGCGAGCTGCGCGCAATCGGGCAGGCGCTGCCCGCGCGCCGCCAGACGCTGCTCTTCAGCGCGACGCTGACGCGCAGCCTGGCCGCGCTGCAGGCGGCCGCGCTGCAGGACGCGTTCCACTTCCGGGTGTGATGCGCTGCCTGCGTGCCAATTGTCGGCCTGTTGTGCAGCGTATCACTTGTGCATCCTCTGTAGGACATGCGCTGTGCTCAGAGTCAAATGTATGGGCGTGCGTCCTGCCCCCAAGGCATATGATCGGCGTGCTGCGCTGCCGGGGGCATGGCGAGCGCGCGCTCCGCGTGCGCAGGCGTACGAGGGCCTGCAGACGGCGGCGGGCCTGCGCGAGGAGTACGTGCTGCTGCCGGCGCGCGTGCGCGAGGTCTATCTGGCGCACCTGCTGGAGGGCCTGGCCGGGCGCGGCGTGCGCA
>JAABUV010004751.1_pt1 | contig 15967 bp, 31 predicted proteins | sample 5559971 | NCBI WGS metagenome assembly JAABUV01 (sample SAMN10711881, study PRJNA513362) | rock metagenome | isolation source: Antarctica rocks | place: Antarctica: Victoria Land, Knobhead nord | collected 2015-12-19
TGGTGCTGCATCAACTAGGCGGCGGAAGGAGAAGGTCTGGTGCAGGGCCTCAGGATGTGTCTACGAAGCGTGCCATGTCATGACAAGCACGCCCGCATGCGTCGGGCGCCGGGCGGCACCGGATGGCACCCAGCAGCTGCCGCGTCTGCAGCGCCGCCTCGGGCGGCGCGAAACGGTCCGCGTCGTCCAGCGCGGCCGCGAGCGCCTGCGCGCGGCCGGACGTCGCGGCCGCGTCCCGGAAGTCCATGGCCTCCACCTGCGGGGCGCCGGCGCCTGCGTCAGCGTCCGAGGCGGGCGCATGCGCGATGCCGGCGGCGCGGTATGGCCTCGGCAGCAGGGGGCCGCGCCGCGCCCCTTGCTGCGCTGGTCACAGGAGATCAGTTGCAGCAGGGGCCTGCACGTTGTGCGCGCATGTCAGTGTTGGTGCTGGGTGTGAGCAGCATACACAGAGACGGGCGCAGGTCATAAACGACCTGCGCCGCGAGCGCTCATCAGCGGCGAGCGTTCTGCAGTGGGTGCAAACTGGCACAACTGCGGCACAGGCCTCGGCCCACAGCGAGCCAAAAGCCCGCCACACGTACACGCACACAAAACAAGCATCCTTTGCACCATGATGACTGAGCGGAGCGCTTACTCCACACTTGGCACGCACGCAAACAAGTACCCTTGCACCACGACCGTTGGGGAGAGCGCGGCGGCGCGCGCCTGCTCCTCCATCTGGCGGAACCAGTCTGAGAGGTCGGCGGTGGGCGCCGCGCGCGGCATCGCGCGCAGCGCCGCGTAGAACGCCGCCAGGTCGCGCACGGCCGCGCCGGCGTCGGCCAGCTGCGCGCGCCAGCGCGCCGCCTTGCCCGCCAGCAGCGCGCGGTACGCCTCGCGGACCTGGCGCGGCCGGCGCCGCTGTCAGTCGTGACATCCTGGTTCATGCATATGACATGACCCTAACCCCCAAGCGAGAGCCGGCGTCTGGGCCGTCACCTCGCTCTCCAGGACCGCAGTGTCAAGGAGTAGCGAGACGAGCTCGGCCGGCGACGGCGCGGCGGCCGTTAGGGCGGCGCGCAGGCGGCGGTTGGACGCGGCCGTGTGCAGCAGGAGCCAGCGCAGCGCGATGTTGGCACCGCGCAGCGTGTCGAACACGCCGGGCATGTGCTCCAGCAGGTACTCTTCCTGCGCGCGCGCGCCAGTGCTTGAGCGGAGTTGGGGTCAGGGTTAACGCCGGGTCTGCACTCCAGCAAGCACCCCTCATGCGCGCACGGGTCTGTGATTCAGTGGGGTTGGAATGAGGGTCAGGGTTACACCGGGCCTGTGCTCCAGCAAATACTCCTCCTGCGCGCGCGCTGTGCCTCAGCCGGGTACCCGCGCAGAGCAGTGCTGGTGGCGAACAGCAGTCATGACACGGCGCGCTTGTGCATAAGCAGGTGCCCTCCCGCGCGCGCCCACCCATGCCTCAGCGGAAAAACCGCATGCGCATGCGCCTCCAGGGAATGGGCTTGTCAAGCGTCTCTGTTGGCGCGCGAGCAAGGCCCCGAACATGGTACTTGTGTGACTCCCGACTTGTTCAGACTCCGACAGAGGCGTCCACCTTGAGCGGGCCCTGCGCGAGGTAGCCCCGCAGCTGGCCGCGCAGCGCGGGCAGCGCGGCGGCGAACGCGGCGGCGGCGTCGCGCGCGCGCGCCTGCCCAGCGCTGCCCGCCAGCGCGCCGCGCGCGGCAGTAAAGCCGCGCCATTCCACCGACAGGTCCGCGTGCAGGCCGGGCGCCCACGCCACCATGAACGTGTCTGCAAAGTGCCTGCGCGCGTCAGGCGGCCTGGTTGGCACAGCCATGCAAGGCCTGGCAGGGCAGCTGCACTTCTGTGTTGCAGGGGACACGAAGCGGCTGACTGAGCATGTACGTAGAGCTGACTCAGCAGCAATGGATAGGGTCAGGGTTGGGGCGCGCCGGTCCACGAGCGTGCGCATGAGCGCCGCGTCGTTGTGGAGCACCTGCGGCACGAACCAGAGCGCCAGGTACAGGCCGGCGGCCTGCGCGGCCAGCGCTGCCGTGCGGTGATCCGGCGCGGGGTAGTGCGCGGCCTGCGCGAGGGCACGGACAGGGCGTGGGGCGTGAACATGGAGGCGGAGGGCTCACAAACATGCTGGTGCCTGAGTGTTGTAAAAAGCACGGGCGAATGTGGGAGTGCAAGGGGACATGCAGCAAACGTATCCCCTTCATGTCAAGTGCTTGGCACCGAACATATTCCACTGCCTGCACTCACAGACTCGGTGCAAACAGCACACACACCACTGTCGCATGTGCTTGTATGCAGCGGCCGCAAGTTTTGATGCAAGCTACACATGGTGAGCGACGTCCACGCGCCTGGTTGTAGATGTCGTCGGCACGGCAGGCAGACACGACTGCCATCACAGCATCGGCCGGCAGCGCCAGGCGGCCAAAGTATGCTTCCGGGTAGCCTGCCCCATACCATACACTGACTAAGTGAAGAGCTGATACGCTTTCCCTCTCAGGCACTTTCACTGCTGTCAATATGGTGAGGATGGCATGTAATCAATCTAAATACACACGCACCCTGCAAGCTCACATGGGCACCTTGTCACTACATTGCAGGTAATGCATTGAATAAATCAACCTGTCAAACACGCAATTGCGCTTGATGGTGCAGGCTGCTCACCAGGTGGCGTCCGTCCGTCGCCGGGACGGACCCCGGTGGCCGCCGCAACTGCGACAACCGCATTGAACGCAGGGCCAGCAGCCTGCAGCGCGGGGCGCGCGCAACCTTCAAGGCCGCGGCATGTCAGGCACTATCCACGAGCCGCCTTGTTCATGGTTGTACCGTCCATACCACAAGCACCAAGCAGAGACGTCCGTGGTTGCAGCCCACATTAGATGCCAGTGCAAAGGACGCAGTTATGGTTAGGGCACCCATTAGGAGCTGCCAGGCGCCCAGCTACCTGCACCCTAGGTCCCGGCCCTCTGCCCCTGCACTGCCGCCCACAAGGAGACATCCTGCCTTGCATGGCCCCGGGCCGCCCCCGCGCAGACAGGTGCCGCTGCTCGCCTGTGCGCCGCCCCGGCGCCGCAGGTGCGCGACGACGGCGCGCTCGCGCGTCGGCCCCGGGATGCGCCGCTCCAGCGCCAGCAGCAGCGCGCCCAGGCCCGCCACCGCCTCCAGCAGCAGCTGCTTGCCCTCGCCGCTCTGCGTAGGCGCAGGGCAGCACCCCCCATTGGAAACACCTACTTGCGCTTGACTCTGCGGGAACAGGTGGTCAGAGTGCGAGCGATGCTTTGGAGCGGGCAGCATGCTCCCAGCGCCCACTTTTATTGCGAGCGACAAAGTTGAGTCGCAGCGCACCGCGGCCAGGCTGGCCAAGCTGCACTGCAGGAAGCCGCCGGCGCGCAGCTGCGCCAGGAAGCCGGCCAGGCGCGCATGCAGCGCCACCACGCCCCGCAGCAGCTCGTACACCGCCGCGCTCACCTCGCCGTGCGCCTGCGCCCGCTCCCCCGCCACCCCCTCTTTCATCGCCACAGACGTGGAATTCAAGGTCATGCCAAAATCATGCGCCAGGTCCATGAAGGCAGGGGTGATTCAGTGGTTCTTCTATACATGACAAGGGATTTGACCTGCATGGCCATGCATGAGCAGCATGCATGCCGGCTGGTTGAACCTGTATGTACAAATGCGTGTCTGCAAACATTCCAGCCAGTGACAGGCTGATCACGGCTGCAGTACGCACACGCCCTGGGGTTGGCAGCATAGTGCTCCTGTGAGCGCACAGCTCTGAACCTGGCTTGCGCGCCTGCCGTAGCTCCTCGTCGAGCGCCAAGAGCTCGCGGCTGGTCTCCACGCGTCGCTCCGCGGCTTCGGCCTCCCTGAAGTAGCCAAAGTCAAAGGCGACCGGCGCGAAACGCACGCCGTCCGGCGTGCCCGGCACGAGCGCCGCCGGCAGCGCGCCGCCGAGGCGCAGTGTCTCTGCCAGCAGCGCCTGGCCACGGCAGACCTGCGCTGGCCCTCTGCGTCAGCGCGCGTATGCGTGCGTGCACGAACTGGGCTGCAAAGCGCAATAGTGAGAGCAAACATGTGCTTTGCTTGCTTTAAACTCTTGAGCTCAGTAGTGCTGCGTTTCAGACTGAGAGCGACCACCGTGTGAGTTTGCTGCTTGATCAACATTGTCAATGCTCGCACCACCACAAGCAGCAGGTCCAGCGGCGCGCCCTCCACAATGCCGTGCCCGGCCTGTGCTGGATTGTAGAAGGCCAGGCTGTCCGCCATGGCACCAGGCCCGGGTGCAAGATTACTGTGCTGCAAACTACTAAGCAGAGAGCCTTCCCTGTGGCGCGTCCAGTCGCAACACCTCTACAGCTCAGCAGATGGTGCCTGCTTTCAGATGTTATTTCGGGTTAGCAGAGTAGCTCTTGCTGCCCTGCAATGTGTACACATGCTTAGCCTATACAGCCTTCCACAAAGGCACAAGAGATGGTCTGCTTTTCCTGGCGACTCAAAAGAGCCGTAAACATGGCCGGCAATGTGACTGAGCGCTGCGGTCTGATGGGAGGCAGCATGCAGCAATGAAAAGCGGCCCGCGCGTTCTGGCTCTGTATCGCGCCATCCTGAGGCTCGGACGCACGTGGAGCGGCGAAGGCGGCCAAGAGGTGCTTTCCAAGTGTGGCGCTCGCAGCTGAGAAGCTTGTGCTCAGACGTGCACCAGTGTGAGCTTCGTGTGTGCCTCAGGAAAAGGAGTATATATTCACAGAAGCAAGGAGAGCCTTCAGAGAGAATAAAGCCGTGACCTCTGAGACGGAGGTGGCGCAGCTGGTGCGTGCGTGCATGCGCGCAAGGATGCCTTTTACAATCGCTATATCTGCCTCTCAGCTGAGGGCTGTCTGGTTTGGCAGATAGAGGAGGCAGAGCACCGTTTGAACTATGCACAGCACTATGGCATTGCATACCCGCGGCTCCATCACGCGAGTCAGTTCAAGCGCCGTGTGTACATGGACGTGCCTCAGCAAGGCGGCTCTGGCGCAAGCATCTCACTGCCCAGGTGACCTGAAGTAATCGATACACTGTGTGGTATTCTATGCTGGGTGGTCTTACTGACCAGCCTGACTGTCTCTGCAGCGATACGACCACGGCTGCAAAGCTAGCGGCAGCCATGCAGCGGCGAAGAGAGGTGCGTCCCTATTCAGGCAGCGCGGCATTAATGTCCAAGGCACTATGAAGTCTGAGTCACAAGTTCTGTGTGTGCGCTCAGCAGAAGCTTGAGAGGAGGAACGAGTAGGGCCGGACCCGCTGACCCGCGTCCATGCTGTCTGCAACGTAACTGCAACACGCGGGCTTTGTGTGTCCCTTAATGCATGTGCTGAACGGCTCCATGGCCGACACACTACTTAGAACAATTCTTAGACATGCATGGCTGATACGAGTGTGCATGCAGCAAGAGCTCAGAAATATGCATCCAATTTTGCTATGCCTGGGAACTCAGTGAGGGCTGTGCGTTGTCAAAGCGCCTGCCCTTGCTAGTGTTTGTTTTCGTTGATCAGGCAGAACAGTGGCCCTCAGAAGGGCATCCGTGTCTGTGCATGTGATGGTGCCTCTAAGAGCTACTTCGCCTCTGCATGTGTGTCATTTGCTAATTGTAAGACCAAGCATTACAGCATTTCATGATCAAGGTGCAAGGTGGGATGCTTGACCCGCCTCAGCATTTTTAAAACGTTTCCGTTTCTTCATCAGTTCACCCTGGTACTGCCTCATACAGACAGCAGATGCAGAGTAGAACGCGCAGCATGCAGATGCAATTGTGATAAAGATGACACACTGAGCCCCCACCCTGCCACCACGTACAAAGCTGACAGACTACATGAGGGGCTGGCACATGCATGGGGCGCCTGAAACCAGGCGCCTGGCTTTAAGCAGCTCGCAGACCCGCCAGGAGCCAACAACAGCACCTACATTCATGCGAGCCCGCACTGCCGCTGAGCCGCAGGTGCCAGCCCGTTGGCCCTCAATACCTCCGCTTTTTGTAGCTCTTGGCGATGCTGTCGCCGGCATCTTCCTGGTCGTCCGCAAAGCCGCCGCGCTGCTTCTTGCCGCGGCGGTTTTTGTCCGCCTCCCGCATCTGCGCATCGGCCAGCGGGTTGATACCAGTGCCGCCGACCCCGCTGCGCTCAGCAACGCCGGAATGCATAGTTTAGGCTGCTTTAACGGCAGCTGGCACCCATCAGCAAGTGATGAACATGATTCACAAAAAATGAGAGCTCAAGCGTCAGTCCACTGCACCATTCCCACCTCTTATACAAGCTCACCATCCTTCACCGACGGTGATGCCCACAGAGCAGCCAAGCAAGCAGGAGGCCCACAGAGGTTTGCCGCAGTTAGTTGCTGTGGTGGCAACGACACAAGCCTGGCTGAGCAGAGACCAGGCCCGCGCCTGCATGGTGGCCATCTGCTGCGCCTCCGTGGTGCGCTCCAGCAGCAGCAGCGCGGCGTCGGCCTCGACCTCGTACTTCTCCATGCGCAGGCCCGTGAGCGCCTCCACCTTCTGGAACATCTCCACATCATACCTGGTGCCCCCTCGGCGCCCTCAGCAGCAGCAGATACCCCAGGGTGATGAAAGCATTGGCACTCCCAGTGTAAGTGGCCTGGCGTTGCAGGCTCTCCGCCACACCACTGTGCCGGTGTGCCAGTGCATTGGTGCGCTTGATGGTCCCTGTTGAAACCCCTGGTCCCTGTTGAAACCTGCTGCATCTCTTTTTACCCCTTACATTCCCTGATACGTCGCGCGGGCGCGCACTGCGTGACCAGCGTGAGCGCGCGCCCGGAGCGCCCGGCGCGCGCGGTGCGGCCCACGCGGTGCACGTACTCCTTGGCGTTGTTGGGCAGGTCGTAGTTGACGACCACGTCCACGCTCGGGATGTCCAGCCCGCGGCTGGCCACGTCTGCGCGGCCGCCCGGCCCGGCTCCCCTCAGTGCGCAGGCACGTTGCGCCCACACAGGCTACTTTGCTGGCCTGAACGCAGATCATGCTGGGCGCAGGCGACGCGTGGCGAGCCTGCCAGACGAGCTCGGCGCACGCACAAGCTCTTACTCTGCTGCACACTTCCTGTTAGCACATAGCGAGTCAGGGCCTGGGCCCCCGTCCACTGCCAGTCATGCAACAAGGATGGCATGGGCCGGCTGGGCGCCTGAAGGATGGCCAACTGCTCAGCAGTGCGTCTGGCAGCTGCCGCTCAAGGCCCGCCCCTGCATGATGAAGCACGCTTGGACGCTGACGGCGCGGAGCGCTTGCGGGCGCACCGGTGGCCACCAGGATGCTGCGCTCGCCGGCCTTGAACTTGTTGAGCGCGCCCAGGCGCTTGGGCTGGCTCATCTGGCCGTGGATGGGCAGCGCGTCGAAGCCCAGGTTGCGCAGCAGCAGCGCGAGCTGGCGCGCGCCGTCGCACGTGCGCGCAAACAGGATCGCGGTCGCGCCGGCCAGCTCGGTGAGGTAGTAGGCCAGGTAGCTGTCCTGCGCGGCCCCCGTTTGCCACGGCGTCGCCGCGCTTGCCAGAGTCGCGCGGGCGTGCACGCCGCTTGCGCCTCCTCGGCAACGGGAGCAGCAGGCAGCTCTGCCAGTGAGCTTGCACAATACATGGGGCCTGCACATCACAGCAGACAGAGTCTTCCAGGAGCTTCTGCTTTCACAGCGCCTCTGCATGAGACGGGCTGCCTGCAACAGGCTTGCACCAGTCACCTACTCACCAAATATGTGCCCACCCGACGCACCCCGACACAGCATGCCTAAAGGGACGCAGGCGCGCCCCTCAAACGCCACATCGACAGGCGACAGGACGCCGGAGCCTTCCGACGCCTCGGCCTTCCAAGACCTCAGAAGACGGGTGACCGCAGCCTTGTGAGACCGCAGCGCGCCTTGTGCTTGGCCGGGATGAAGAGGTACTGCTGCCGCAGCGTGTCCACCGTCTTGTACTTGGACGCCACCTCGATGCGGACGGGGTCACTCAGGCACGCGCGCTGCAGCTTCGCCACCTGGGCTCATGACGCAGGGTCAGCTGCAGACCCCATGAGGCCGTAAAAGCCGTACGACCATCTTCTACCCATATAAAATCTCGGCAAACCCCGCTTCTGACTGCGCACACCGCGCACCGCGCCGGTGCTCCCTGGGGCGGGCGAGACCCTTGACGGCTGACGGTGTGCGGGCGCACGTGAGGGGCAGCTCGCAGGCAAGTGCACAAACCACCCGCGCAGGCCAGCCAGCAAAGCTAGCACACCAGACAGCAACGGGCGCCCCTGCCGGACACAGGAGCGGCAAGGAGCAAGAAGCAGCGCCCGAGGCCGCGCCTTGCTGGTCATGGTCGCAGAGAAGAGCTGCGTGCGGCGCTCGCGCGGGATGACGCGCAGGATTTGGTCGATCTCCGCCTCAAAGTCCATGTTGAGCAGCCGGTCCGCCTCGTCCAGCACCAGGTGCTTCAGGCCCTTGAGCGAGAAGCCCTGCCGCGCGGCGGCGCGCGCGCCTCGGCGGGAGGCGCGACCATGCGTCACACAACGGACCGCCGGCTCCCAGACGGTGACACGCCACTGACAAACATGGGCAGATCACGGTCATATCATACTGACATACCACACCTCACCCGTTTCACCAGCACACCGCATTGCAGCCGTCTGCTGCCGCACATGAACATGAGCTACTCCCAACCACATGCCCATGACATCCTAGTAAAGACCTAAGCGCGCCTTGGTGTTGGACAGGTGGTCCACCACGCGGCCGGGCGTGCCGACGAGCACGTGTGGGCGCCGGCCAAGCGCGATGGCCTGCGCCATCATGTCGATGCCGCCGACCAGGCGCGCGGTGCGCACGCCGACGCCCGCGCCCAGCGCCTCAAACTGCTCCGCGATCTGGATCGCCAGCTCGCGCGTCGGCGACAGCACCAGCGCAAAGAGCGCCTGCGGCGTGTCTAGCAGGCCCTGCCGCGCGGCGGTATGCGTCCGTGCCTCGCATGCCATGGCCACACTGCAAGGTGTGGCCCGGACGGCTCGAGCCATTTTCATGGAAGGAGGATGGCAAGGGAGGTAGTCATCCTCACAGAAAGTCCTAGACACTCTGTACGCCTGCAAGGCGGACTCGCAGTCTCGTGCGCCGGCGGCAGTGCCAGCGCGGACAGCGCGCACAGTTGCCCCAGCAGGCCCCTCCGCGCCCGGACTCCTCAGTCCCTTGCACCGACATCATTTGACCACTGGCACAGCTCAAAGTAGCACGTGCACCCCTCCCAGCTCAGAATAGCTGCTGAACAACCTTAGGACAGCTGCTGAACAACCATCGCCCCATAGCCTGGTCAGCAGGCGCGGCCGCTCTCTGCCATAGCTGCGGTGCACGGCTCTGCTCCTGCAGCTCTACACGACTCTTTCGTAAAGGAGCCTGTCAGCAAGACGGGGTGCGCCACACACTTCAGGTATGCACCTGACAGCAGCACGAAGCGCCGCGCCGCGCCGCAGCAAGCCCGCACCCTACACACTGTCCCAACCCGCCTGCCCGCCCGCAGCGCGGCGCTCTGCAGCGGCGCCCGTGCAGGACACAAGCCGCCCCAGCCGGCGTGGCACTGCACCTCCAACTGCTTTGGCATGGGCGGCACAAGCTCTGCGCACCTGCAGTATGGGCAGCGCAAAGGCGCCCGTCTTCCCTGAGCCCGTCTGTGCCAGGCCGATGATGTCCTTGCCTGCAGCCAATGTTCGCAGCGTCTTACTGCCAATAACTTTGCACTGGAGGCTCAGCGCACAACAGTCTCGAACAGGAACTCGAATACGGCACACACAGCACACGGCCAAAGGCTGAAATTCTACACTGCCGTTGGGTGTGCGAGTCGAACTGTGCTCAAACATAGCAGGCTGCGCTCTCCAGCGCTGCGTAGCGACGCAAAGTGCTTCGGCCGCAGGCGAGAGCGCGGCGGCCTACCGGCGAGCAGGTGAGGCACAGCCTGCTCTTGAATGCTTGTCGGGGACTTCCAGCCGAGGTCTGCGGCCGACACGGCCAGCTGCCTGCACACGCCCAGTTTCTCGAAAGCATCCGCGGCCTCCGCCTTCGACTTCTCGTCCGCAGATTCCATGGCGCGCGAGCACGTGCAGATGTTCCTGGCGCCCACCTGTTGCCCTGTGTATCTCCGTCTTCGCTACCTGCTTGCTTCCTGTGCCAATTGGAAGTTGACCGCCGAGGCGCTCGAGGGCATAAGGCCCTCCGCAAACCTACCTGTCCACAGCAAAAAGACGGCTGCAGGCCGCACGGCCAGAGAGGAGAGCAGGTTAAAGTTGCCTTTCCGGTCGAGTAGCCGGTCTGGCCCTGCTCTCAAGCTCGCAGCTTCGCAGCCACCATGCCGTCCACCAGCAAGCTCAGCAAGAAGGAGGAGGTGCGCGTCCACTGCTGCTGTCTGTTGCAACTGCGTGCTTGAGCAGATACGGGAGCTTCCATGCAGTGTTGCAGCGAGCTCGCGACTTGACTCGCGGTGCGCGCGCAGTATGACTCCAAGCTCTGCAACCTGCTGGAGACCTACAACAAGTGCTTCATCGTGCACGCCGACAACGTGGGCTCCAGGCAGTTCCAGGACGTCCGCCGGGTGTGCGCGGCCGCGCCCGCGCAGCAGCCTGCGTCCCGCCGCGCCTGCCACGACACGCTCAGCCCTGTTTCTGTTGCACCGCATTGAGTGCGTACGACTGAGGAGGCGCACTGCTCAAACAGGGCCTGCGGGACCATGGCGAGAGCGTGGTGCTGATGGGCAAGAATACGATGATGAAGCGCTCCATCCGCCTGTACTGCGAGCGCACCGGCAACGAGGAGTGGCCCGGCATCTCCGAGTCGCTGGTCGGCAACGTGGGCCTGATCTTCACCAAGGGCGACCTCAACGAGGTGCGCCCGCCGCCGTCCTTCAGCTGCCCGCCCGTGGCATCCTGTTGTCTCTCTGCGCACTTTCCTTCTGCCTTGTTCGTACCACTACAAGGCAGCCTTGTAGTGGTACGGACTGATGTGGCTACGGTCTTATTGGCACAGGGCAGGTCCTGCGCTGAGTCAAGCCTGTGGGAAGACCTCAGATTGGGTAGTCGCCTGTTTTCGCAGCCCGCTACGTGGTGCAGCTTGCCAGCTTGAGCTGTTACGTAACAGACGCCCTCGCGCGCGGCGCAGGTGCGCGACGAGATCAACAAGTTCAAGGTGGGCGCGCCCGCGCGCGTCGGCCTGGTCGCGCCCAACGACGTGGTCGTGCCGCTGGGCAACACCGGGCTGGACCCGTCGCAGACGTCCTTCTTCCAGGCGCGCCGCCTGGCCCCTAACCGGGGAACTGCGGCTTGCAGGGTTTTGGGAGCCGCGAGCTCGGTGTGCTTGCTTCACGGTGCAGCTGCAATTGACTGCTGATGCCTGTTTAGTACGAGGCGTGCAAGCTTGCGAGGGGTGGGGGGGTTTTTATAAGCGTTGCGCTGGCCACTCACTCAGGCCGTGTGCACGTCGTGTAGGTTGCATCAGCCACCTGTGTTACCACCATCGCTTCTGAAGTGACCAGGGCTGACCAGCTGAGGGCGTCATTTGCACAGTGAACGGCCAGTTAGTATGAGCAGGCTGCCCCGCTTCTGCGTGTGTCCGCCGGGCGCCGCGCCGCCAGCGCTCGGGCGCGGCCCGCGCCGGCGCGGCGCCGAGCGACGCTTCCTGCGCGCGCGCAGGCGCTCAACATCCCGACCAAGATCAACCGCGGGACGGTGGAGATCGTGTCGGATGTGGCGCTCATCACCAAGGGCGAGAAGGTGGGCGGCAGCGAGGCGACGCTGCTGGCCAAGCTGGGCATCAAGCCCTTCTCGTACGGCCTGGTGGTGCAGCAGGCACGCGCCCGCGCCGCACGGAGGGGGGCGGCCTGGATTTCGTGCTGCGAGGCCATGTCCGTGGTGTGACTGCGGCACGTGACGTCCAGCAGGTGTTTGCGAAACATTGCGCGTGCATGAGCCTGGCTGCCACGCACTGAGAGCGTACGAGCGGTGCGCTTGTGCAGCCCGGAGCGGGCCGAGCAGCAGCTGCGCGCGTCGCCCGGCGCCCGCGCCGACGCGCGCGCGGCCCGCGCCGCAGGTGTTCGAGGGCGGCGCGCTGTTCGACCCGAAGGTGCTGGACATTAAGGACGAGGACCTGATGAAGAGCGTGTCGGCTGCGATCGCCAACGTGGCGGCCGCCTCGCTGGAGCTGGGCCACCCGACGCTCGCGTCCATCCCGCACATGGTCGTGCACGGCTACAAGAACGTGCTCGCGGTCGCCGTGGCCACCGAGTACGATTTCCCGCTGGCCGAGAAGGCGCGGCTCGGCTGCCCTAACCTGCAGCCCTAACCGCATGCCCCCATGCACCCCCTGCATGAATTGAGGATTTAGAGCTCATGCTCGGTTTGACAGACTGCAGCCCCTCGTCGGGCGCAGAGGCGCGGCCTGGCTGCCGTGTCCAGGGGCGTGAGCAGGCGGATGTGGGTTAGGGTTGCAGGCATGCTGGGGTGGTTACATAGGCCCTGCTGCCCCCCCCTGGGAGGGTCTGCACGAGTGCAAGCGCAGCCGGCGTGGCTTGGGGCGCGGACGCTGTTGGCCCTGGGCTCATGTTCAGACAGGGGGCCAGGTGTACGTTCAGTCGCGCGTCCAGCCTGTGTGCAAGTGGCGCGGTCAGGTCGAGCTCAGGCGACTCAGCAAGGTTCAACCGCAAGCTCGCTTTCTTGCATAGCTTTGACAGGTCCCTGAGTGACAATCTTGCATGGGCTTGCGCAGGCCCAGGCTGTATGGGTCTGCTCCCCTGCATCCCTGATTCATGGCGCGGAGCGGCGACGCGGGCTGGCCCGGCGCAGGTCAAGGCGTTCCTGGCAGACCCGTCGGCGTTCGCGGTGGAGGCGGCGCCCGAGGCGGCGGCCGGCGGCGGCGGCGGCGGCGGCGACGCGGCCGAGGAGACGAAGGCGGAGGCGAAGGAGGAGGAGAAGGAGGAGGAGGAGGAGGACGAGGACATGGGCTTCTCGCTGTTCGACTAGGGGCTGGGCGGAGCGGGCGGGGCTGTCTGGAGGACGCGCTGCAGCGGGCTGTGTAAGCACTCGTAGAGGTCGGCTACATCTATGACCTGGTCTGCTGCAGCTGCGCGGCACACGCTGCCCACACAGAGCCCAAGGCACATGCGCGCAAACAACGCCGACTCCCGGACGGAACCAGAGTGGCCAGAGTAGCGCTGGCAGACGACTGTGGCTGCCACTGCAGAATGCAAAGGCAAAAGGAGGAGGCCCGAACCGCCAACATGTACAGTTGAGACCCATGCCCCACGCTAGACAACACATGTGGGCCGACACGTCACTGCGAGTGGCCTGCAAAACGCCCCGGGGCGCCCAGAGGGGCGCCGCTCAGGAACCTGCATTTCGGACCCAATAATTACCTAAGACCCCAGGCCATCCAGACTCTGGGCCTCCATGCTGCAGCGCAGCCGGCTGCGCGAGCAGCGGCGGGCCAGCGCACGGGGCCTGCGATCTGTCCGGTCCAGGCAGCATTGACTGCGCCGTTGCGACCCTAAACCCTCACGCAGCCGGCTCCAGCGCGGCCAGCTGCGCGAGCAGCTGCGCGGCGGTGGGCCGGCGCTCGGGGTCTGTGTCCAGGCAGGTGTCGATGATGCGCTGGAGCGCGGGCGGCGCCTCGCGCGGCGCCAGCCGCCGCAGGTTGCCGCGCCGCACCGGCGTCTCGCCTGCGCGCGCGGCAGGCCGTCAGCATGTCCGGCACCGCTTGACGCAGCCGGGCGTGCGGCCTGCGCGTGTGGGCGCTGCGCGCAGCGGACTGCTCTAGGGCCAACGTCCCCTGCTGCCCAGGACCTGGTACCAGCTGCATCGCTGCATGTTCTCTGCAAGCTCGGCACCCTGCCCGCGGTCGCAGGTCTGCACTGGACAGGGCTCATGCCTTCCATGGCCAAGCTGCTTGCACGCTGTCGGCGGTTCAGGTACAGGTGGGGGGCGTCAGCAGGCACATTGGGTCAGCGTCCAGGGTGCCTCGACGCCTGCGCCGCGCTCCTAAGAGCAGCGCGCAGGACAGCCAGCCGAGCCGGTGCAGCGCCAGCCACGACGCTGTGCGGGCATAGGGTAGGGTAGGGCATGCGCAGGCCACGGGCGCGCACCGGCCGCAATCTCCCACAGCACGATGCCCATGGAGAAGATGTCGGCCTTCGTCGTGATGGCCTGCACAGGGTGAAGGGTTAGGGTACAGAGGGTCCATGGTCGCGCAGGACAGGGTGTTAGCGGCAGTGTGCCCGCAAACGGCCGCAACCTGGCAGGCCTGCTGCGGGGCCGTGCGCGCACCCCCGCCATGAGCACCTCGGGCGCCGCCCACACAAACGTGCCGGGCATGCTCTGCGACAGCGACGCCACGTAATTGTTGGAGAACAGCACCGCCATGCCCACGTCGCCTGCCGCGGCCCGCGCGCGGCCCAACCTCAGGCCCTGTCAGGCACGCTGAGCGCACGGCTGCGTGTGCGGATGCGTGTGGCCGCGATTCCGCGCGCAACCAGCCTGGCATCCACGGCGAGGCAGCCAACCGCTCACCACACGCCGTTCAGACATCACAAAAGGTGACGGTGCTAGAGCAGGTACCGAACTCCTTGCTTCTACCCCCTACCATAGCTTACAGTCCAATGCCATGCAGCCGTGCGGAACACAAGCCGGTCCGGGGCCGCGCACCCAGCTTGGCGACCACCTGGCGCTTGCCGGAAACCTGCTCCCGGATCAGGATGTTCGGCGACTTCACGTCCTGCGGCCCGCGCACGGCGCACTCGCGCAGGCCGCCATGCGCGGCAATCGTGCATGCTCGCAAGGGACGGCAAGCCGGCGCAGCTGGTCTGAGCGCCTACGCGCAGTTGGATGAGGACGCTGCTGGCGACTCCCCTCCCGGCACACTGCCAGGCAGAACCAACGCCCCAGACAGGCCTCCTGCTCAAGAGCGATGTCTCAAGTTTCAAGCGCTGCGGGGGAGCGCAGTGCCGCGCTCGCGCTGCCGGGCGGGCGCGCGCCAGGTGCGCGCAGTTCAGGTCGTGCAGGTAGTTGAGGCCGGCGACGGCGTCCATGGCGATGTCGCAGCCCCTGCGCGCGCCTGCAGCCCAGGCTTGAGCACGGGGTGCGCTTGCGGCGGGACAGTGTTCCCCCGGTAGCTGGGTTGTCGCCAACATCCAGTGCACCTCCTCAATTCCACATGCTCACAAGTGCTGGGGGTTGAGAGTTATAGAGCTAGGGTTACATTGCTGCTCAGACACGGCCGCAGCCCCTCGGCGTTCCAAAGACTGCAGCGCTCCTCGCGGCGTGCAAGCGTGCAGTCGCTCCGTGCAGCCCTTCTGCGCCTTCAAGTGCCCTGCCGCATTCACGCAGCTGCCACGGCGGGCGGGCGGGCGGCGCGCCCGTTCCACCAGCGCAGGCCGCGCCGCTGCAGAGCGTGGTACAGGCTGTAGTCCATGCGCTCGGTCAGCAGCCAGAGCTCGCCGCGGTCGTCCAGCGAGCACATGCCTGCGCGGCGCAGGGGCGGGACGCGGCCGGCGGTCAGGCCCGCGGCGCGCCGAGCACAGCACAGCCGCGCGTGCGCTGCGCGGGACGAGCCCACTGTTCTCTTGCGGGCGCATCCATGTGTCGCAGCTGCCCAACCAGGCGACGGCGCCGCGGCGAATGCGGAGGTTAGGGTAGTGTAACCTACACCCTGACCATAACTACCGCAGAGGCCGCGCTCGCAGGCGGCGCAGCGGGCGCGCGGCGGCGGGGGCGCCGGCGCGGGCGCCGCCTCGGGGCGGCGGGGGCGCGCCGCGGAAGCTGAGCACGAAGTCGGTGTAGCAGATGGAGAGCAGCAGGCTCTCCTGGCTGAACTCGCGCAGCACGCGCTCGCGGTGGTCCGCGGGCACCTGCATCACCTTCACGGCCACCTTCTCGCGCCCGCCGCGCCGGCCCGCGTACACCTGCGCCGCCGGCGGCCCAG
>JAABUV010004758.1_pt1 | contig 15944 bp, 16 predicted proteins | sample 5559971 | NCBI WGS metagenome assembly JAABUV01 (sample SAMN10711881, study PRJNA513362) | rock metagenome | isolation source: Antarctica rocks | place: Antarctica: Victoria Land, Knobhead nord | collected 2015-12-19
CTCGAGCAGGCGCGCCCGGGCGCAGCGTGTCAGCGAGGCGCAGAGTGTCGGGGCCGTTTGCTGCAGCGTCAGCTCCAGGCGGTCCGCCGGCATGCGCCATGGCCGCTGCATGAGGTGCAGCGGTCCCGTCCTGCGCCCGCCTAGCCCTGATGCAGGCAGGCATGAGAGATGTATGGTGGGTCACAGAGTCGTGCACGCACCGATGCGACTGACAACCTGTTGCAGCATTATTTGTACAGGTCATGCACCACACACGCGGGCCAGACTGCCGTGCCCCGGCTGCGGGCTACCCCCCGGACAACGCCCAGGCCCGTCCGTCGGCGGCCGCGACGCATCGCCCCGCACCACACGTCTAAGCCCGGCCCCTTGCTACCCGATGCCGCCTGGCCGCGCCTGCAGCATGCGCGTGAGCGTGAGCGGCGGCCGTGGCAGGCATGCGCGGTCCATCAGCGCCACGGCCGCGCTCCAGTTGCCGTGGCAGTCGAACACCGCGCTCACGATGCCGCCGTTGACGATGCCTGCACGTGCACGCGCGCCGGGTCAGCGCCCGCAGCGCCCTGCCGGCCTGCGGGCCTGCACGCGCAGGCCGCCACAAGGCGCTCGTCCAGCTGCCGCTGTGAGCCGATGTCTGCGAGCGTCGAGCATGCCCGGAGAGGCAGCGGCCGCGCAGCAGCGTCCTGACAGCTCGCTGGCTCAAGTGGTGCCACAGCAGTGCAGCCACGCAGACCAGGCCATCTGCAGAGGCATGGGCGCGAGCGCAGCGCGGCTCTGCAGGCAAGCGCTGGAGCGCTGCCAGGCGGGCCGACGCGGCCGCGCAGCAACAGACAGGGCAGGCCGACGGCCGCCTCGCGCCAAAGCGGCCCGCGCCTGGGAAGGCCTGGTACTTCTTGTCCAGCTGCAGCGTCGCCTCCAGGCCGCCTTCCACCCGGAACGAGCGCAGGTGCAGGCCGACCTCCGACGACGGCCCTGCCGCAGCTCACACAGCGTGTCCGGCGGGTGTTGCGTTTTCTGCTGGGACGGCAGGCGGGGAAGCAGAGCATCAGGCACGCGACCCGAGCTGAGCGCTTGGCTGCGCGAGGCGCTGAGACGAGCACTCGGGCGCGGGCGACTGCGCACCACAGCCAGGCGAGGCGCCGAGGTGAGCACTCGGGCTAGCGCGCGTGCGCACCGCAGCCACCCGAGCTGAGCACTCGGCGGCACGAGGCGCTGCGATGAGGCGCGGGCAAGGGCGCGGGCGCGCGCGCGCGCGCACCGCAGCCGAAGCACTGCGAGTCGGGCGTGTACGCGTCCTGCACGGAGACCTCCTCGCCGCTGCTGTCCAGCTCCAGGCCGGCCTCGACGGCTGGGTGCAGCCTGCACGTCGCACACACCCTGCAGGCTCAGACACCCGTACGCCAGTCCCGCTGGCGCGAGCGCACAGCCAAGGCCGTCCTCGGCGAGCCCAGGCACAGGCACAGCCGAGCGCCTGTGCACAGCAGAGCTCAGAGCTCAGGCAGGTGCGCGGTTGGCATCAGTGACCAGAGTGCTCAGCGGCGCGCGGCGTCAGAGGCCAGGCCCGCGGCGCGAGGCTAGGGCGCACTTTGAGTTGCACGGATTGACGGCATGGCCCACCGCTGCCAGCGCCTCCCACTGCGAGCGCGAGCTGCTGGACGCGAGTCTCTCTGCCTGCTGCGGCAGTGCTGACAACAAGCTGGAAAGACGAGGTAGGGCTGCTCTTATACGGCTCAGCATGCCCGGCGACTGCGCTCAACACATGGCTGGTGCGCCCCGCTCCGCCAGAGCCATGCGCCTATCGACTCCAAGTGATCGCCTCCCGCCTGAGCTAGCCGTGCAGCAGAGCAGTTCAAAAGGGAGCCCTGGCCGCGCAGTGCTGTCTGACGTGCTTACGAACGCCCCAAACAGTATCCTCAGACTGAGCACATCTGGTCACCATGTCCATGTCGCTGTGCCACCCACATGCGCCCCATGTGGGCCGCATCTGGGGGGCTCATGACCAAGGGCTCAGCTTAAGCTTCTCCGGTGCAAAGGACGAGGAGTGTGGTGAAAGAAGGCAATTGGCTGCGGGCACTCAGCCCACATACCTGGCGCTGAGAAGTTTGTGGTGCATGGCATAGCGCGTGCGGGAATCTCATGTTTGACGTGCGTGGCTGGTGGCGCGGCAAGACCCCCGAGTACTGCACGCGCGACTTTCCCGAGGCGCGTGCACGGCATCACGCCCCTGCATGCTCGCATCACTGACAGCAGCCCCGACAGTGAGCCCTGCATTGGCCAGGATGCACTGACCTTGAAGCGCAGAGCAGGTATGGACAGCCTTCGTGGACAGCTTTGTGGACACCGTGCACGCACGCGCGCCCGCCGCGCGCCCGCGGTCTGAGGCATGCTCACGCGGCCTTGTCCACGCATGCACGGGACCTGCGCGTGAGCTGGGCGGCCCAGTCAGACACACGCTGTTGAGCAGTCCACGCATATCATTTTACACAGCTTATCGCGTGCGCGCGTGGCCCGCGCGGGCTGCACCGCGCTGCGTGCGCCGACCGACCGCGGGCGTCACCCCCTGCCCCGGCGCCCGCGGCAGCCCGGCGAGCGGCGGCCGACGCGCGCGCGCAGGCGGCGCCGCACCCCACGTTCCTGCCGGCCGCGGCGCGCGTGGTGGCCGTCGGCGACCTGCACGGCGACCTCAACAAGGCGCGACGCGCCTTCCGCCTGGGCGGCCTGATCGACGAGCAGGACCGCTGGGCGGGCGGCACCACCACGGCGGTGCAGGCGCGCGCCCGCTGCGCGCCCGAGCGCGTCGGCCGAGCCCGCGCGCTGCCTGCGAGCTCGGCGCGCCTTGGGGCGGTGCGGCGGCGGGGCGGCTGCCGCGCCCCGCCGGGCTCCCCAGGCGCCGGTGCATGGGCCTGCCGCCGTCCGCGCGTGACTCCTCCGGCGCGAGGTGGACCGCGTGCGCTCACCGGCCCGTGCTCCACACCAAGAGAGCCCGGACGGCCCCGGTCGACGCAGGCCAGACACCTCACGCGAGCGCCATCCCGGCCTCGCCGCAGCCGCGGAAGCGGCGGGGGCGCGGCGTGGTGCTGCCCCTGACCCTGTCCCTGGCGCAGGTGGGCGACCAGCTCGACCGCGGGGACCACGAGCTGGAGATTCTGTACTTCCTGGAGCGCCTGCAGCGCGAGGCGGCGCGCGCGGGCGGCGCGCTGCACGTCCTCAACGGCAACCACGAGGCGCGCGCCGCGGCCCGCCGCGGCCGGGCTGGCGGCGTGCGGCGGGCGGGCAGCCTGCGCGGCGGCATGCTGTGAGCGGCTCGCCTGTCTGTCCGCCGCCGTCGTGGCCTGCTCGGCTCCGAGCATTCGAGCGAACCCATGCGGCGGCGCCTGTGGCTGATGCTGCCCCTGGACTCGCCAGCGCGGCGGCGGCTGTCCTGGCGGCGCGCACGCGCCGCGGCGGCGCACTGCAGGAGATGCCAGGCCCGAACGCGCAGCCTCTTTGGGTGCTGCACCGGGCCGCAGCGGCGCCCGCACGACGCTGTGCTCCGCGCCGGTCTGGTCTCCGCTGGCGAGCTGCAGCGCTCGCCTGCAGCAGGCGATGTGATCAGAGCGCGGTGTGATGGTAGGATTTCAAACCCTACCCGCCGCGCAGACGATGAACGTGGCGGGCCGCTTCCGATATGCCACGCTGCCGGGTATTGCCGACTTCTACCGCTGGGAGGTGGTGCAGAGCATCGGCGCCGGCCTCAAGGCGCGCGCGCTGCGCCCGAGGGCAGCAGGATAGGGTTAATGTTTAGGGCTTGGGAAAGCAACGGCAGGCTGAGGTGAGCGCAGGTGCTGGCGCGGGGTTCGGGCTCCGTGGACGAGCGAGTGGTATGACCACGCACTCAATGCGGCGCAGTCTGTCTGCGGAGGAGATTGATGTCTGCACATCCACACAGTCAGGCAGTGGCGCGGGAGCTTTCCGACCGGGCGCGGCGCGCCGGGCGGCAGGCGCGCTGCGGGTGCACGCCGGAGGGGCCGCTGCGGCCGACGGCGGTCGGCGGCGGCGGCGGCGCGGCGCTGGAGGACGCGGCGGAGCGCGCGCGGCAGGTCGCGCTCGGGCCCGGCGGTGCGCGCGCCTGGGCGCGCGGGCCGCTGCGAGCGCGCCGGTCGGCGCACATGTCGGCGCGCTCTGTCAGCGCAGCCGCGCGCAGGCCGCAGAGCGTGATACTTGCCCGGTGGGTTGTAGGCACGGTGAAGCAAGGCCCGGGGCGTGACGAGAGTGAGCCTCCGACAGGAGTGTCAGGTCATTGGGAACCTCTTGGTGGGGATCAGGAGCGGTCATGCTGTGAAGGATTTGGTTTTGAAGGGGGTGGGGCTGATGGGAGGTGGACGCGCCGGAGCGGCAGTGCGCGGGGCGCGGCCGGGTCGCTGCTTTGCTGCGCGGCATGCGCCGCCGTGTGGGACCCCTCCGAGCGCTGCGATGGGCGCGCAGGTGCCGTGACGCGGCGCTTCCTGGCGCCGCACCCGGTCGTGCTGCAGGCGCGCAGGCCCCCGCCAGGGCACGCGACGCCCCGGCCATAGCGCCCTGCTGCTGCCCGCCTGCCTGGCAAGTCCAGCGCCGGCGCGCATCACCCCACAAGGGCACGTCAAGCCCTGCCGCAGCGCGCTGCTGCCCGCCTGCCTGGCCCAGGCAACTGTGCAGCTGTGCTGCCCTACCCTGCCCTGCACCCGGCCCGGCGCTCGCTGCACGGGCGAGCAGCACAGCATCCGTGCCGCGCCCCGCGGACCCTTGCCGCGAGCGAGCGTGGGAATGCCTGGCTGCCGCGCTCACCGGGCGCCGCGGCGCAGGTGGGCAGCACGGTGTTCGTGCACGGCGGCGTGCTGCCGGAGCACGCCGCGTACGGGCTGGAGCGCCTGAATGCGGACACGCGCGCCTGGATGGAGGGCCCGCCCGGCGCGCCCATCCCGGCATTCCTGGTCGGCCGCCGCGCGGTCGTGTGGGCGCGGGACTACTCGAACGGCGCGCTCCGTCTCTCGCTAGCCCCCCAGCAGCCTGCCGTCCCTGCCAGGCGCGCGTTTCCGGTCAGCAGTCGCGCGGTCAATCTGGACCTCTCCAATGGCGCGCGCGGTGCAACTATAACGGAGTCCTTGAGAGCATGCACTGTCGGTTCCGTGCTTCCATTGGCCGAAGCCGCGGTCGCACGGGCGCAGGACCCCCTGAAAAGGGCGGTCCTGCTTGCCTGTGGGCAGCCGGTGCCGCCTGCGAGTGAGCTCGCGCCGGCGGCTCTCCACTCCCCGTCGCGCCGGCGGGTCTCCTGACGACGTGGCATGCGGCAGCGGAGGACGAGCGGCGCTGCGACTGCCGCCTGTGAGTGATCTCGTGCCGCTGCGGCTCTCCTTACAGGGTGACGTCCGGCCGCAGAGGACGAGCGGCGCTGCGACTGCGGCGCGCTGGAGGAGGCGCTGCGCATGCTGCCCGGCGCGGCGCGCATGGTGGTCGGGCACACCATCCAGGACGCGGGCATCAACGGCGCGTGCGGCGGCCGCGTGCTGCGCATTGACGTCGGCCTCTCCGCCGGCTGCGGCGATGGCGAGCCGCAGGCGCGCGCCCGGCGCGGGGTCAGGGTCTCCCACAGAGGCGGGCGGGTCCCGGCTGCGCCACCTCGGCGCGCCCGCCGTCGCGGCGAGCCGCGGGTGCCTGCATGCTGAGTCACCCAGAATACTGTGACCTGCAAAATGGACAGCTGGGTGCCGTGTGCTCGCGCGAGGTAACGCCCCGCCCCATCCTCTCCCTCCCTCCCCTGGAGGCCCCCGGCGGGCCCTTGCCTTCCCAGTAGCAAACTGCGGAGGAGGCCCCACAGAGGCGCATGTGCCTGTTCAGGCTCGTGAGATGGTTTGCCGCGCTGCGCCAGGTGCTGGAGATCCTGGACGACGCGGAGGTGCGGCTGCTGGCCGAGGGCGTTCCGCCTGCGCCGCTGCTGAGCGGCGCTGCGGCCGAGGCCGCGCCGCGCCTGCCGTTCTGGCAGTGGGCGGCGCGGCAGCGCGCGGACGCAGCGCCGCCGCAGCCGCCCCTGCAGCGCGCGGCGTAGCGCGTGCGGCAGCGCTCTGCGAACTGTCTGCATATTGACATCCATGGCCGTGTGGAGCAGGGCGGTGGGAGGGTGGCTGCCGCATCTGCAGGTTCTGCTGTCTGTGGTAGCCCAGGGACTTGTAGGGGTACGTTTCGCATGTGGCTGGCCATGTCTTGCATGGCAGGTAGCACTAGCTCTAGGTTTGTATGCAGGTGGCACACAGATGCTGCTTGCTCAGCATGAGAATGAAACAAGGATTGCTTGTAGTCTGGCACAGAGTGCAACAGCCACTGACGCTCTCCGCGCTTTGTATGGCCTCCTCGTGCGGACTCACGCTTGATGCTTTCAGCCCTGCATCGTCCTGGCTTGCCCATCCTTGGGAGGACCCTGAAATACAAATCTCGCGCATTCGCAGACCTGCTTGGCGTCGCCCGAGTATTGGTCAGGGCAGTTGGGCACCCCATCGGCGGACGGATGGTCGCAGGTCAAACAGTTACAGGTGACGGCACGGGGGGTCGGGTCAGACACAGTCGCGGCTGGCGCGCTTACTTCCACTGGCACTCTCTATAAATTCATACAGCGGCGGGTCCGGACTGGCCGCAATACGTCTGCCAACACCCGGGCACGCTCGCCGCCTGTGTGGCAGGGCGGCAGGGCGCAGCACACTCTACTCACAACACGCGCGCCGACAGCCTGGAAGAGCCTGGACGGAGGACGCCCCACGCTATGCTATGGACGAGGGCCAACGCTGTGCGGCGCCGGGCGCACCGCACAGACACGCGCCGGCCGCCTGCGGCGGCGGCGCGCGCGCGGCAGGCCGGCCGCGGCCGCGGCGTCGGGCTCCCGGTGCTGCAAACGCTGGACCCTGATCCGACCTAAGCGGCCTTCAGCGCAGGCGCGCACGCGGCTGCCAGCTGCCGCCGGAAGCAGCCGGCGCGCTCCTGCACGAGCACGGCAGCCGCCTGCGCGGCGGCCGCGTCCGGGAACGACAGCACCCAGTGCCCGTCCACCAACTGCCGCGCCAGCTGCGCGGCCACCAGGCCCGCGCCGGCCGCGCCAGCCGCCTGCAGCGCGTGGCGCAGCAGCGAGCGTCAGGGGCGCGACCATGTGACTGTAGAGCGGATTGGGCGGGGCCTGCGCCCGCCGCGCCCGCCGCCCGCGGCGCGCACAGCATCCTCGCGCAATTAGAGTGCGCATTTTTCAAGTCCATGCAGATCGGAGCTGGGGCAGCCATCGCGCTTGCGCTGGGAGTGGCAGCACCTAGCGCCGATACACAAGCTGCGGCCGCCCGCGACGCCGCGTGGGCGGGTGCGCTGCGGCCCCGGCGGGGCGCGCACCCGCACGGTCTTTATGAGGCCGCGCGCGGGCGGGCGGACGTGCACATGCAGCCAGCGCGGGTGCGCCGCGTCCACCGCCGCGGCCGCGCCCAGCAGCGGCGCGACGGACAGCGCCGCATCCGCGGCGCCGCCAGAGACAGTCTCTGACCCTTCCTCGCCACCGCCGCCGCCGCCGCCGCCGCCGCCGCCGCCGCCGTCGACCAGCACCACAGCGGGCGCCGCCGCCAGCGCGCCTGGCGCGGCGCCCTCGCTGCCCTGCATGGACAGCGCAGCTCTCAGTGTCCTGATTTGAGCTGTGTCAGGCCTTGTCGTCGGCGCTCATTGCCGGCCGCAGCGTGACCAGCGCGCGCGCCGCCGCACGCTCGTTCCTCGCTGCACCCCAGGGTCCCCAAAACAAGATAGATGTGCCGAACCTCGCTCCTGCGCTTGGAAAGTCACAGGCAGTTGTGGACTGGCACCATGCATGCCAGCGCATCGCACTCCCACTGCCCAGCCGCCTCTTGATGGACCTGGTGTCATGCGTGGCGCGGCCTTGCCAGACCCCGTGCCGCCCAGGAGCGGGCCAGGCACAGGCGGTGGCCGCGCCGGCGGCAGGCCGGCGACGGTGAGCGCGACCGCGCGCTCCTGCCCGCGCGTGAAGGACACCGTGCACGGCAGCCGCGCGCCCGGCTCCAGCGGCGCGCCCTCGCGCAGCTCCGCGCCGCGCAGCGCCGCCTCGCTGACGCCGGCCAGCGGCGCGGGCGGGGCCGCCGGCACGTCGCCCTCCAAGAGGCCCTGAGTAGGGGGACCCTCTTTAGGTCCTGGACAAGCGTGGGGCCGCCGGTGCGTCGCCCTCCGGAGTCCCGTTGCAGTGCACTTTGTGGGCCACGGCCAAGCATCACAGGGCGACGGAGCCCGCGCGGAGAATGACACGCATGCATGGTGTGGTGTTGTAGTGGTACAACATGCTAGGACAGAAACAGCGTGACCGTGCGGGCATATGGGTGGATGGGTCGGCGGGTGAGGTTGGGTGATGGTAGGGAGAGGGTGGAGCGAGGGTTGTCATGGCGCACACCCGCCGCAGCTGCGCCAGCGCCACCCAGCGTTGCACGGCGTGGTGCGCGCGCAGCGCGGCGCCCGCGCTGCTTTGCGCGCCCGGCGGCGCCGCGTCCGCCGCGTCGCTACCGACCGCGCCCCAGCCCTCAGACGCCGCTTTGCGCAGCTGCGCAGCCTGCGCGCTTGTGCGCATCCCTCTGCATGCGCCCTCATTGCGAAGGAGCAATAGATACACATGCGCAGAGAGTGGCTGAGACAGGCTTGCCCTCGTATCATGCTCGTCGCAAGCGCAAAGCTTGTCGGCGTCGCTGCATTGAATCCCGGCGGCCGCGCCCGGACCTCTGATGTCTGCTATGGGACGGCCGCGCTGCCTGGGATGCTCCACTGCCGCCCTTGCTTGCCGAGGCATGCAGTCACACAAGACGAGTCACAGCAAGACAAGCAGGTCCAAACACACGGGGAGTAGAAGCGCACGAGAAGCGCCCTAGCTTGAAGGTGTGCCTTGCGCTGCTGCTTGCTGCTGCCGCTGGATGCCCCAACTGCCATGCCCCAGCAACCAAAGGCACTGCGCACCTTACACTCAGCGACCGCGCTGTCTTTCCAACCGCCCCGCGCTGGGTGCAGGAGGGCCCCCCCTGAGGGAGCACGCCAGCATCCCGGCCCCATCACGCTGCTTCGCACCACCCGGGCCAGGCGCAAGGCGCCCCCAGGAGCCGCGCGCCTGCATCCAGGCCTTCGTAGATTTAGGGTTCAGCAGGCGCTCGCTCAGGGGCCGCGCCTGCATCCAGGCCTGCACGGCGGTCGCCGTGGACTGCGGCCGTGGCGTCAGCAGCGCGGCGCGGCCCGCGCCCCACTCCGCCGCCGCCAGCAGCGGCAGCGCGTCGCCCCAGCAGCCGCCCAGCTCCGCGCCGAGCTCCGCGCGCGCGCGGCCCGCAGCCGCGCCCAGCACCTCTAGCTGCAGCGCCGACAGCTCCGCGCCTGCGCCGCGCCGGGCAGACACGCGGCCTCGCCCTGCAGTTGTCTGCCTCACCAGGTGTTTTTTGAAAGTTGTCTTACTCCGTATAGCTGGTAGTTTTGCGCCGGCTCCGCGCCGTCTCCGCAGAGGCGCGCGCTGCTGCCACAGCCAGAAGCCCCCGCATTGAGCATTCCAAAATTGACAGGATAGGTGCAACGTTCCCGCACAGTGCACACCCTGGGCGCCTCTGCTCACAGCATGACAAATGTGCGGCGGCTGCAGCTCCATGAAAATGTTGAGAGCCCCACCTTGAGTTGCACATAGCTTGGTGGTGTTGCGAAAGGCAAGTGACGGCGTTTGACAGGCACGGAGCGGCGTGCGGCAGCAGCACACATCATCCGTGTATGAGCACATGTAAAGAAGTGCAACACATAGCAATTATGCGGTGCGCCCACCGGCTCGGCCGCGGCCGAGCAGCTGCAACAGCGCCCAGCCCACGCCCCACAGCGCCGTGCACGGCAGCGCCTGCAGCAGCAGCAGCGTGCACAGCGCGTCCGCCCACGCCGAGCCGCCGCCATCGCCGCTGCCGCCGTCCCTGCTGCTGCCCGCCCTGCCACGCCGCGCGCGCGGCCGAGGTCTGGCACTGCTTTCTGAATGTGTGATCGCACAGTTCATGCACGGCGTGACAGATGTGTGCTTCACGCGCTGCGACCCCTCGCTCATGCATAAACATGTCGGGCGGGAGTGATGTGCGCACGCCGGGGACTGGGGGGGTGCGCATGTCCAGAGCAGCCGGCGAGATAAGTGCAGCACAGTGATTGCTAGACTGCTGTGCTCATCGCTCCAGCAGAGCGGGCAGTCACCTTTTGGCAGGCGAGGGCGGCGAGTCGGGGATGGGGTGCGATTCGCAGCGCTCCAGCCCGCCGCCGGGCTCCCGCTCGCTGCCGCTTGCCGCATCGCCAGTGCGCGCCCGCAGCGCTGGCGGCGGACCTGTGCACCAGGCCGCCACACAAGCTCTGTGACGATCCCTCTGTACCCTGCCCCAGACACGCAGCTCTGGCTGGCCAGCAGGCAGCCCATGGAGCCCCCCGTAGTAGAGCTTTAAAGACGGCATCCTCTTCTGCGTCCTCCCATCCTGACCTCCTATGTTGCACACCCGCAGCTGAGCGCCGACGCCGGCGTGGGCGCATCAACCTGCCAAGCTCAGGCGGCTAGCGCGCACTCGCTCGCGGGCAGCAGCGGCTTGGGAGCCTGGGGATGCTCTTGACCTATGTGCTCGCCTCACTGACACCCCCAGCAATATCACCCTGACTCCCAGCATGCGCCTTGCACCCGAGGAGCGCATGCAGCAACTGGGCCATGGGCGAGGGTTAGGACATGGGTTGATGATCTTGCAATACCCTAAATCCTTTCACATACCCCACAGGCGCAACCCAGCCACGCGCCTGAGGAGCGCGTGCAGCGCCCGGGCAGCGGGCGCTGCGCATTGCCCTCATCAGCAAACAGGCTGTCGCGGCCGGCCGGCGCGCAGGCCGGCGCGCGGCCGAGCGCGGCCGGCGACGTCGGGCTGTCCGGCCCCGTCAGCGCCTCCATCAGCTCCCGGTTCTTCTTCCGGCGGTGCGGCAGCAGGCCTGTGCGGCCGCGGCGGCGCCAAGCTGATGGCGACATGCAGTCGTGCGCACGCAGGGAGGCTGCGGGCCTCGTCGCGGCCGCCCGATGTATGAGGTGGTCTGTACATTGTATCAGGGCCGGACAAGCATGTGATGGCGTAGCACGGTCTCTTCCGTTGGCGACAGCCTGTGAAAACATCCAGGGGCGAGCGCTTGCCGAGTACAATGCAACGGCGTGCAACACCCCTCCAAGTTGACATTCCCGCCAGAGCCGGCCCCACCTCAAATCGAATGAGTGAATGAATGGATGTCCGGATAAATGTTGGGTGAGCGGCATGCGGACTACCTGCGCCGTCCAGCAGGTCCGCGTCAACCGCACGGTTGAGCAGAAGCCCTGTTAGCGCGCGCGCGGCCGCGGCCGCCAGCGAGGGTCGCCGCTCCTGCAGGCAGCTCAGGAATGCGTCGCGGAAGCGCCCCGCGCCCGCTGCCTGCTCCAGCGCGCTCCGCCCCTCCGCGCCGCCCACCTGTGACCAAGCACATACGGTGGGGTGAAGGGCTGATACCCCTTTGCCAACATGCTGCGCACTGCGGGCGCTGCGCATACAGCCATGCGCAGAGCTCAGGCCCTGCGCCAACTGCACTGCCTGTATGGTGTGCGTTCAGCTGTGCAGCTCTTGCTTGCAACCCATTCCGCGTCGTGCTGCTGGGCCCAAAAGCTTTGTGGCAGCTATGAGAAGGCCCAAGTACATACGGCGCGGGAATTTTGGATGCAAGGACAGCATCAAGCTCGTCCACATAATTCACAGCTCCTGCAAGCTCGAGCGTGTCACAGCGCGGATGGGCGCGCGCCAGCGCCATCCCGCTCCCGTCGCCGCCTCCTATGCTCCCGCCGCTGCCGCCCTCGCCGCTGCCGCTGCCGCCGCTTCCGCCGCTCGCTGCTCCGCCGTCGGCGCGGCGCGCCCCGGCGGCCGGCGCGGCTGCGGGCGGCGGCGCGCCGCGCAGCAGCGCGGCGGCCAGGAAGTTGACCAGGCGGCCGTGCGTGACCACGTGCAGCAGGCGCTCCAGCACGTACAGCGCGCACATGGGCCGCACGTGCCCGCGCTCGCCTGCGCGCGCGCGCGCGCGGTCGGGCGGGCGGCGTGCCTGTGCCTGTGCGGCCTCTGCGGGGCTCCTGCGCAGTTCCCACGCTCGCGCCTGTGCATCCCGCCGGGCGGACACTGTCGCCTTGCGTGGACCGCACGCGGCCGCCGCGCCTGAGCCGCGCCCTCGGCCGCTGCTTCAGGTCGCTGCGCGGGGGAGTGACGGGCGCCCTCCTCCGCACCTGCTCGCTGCCTCTGCCACTCCCCTCCCCCCACAAGCCTCGGCCTGGCGCCCCACCAGGGCGCTGTGCGCCCATCGCATGGCAGCGACGGTCCCCGCAGACAGCAGGAGCGTGCACCGCCTCTCCGGCCAAATCACGGCCGCCACTGGCGGCGCCCGTCAGAGGGCGCGCCGGCGCCGGGCAGCCGCGTGGGCGGCGCGTCCGCGGCCAGGCGCGCCGCGGCGCCCGCGGCCTCCGCGGGCCGCGGTGCTACCAGCGGCCAGAGCAGCACGGGCCCCGCGAACGAGTCCAGCAGACGCTGCAGCAGCAGCTCCGCCAGGCGCGGCTCGCCTGCGGCGCGCGCACGGCGGCGCGTGAGCGGGGCGTGGCCGGGCCTGCTCAGGCACAGCCAGGCGCGCAGCGGCGGGCGGCGCGGCGCGGGGCCGACAGCGAGCAGCCGCTGCGGCAGCGAGCGGGCGGGTGCGGCGCACCCTGCGCCCGCGCGCCCGGCTGCGTGCGCGCTGCGCGCGGCGCATGCTGACTTGACGCTGGAGCTGTAAAGTGCAGCAGTGAGCTTCCGGCGCGGCCTGTACCCAGGGTGGCGCTGGAGCTGTTCGGGGCGGGGCGCGGCCGCCGCGGCGCGCGTGTGCCCCAGGGTGGCGCTGGGGCTGTTCAGAGCGGCGGGGCGCGGGCCGCGGCGGCGCGCCTGTGCCCAGGATGTCGTTGCAGTAGGACAGCAGGTCCTCCACCTCGGCCAGCAGGCTCTCCAGGCTGAAGACCGCCGTAGCCGTGCCCGCCTCCAGCGACGACAGCTGCCGGTCCAGCGCCTGGCCCCCGCGCGGCGCGGTGAGCGCCGGCGTACGGGCCCGGTCGGCGCCGCGCGAGCCCGGCAGGTGTGTGTGTGGTTGACACGGACGCGCGTGGCCGCCAGCAGTCACGCGCGCGCGAGCCCGCGGCCTCCCCGGCGCTGCAGGTCACATCCGCCCTGACAGACCCGCGCGCGCACGGCCGCTGCACGCGGTGCAAGGCTCTGGCTGCTCCGGACTCCTTTGCAGCCGCATGGCTTTCGCGCCGCCGGGCGCGCCAGCGCCACCCTCCGCGCACATGAGGCTGCGCGGGCTGCGCGGCGGGCGCGGGGCGCGCGCCTCGCACTGCTCGGCGATGAAGATGGCCAGCTCGTTGAAGTAGTTGCTCGCCGGCTGGCTCACCACGAAAGCCTGCACCGCCGCGTCCGCGATCGAGTACACGTTGAGCGTCAGCGTCCGCACCGCGGCGCGCACCTGCGGCCCCGCGCCCTGCTCGGCACGCCGGCGCAGGCCGCCAGCGGCGAGGGGCTGCGCTGCGCGAGCGCTGGCAGCTAGTAGCATGCGGGGGCTGGCTGACTGGGGCGGCAGGCCGAGGGCGCGCTGCCCGGCTTGGCAGGGCGCCCCGAGGCGGCGGCCTATGTGGGACGAGCGCAGGGGCGCGCCATGCCGTCGCGGTGGTTGATGAACTTGACGGCCTCCGTGTACAGCGGGAAGGCCGCGTGTTCGCCGTCGTCCTGGTAGAAGAACTGCACCGTGGAGCTGTTGAGCTTGAGCGACACGGTCTTCAGCAGGTTGAAGTAGTAGCCGAGCACCTCGTCGTCCTCAAAGTCGAAGCGCAGCGCGACAATCTCGTTCACGTGGTTGTTGCTGAAGAGGTAGAAGATGGCGGTCGTGGAGCGGATGTTCTGGATCAGGATGGACAGCGTCTGCAGCACCTGCTTGGCCACGTCGCCGCGCCGGTTGCTGCGCTGCACCAGGAACGCGGTGAAGTGCGCCAGCAGGCTGTTCTCCGCAAAGTAGTCGAAGAAGCGCGCGTCGTGCTGGTCGCCCCAGATCATCAGCTCCGCAATGGAGCGCAGCGCCTCCACCACGGTGTCGCGGTTGGCGTCGGTGACCACCGCATTGCGCTGCAGCACATCGTGCAGGTCGCGCAGGCTCTCCAGGCTGAAGCGCTCCGGCGCCGGCGCGGCCGGCGCGCCCAGCAGCGCGCCCCAGAAGCCGGCGCCGCGCCGCGCCATCAGATGACCCCAGGGCGAGCCTAGAGGCTCCCCACTCACCTGTGCACGAAAAGGCCGGTGCAGGAGAGCCTGCAAGCCCTGTCGGTTTTGCATCATACAAAACAAAAATTGACATAAAAACATGCCAATAATCCATTCAGGCCTCGTACGAAACTCGAGCTTCGCAAGAGGGGAAGGTCCCGGCACAGAGCGTCCCCTGCGCATGCCTGTTCCTCACCTCTGCGCCTGCCCATGCCACATTGGCGTGCACGAGCGCGCTTGGCAATATGGCGCTGCTAGATAGAGATGGGGCAGTGCCGCCCGACCTGGAGGCAGGCATAGAGCTGCCACTGACTGCCGTGGCAGTTGGGGCCTGGGTCAGGAAGGCTTCGCGGCGCACGCTGAGGCTGTTATTGTTCAACGACCTCCTCGTGCTGCTTGTGGGGTGGCAACTGCGGCCTCGAGCGGTGCGCTCCTGCACTGCCACAGCACATGCCCTGGCAGGTTCATATAAAAAGAGTTACATGTACCGTGAGACGAGCACCTACTAGCTATTGAGGCTTGCCACGCAGGGCTCTTAGTTGCCAAGTTGTGACTGGGACACACGCTCACACTTTACAGCGGACAGCGCACTTGGCGGCACACTGCACGTGATGTAAACTTGACACGCTTCCATGCTTGAGCAGGGGCTACTTGTCGGTCGCTGTGCTGCACCTTGAGGTGCAACACAATGCAGTGCTGCACCTTGAGGGCAAGCCACGTGTGCAAGTGCGGCACGTGCGGCCTCGGGCCAGCCCAGCACCTGAGGAGCGCCTGCCGGCGCCCGCAGAGCGTCAAGCTGCAGGTGCAGCGCTTCCTGCAGCAGAACGCGCCCTGGCTCGCGGTGTCGCCCTTCCACGTGCCTGGCCGTGACCACAACCGGCGCGCCACCCCAGCCGCCCTCCACCTTGCTAGCAAGACCAGACTCTCTCCCTGCAATCCCCCTGCTCACACTGGAGCCTCTATGGCCTGCATGCTGGCGGCCTTTGAGGTGGGCCTTGTGGCCAGTAAAACCAGACCCTTTCTCCCTGCAACCGCCCCGCTCACACTGGAGCTTTCCTGGGTCCCCTGCAGGCTGGTGGTGGCCTTTGAGGTGGACCTGGCCGAGGTGTGCGGCCTGGACTACGTGTGGCGCCTGTGCGAGGACGGCCGCCTGGTGCTCGAGGCGCGGCAGGTCGTCAAGCGCGAGTTCCTGACGGCGCGCCGCCCCGGCCACCGGCCCGCCAGCACGCACACGCGCTGCCGCTGTGCTGCTTGCCTGCTGCGTGCACCCCTGGGCGAGCCTTGTGTGGCACCCAATCAGCAATAACCCTGCATTGGTCCCTCCTGGTGCTCCTCCCAATCCTGGGCATAGGTTGAGACTTGGCGCTGCACACCATGGTGCAGCCTGATGCGTCCCTCTGTTGAGACCCGCACGGCCGGGCGCATGTGGCACACGCGGAGGCCGCAAACATGTAAGCAGGCGCACTGGCAGCACTCTTGCCCCAGCCGCTGGGCGCGTGTAGCAGACGCGGGGCTCGCGCCGGATCTGTAACGATCACCGGCGCCGCGCAGCTGGAGGAGGCCAAGTTCTTCTACCGCGCGTACCACCGCGGGCGCGCGCGGCCC
>JAABUV010004763.1_pt1 | contig 15929 bp, 13 predicted proteins | sample 5559971 | NCBI WGS metagenome assembly JAABUV01 (sample SAMN10711881, study PRJNA513362) | rock metagenome | isolation source: Antarctica rocks | place: Antarctica: Victoria Land, Knobhead nord | collected 2015-12-19
CACGCGGCTACAAGCCAGCCGGCCCGAAAACCATCACCCGGGGTCTCAGCCGTCTCGACACCTTCCTCAAGGGCTGGGACATGGCACTTCGTTCCGCAGTTGTGTGACGCCCGTAGCTCAAGAGTGAGGGGCTGAGCCTGCGCCAGATCGCCGCCCGGGAGCGCCTTTCAGCATCGGGCGTGCGCAAGATACTGAAACAAGCCGGCGTCGAGACGGCCGTGCCCGCCCCAGCCCTTGCTTCCCCGCAGGCCTGACCGCGCGCCATGCCGATCATCGCCGACACCGCCTACCCGCGGCTGCCCGCCCAGCCAGGGCCAGCCGAGTTGGAGGCGTTCACGCCGGGCGCGGCCGAGATCGCCTTCGCGCGGCAGCGGACGCGCCAGTCCGGCCCACGCCTGGCGCTCCTGGTCCTGCTCAAGACTTTCCAGCACCTCGGGCGCGTCGTTCGACTCGCCGACGTGCCGGCGGCGGTCCTCGCCCACGTCGCCGCTTCCGCCGACCTTGCAGGCGCCATCCCTGACCTCACCGGCTACGACGACACGACGTACCGCGTGCGCCTCACAACGCTTGTGCGCGGCTATGCCGGCGTCACCGGCTACGACCGCGAGGCGCGCGGCATGGCCGCCCGGGCCTGCATCGAAGCGGCGCACACCCGCGACGACCTGGCCGACATCGTCAACGCCGGCATCGAGGAGCTGCTGCGCTGCCGCCGCGAACTGCCCGCCTTCGGCACGCTGCTCAGGCTCGCACGCAGCGCCCGCACCCTAGTCAACCGCGGCTACCACCGCCGGGTCGCGGCGGCCCTGACATCCGAAGCGCGCATCCGCCTGGCCGCCCTGCTCGTGGTGCCCGCGGGCGCCACCCGGTCCGGATGGGACCAGGTCAAGGCTGACCCGCCGCGGCCCAGCCCGCAGCGCATGCGCGAGCACCTGGCCCACCTCGCCTGGCTGCGGGAGCAGGCCGTGGCGGTGGACGCGTTCGCAGGCGTGCCGGACCGCAAGCTGCGCCAGTTCGCGGCCGAGGCGCGCTCGCTCGGCTCCGCCGACGTGGGCCGCTTGATGGAAAGCAAGTGCCTCGCGTTGATGGCGGCGCTGCTGCGCGGCCAGGTCGCCCGGGCGCTGGACGACGCGGCCGAGATGTTCGTGCGCCTGACGACGCGCATGCACAACCGGGCCAGGGAGGCGCTGGACGCGCACCGCGTCCGGCACGCCGCTGAAACCGACTCCCTTGTCGCCCTGCTGCGCGAGACGGTGCTGGCCTGCCAGGACCAGGGGGCCGAGCGGGACGCGCGCCTGGCCGCCGTCGAGAGCCTGCTGCTACCCAACGCAGATGCGATCCTGGCGAAGTGCGAGGCGCACGCCGCCTTCGCCGGGAACAACTACCTGCCGCTGCTGACCCGGCAGTACGGCGGCCAGCGCGCGGCGTTCCTGCACTTCCTAGCCCATGCCGCCCCGGTCTCGACGTCGCAGGACCGTGGCGTCGAGCAGGCCATCGCCTTCCTGCTGGCGCACCGTACGGACCGTCGGGCCAGGCTGCGCCCCGTCGTCGAAGCGGTGCAGGCAGACGGAGCCGTTGCCCGCCAGGCGCTCGACCTGTCCTGGGTGAGCGAGAAATGGTGGCCGTTGCTGACCTGTCGCGCGGCCCGTGACCCCGCACCCGCCGAAGTGGACCGGCGCTACTTCGAGATTTGCCTGTTCACCCAGGTGGTCAACGAACTGAAGTCGGGCGACCTGTGCATCCCGGGCAGCGAGGAGTACGGCGACTACCGCGACCAATTGGTGTCCTGGGAGGAGTACAACCGCGACGTCGCGGGCTACGCCGAGCAGGCCGGCGTTCCGGTCGATCCAGCTGCCTTCGTGGCCGCCCTGAAAGCCCGGCTCACCCGGACCGCCAACGCCATCGACAGCGCCTTCCCGGAGAACGAACACGTCTCCATCGTGGACGGTGAGCCCGTGGTGAAGCGACTGCGCGCCCGCGAGGCGGCCGACGGCACGTCTTTCCTGGAGCGGCTGCTCAAGCCGCGCATGGTCCCGGTCGGCGTCGTGGAGGCCCTCGCCGACACCGAGCACTGGCTGGGCTGGACCCGGCACTTCGGCCCGCTATCCGGCTTTGAGGCCAAGCTGGAGCGCCCCCGCGAGCGCTACCTCGCCACCGTCTTCTGCTACGGCTGCGGCCTTGGCCCGAGCCAGGCGGCGCGGTCCCTCAAGGGTCTGGACCGCCGGCACATGGCCTTTGCCAACCAGCGCCATGTCACCGAGGCCAGCCTTGACGAGGCGATCACCGGCGTGATCGACGCCTACGCCCGGGTCGGCCTGCTCCGGCACTGGGGCAGCGGCGAATCAGCGTCCGCGGACGGCATGAAATGGGACGTGCATCCCGAAAGCCTGAAAAGCAGCTACCACATCCGCTATGGCGGCTACGGGGGCATTGGCTACTATCTCGTGTCCGACACATACATCGCGCTCTTCTCGCGCTTCCTGGCCTGCGGCGCCTACGAGGGCCACGCCATCCTGGACTTCGTGACCGAGAACCGGTCGCTGCTGCAACCGTCCACGGTCCACTCGGACACTCATGGCCAGTCGGCCCCCATCTTCGGACTCGCGTACCTGCTTGGCATTGAGTTGATGCCGCGCATCCGCAGCTGGCAGGACCTGCACCTGTTCCGCCCCGACGCGGACACCCGCTTTGAGCACATCGACGACCTGTTCACTGCCGCCATCGATTGGCCGCTGATTGAGGCGCACCTGCCGGACATGCTGCGCGTCGTGCTCTCGATCCGGGCCGGGCGCCTGCTACCGTCCGCCATCCTACGCCGGCTCGCCACCTACAGCCGCAAGAACCGGCTCTACTTCGCTTTCCGGGAGCTTGGCCGTGCGATCCGCACGGAGTTCCTGCTCCGCTACTTTGGATCGGCTGACCTGCGCCGCGCCATCGGCGCCGCCACCAACAAGAGCGAGCTGTTCAACCGCTACGCCCAGTGGGTCGCTTTCGGCAGCAGTGGCCTGGCGACCGCCCCCGAGCGCGACGAGCAACGCAAGATGGTCAAGTATAACCACCTCGTCGCCAACCTGCTCATCTTCCACACCGTCGTCGGCATGACCCGCGCGCTCGACAGCCTCACCGCCGAAGGGCACGGCGCCGCCATCACCCCGGAGGCGCTAGCCGGCACCAGCCCTTACCTGAACGAGCATCTCAACCGCTTCGGCAGCTACGAACTCGACCTCAGCAAACCGCCCGCGCCGCTGCCGTTCGATCTGTCTGCCTACGCCCGTCCGCCAAGCCCAGCACCCGCGTCAAAGGTTCCTGTATGAGGATCCCGCACGAATCCTTGCCATCGTCCTAGTCGGACCCAATGGCTGCGGCAAGAGCAACGTGGCCGACGCGCTGCGCTGGGCGATGGGCGAATGGGTCTTCTCATGCATTTGGGGAATGAGCCTGAACGCGGCGGAAACGCGTCGATCCGCTCTCCGCAGATCCTGTCCCGTCGGCCCAACCAGAATTGTTTACGCGCTTTTGCCAAGCGCGTGGTTATCGCGCGTAATGCAGATGCCATCGTCGCTTACCAGTTATGGCTAGCCCCGCCGCGAGTAGAAGACGGTCCGCAGCCCGAAACGGCATTGCCGATCGGTATTGACCCGGGAACAAGCAATAAACGTCGCCGTCATGCCTCGGCACCCGACAGGCGGGTGAGCAGCGTCAGCAGTTCTGCCAATTTGCCCTCGACGACACCCCACACCAGCCGGCTGTCCACCGTGGCGTAGCCGTGGATCAGCACGTTGCGGAATGCCACGATCCTAGGCAGGTCGGGGATAGTGGCGGCAAGATTGGGATCAACCCGGCGCAGCCCGGTGAATGCCTCGCCAATGATCTCGAACTGCCGCTCCACTGCCGAGCGCAGCATCTCGTCGCCCAGGTAGTCCTCGCAGGTGCGCCCTGCGGTGAAGCGCGCGACGCGCTCGGCCGCGCGCTGGGCGTCCCAAAGGTACTTGGCCGCACGGTCGTCCATTATCCCGGTGGGAACAGCCGCTGTCGTCGTGCCTCGATCTGGCGGCGCAAATAGGGGTTCTCCAGAGCGGGTTCAGTCACCAGGTCCACCGCGCGCCCGAATAGCGCAGTCAGGCCTTCGCGCAATCCAAAGTAGCAATCCGCGTAGGTGGCGCTCGGCAACTCCTCAAAGGCAGCCAGGAAATCGAGGTCACTGCGTGCGGGGTCAAAGCGCCCGTCCGCAGCCGAGCCGAACAGGTAAAGTTGACGGATGTGAAAGCGCCGGCACAGGGCGGGGAGAGCGTCTGACGTCGCAGATGCGAGGGCGGTTGGAACGGCGTCCATGCATGGACCCTAGCACGGCGGGACGGAAACTGCGGTTTAAAAGCGAGCGCTCGTGCAATGGATGAGCCATGGCAGGGGTAGGGCAGGGGCGCGCTGCCATACGCAAGGCGGCGTTGCCGCCTCCCACGCCCAGGAACTACTTTCTCCAGGGTGCCTGCCGAAAAGGTGCGTTCCCGCTAGTGATGCGTGCGCGGAATGGAACCGTGCGGCAGCCCAACCTCAGACGCGCGTCGGTCAGTTGCGGACGACGAATCAAGGCGGCGGGCTATGCGCGGCGGATTACGCCGCGCATAGCCTGCGCGCGGGCTCTCTGACCAGCGCCGCCGCGGCGGGTGCCAGCATCTGGAAGATGCGTGAGGTCAGCCGGCACAAGAACATCCAGGTGCTGTCCGACTACGTCCGCAGCGCCGACCTGCTGCGCGACCACGCCGGGAAGGACTTCCTTTGAAGCACGCGGTCATCGGAACACCTCGCGCAATCAAGGGCAGTGAACGGCGATGGCGACCGACCCTGGAGCAACTTTGGCGCCGCGCCGGTGTAGGTTGCCGGAACCTAGGAGGACCACCTTGCCCCATCCCGCCCTGACCCGAGGAGCCGTCGCGGTCGTGACTGGCGGCGCAGCCGGCATCGGCCTTGCCGCCGCAACCCGGTTCGCCCAAATGGGCGTGGTTCAAAAAGTACCATTTCCAGGTAACACCGAAAATCGATAGAGCGCTGATGGTAAAGGGATTTCCCGTTTTGAGTGTTACCCTGATTTGAACCACGCTCAAAAAGCTGGAGGCGGGCCGAAACCCGCCCCTATGATGCACGTGACCTTTGATTAGAGACTTACGCTAGTCCTTAACTGCAGCCAGAGTGCCCAGCTTCGCACCTGAACGATGCGTCGGGTATGCCTTGCCTTCCATCATACCCTCCCACATCACCTCGTTCATCAGGTCCACCGGCACTCGATCCTCGGCCGAGAAGTCGAAGCCGCGCGTCGCCTTGGCCCAATACGCTGCGTCATGCCGCGGTAGGATATCGGGGCCGTCGGCGAACTTGATGCCGGTTTCAGCCAGCGCGAGCGACGTCGTCTTCAGGATCGTCGAGGCGATGGCGTTGTAGGTCCAGTTGCCCGACGAGGTGATGTCGAACACATCCGACATCGGCCGCTGATAGGCGGTGTTCAGGTTGACGTGCTGCGTACCAAGGATGTCCTCTATGGTGCGCAACACGCTTACCTGGTTATAGCGCGTGCTGATCACGGCTTTCTTCTTCACGTATGCGCCGACGACGTAGGTCGTGGCACGATGCGAATCAACGTGGTCGGGGCCGTCCTGGCAATCGTCCTCGGTCACGATGATCACGGTGTTGTCGGCATACGGGCTGTGCGCTACTGCCTCGACAAGACGACCGACGGCGAGGTCATTGTCGGCCTCCTGGGTGTCGGGCGTATTCACCCCGGCGAGCGCCGTGTCGAAACTGCCGGTGTGATCATGGGCCAGGCGGACCGTCTCAAGGCTAGGCAAGTTTTTGTTGGCGATATACCCCATGAACTCGCGATTCCACTCGTTGAAGTCCCACAAATCGGAGACGTTCTGATCGAAGCCGCGGAAATAGACGTCGGTGAAAGGCGCCAATGTCGGATTGCGCGCAGCGACCTGGACGATGCCAGACTCGCCCGCATTCTCGATCGGCATTCCGCTGTTGGGGCCCGTGGTGTAGGTGATGGGACCGATATTGTTCGTCAGGAAGCCGTAGTTCCGCACGGTCAGCCCGGCCTCCAACACGGCGTCGAAGATATAACCTTTTTGAACTCCAAATGGCGCGTCGGTGCCGGCGACGTCCGCGATGCCGGGCAGCAGGTTCTCCGCGCCGCCGGGCAGGCTCGCCGAGCCTTTGGTGAACAGCCCCTTGGTGGCAACGTCGCGGTCGGCCGTCGTCGTGAGGCCGACCGGCACGTTGCGGTTCGCACCCTCAGCCTCGTAGGACAGGCCGCGGTTCACGCCGGAATAGTTGAGCTGCTGGGTTATTTCCTCCGTGCTGGTGACTCGGCCGCGCATGGTCCAGGACCAGCCGTCCATGCTGCCATCGCCAGGGTCCATGAAGTTGTCCAGCGTCACGAAGTTGTTCGCCAGTCGATGAAAGTTCGGCGTGATGCGCTTGCCGAACTGCGTCAGCGACGGGTCGCCGTTGGAGCCGTTGGTGAGGTCGCCCAGGATCTGATCGAAAGTGCGGTTCTCCTTCACCACGTAGATCACGTGCTGGATCTTGTGATGCAGATAGCCCATCACCGCCTCGTCAGTAGTATCGGGCGAGACGCTGTAGAAGTTGTTCTGCGCCACCTTGGCCGTCATGCTCGGCAGGTCAGCGCTGCTCGGCACCTGGGCGCTGACCAGGGTCGCGTGTTCCAACTGGAACTGGTACTGGTTGGACACCCGCGCCGCCACGGCCGCTGCCGCGTTGCCGCCGGCATAGGTGATGTTCGTGATGAGGGCCGTGCTGCCCATCAGGTGCCCGGGGTTCGGGCCCTGATCGCTCTTGCCGTTGATGATATACATCCACGTGCCGTCGGCGCTGAAGGTGATGTCCTTCGGCGCGTAGGCGGTCGGGATCAGGCCCGTGACCGTGTAAGCGTCGGCGCCGGTCAGCGGGATCACGGCAATCGAGTTCGCGCCGTTATTGACCGCATACAGCGTCCTCTCGTCACCCGACAGCGTTACGGCGAAGGTCGCGGTGCCGGTATAGTGCGGGCCGGTCAGAACCGCGGCCGGGGCGCGGGCGTCGATCTGGGCGGTGACCTGGTTTGTCGCCGTGTCGATCACCGCAACTTGGTCGGCGTTGTCCTGCGCCACATACAGCGTCGATTGCGCCTTGTTGAGTGTCAAGCCGCTCGCGTTGCCGTCGAGCTTGATGCGGGTGATCAGGCGCCCAGCGGCCGGTGACGAGATATCGACGACCACGACCTCGCGGTCGCGGTTGGAAGAGACGTAGGCGGTGCCGTTGTTCTTCACGACGACCGCAAACGGATACTCGCCGCCGGCGACGCCGCTCGTGCCCTCATTGCCCGCGAAATACGGGCGCAGGTCGTGCTCGTAGCGGACCGTCATGGTCGCGGTGTCGATCACGCTGATGGAGTCATTGAAATTGTTGGCGACCACAAGTGTTGTGCCATCGTCGGAGACGCCGAGGCCACTGGCATTGGGCTGAACGCCGAGTCCAACGCCCACGCCGGGCACGAAAGCCACAGCGGTGGCAGGTCCGGCTGCCGGTCGCCCAGCGCTGGGCGCACCGGCGACGGGAGGCGGCTCGCTGCTATGGCCCAGGGCAATCTTTGCTGCCTGCGACCAAGTGCCGCTAGTCTTGGTGTAGGCATAGACCACGTCGTCATTGCCGCCTGCGGCATACAGCGCGATACCGTCCGGCGACCAGATCAGGCCGACATGGGCGTTTGGCTGCTGAAGCACCTGGGTGAGCTTGGGCGAGGTCTTATTGGCGCCCGCAACGTCGTAGAAGAAGATATACTGCGTCGAGTTCGGCGCATCGACCTTGCCAGTCGTGTCATACAGCGTGTTCTGCCCGGCGCAGATGATCGCGAGTGTGCTGCCGTCCGGGCTGAGCTGGGACCGCACAGCCTCACCAGCGACGAAATTCGGGTAGTCAGGCAGGCCAGGGTTGAGGTCCTGTTGAATCGCGTTGGTCAGCGGTGCCGTCGGGGTGACATACTGGCCAGTCGGCAACGGAAGCGTGCCGTTATTGCCGTCGATGAGGGTGTTGTCGGCGGCCTGCGCCAGTTGCGGAGCGGCGAGCCATGTCGTGGCCAGCAAGGCTGCCTTCAGCAATTGTCGATAATCCAGGGCTTCCATGTTTAAGATCCTCCTTGAGAAGCAATCGCCTCCACAGAAAACCGCTCTGTCTTGGGTCGCCCATCTCCATAACCATGACAGATCAGGTCAAATCGATCTTGGTGAGGAGGAAGACAGTTTGATGAAATCCGCACCGCATTGCTCAGAATTGGCGCGGAAAAGCGACATATACATCGTGATTTAAAGTTTACGTTGAATATAATCGTTGGCTCTTGTCGGGTTCCGGGGCGGTGATCCAGGTGGTGTTGCTGGCGCGTCTCTTGTGTGATGGCTGGAGCACGAGCAGCGAACCGGCTCACGCGAGGAGTCTGTGCCATCATGCTTGCATCCGACTTGGTCAAACTGTCAGGCCTGACGGACGACGCCAAGTGCTTCGCGCTGGTGCATCAGCATCGCTGGCCAGAGGGCGTGCGCTGCCCCGCTTGCGATAGCTCCTCGGTGATCCGGGACGGGTGCGACGACACGCAGCCGAATTGCCAGCGCTATCGGTGCAAGGCGTGTGCGTCCCGTTTCGACGACCTGAGCAGTACCGTTCTGGCCGGGCATCACCAACCGCTGCGGGTCTGGGTGCTGTGCCTTTACTTCGTGGGCCTGAACCTCTCGAACCGGCAGATCGCGGGTGAGCCGGCGCGTCGTAGGCGGTCGGGTTGATGACCCTGTGCTCCTGCCGCGGGATGCGGTGGCGGCGGTCCTAGTTCAGCTTGAGAGGCAAAGCGTGCTTCCAGGGTCAGGTCAGGGGCAAGCTTCTCACGTCAGCCTATCCTTCAGCGCCACAGGCCCCTCGGTGCGACATGCTGACAGGGACTGATCTCAAAGCACGATCAAGGCTCGCCACCCCACCTGGAATCTGCGGCGAGCCTTGTCATGCTAGGCGCTGGTCAGGCCGCCTTGGCCGCCAGTTGTTCCACATGCTCGGCAAGCTTGCTCGTGTATTCATCCGCCTTGTAGATGTCGCTCACGATGCTCTTCAGCTTCGCTGCATCATCCTGAAGCCCCAGTGCACTGGCATAAGCTGCTGCCGTGCCGAAGCCTGCCAACCCGTAATGCGACATGCGCTGATACTGCGCAATAATCGCGAGATCCCGAAGCTGACCGTCGAAGTCCGCCTCGAGCGCATGCTTCTTGGCCTCCTCGACGAGGCCTTCCATTCCCCGGCAGTGATCCTTGCCGACATCGCCGCCCTGAGCCTCAAGGATCGACTTCAAAGCCGCCGTATGCCGGCCGATGCCGTCGACAGACGTCGTCAGCATCTGCTTGAGCGAGCTATCGGAAGCTTTCTCGCTCAGGCTTTGCATCACGCGTTGCATCTGGTCGTTGGCCGACCAGAGATCACGCATTTCCTCAATGTATACGTCTTTCAGGCTGCTGACCGATGACATGAACGATCTCCGTCGCTGGTTTGAGACAAGGACTTACAAAGCCGATGAGACGCTGCAGATGGGCCCGTGCGGCTCGTGGGGGTAACACCACGCAGGTGGACCGGCGGCTCGTGCCAACAACACCCTTATCGGGGCCCCGGTTTCGCAAACCCGGCAATTCTCTGACGAAGCGGGTCAGCGCCGAGCCGCGATCCATCATTGTTCCCTCCAACCCAGAAGCGGTCCATGTGAGGGATGCGTTACGCGAGGCCGTGGAGCGGACCATTGATGTCGTGCCGGATGCCGGGTCGTCCCTATGCCAAGAACTCTTGCGCTTCACCGCCCGACAGGCGACGCGCTCCAATCTACCCGAACTTTGTGCCGCTGCGACCTAGCCCGAATAATTCATCGGACCGCCCGAAATCGGCCCAGGCCACCAAACACCTGGGCTAGAGATTTCATTGCAAAAAACTTCATCAAACAGCCCATTCGCATAGTTGTGAGCGATATCAACGGTTTGGCTTTGATCGCGCATTTCTCGTGAATAATGCGGGCTAGCTGCAATACCGTTCAGTTAGGCGGTTTCCCAGATCATCGGACGGCACGCTATATGGGGCTTGTCCGTTACCGTCGGACACCTGCAAGCCCTAACTGAACGGTATTGGGGCTAGCTGTTTCACACGATCACCCCGAAGCCAATCGATCTCGCGGGTGACAAGGCCGCCGCAGGGCGATGTATTGAGCAAATTTTGATGGCGGCTGTCGATCTGTCTCGTGAGGGGACGAGAACGGTTTCAATGGAAATGTTCGCAGGTTTGGCTCGGGTCGTCGCGGACGCCGGACCGGTCGCGGTGAGAACGGTACGGACGTTCCTCAACCAAGCTGCCTGCCAGATTACTTTTCAACAAGCCGAGGCACTATGGCCGCTGATCCCGGAACTGAGGTCGCGATAGAAGGAGCCGAGCCCAAGCCTAACCCCACTGGGCGGCCGAATTTGGCAGCTGGAACTCACAGTTTCAGCCCCTGTTGGGTCGACGACCCTTCACACGGTTGGGAGAGTACTCGACCGGGCCGCTGACCTCCGGTCCGTTATAACCGGTCAGCATCGCGTCCTTATCCCGCCCGAGCCACGGCATGTCCGCAGCGCCAAGGCGGGCAAGCCGTTCAGCCGCCGCCTTCGGCAGCGACGCTTGCGGGCTCGCCGCGGGCATGTCTGCGTGCGCTCCCGTCCGGGGCGCAGCAGCGGATTGGGACGAAGTGCGGTCGCGGAGTGTGCGCGTGTTCATGATATCTTCCTCACGCAGTATGGGCGTTCACCCCGTGGTTCCACAAGCAAGAGCCCGCGAGCCTCATAGACCGGGACTAGCGGCGCGAGCGGCTCCATCAGACGCATTTCGCTCCTGCCCAGCACCGTCGTATAACCAAGCAAGGCGGTCAGCGCCGCCGGGATTACCTGGCCTTTGAGAGGATGCCCGACCACGGGCGAGCCTTCGAGATATTCGATGCTGCAATACACGCTCCCCGTCCGCCCGATAGCGAGGCCAAACAGGGTGTCGCCGCTCCAAGCTGCAAAGTCGAACCGAGACGGATGGTGTTGCCGGTAGTCTGCGACCATCGCATTCCAGGGCCATACGACCGACCGCGCTGGGTGCCCAGCCCATTGCTCGCGCCAGGAGTCAAGCGTCGCGGCGGTAATCGTGGCAAAGCGGACGGGGGTCAGCGCGACGGCGGGCTCGAACAGGCCTGCTGCCCGCACCAGGGCTGCCGGGCGCAGGCCGCTGTACCGTGCCTCAGCCGCGGCTCTGCTAAGCGGGCAGGCATGGCGTGTGGTCCCTATGGTCTTCGGCTTGTCAAGCGCGAGCGTTGCAGCCTAGCTGCTCGGAATGGGCCTTCCCCGTCAGGCATAGCGTGGAAAACCCTGAACCGCGTTGCAGAGTGTCAAACCGACCATAGCCACTAACCGCTCGTATCGACCAGAGTCAAGACGGCCAAAGCCTACGGGCTGCCATGCTTTGTATTTGTTTTTGCTTCCTTTTCAGAGGGCTAAACTGCGGTTTGGCCCGTTGCAGCGGCAATTTTGCTGCATTTCACAAACCGTCAAACGACCGATTGGGTCTGTGAAACGGGCGCACAAACGGGCATGGTGGCGGTCGAACCCGGCTGCAGCAGAGCAATGACCTATTCCTTCCCGTGTGGCCTTGGCACGTTCCTGTCCCGCCCCGGATGCCCGTGACAACGCCGGGCCTCGCCGGGGCGCCGCCGGTTGCGTTGCGCTTCGTGGCCTACTACCGGGTCAGCACCGACCGGCAAGGGAAGAGCGGTCTTGGCCTCGACGCCCAGCGTGCGGCGGTTGCCAAGTACGTGGCCGGCATCGGCGGCATCGTGGCGGCCGAGTTCGAGGAAGTGGAGAGCGGCAAACGCAACGACCGGCCGCAGCTCGCAGCGGCGCTCACCGCTTGCCGCGCGCGCCGGGCGGCGCTGGTGATTGCCAAGCTGGACCGACTGGCGAGGAACGCACGCTTCCTGCTGCACGTCGTCGAAGGCACCGGCGAGGCCGGCGTCGTGTTCTGCGACCTGCCCAGCGTGCCGCCCGGCCCGGTGGGCAAGTTCTTGCTGACGCAGATGGCCGCCGTTGCCGAGCTGGAAGCAGGGCTGATCTCGCAGCGCACGCGGGCGGCGCTGGCCGCGGCGAAGGCGAGGGGGACCCCGCTCGGCAACCCGCAACTTCGTTCGGGCACGCCAGAGCACGCGCGCGCGGCCGCGGCGGCCAAGAGCGCACAGGCCCGGGCCAGGGCTGCCGACGTCCTGCCCTACCTGGAGGCGGCGGGCCGCGCCGGGGCGCGCCACCCTGCATGAATTAGCCGAGGCGCTCACCAACCGCGGCGTGCCCACGCCGGCCGGCCGCAGCAATTGGCGGCCTGAGCAAGTCAGGCGGGTGCAGGCTGCGGGAGCCGGGCCTTTGCCACCGGCCAGCATGGATGAGGTATCATGACCGGCGGCTCGACAGGCAACGCTTGGCCTCGGCTCCGAACAGTCGCTATGCTGTCATTGCAGCAGTTGACAGCATAGGAAGCGGGCCATGGCCACCCTGACCGTGCGGAACCTTGACGAGGAACTGGTGAAGCGCCTTCGCATCCGTGCCGCCGAGCACGGGCGTTCTGCAGAAGCAGAGCACCGCGAGATTCTGAGAGCAAACCTGGTCGGCACCGAACAGCGTGCTGCGCTGGAGCAGGCCACCTCGCGTTTGGCCGAGTTCCGGCGCCGGACCACAGGGCGCGGGTCGTCACACTCCGCCGACCTGCTCGAAGAGTCGCGCCGTGGCCGGGCCGAGGACCTGGCCGGCAAGGACGCCTGACGCTGGCGCTTGTCGTCGATGCATCGGTTGGCCTCAAGTGGGTCCTGCAGGAGCCGGACAGCCATCTTGCCGATGCGCTGGCCCGCAGCGGGGCCAACCTGCTCGTCCCTGACTTCTGGCTGAACGAGGCGACCAACGTCCTATGGCTTCAGGTGCGCAGGAGACTGCTCACGCCGGACGAGGCCAGGGAGGGTCTTGCGCTCCTGCAAGCCCAGCTTGCGCCGACGCCGACCGCGGACATGGGCCTGCACGACGTCGCTTTGGACATTGGCCTGGCTGTCGGCCAGTCCACCTACGACACGCTGTATGTCGCGTTCGCGCTTGCCATGGGTGCCACGAACGTCGTTGTGGCTGACGGCCCCTTCGTGACGGCGATGGCTCGTCACCCCGACCCGGCCCTGGCCGGGATGCTCCTGCCGCTCGGCGATTGGGCCAGAGCGTATGAAGCTTGAGCGTCGTCTAGGGCAATACGGTAGCAATTCTCTTGCATTGGGCGAACGGAGCAGGGGAGTGGCTGTGACAATGAATTTCGGCCCAGCAGTGCTGATGAATTCTGGCCCACCTCCCGCTGTGTGACCGGCTGGTCCGGGCCTAGGCCCGGACCAGCCGGTCAGCGTCGCTGTTCTGTCCTCCCCGTCATGCTTTGCCTGGCTTTCGCTGGGCCGTGGTGCGGCGGAACCGGTAGGAGTCTGCGCCCGTGGTGATGATGTGCGCCCGGTCGGTGAGGCGGTCGATCAGCGCTTTGCACAGCCGGGCGTTCGGGATGACCTGAGACCATTCGGAGAACGGCAGGTTGGTGGTCAGGATCACCGCCGCCTTTTCCGCCCGGTCGGCGATCACCTGGAACATCAACTCGCACGCCGTCTCGGCGAGCGGCACGTAGCCGAGCTCATCGATGCAGATCAGGTCGAGCCGCTCCCACCGGCCGAGCGCGCGGCTGAGCTGGTTCGCATGCGCCGCCTCGGCCAGCTCGTTGATCAGCGCGGTCGCCGTCGTGAACCGCACCCGGCGGCGCTGGCGGCACGCCGCCACGCACAATCCGGTCGCGAGGTGCGTCTTGCCCGTGCCCGCCTCGCCGACCAGCAGGACCGGTTCGGCACGGGTCACGTAGTCGCCCTCGGCCAGCGTGCGCAGTTGGGCGGCCGAGACGCTTGAACGGTCGAACTCGAACGCGTCCAGCGTCTTCATCCGCGGCAGCCGGGCCTCATGCAGCATCCGGGTGACCGCCCGGCTCTCGCGCTCCTCCATCTCGGCCGCCAGCAGCGCTTCGAGGTAGCCGGTATGGGACTGCCCTGCCCGGGTAGCCTCGTCGGCCAAGCGTGCGAACTGGCCGCCAATCGTCGGCATGCGCAGCGCTTTGCAGTGCTGCCGGATGGCTTGGTCCTGCAGGTCGCTCATCATGCCGTCCCCGCGCAGGGACTGGACAAGAGCAGCACGTCATAGTCGGCGACCGTCGGCAGCGGCCGGTCGTAGCGGGCGAGCGCGCCGACATCGACCGGATCGGGCTGGGCTTTGTGCAATCCCGCCTCGGTCAGCAGGTAGCGCACGGCCGCGACGTCGCACGCCCCCAGCGACACCGCCGTTGCGACCGCCGTGCGCAGCCGGTCATGGCCGAACTCGCGCCCGAGCGCCACCACCGCCACCATGGCGCGGGTGCCGTTCTGCTTGCCGTGCCGAGCCCGCAGCCGATCCCAGAGCTCGTCAAAGCAGGCGGGCCACCGCCCGGCCTGGCGCCACTGCTCCAGCGGCTTGGACCCGGCCATCGCGCCGGGCTTGTGCCCCAGCACATCAAGATAGTGCTCGAGGTCGAGCACCTGCTGGCGTCGGCTGTGGCAGCGTTCGTGGCGCGCGATCCGCTGGCCTGCGTGCCAAACCTCGACGTGCAGCGGATGCACGCGCGCCTCCACCCGGATGCCCGCCTTGACCGGCACCGAGTAGAAGTTGGTTTTGACCGCCACGCACCCCCGCTTGTCCACCAAGGGGAACACGACCTCGGCCAGGTCGAACCCCTCAGCCGCCCGCGGCAGCAGGTGGGGGCGCTCCACCGTCATCGCCGCGCCGACCGGATCGGCGCGCCCGTCCAGCACACGCGCCTCGTCCTCCCGGCAGCCCACGAGCAGCAAGGCGTTCAGCGCGTCGAGGTCAGCCACACCCGGCACCGGCACGAGATGGTTGCGCCGGAAGTAGCCGCCCTCGCCCTCAACGCCGCCCTTTTCATGACCCTCGCCCGGCGTGCAGAACTCGGCGGCAAACCGCCAATGCGAGCGGAACGCCACAAAGCGCACCGTCTCCTCCCGCCGGTGGCCGCGCAGGATCTTGCGCACCGCACTCGCCAGGTTGTCGTAGCGCAGCAGCCGGAACACGCCCCCGAAGTAGTCGAACGCCCGCTCATGCGCCTCCAGGAACGCCTGCTGCGTCGCGTGCAGGTAGGCGCGGTGGAACGCCGCCCCACTCGCCATCGAGCGCATCGCGAACACCTGCAGCTTGGTCCGCTCGCCGCCGAGATCAGCCCAGGCCTCATACCAGTCCACCTGCGCCTCCTGGCCCCACGTGTAGCTCTGCGGCACAAACGTCTCGCGCAGCACCAAGCCCATCCGCCGCTTGCGCTCGCGCACGTGGTTGCGCACCGTCGACTCAGCGACCGATGCGCCCGGGAACTCCTTCAAGATCCGGCGGTGGATGCGCCGCGCCGTGTGCCGCTGCTTGCGCGGCGCACGCCGGTCCTCGTCCAGCACCGCGTCGATGAACGCCATGACGCCGTCCAGCTTCGGCTTGACCCGCTGCGGGTAAACGTGCGGCGGCGGCAACGCCCCGGCGATCGCCTGCCGCACCATCCGGCGATGCACCCCGAACTTGGCGGCAACCCCCGCAACAGTCCCAATCCCAAACTCATGCTCCCGACGGAGCTGCTCGAACAAATCCACTCTGGCGTTCCAATCCACTCTGAGCCCCCCGGCAAAGCCGGGGACACCCTAGGTTGAGGGACGGGAGCTGGGCCAAAATCCGTCAGCACAACTGGGCCGAAGTTCGATAGCAGAGCCA